>Ga0209266_1003051_pt1 | contig 10362 bp, 13 predicted proteins | sample GraSoiAngelo_132_FD_185889 | JGI IMG/M metagenome (GOLD analysis project Ga0209266, IMG submission 185889) | Grasslands soil microbial communities from the Angelo Coastal Reserve, California, USA - 14_0929_02_40cm (SPAdes) (version 2) | ecosystem: Environmental > Terrestrial > Soil > Grasslands ...
GGGCGGCTAAGCAGCAGGCCCAGGGCCAGTCGAAGGAGTGCGGGCTTCTCGAACATCGTCCGAGCGCTTAGCGGCCCTGCCCGGGCTTGTCAAGCACGACCGCCCGCACCGCGGGCGGCTCCGCGCTGACGGCGGGCTCGGGCGGGCGGCCCCGCAGGCGGCGCACGATGGCGCTGAGCGGCCCCGAGGCCGCGTAGCTCCCGATGCCGAGGAAGAGCACCACCTCGGGCGCTCCCACCGCGAGGTAGATGAGGAGGATCAGCCCGAGCAGGACAGGGAACGGATGGCGGTGGTGGAAGCGGATCTCCTTGAAGGAGTAGTAGCGGATCTCGCTCACCATGAGTGCGGCCACGGCGAAGATGAGGAGCAGCATCGTGATGTGCTTGCCGGTCTCGCCCTCGCCGCCGAGCCAATGGTAGAGCCGGTAGTGGAGCAGCACGGTCGCCGCGATCACGTCGGCCGCTGCCGGGATCGGGAGGCCGACGAAGTACCGCTTCTCGACCGAGGCGATCTGCACGTTGAAGCGCGCGAGCCGGAGCGCGCCGCAGGTCACGTAGAGCGAGGCGGCGAGCCAGCCCCAGCGCCCCCACGGCCTAAGCGCCCACTGGTAGACGAGGATGCCGGGCGCCACCCCGAAAGCGACCAGGTCGGCGAGCGAGTCGTACTGGATGCCGAAGGAGCTGGTCGAGCGCGTGAGCCGCGCGATCCGGCCGTCGAGCGCGTCGCAGAGCTGCGCCAGGAGGATCATCACCGCCGCGTACCAGTACCATTTGCCGCCGTTGAGCGTGCAGATGATCGAGTAGAAGCCCGAGAAGAGCCCGGCCGAGGTGAGCAGGTTGGGCAGCAGGTAGACGCCCTTGCGCAGCGGCGGGATGCGCCGGCGGCGGCGGAGGCGGACGGCATACATGGGCGGGTTCTCGCTCACGACCTCTCCTCGGCGACGACGCTCGTGCCGGCCCGCACCCGGTCGCCGCGGCGGACGACCGGCGCGACCCCGACCGGCAGGAAGAGGTCGACCCGCGAGCCGAACATGATCATGCCGAAACGCTCGCCACGTTGCACGCGGTCGCCCGGGCGCAGTCGGCACACTATGCGCCGGGCGAGCGCGCCGGCGATTTGCACGAGGAGATAGCGGCGCCCGCCGCTCTCGAGCACGACGGCGGTACGCGCGTTGTCGAGCGAGGCCTTGTCGGCGAAGGCGGCGCGGAACCTGCCCGCGCTGTGACGCACCAGCGCGACCGTGCCGGAGACCGGGTTGCGATTCACGTGCACGTCGAGCGGCGACATGAAGATGCTGACGCGCGTCGCGGGCGCCCCGAGCACGCGCTCGTCCCGCTCCTCGACCACGGCCACCACGCGCCCGTCGGCCGGCGAGACGACGAGCCGCTCGCCGGGCGGCGCGCGGCGCTCGGGGTCGCGGAAGAAGTAGAGGCAGAAGCCGACCGCAAGGACGAGCGGCACGAGGGAGGCCGGGTGGCCGGCGAGGGTGCCCACCGCGCCCACCAAGCCGAGCACGCCGGCGGCCGTGCCGATGACGGGCCAGCCCTCGCGCGCGATCGCCACCGGGCTGCTTCGCCTCCTAGTTCCGCGAGCGGTCGACGAGCCGCTCGGAGGCGAGCCAGGGCATCAGGCCGCGCAGCTTCGCCCCGACCTCCTCGACCGGGTGCTTCGCGGCCTCCTTCCTGAGCTCTCGGAAGTGCGGCAGGCCGCAGCGGTACTCGGTGATCCACTCGTCGGCGAACTTGCCCGACTGGATGTCGGCGAGGATCGCCTTCATCGCCCGGCGCGTCTCGTCGCCGATGATGCGCTTGCCGCGCGTCATGTCGCCGTACTCGGCGGTGTTGCTGATCGAGTAGCGCATGTTGGCGATGCCGCCCTCGTAGATCAGGTCGACGATCAGCTTCACCTCGTGCAGGCACTCGAAGTACGCCATCTCCGGGGAATAGCCGGCCTCGACGAGCGTCTCGAAGCCGGCGCGGATCAGCTCGGTCAGCCCGCCGCAGAGGACCGACTGCTCGCCGAAGAGGTCGGTCTCGGTCTCCTCCTTGAAGGTGGTCTCCAGGACGCCCGCGCGCGTGCCGCCGATCGCCTTGGCGTAGGCGAGCCCGATCTGCTTCGTGTCCGCGCTCGGGTCCTGCGCCACGGCGAGCAGACACGGGACCCCCCGGCCCTTCTGGTACTCGCTGCGCACCAGGTGGCCCGGGCCCTTGGGCGCCACCATGAAGACGTTCACGCCCGCGGGCGGGACGATCTTCCGGTAGTGGATGTTGAAGCCGTGGCCGAAGGCCAGGTACTTGCCGGGCCTGAGCCCGGGCGCGATCTCGCCCTCGTAGATCTCGGCGCCCTGCTCGTCGGGCACGAGCATCATCACGATGTCGGCCTCGCGCGCCGCGGCGGCGGCGTCGACCACGCGCAGCCCGGCCTTCTCGGCCTTCGGGCGCGAGGCGCTGTCGGGGCGCAGCCCGACGCGCACGTCCATCCCGCTGTCGCGCAGGTTCTGCGCGTGGGCGTGGCCCTGGCTGCCGTAGCCGATGACGGCGATCTTCTTGCCCCTGAGCGGCGCGAGGTCGGCGTCTCCGTCGTGGTAGATATTCATGCGGCACGCTCCTTCTCTTTCCCGTCCACGGTGAGGACGCGCGTACCGCGGTACATCGCCACCTTGCCCGTGCGGACGATCTCCAGGATGCCGAGCGGCTTCAAGAGCTCGACCAGCGCGTTCACCTTCTCCTCCGCGCCCGTGATCTCGACAACGTAGGACTCGCGCGACACGTCGATGATCTTGGCGCGGAAGATGTCGACGATGTTGGCCAGCTCGCCGCGCGTGCGCTCGTCGGCGCGCACTTTGATGAGGACCAGCTCACGCTCGACGTGCTCGGTCTCGGTGAAGTCGCCGACCTTGATCACGCAGATGAGCTTGTTGAGCTGCTTCTCCATCTGCTCGAGCACCTGATCGTCGCCCCGCGTGACCAGCGTGATGCGCGACACGGTCGGGTCGAGCGTCTCGGCCACCGACAGGCTCTCGATGTTGAAGCCGCGGCCGCTGAACAGGCCGGCCACGCGCGCCAGCACGCCGAACTCGTTCTCGACCAGGATGGAGATGACGTGGCGCATGGGGCGCTCAGTGCGAGCGGTAGCGGGAGAGGATCTCCATGATCCTGTCCTTGCCGGCGAGCTTCAGCTTCTGGAGCCGTTTCTTCTCCATCTCCTCCTCGGGCGTCAGGTAGAGCTTCTGCTGAAAGGCGCCGAGCCGCCGCTCGAGGTCGACGTGCTCCTCGTAGTAGTGCCGGAGCTCCGGCTCTCGCTCGAGCAGGGTCCTGATGAGCGCCTCGTCCTTTTCTTCCATACCTCACCCCCGTGCTGAGCGGTACTCTCGAGCTTAATATGCTCCAAAACGGCCTGTCAACGCGACCGGGGCAGCTCCGCGTCCGGCGGACGGACGTAGACCGGCTCGAGCGTGCCCAGGTTGGCCGCCTCGCCCGCCGCGAGCCGCGCGGCGCCGAGCCGCGCGATCACGCCGCCGCGCGGATGATGGCTGGCGAAGGGCAGGAGGCGCGCATGCGCGCCCAGCACCTCGCCGTAGACCTCGCCCGCGTCGCCCACGACCGTGCAAGGGCGCGGAAGCCGCGCCGCGAGCGCCTCGGGCGCCAGCGCGAGATCGGGCGTGAGACGGCGCGGGCCGCCGGCCTCCAGCGCGAAGAGCGCCGCATAGACCTCGCGCTTGCGCGCGTCGAGCGCGGCGCACACGGTAGCGCCCGGCTCGGCGTCCACGACCCAGGCGAGGGCCTCAAGCGTCGGCACGCCCACCACCGGGAGCCCGCCGGCGAACGCGAGCCCCTTGGCGAGCGCGAGCCCGATGCGCAGCCCGGTGAACGAGCCCGGCCCAATCGACACCGCGATGCCCTCGAGGTCTTCGAGCGCGAGGCCCGCGTCGCCGAACACGCGCTCGACCAGCAGCGGCAACGAGGCGGTGTGGGAGCGCGACTCGCGGTACACCCCCTCGGCCAGGACGGCGCCGTCGCGCGCCACCCCGACCGCCGCGGTCCACGTCGCCGTGTCGAGCCCGAGGACGAGCGTCGGCGCCTAGCCCCAGAAGAGACGGTGGATGTCGTTGTAGGACACGAACACGATCAGCGTGATGAGCAGCAGGATGCCGACCTGCAGCGCGAGCTCGCGGTGCCGCGCGCCGAGCGGGCGGCGCATGACGCCCTCGATGGCGAAGAAGGCGAGGTGCCCGCCGTCGAGCGCCGGGATCGGGAGCAGGTTGAGGACGGCGAGGTTCACGGATAGGAAGGCGAGCGTCAGCAGGTAGTAGCGTCCTCCGGCTCGCGCCTGCTTCCCCGCCGCGCTCGCGATCGCGATCGGACCGCCGAGATCCTTGAACGGCACCCGCCCGGCCAGCATGAGCTTGAGCCCCTGCAGGACCATGACCGCGTGGGTTGCGGTCTCCTGCGCGGCGATCCCGACGGCCGTGAGCGGGCCGACCGCCTCCCAGTCGATCGACACCTCGACTCCGATGCGATAGACCTTGCCCGCGTCCTCGCCGTAGATGGTCCGGTTCTCGTGCAGCTCCGGCGTGACCTCGAGCGGGAAGCGCGCCCCGCCGCGCTCGACCGTCAGCCGCAGCCGCTCGCCCTTCGAGAGGACGACGGTCTTGGAGAGCTGCTCCCAGGTGCCGATCGGCGTGTCGTCGATGGCGACGATCCGGTCGCCCGCCTGGAGGCCCGCCCCCTCGGCCGGCAGCCCGGCCGTGACGCCGCCGACGCGCGGCTCGGTCGAGGGCTTCTCCACGCCCACCGCCGCGAAGAGGACCGCGTAGACGACGAACGCGAACACGAAGTTCATCGCCGGGCCGGCGGAGACGATCGCCGCGCGGCGGGCGAGCGACTGGGTCGAGAAGGCGCGCTCCGGGCTGGCGAGCGCCTCCTCTCCCTCCTCCTCGCCGAGCATCTTCACGTAGCCGCCCAGCGGGATCGCCGACACGGCGTACTCGGTCTCCCCTGACTTGCGCGCCAGCACCACCGGACCGAAGCCGATCGAGAAGCGCTCCACCAGCACGCCCACCCGCTTGGCCACCGCGAAGTGCCCGAGCTCGTGCACGAAGACGAGCACCCCGATCGCGACCGAGAACGACAGCAACGTAAACAGGAAGGAATGGATGTCCATCGTCACCTTCAGGCCGGTGGCAGGACGGCGTAGTAGTAGGCGAACACGACGGGGAAGAGGAGGCTGTCCAGCCGGTCCAGAATGCCACCGTGTCCCGGGATAATCCAGCCGGAGTCCTTGGCGCCGAAGGCGCGCTTCAGGGCCGACTCGCACAGGTCGCCGAACTGCGCCAGCACGCTGATCGCCATGCCCAGCACGACCGCCTCGCTTCTTCCCCGATCGCCGAAGAAGAGCAGGCGGCAGAGCGAGGCGATCAGCATCGCGCCGGCCAGCGCGCCGAGTGCGCCCTCGACCGTCTTGCTCGGGCTGATCGAGGGGGCGAGCGGGTGGCGGCCGAAGGCGCGGCCGGTCAGATAACCGCCCGAGTCCGAGCCCATGGCCGCGAAGACCGTGAACAGCACCCAGCGCCAGCCCTGGTCGTGGTCCGCCTCCCGCAGCAGCACGAAGTGCGGCGTGAAGAAGCCGACGTAGAGCACGCCCAGGAGGGAGAGCCCGAGGCGATGCATGGCACCCGCGAGATCATCGGCATGCAGGAGCGGGAACATGAGCCCACCGATGACCGCCAGCCCGAGGCCCGCGCCCCATACCTCCGGCCGCCGCGAGGCGACGCCCCCGGCGATCACGAGCCCCCACAGGAGGCCGGCCGCACGCTCCACGGCGTCGCCGGGCAGCGCCATCGCGAAATACTCGAACAGCGCGATCGCCGCCACCGCCATGATGAAGCCCGCGAACACGTGCGTCGGCAGGTACTCGACGATGAGCCACAGGCCCGGCAGCGCGATGGCCGCCGTGGCAAGCCGGGTGCGCAACATTTGACTAAATCACCCGGGGGCCCGTCCGCTGCTCGCACGCTCCGCGCGCTGCGCTGCTCCGCTGCCCCCGGACCCCGTCGGCCGGCTCGAGCGCTCTCGCGCTCGGCCTCCCCCCGAGGCCTGGCGCCGCAACCGGCGACGACCTCACCTAGTTCGCTGCGCGCAGCTTCTCGCGCTCGACCTGGGCGGACGTACGGCCGAAGCGGCGCTGGCGCTGCTGGAAGAAGGCGAGCGCCTGGAGGTAGTCGCGCTCGCGGAAGTCGGGCCACAGGGTGTCGGTCACGTACATCTCGGTGTACGCGAGCTGCCAGAGGAAGAAGTTGCTGAGGCGCATCTCGCCGCTGGTGCGGATCAGGAGATCGGGATCCGGGATGCCGCTCGTGCCGAGGTGCTTGGCGAGCGTGCCGGCGGTGATCCGGTCGGGGTCGAGCTCGCCGCGCCGGACGCGCCGGGCGACGGCGCGCGCGGCGCGCGCGATCTCCTCGCGCCCGCCGTAGCTGACGGCGAGGATCACGGTCATACCGGTGTTGCGCCGGGTCGCGGCGATGGTGGCGCGCAGCGCCCCGCGCACAGGCAGCGGCAGGCGGCGGAGGCTGCCGACGGCGAGCAGGCGGATCTGGTGCTTCATCATCTTGCCGAGCTCGGTCGCCAGGTAGCGGCGGAGGAGCGCCATGAGCCCGTCGACCTCGCGCGGCGGGCGGCGCCAGTTCTCCGTGGAGAAGGCGTAGAGCGAGAGGTAGCGGATGCCGAGGCGCCGGCTGGTCTCGACTACCGCCCGCACCGATTCCTTGCCGACGCGATGCCCCTGCAGACGCGGCAGGCCGCGCCGCTCGGCCCAGCGCCCGTTGCCGTCCATGATGACGGCCACGTGACGCGGCAGGTGAGTCGGATCGATCTCCACCATCAGACAGCCATGATCTCGTCTTCCTTCCCTTTGAGCGTTTTCTCGACGCGCTCGATGTACTCCTTGGTGAGCGCCTCGACCTTCTCGGCGGCGTGTCGCCGGTCGTCCTCCGTGATCTCCTTGTCCTTCTCGAGCTCCTTCAGCATCTCGAGCGAGTCCCGGCGGTGGCTGCGGACCGACACACGGTAGTCCTCGGCCAGCTTGCGCACGTGCTTGACCAGGTCCCGCCGGCGCTCCTCGGTGAGCGGCGGGATGGGCACCCGGATCAGCTTCCCGTCGTTGAGCGGATTGAGCCCGAGGTCGGAGCTCTTGATCGCCTTCTCGATGGCGCCGATCACGCTCTTGTCGTAGGGCTGCACGACCAGCAGGCTCGGCTCGGGCGCGGAGAGCGTGGCGAGCTGGTTGAGCGGCGTCTTGGCACCGTAGTAGTCGACCGTGATGCCCTCGAGGAGCGCCGTCGAGGCGCGGCCCGTGCGCACGTGCGAGAGCTCCTTGCGGAAGGCCCCCATCGTCTTCTCCATGTCCTGCCTGGTGCTCTCGAGGACCTCGCCCCCGGGCGTCATGTCCGTCCTCCGTGCACGAGCGTGCCGATGCGCACGCCCGTGACCGCCTTCTTGATGTTCCCGGGCTGCATCATGTTGAAGACGAGGATCGGGAGCCCGTTGTCCATACACAGCGAGATCGCGGTCGCATCCATCACCTGGAGCTGACGCGAGAGGACATCGATGTAGGTGAGCTCCTCGAAGCGCACCGCGCCGGGATGCTTGAGCGGGTCGGCGTCGAAGACGCCGTCCACGCGCGTCGCCTTGAAGATGACCTCGGCCCCGATCTCCATGGCGCGGAGACTCGCAGCCGTGTCGGTGGTGAAGAAGGGGTTGCCGGTGCCGGCGGCGAAGATGACCACGCGCCCCTTCTCGAGATGCCGCGTCGCGCGGCGGCGGATGTAGGGCTCGGCCACCTGCTGCATCTCGATGGCGGAGAGCACGCGGGTCTGCACGCCGAGCTTCTCGAGCGCGTCCTGCAGGGCGAGCGCGTTGATGATGGTGGCCAGCATGCCCATGTAGTCGGCGGTAGCGCGGTCGAGACCGCGCGCGCTCGCCGCCAGGCCGCGAAAGATGTTGCCGCCGCCGATCACCAGGGCGAGCTCGCAGCCGAGGGCGTGGACGTCCTTCAGCTCGGCCGCGAAGGCCGCGAGGACGCCGGGGTCGATGCCGTAGCCCCCCAGACCGGCCAGGGCCTCCCCGCTGATCTTGAGGAGGACGCGGCGGTAGCGGGTCGCGCCGGACACGCCCGGCGCGGGCTCAGGCTCCGGGCGCGCCTCCAGCGGGGCTCTCCTTGGGCGCCGTCTCGCCGAGCTTGAAACGTGCGAAGCGGCGCACCGCCACGTTCACCCCAAACCGCACGATGGCCTCCCGGACGATCTCCGCGACCGTGCGCCCGGGGTCTTTGATGAAGGGCTGCTCCAGGAGGCAGACGTCCTTGTAGAAGCGCTCCACCTGGCCCTCGACGATGCGCTCGATCACCTTCTCGGGCTTGCCCGACTGCAGCGCCTGCTTGCGGTAGATGGCGCGCTCGGCCTCGAGCTCCGCCGCCGGCACGTCCTCCCGGGCGACGTAGCGCGGCTCGTTGGCCGCCACCTGCATGGCTAGGTCCTTCACCAGCTGCTGGAACTCGGGCGTCTTGGCGACGAAGTCGGTCTCGCAGTTGACCTCGATCAGCACGCCGATCTTGCCTGGCGGGTGGATGTAGGCGCCGATCGCGCCGTCGGTGGCCGTGCGCGTCGCCTTCTTGGCCGCCTTGGCGAGCCCACGCTCGCGCAGGATGCGGACCGCCCTCTCGACGTCGCCGCCGGCCTCCCCGAGCGCCTTCTGGCAGTCGAGGAGGCCCGCGCCGGTCTTCTCGCGCAGGTCCCTTACCTCTCCGAGTCCCATCGTGCCTAGCGCGCCTCCGCCTCCACCACGTCCATCGCCGGCGCACCGCCGCCCGCGCCGTCCTCCGCGCTCGCGGGCTCCTGCCCGGCGCCGCGCTGCCGCTCCTCGTAGAGGTTGCGGCCCTCGATCACCGCCTCGGCGATCGCGGCGCAGAAGAGGCGGATGGCGCGGATGGCATCGTCGTTGCCCGGGATCTTGTGATTGATCAGGTCCGGGTCGCAGTTCGTGTCGACCACCGCCACCACCGGGATGCCGAGCTTGTTCGCCTCCTTGACGGCGATCTCCTCCTTCTTGGGATCGATCACGAAGAGCGCATCCGGCAGCTTGCGCAGCCCCTTGATGCCGCCCAGCGAGGAGAGGAGCTTCTCGCGCTCGTGGCGCAGCCCCTGCAGCTCCTTCTTGGTGAGCGCCTCGACCACCTGCGCGTCCTCGAGCATCTCGTCGAGCTTCTTGAGACGATCGATCGACTGCTTGATGGTGTGGAAGTTCGTCAGCATGCCGCCGAGCCAACGCGTGTTGACGTAGAACGCCCCGCAGCGCTCCGCCTCCTCGCGGATGGCGTCCTGGGCCTGCTTCTTGGTGCCGACGAACAGCATCTGCCCGCCCTGCGCGGTGAGATCGCGTACGAAGGTGTGGGCGTCGCGGAAGAGCTTCACGGTCTGCTGCAGGTCGATGATGTAGATCCCGTTGCGGGCGCCGAAGATGTAGGGCTTCATCTTCGGGTTCCACCGGCTGGTCTGGTGGCCGAAGTGGACCCCCGCCTCGAGCAGGTTCTTCATGGTGACATCAGTCATGCGGGCTCCTTGATCCGTCCCTCCTTTCCGCGCACGTGGCGAAAACCGGGCCCATACCAGAAAGGCCGGTCCGCACGCAATTAGGCAGGGCTGTGCGGGTCACTGGTTCATCGAGTCGAGGAACTCCTGGTTCGACTTCGTGCCCTTGATCTTGTCGTGCAGGAACTCCATCGCCTCGACCGTGTTCAGCTGGGAGAGGAGCTTGCGCAGGATCCAGACGCGGTTGAGCACGTCGCGCGGCAGGAGCAGCTCCTCCTTGCGCGTCCCCGACCGCGTCGCGTCCATGGCCGGGAACATGCGCTTGTCCATCAGGCGCCGGTCGAGGTGGATCTCCATGTTGCCGGTCCCCTTGAACTCCTCGAAGATGACCTCGTCCATGCGGCTGCCGGTGTCGACCAGCGCCGTGCCGATGATGGTCAGGCTGCCGCCGTCCTCGATGTTGCGCGCCGCGCCGAAGAACTTCTTCGGGCCGCGCAGCGCATTCGAGTCGACGCCCCCGGAGAGGATCTTGCCGCTCGGCGGGACGACCGAGTTGTAGGCGCGCGCAAGCCGCGTGACCGAGTCGAGCAGGATGACGACGTCCCTCCCGTGCTCCACCAGGCGCTTCGCCTTCTCGATCACCATCTCCGCCACCTGCACGTGGCGCGTCGGCGGCTCGTCGAAGGTCGAGCTCACCACCTCGCCCTTCACCGAGCGCTGCATGTCGGTCACCTCCTCGGGCCGCTCGTCGATGAGCAGCACGATGAGGACGACGTCGG
>Ga0209266_1003052_pt1 | contig 10361 bp, 9 predicted proteins | sample GraSoiAngelo_132_FD_185889 | JGI IMG/M metagenome (GOLD analysis project Ga0209266, IMG submission 185889) | Grasslands soil microbial communities from the Angelo Coastal Reserve, California, USA - 14_0929_02_40cm (SPAdes) (version 2) | ecosystem: Environmental > Terrestrial > Soil > Grasslands ...
ACGAACAAAGAAAGCAAAGCGTAGAGCTCTCTACGTAAACCCACGAAATTCCAAAGCTTGACCGAAGGTGTTCCACCGATCCTCTCGTCCGTTAGATGTGCAAGCTCCTTATCAGCACGACGCTTAGCTCGAGCGAGGCTCTTCGACAAAACGGGGCGACCCGTCAGCCAATCCGCATACTGGGATCGGGCAGCCAGAAAGTGATGAGCGCTCACGTCGCTCTTGTCGAGCCTGAACTTGTCCGGGTACAGGAACACGATGAGGTTTCGCAGGTGTTGGGCGAACGACTCAACTCGAGCATTGTTGACGAAGGCCACTAGGATCCTCAACGTGGGATCTGAGCTGTGAACACGAATACTGGCTGCCAAGCGGAGCATATTCACTTCATAAGCGAGGTGTTCGTCGGAATACTTCCGCAGCCTAGAGGGCTGCGAGATGGGAGGTCTAGGAGGAGGCTTATTGGTCCTGCCCCGTCCCTTATTCATCTGAGTCTTGGGCATCCAAGAAGATCAAGGTGGACCGCCTAACGGCTCGCGCTTAAGCTGCGGGCGACTGGCCCGCCAGCTTCAAGCGCATGTTAGGCGGACGCACAGCAACGATTGAAAGGATAGTGGGATTCATAAGATACTACTGCTCGTCTTAGCTAATTGGAGTTCCGCTGGCGCCACATCACGAACTTCTCGTACACAAGAGCGACCAGGAGGGGCAGGCCGATAGCCGGGATGGCATGGAGCACAGCCGGGTAGAACTCGACATACTGCGACGCCCATTGATTGATGACCGGTCTTACCCATACGAGATAGACAGGGAACCAGAGCACGAACACCAGGATGATCACGAAGCCCTGCTGCTTCTGGAGCTTTGTCAGTGGTCGCTGAGTGGTATCCGATGGCGGTGGACGATCGTCACTCATGAGAGGGCGTTCCGCCTAACGGATCGCGCTTAAGCTGCGGGCGGCGAGCCCGCCAGCGCAACGGGCAGGGGACGAAGTCCTGTGCCCGTCAGGGCACAAGCACTCCGATTCCTTTAAGAGCGATAGGCCCGCCAGCTTCAAGCGCATGTTAGGCTGCACGCCTCGCTCAGTATCACGGTTTCGGGTGGAGTTCTGCGTGAGCCGTCTCGCTGAGGGCCATGTTATCAATAGCTCCGGTAGCCCAGTCTGTCTTGTAGCCCACCCGGAATTCCGCACCCGACTTAGCTACATGACAACCGATCTTGAACTCTTGCGCCAAGAGCTGTGCTCCCGACGTGAGATCGTGGCTGACGACGATGTTGAGCACGACTAATTGATTGGGATGTGCCCCGTGAATGTCGATGCCTCGCGCGGCGAGGGCCAGAATGGCCTCCGGATCGACATTCCCACCCCAGTACTTGCACTCGTACAGAATCAGGTCCTTCTCGGTGTGCACCGACACGTCGACTTGATGGCGGAACCCAGAAGCGCCGGGAATGAGGTTCTTAGGGCCGGAGCGAACGTCTACGTTGCCAGCGCCCTCGTGAGCGGTGGCCATATTCCGCGCCATGGCCGCGACGAACTGCTCTTGCTGCTTTGAGTTCATCAGGTGCACCTCACGGGACTAGGATCAGAGGTCATGCGCGTGCAGCCTAACGGCTCGCGCTTAAGCTGCGGGCGACTCGCCCGCAGGGCGCAGTGTAGATGAACGATAGTTCGTGCGCGCCAGCGCACAACACTCCGCTTCCCTTAAAGCGATCACCGCCCGCCAGCTTCAAGCGCATGTTAGACAGCGCGTCACCGCAGGTGCTAGGGTTTTGCAAGTCGGACTCGAGCGAGTTCTAGGCGGGCGATCTCTGCGCGCAACGTCCCGAGTGCCGCAGGAAGAAGCGGGTGCCCGGCGTTGGCCTGCTGCAACGCGGCACACGCGGCCTGAAGGTCAGGAAGAGAGTCAATCCGCTCGCGCTCATTTTGGGCTAAGTAAGTCGTCAAGAACGCATGAGCGGCCCCGGCGTTCGTCTGCATCAGGTCGAACCAATGTGCGAATGGAAGCGCACTCTCACGTCGCATGCGGTGAGAGACAGTGGCTCGGTGCGCCCCGATTCGAGCGGCGACGTGGGGTACGAAGAACGCTCCCCCGACGCGCAGGAAGTCAAAGAGGTTGGAAGCCTCACCGCGCTGACCGAGAACGAAACCCATCAAAGCTACACCCGGGACGATGGCGAGCGCCTCGATGAGGTACCTGACAATGAGGTGTCTGGTGATCGTGCCCCGCACGGAAGCCGAGAGGCGGGAGGCGGCAAACCCGGTGATGAGGCCTACAGCGGCGAGAAGTGCGTACTGGAATAGAGAGCTCATGAACGCAGGTACGCGCTGTCTAACGGATCGCGCTTAAGCTGCGGGCGCAATACCAGCTGGCGCAAGGCGGTGGAGTGGCAGACAAAAAGGCTGGCCGGCGAGGCAACGCAATTGGTCCCTACTTGTGAGCGCCCGGCAGCTTCAAGCGCTTGTTAGGCCGCGGCTCACTCGAGATCGAAGACTGACCCAAGGTGGATCCCCGTAACGCGGCCATTCTGCACGTCGAGTAGTATGCCGAGTTCATTCGGTCCAGGTTTCTGATCCGTCAGGCAATAGATGTACGCCCCTTTGGCACAGGGCGAGCCGTACAATGCCGCAGCGCGAGCAACGGGATCACCAATGCGAAGCCCTCGGCGTGTAGCTAACCGACGTCCGATGATCGCAATCTGGTGAACACGCGAGTTCTCAAACCACACTCTGAGGTCCGCGTACAACCATCCGGTGAGGCTGTCCGTGCTAATCGGCCTCCCTAGAAGGCGACGGACCAGCGCGGAATCCTGCCCATACGTGAGGCGTCCCACGGCGAGATCAGAATCCCCGAGTGCGGGCGGAGATTGAGCCGCCAGAATTGAGGGTAGCGCCAGGAGCAGAGCGATTGAGAGGCGCTTCATAAGTCCGGCCGTCGCGGGCTAACGGATCGCGCTTAAGCTGCGGGCGACGTGCGGGCCGGCGCAAGGGACCGGCCGCCCCGCGGCGGCGCGCCGGGCGAGTGAGCGGCCGATTCCCTTAAGAACAGGCCCGACAGCTTCAAGCGCATGTTAGGCCGCGGCTTCACCGGCAGGAGATACGCGCGAGAAGCACGTCAGCTGTTTGGGCAGTGCGTGGGAAATCCCAGAAAGTACGAGCTTGCCCACGGAGCGTGTCACCTACTCGGCCGAGCCGCATTGTGAGACCGCTAAAGCCAGTGGTCCAAACGACGTCGATGCTATCGCTCCCCCTGGTCTCGAAGAAAGAGAAATCGTGCACGCTCGGCCTCACCCCCGGAGCAGGTCGGACGAGCCAACCGTGGTCCTCGAACGTCCGAGTCCCCTTAACAGCCTGAAGTTCGATAGATCGAGGAGGCCACGAGAAGATCGTATCCTCACCGATGCTCATGTTAGGCTCCCAGCGGCCGATGGAAACCTGCCAACAGCCTACGACGCTCTCGACCAAGTTGTGCACAACAGGAACGGCGCCGGGACTCGGAGGCGCGTTTGGACCGGCGATCCGATCACCGAGACAGGCGATCATTACGGCACACGCGTAGAGGGGAAGTCGACGGAACGCTGGACGCAAGGTGTGGCGGTAGGTGTTGTGAAGGCTAGCGGTGCGAACCATCATGCCCTCCCGGTGTCATTCTCCAGATTCAGCATAGAGAGACGGACTGTGAGGAGGGTGTTGCACAGATTACGAGACGATGAAGGCTCAATGTGATTCTTGACGCGCCGCCGCCTAACGGATCGCGCTTAAGCTGCGGGCGACCCGCCCGCAGGCGCGCCTCATCGGGACCGCGCACCCGACATCATTCCATCGCGCCACTACGGCAACCGCCGCAGGTCCGTATTGCTGACGAACGCCAGCCGCCGGCTGTCGGGCGACCAGGACGGCACGTTGATCGTCCCCTGCCCACCGTACACATACGCGACCACGCGTGCGCTTCCCCCTCCCGCCCGCGTAGACATCACGCGCAAGTACACATGCTTATAGAACGGGTGGTCGCCGGGCGCGACGTCCTTCATGAATGACAGGAAGGCGATCCACTGGCCATCCGGGGACAGGTGCGGGAACCAATTGTTGTACTGGTCGCTGGTGAGCTGCTCCGGGGCGCTGCCATCCGCTCGCATCCGCCACATTTGCATGCTCCCGCTCCGGACGGAGTTGAAGTAGATGTACTTCCCGTCAGGCGAATACTCCGGCCCGTCGTCCAACCCCGGCGTATTCGTGAGACGCGTCTCTCCCCCCCCATCCACCGGGATGCGGTACACGTCGAACTCCCCGTTCCGCTCGCCGGTGTAGACCAGGAACCGCCCGTCGGGCGACCAGCCGTGCAGGTACGACGGGCCCAACGCGGTGACCCGACGCGGCGTTCCACCCCCGACCGGTACCGTATACACGATCGACGCGTCGTGATCGTCCGCGCTGTGATGGCTGATCGCGATGGTGCGCCCGTCGAACGACAGGACGTGATCGTTATTATTGCGGGTCGCGAACCCCGTGTTCACGACGACCGGTCGCCGCTCCGCGAGATCAAAGCGATACAACAGGCCCCGACTGTTGTAAATCAGCGCCTTGCCGTCCTTGGTCCAGTTCGGCGCCTGAAGCGACTCGGGCGAACGGTACACGATCGTACGGTCCCCGCTCGCGACATCGAGGATCTCCAGATTGCTCCCGATGTAGTCCTGGTACGGCACGAACCCTTCGCGCGCCGGTGCGGTGATCCGTACGTCGCGGAACGTGACGCGCTCGACTACGCTGTCGTTGTGCGCGCACATAAACAACCCGACGTAGGGTTGGTCGCCGAGCGCGAGGTCCGGGAGCCGTACGGCCACCAGAGAATCGCCGAACCGGGCCGCCGACAGGATGTAGCCGTTTCCCACGCGCTCGAGCTGAATCACGTCCGGTGCGCTCACGGGCGATCGGATCTCCTCGGTCGCACCGCCGACCGTGCGGCGGAACTGCAACGCGACGAGCCCGTCGCCATGTACTGCCGCCGTCACGTGCGGCGAGCCGCTCTCGAGACTGGAGCGCACACTCCACCCGAACTTGCGATGCGGCTCCACGCCCGGCCCGTCGAACTGTGCCCGCGCGGTCAGGATGACATTCCCCTCGATGCGCCGCCACACGAAATGGAAGGCGTCGCGGTCGAACCACATGTTCGCACCCGACCCCGCGATCGTGTAGCGCGCCCGCGCAGCGTCGTAGGTGACCGAGCCCCGCTTGGTCACCTGGCCCACGTCCGTATCACTTTGGAAAACACCCAGGGGGGACTGTTGAGCGGGCGCGACTGCGACCAACGCAAGGGCCATCGACGATCCGAGCAGGTACGAGGCGCGATTCATACGCCCGTACTCCCAAACCCTCCCCCGCCCCGCGCGCTCGGCGGCAGCTCCGCCACCTCCTCGAGCTCCACCACCTCCACCCGCTGAAACACGAGCTGCGCGATGCGCGTGCCGCGCGTCACCACCACCGGCTCCGTGCCGAGATTGATCATCGGAATCATCAGCTCGCCGCGATAATCGGAATCGATGGTTGCAGGAGCATTGGGAAGCGTGAGACCGTGCTTCAACGCGAGCCCCGAGCGCGGCCGCACCTGGGCTTCGTAGCCGTCCGGGATTGCGAGCGCCAACCCGGTCCGCACCAGCCGCCGCTCGAGCGGCCTCAGGGTAAACTCCGCCTCGGCGCTGTGCACATCGTATCCCGCGGACCCGGCCGTCTGCCGCGTGGGCAAGGGGAGCCCGTCGTGATGGGGGAGCCGGCGTACCTGCACCACCGGCGGGGGCGTCACGCGCGCGCCCCGGGATCCCGCTCCACCACCGGGTCGATCACCAGCGGCGGCGGCTCTTCCTCGATCAGATAGGCAAACTGGCGGCGGAACTCCTCCACGGATACGTGCGCCGTCGCGGCGAAGCGCGCCAGCTCGTGCGGGTCGTCGAAGTCATCGCGCCGCAGCCGGATCATGTAGCGGCGCGCGATCGCGTAGCGGGTCGACGTGATGTCCACGCGCCGCGTGCGGGCCCGGCCAGTCTTGGGATCCATCATCGCCGCAAACGGGATCGGGACGAACCGGCCCGCCTGCAGCGAAATCATCGCCGCGTTGCCGCCCCCCAGCACGTACTTGGCCGCGCAATAGCCGAGGTCACGCGTGTACTCCATGTCCATCGGGATCGGGTCGGCGCAGCGCAGCTCGTAGCCGATGTTCTTCGCCGCAATGGTGGCCTTCAGGCCGAACTCCTTGAGGCGCTTCTGCACCGCCGCCTTCAAGATCTCGCCGATGTTCACCTCGGCGATGCGGACGTTGCCGTGTGTATCTCGCTCGAGCTCCTCGACACCCGCGAGCTCCTCGGGGTCGATGCCCAGCGTCAGCCCCTCCGCCACCACGGCCACGCCGTCCAGCCGGCCGTAGGACAGGCGCTTGATGATCGCGCACACCAGAGTGTCCACCACCGCCTTGAGCCGGATGCGCCGCCCCAGAAACTCCTCCGGGATCAGCGTGAGCGTGGCACCGGCGGCCTTGCCGATGCCCACGGCGAGATGCCCGGCGCCCCGGCCCATCGTGATGACCAGATACCAGCGCGACGTCGTCTTGGCGTCCACCATCAGGTTCTTCACGATCTCCACGCCGTAGTGCCGCGCCGTCTGGAACCCGAACGTGTCCACTTGCGGCGGCAGGTCGAGATCGTTGTCGATCGTCTTCGGCACGTGCACCACCTGAAGCCGCCCCGCCGCCTTCTCCTCCAGCTTCATGGCGGAATAGGCCGTATCGTCACCCCCGATGGTGATGAGCTGCGAGACGTTGAGGCGCAACAACGCCAGCACCGCGTTGTCGAGATGCTTCGGATCCTTCGTGGGGTTGGCGCGCGAGATCCCGATGTAGGACCCGCCGCGAAAGTGGATCCGGCTGACCTCGCCGATATCGAGCGGCGTCACGTGGTCGATGTCGCCCTGCATGATCCACTCGAACCCGTCGCGCACCCCGAGCACATCGACCGCCTCCAACCGTGCCCGGATGACGGCCGCACCAATGACACTGTTGATCCCCGGCGCCGGGCCGCCCCCCACCAGGATCGCCAGTGTCTTCCGCTCGGTCATTGTCGTGCCGCGTGCGTCACGCGGCCTGGGCGCGCCGCTTGCGCCACGCCAGGATGGCGATCGCCGCCACCGCAATGCCGATCCACACACCGGCGGCCCTGCCCAGGCGCCCTGACCGCTCGGCCGAGGTCAGCCAGTTGGTCTCACCCTCGAGGGAGGCGAGCGTCGCTTCCAGGATCGCCTGTCCGCGCCCCGCCTGATCCGCCGGGCCCGCCACGGAGAGTTGCACCGCCTCTTTGCGCAACGGTACCTGCGCCACCAGGACGAACACCGGCTGCCCCGCCTGTGTCGTCAGCGTCTTCAGGCCGCCGACGTCGAACCCCTTCCATTTGAAGCTCACCACCTGCGTGTTCGCGGGCACGTCCTCCTGGCGCATGGCTTCTCGTGGCAGAACACCATGCATGCGCGCGACCAGGAGCACTAACGCCCCGTTCGCGGATGCCGGCGCTGTCTCGCTCCAGGCGTCCACCACGTCCTTCTGGGCGCGCGCCTCGGGGAACTCCGTGAAGCCCTCCGGTAGGGCGAGACTGTAACCGAGCTCCGCATTCCTGACCTGCGATTGGACCGCGGACGCCGACGCCAGCAGCAGGAGCATCACGGCAGGCATCACTCGCATGCGTGGGGCGCTCCTTTCACACGAGAGTCTTGGGATCCGCCGACGGGAGACCAAACGTCTCGGCGACCGCGGGATACACCACCTTGCCTTCGACCACGTTGAGGCCCAGGAACAGCGCCGGGTCGTCCTTGCAGGCCTGCTTCCAGCCGTGCCGGGCCAGGCGCTTCGCGTAGGGGAAGGTTGCGTTCGTGAGCCCGAGCGTCGAGGTGCGCGGCACGCCGCCCGGCATGTTGGCCACGCCATAGTGAATGATCCCATCCACCACGTACACGGGATTCTCGTGCGTCGTGGGCTTGATCGTCTCGATGCAGCCGCCCTGATCCACCGCCACGTCCACGATGACCGAGCCCGGCTTCATGAGCTTGAGATCGTCGCGCCGCACCAGTTTCGGCGCCTTGGCGCCCGGCAACAGCACCGCGCCGATCACCAGATCGGCCCGGGAGAGCTGCTCGAGCAGGTTGTAGCGATTGGAGTAGAGCAGATCGACATTCGAGGGGAGCACATCGGCGAGGTAGCGCAGGCGATCGAGCGACAGGTCCAGCAGCGTGACCCGGGCGCCAAGGCCGGCGGCCATCTTCGCCGCGTTGGCGCCGACCACTCCGCCGCCGATGATCAGGACTTCCGCCGGCAGCACGCCCGGCACCCCCCCGAGCAGTATCCCGCTGCCGCCGTACACCTTCTCGAGATACTTCGCCCCCTCCTGCACCGCCATCCGCCCCGCCACCTCGCTCATCGGCGTGAGCAAGGGGAGGTCCCCCGAGGGCAGCTGCACCGTCTCGTACGCGATCGCGACGATCCCTGACTTGATCACCGCCTGCGTGAGCGGCTCCGAGGCGGCGAAATGGAAATAGGTGAACACGACCTGGCCCTTGCGCATGCACGGCCACTCGGGCTCGATCGGCTCCTTCACCTTGACCACCATCTCGGCCTTGGCCCACACGTCCGCGGCCTTGGCGACAAGCGTCCCGCCCGCCACGCGATACGCCTCGTCCGCGAACCCCGAGCCGATCCCCGCCCCTTGCTCCACGAGCACGCTGTGCCCGTCGCCCACCAGCGACTCGACCCCCGCCGGCACCAACGCGATACGGTGCTCGGCGGTTTTGATTTCTTTCGGGACACCGACGATCATGCCTGCTCCTCGGCGTGATTACATCCATTCATCCAAATGCCGCCGTGCCCCAATGCGCGAGTGAACTCGCGGCTCGGCACGTGTCAGTGAACTGACGCCGATCTGCCGCTTCAGCGGTACGCGCCGAGCCGCGGCTTCAGCCGCGAACTCGCCACGCGATGCCTGTCAGTCCTTCTCCGGACCCAGCCAAACGACGGTTTGCCGCTCCGGATCAAAGAATTCCGCCGCCACATCGGCAATTGCTTTTTCGGTGAGCCCAGCCACCGCCGCCAGCACCTGATCCAGGCTCTGGTACGGCTCGCCGTGGATCGGAAAACCGGCCAAACGATACATCCGGGCGGACGGACTCTCCAGGGACAGCATCAGCTGCCCCTGCGTCTGCTGTTTCGCCTCGGCAAGCGCCTCTCCGCGGAGCCCGGTGCGGGCGAGCTTGGCGTACTCCTCGCGGATCGCCGCCGCGGCCTGGGTTGCGGTCTTGGGCTGCGTGCCGACGTACACCCCCGTGACACCCACCTGCCGGTAGAGGCTCGTGAACGCGTAGATCGCGTAGGCCAGCCCCAGCTCTTCCCGAATGCGCTGGAACAGGCGGCTCGACATCCCGCCGCCGAACACGTTCGCCAGCACCAGCAGCGCGTACTTGCGCCGGTCGGCGTAAGGGACCGAGTCCGTCGCGAACACGATGTGGGTCTGGGCGGTGTCCTTTGCATGGCGAGCTTCAGTCCCGCGGACGGCCGGGGGTACAGCGACACTGGACGGCGTTGCCGGTCGCCGGGTACTGCGTTGTTCGTCAAACCAACCTTGCTTCGCGAGCCCCTCCAGCAACTGTTCGTGTGTAAGGTTCCCCGCCGAGGCGATCACGCAATTCCCCGGGGAATAGGCTCTCCCGTGCAGCTGCTTCAGGTCGTCGGTCGAGAGGGCGCTGACCGTATCGCGGGTGCCGAGGATTGAATAGCCGTAGGAGTGCTGGGGCCAGAGCGTCTGATACGCGAGGTCGAACACCTGATCGTCCGGCGTGTCCTCGACGGTGTTGATCTCCTCGAGGACCACGTTGCGCTCGAGCTCCAGGTCGCTCGAGCGCAGCACCGGATTGCGCACCAGATCGGTGAGCACGTCCAGCGCCTGCGGCAGGTCGCTGTCCAGCACCCGCGCCTGGAACGCCGTGGTGTCACGGGAGGTGTAGGCGTCGAGCGAGCCGCCGCGGGACTCGAGCGCCAGCGCGATCTGCTGCGCCGTGCGGCGCTCTGTCCCCTTGAACACCATGTGCTCGAGCAGGTGGGACACGCCCATCTTGGGCCGGGGCTCGTGGGCGCTGGCGCTCCGCACCCAGATCCCCACCGCCACCGAGCGTACGCTCGGCACCCGCTCGGACAACACGATCACCCCGCCCGGCGCGGTGGTCTGGGAGATCTCCCGGTCGAGCCGGACGGTCTCCATCAGTGCGAGCGCGCCGGTGCCGCCTCCGGCTTGTCCATCAGCGCCTTGCGGGAGAGCCGCATCCGCCCCCGCTCGTCCACCTC
>Ga0209266_1003056_pt1 | contig 10338 bp, 10 predicted proteins | sample GraSoiAngelo_132_FD_185889 | JGI IMG/M metagenome (GOLD analysis project Ga0209266, IMG submission 185889) | Grasslands soil microbial communities from the Angelo Coastal Reserve, California, USA - 14_0929_02_40cm (SPAdes) (version 2) | ecosystem: Environmental > Terrestrial > Soil > Grasslands ...
TGCTCGAGCGCCTGGTCATCCTCTCCGAGGACGGCCACATCGCGGTCGAGCACCTGCCGCCCAGCGTCCGCTCCTTCATCTCCGAGAAGAAGATTCCGCGGCCCACGCTCGGCGAGGACGGCCTCGACCTCAACAGCGCGGTCGAGGAGTTCGAGAACCGCCTGATCGAGGAGGCCCTGCGCCGCACCAAGGGCAACAAGCAGGCCGCGGCGCGCCTCCTCGGACTCAAGCGCACCACCCTGGTGGCGAAGCTCCGCCGCCGCCGGGGCGGCGACGCGGACGAGGCCGACGAAGGGCCGGAGGTCTCCGAATGACGACCACGACCGAAGCGGCGACCATCCTGGTCGTCGACGATGACCCCGACTGCCGCGAGATCGCGGCGCTCCTGCTCGAGCGCGCTGGCTACCGGACCCGCCGCGCCGCCTCCGGCGAGGAGTGCATGCGCATCGCGCTCGCCGAGCCGATCGACGTGGTGCTGCTCGACGTGATGATGCCCGGGATGGACGGCTTCGCGGTGTGCGAGGCGCTGCGCCGGGCGGGCAAGCGCATCCCCATCATCCTGCTCACCGCCCGCGACGACATGGATACGCGCCTCGAGGGCATGCACCTCGGCGTGAGCGAGTTCCTGACCAAGCCGATCAACCGGGTCGAGCTCTTCGCCCGCGTCCGCGCACAGCTCCACATCCGCGACCTGGCGCGGCAGCTCGAGACCGTCGAGGGGAGCATCGAGCGGCTGTCCCGCGACACGCCGCCGCGCTCCTAGGAGTCTGACAGCCTCCTCGCCCCGCGCCGGCGGCGCGTTTGCGGCAAGCCCCCTTCTAAGCTAAATAGCTCTTCGTCGCGCCCGAGCGCGCGACTCAGGAGGTCCGGGGTCAATGGCAAAGGAAGACGACGTGCTCATCCAGCTCGCGACCCGCATCCCCAAGGGGCTGCACCGCGAGATCAAGCTGTTCTGCGTGCAGCAGGGCCTCTCGGTGATGGAGTTCGTGGCCGCCGCGCTGGAGGAGAAGCTGCGCAAGAGCACCGTGCGCGCCGGCCGGCGCTCCACCGGCCGCTAGCGCAGGAACACCGGGCCGAGCCCGCGCGCGACGAGGGCCTCGGCGATCCGCGTCTTCACCGCGATGGTGCGGATCGGCATGTGCGGCACGATCGCCTCGAGCGCGAGGTGCTTGCGCAGCTCCTCGCCCTCGAGCTCGTTCACCAGCAGGCGGCGGGCGCCGTCGATCACGCGCTCGTTGGCGGAGGAGACGAACACGTTGGTCATGGCCAGGCGAAGCTCGTCGTCCTCCGGGGTGCCGTGGCCGAGCAGCAGCCGGGTGCGGTTCACCACGCTGTCCATGGCGTAGCAGTCGATGATCATGTTGGCCAGGATCTCGAGGTGCTGCTGCTTGTCCTTGAGCGAGGCGAGGTCCCGCTCGATGAGCACGCGGGCGGTGTAGGCGATCACCCGCTTGGCCACCTCGGCCGCCCGCAGCTCGCGCTCGAGCGGGCCCTTCACCGCGGGCGGCCAGCTCGCGCGGTCCGCGATCTCGCGATCCACCTGCTGGAAGAAGTCCGCGTACGACAGTCGGCCCTGGCCGATGCGCTTCACCAGCGTCGCCGGGATGATGAGGCGGTTGATCTCGTTCGTGCCCTCGAAGATGCGGTTGATGCGCGAGTCGCGGTAGTGCCGCTCGACCGGGTATTCGGCCGTGAAGCCATAGCCGCCCAGGATCTGGAGCGACTCGTCGGCTACGAAGTCGAGCGTCTCGGTGCCGAAGACCTTCAGGATCGAGGCCTCGATCGTGTACTCCTCGACCGACTCGCGCACCAGGCGCTCGGCGTAGTCGGCCGCCGCCGGGTCCAGGCGCTCGGCCGCCACGTCCATCAGGCCGGCCGTCCGGTAACTCATGCTGTCGGCGACGTAGATGCGCGTGGCCATGTCGGCGAGCTTGCGCTGGATCATGCCGAAGCTCGCGATCGGCCGGCGGAACTGCTGGCGCTCCTTGGCGTACTCCAGGGCGACCGCGAGGCAGTCCTTGGCCGCCCCGACCGAGCCCGCGCCCAACTTGAAGCGGCCGATGTTGAGGATGTTGAACGCGATCTTGTGCCCCTGCCCCACCTGGCCGAGCACCTTGTCGGCGCCGATGCGCGCGTCTTCCAGGATCACCTGGCGCGTCGACGAGCCGCGGATGCCGAGTTTCTTCTCCTCGGGGCCGGTCGAGAGCCCGGGCGTCGTGCGCTCGACCAGGAAGGCGGTGAAGTACTCGCCGCCCACCTTGGCGAAGACGGTGAAGAGGTCGGCGAAGCCGGCATTGGTGATGAACTGCTTGGTGCCGGTGAGCCGATAGCCGCCGTCCGCGGGCGTGGCCACCGTGCGCGCCGCGAGCGCGTCGCTGCCCGAGCCCGGCTCGGTGAGGGCGTAGGCGGCGAGCCACTCGCCGGTGGCGAGGCGCGGCAGATACGTCTGCTTCTGCGCCTCGGTCCCGTAATAGACGAGCGGCAGCGTCCCGATGCCCGTGTGGGCGCCCCACGAGACGCTGAACGAGGCGCACAGCGCGCCGTGCTCGGAGACCAGCATCGAGGTCGCCTTGCGGAGCCCGAGCCCGCCGTACTTCTCCGGGATGTCCACCATGAGGAGGCCGAGCTCGCCTGCGCGCTTGAGCAGCGCCGGCATGACGCCGGCCTCCTTCGACTCGATCTCCTCCAGGCGGGGCAGGACCTCGTTGCGCACGAAGTCCTCGGCCGTCTTGGCGTAGAGCCGGTCGTCGTCGGTGAAGTCGGCGCCCGTGAACTGCGGCACCGAGCCCACCGCCGCCACCAGCCAGATCGCCCCCGGCACCTCGCCCGCCGCCCGCATCGCCTCGCTCATGTCCCGATCCCTCGCCCGTCAGATGCGGCGGGCGGGGGGCCGCCGCTCAGTGCAGGGTCGACAGCTCGCCCTTGGACGCCTCGCCGAGCACCCGCTGGCGCAGCCGGCTCGCATCGATGCCGAGCGCCTCACAGATGTTCTCGAAGGCGAACACGTCGCTGCGGTCGTCCGTGGTGAGCCAGATGAGCGCCTCCCGCCGCAGGTTGAAAGCCCTTCCGTGGGTCGCCCGAACGTTCTTCAAGAACGTCCGGATGCCATCCTCCAGCACCGCCAGCAGGAGCCGGCGCTCGCCACAGGCCGGTTCGGCACGGCGGTAGACCGCTTCGTAGCGCACGCAGACCTCGCCGTCAAAGCCGGACATGTCGGTGACCGCGTGGCCGGTGTGGCTGAGCGCCGCCCGGCGGCGCGTCGTGGGCGCCGATGGGTGCGCCGGGGCCGGGGGCACGGGGCCGGCGTTACGGTCCTCGCGGGCGGGGGTTCGGCCTGCTCTCGCCGTCGCCATCGAGTCATAACAGTGCCGCAGCGAGAGCCGTCGGGACAATCGGTAAATTCCCTGATTTCGGGCCCCGAAAGTGGTGAGAATTAGGAAAACTCCATCACACGAAGATCGGAGGCGACCCGGAGCGGCGCCCCCGTGAGCTGGCGGACGCGCTCGAGCGGCACCCCGGGCGCCAGCTCGCGCAGCACGAAGCCCTCGGGCTCGACCGTCAGGTAGGCCAGGTCGGTCACGATGTCTCGCACGCATGCAGGCGCGGTGAGCGGGTACGCGCACTGCCGGACGAGCTTCGGCTCGCCGGCCCGCGTCGTGTGGTAGGTGACCACCAGCACGCGCGCCCGGCCGGCGGCCAGGTCCATCGCGCCCCCGATCCCGCCCTTCCCGCTCGCCGGCACGTTCCAGTTGGCGAGGTCGCCCGTCTCCGAGACCTGGAAGGCGCCGAGCACGACCGTCGTGACGCGCCCGCCGCGCGCCATCCCGTGCGCGTAGAGGCTGTCGAAGAACGACGCGCCGGGCCGCAAGCTCACGAGCTGCCCGCTCGCGTTGTAGAGGTCCACGTCCTCGTCGCGCTCTTCGGCGAGCGGCCCGAAGCCGAGCATGCCGTTCTCGGAGTGGAGCACGATGTCGCGCGCGGCGGCGATGTGGTTCGAGACCAGCGTCGGCAGCCCGAGGCCCAGGTTCACGTACTCGCCGTCGCGGAGGAGGAGCGCCGCGCGGCACGCCATCAAGTCCGGCGGCAAGCCCCCCAGGTCCGGGCGCGGCGCCACGTGCACCGCCCGGCCGTAGCGGCGCGAGAGGGCGCGGATCTCCTCCACGTCGAGCGGGTGCTCGGTCCTGACCACGCGGTCCACGTAGATGCCGGGGGTCACCACGCACTCGGGATCGATCTCGCCCGCCGCGACCACCTCGTCGACCTCGGCAAGCGTCACACGGCCCCCGGTCGCGAACACGGGGTGGAGGTTGCGCGCGCCGCGGCGGTAGACGAGGTTCCCGTGCCGGTCGGCACGGTGCGCGCGCACGAAGGCGAAGTCGGCGGTGAGCGCGGTCTCGAGGACGTACTCGCGCCCCCCGAACGTCCGCCGCTCCTTGCCCTCGGCGACCAGCGTGCCGACACCGGTGGGCGTGTAGAACGCGGGGATGCCGGCGCCGCCCGCCCGCACGCGCTCGGCGAGCGTCCCCTGCGGCAGCAGCTCGAGCTCGATCCTGCCCGCCTTGATCTGCTCCTCGATCGGCGTCGGCCGGGTCGGGTAGGCGGCGAAGGAAGCGATGACTTTTCGGATCAGCCCTGCCTCCGCGAGGAGCTGCGCCGAGAGCGGCCCCACGCCGGGCGTGTTGAAGATGACGATCAGGTCGCGCGCGCCGTGGTCGCGCAGCGCGAGGAGCAGGCTGTTGGGCCAGCCCTGCACGACGCCGAAGCCGCCGAAGAGGAGGGAGGCCCCATCGGGAACGTCGGCCACCGCGACGGCCGCGCTCTCGGCGACCTTGTCCATGGCGAGCGGCTTCTAACCCAGCGGCCGCAGGCGCGGCAACGGCCGCGCGTGGTTGACCCGCGCGGCGGCGCTCGGCTAGGCACCCTGCCACCATGGACCTCGCGGCCGCCGTCGCCGAGCTCAAGCGCTCGACGGACACCTTCGGCCCCTTCATCCGCGCGCAGGCCGAGCGCATCCCGGACCGGGTCGCGCTCAAGTTCGAGGACGAGACCGTCACCTACGGCGCCTACGACCGGGCCGTGAACCGGATCGCGGCGCGCCTCCGCCGCGAGGGCGCCGCCGCCGGCACGCCGATCGCGATCCTCGCCCCGAACAGCCCGCTCTTCCTGGTCACGCTCGGCGCGGTCGCGAAGCTCGGCGCCATCGGCGCGCTCATCAACACGCACGTCACGGGCGCGGGGCTGACGCACGTGCTCCGCGCGTCGGGTGCCGCGATCGGCGTCTCAGACGCGGCCGCCCTCCCCGCCCTCGACCTGGTCGCCGGGAGCCATCCCGTCCGCTTCCTCGCCGACGCGCCGCCGGCCACGGCGCTCCCCCGTGATGTGCGCCCGCTCGAGGGCTGGCGCGACGGCCCCGAGGCGCCCGAGCCCGACGTCCCCGACGTCCGGGGCGGCGACGTGTTCCTCTACATATATACGTCGGGGACGACCGGGTACCCGAAGCCGGCCGTCGTACGCCACCTCCGCTTCACCATGGGCGGGATCACGCTGGCCGGGCTCCTGGGCGTCGAGGCGGACGAGACCATCTACGCGCCGCTGCCGCTCTACCACGGCGAGAGCCTGTTCGTCGGCTTCGCGCCCGCTTTCCGCGCGGGCGGCGCCTTCGCCTCGCGCCGCCGCTTCAGCGCGAGCGCCTTCCTCGACGACGTCCGGCGCCACCAGGCGGTCGCCTTCGTGTACGTGGGCGAGCTCTGCCGCTATCTCCTCCGCCTCCCGCCCACGCCGCGCGACCGCGACCACCGCCTGCGCGTCGCCGCCGGCGCCGGCCTCCGCCCCGACATCTGGACCGCGTTCCAGGCGCGCTTCGGCATCGCACGCATCATCGAGATGTACGGCGCGACCGAGGGCAACGTGGCCCTGCACAACGCCGACGGGCGCGTCGGCTCGGTCGGCAAGCCCCACCCGATGCTCGAGGACACCGTCCGGCTCGCGCGCTTCGACCTCGCGCGCGGCGAGCTCGTGCGCGGCCCCGACGGCTTCTGCATCCCCTGCGCGCCGAGCGAGCCGGGCGAGCTCCTCGGACGCGTCGGCGGCGCCATGGAGTACGACGGCTACACCGACCGCGCGGCGAGCGAGCGGAAGCTCGTGCACGACGCCTTCGCGCGCGGCGATGCCTGGTTCCGCACCGGGGACCTGCTGCGCCAGGACGCCGACGGCTACTACTACTTCGTCGATCGCATCGGCGACACCTTCCGCTGGAAGGGCGAGAACGTCGCCACGCAGGAGGTCGCCGACGTCCTCTGCGGAGCGCCCGGGGTCACGGAGGCGAACGTGTACGGCGTGGAGGTGCCGGGCGAGGACGGCCGCGCGGGCATGGCGGCCCTCGTGCTCGCCGGGGGCGCGCGCTTCGACGGCGCGGCGCTGCACGCGCGCGCCGAGCGGCACCTGCCGGCCTACGCTCGCCCCGCCTTCGTCCGCCTGGTGTCCGAGATGGACGTGACCGGCACGCTGAAGCAGCGGAAGCTCGCCCTCGCCGCCGAGGGCTACGACCCGGCGCGCGTCACCGACCCGCTCTTCGTGCGCGACGACGCCGCGCGCGCCTACGTGGCGCTCACGCCCGCGGTGCTGGCGGAGTTGCGGGACGGTCGCCGCCGGCTCTGACCAGACGCGCCGCCTCCGCGCGCAGCGCGGCCTTGTCCACCTTGCCGCTCGCCTTCTCGGGCAGCTCGTCCTCGCGCCGGAGCCAGAGGTGGCGCGGGACCTTGTAGCTCGAGAGCCGGGCGCGGCAGTGGGCGAGAAGCTCTTCCGCGGCGACGGCTGACTTCGCGACCACGAAGGCGGCGACGTTCTCGCCGCGCGCCGGATCGGGAACGCCGACCACGTGCGCCGCGCCGACCGCCGGATGCGCGAGCAGCGCCGCCTCGACCTCGGCCGCCGCGACGTTGACGCCCGCGGTCTTGATCACGTCCTTCAGGCGTCCGCGGAAGTGGAGCGCCCCGCGCTCGTCGAGCTGCCCGAGGTCGCCGGTGTGGAAGAAGCCCTCGGCGTCGAAGCACTCCGCCGGTGAGTGGCGGTAGTAGTGCGCGAAGAGCGTCGGCCCGCGCACGTAGATCTCTCCCTCGCGCCCCGCGGGCAGCGTCCGGCCCGTCTCCGGGTCGACGATGCGGATCTCCTTCCCGCCCACGGGCGGCCCGTGGCTCGCCGCGCGCAGCGCGAGCGGCGCATCCCAGGGCCAGGCGGTGCACAGCGGCAGGGTCTCCGTCATGCCGTAGGTGCCGACGGCGTGGTGGTCGGGCGGGTAGAGCGCCGCCGCCCACTTGGCGTTCGCGCCGACCCCCTTGCGGAGTACCAGGCGCGCCGCCCGAAAGCGCGGGTGCCCGATCAGCGCCTCGGCCTGGTGCGGCCAGGCGAAGAAGACCGTGCAGCGCTCCGCCTCGAGGAGCCGGAGCGTCTCCCCCGGCTCGAACACCTCCTGCATGACGACGGCCCCGCCGCGCGCGAGCGTCGCCAGCACGACCGCCACGAGCCCGCCGGCGAAGAAGAACGGCAGGTAGCCCCAGGTGCGGTCCTCCGGGGCGAGGCCGAGGACGGCGGCGATGTCCTCCGCCGCCCGGCAGAGCGCCCGGTGCACGTGGACCACGCCCTTCGGCTCCGCCGTCGTCCCGGAAGTGAAGAAGACGGTCGCCGGGTCGTCGGGCGAGACGGTCGCCGCGCGCCGCGAGCCCGGCGCGCCGAGCGGGGCGAGATCGACGGCGCCGCCCTCCGCCGGCGGCGCGAGCCACACCACCTCGCCGAGCGCCGGCAGCCGCGGCAAGCTCTCCTCGAGCCCGGCCACGTAGTCGTGGCGGAGAAAGCGCCGCACCGCGACCAGCACGCGCACCTCGGCGTGCGCGAGGCAGTACTCCATCTCGCGCGGGCGGCTGAGCGTGCTGAGCGGCACGAGCAGACCGCCCGCGCGCCACACGCCGAAGGCGGTCGCGATCCACTCCGGCCAGTTCGGCATGAGGAGGCCGACGCGCGTCCCCGCCTCCACCCCACGTGCCGCGAGGGCGCGGGCGATGGCCGTCGACTCGGCCGCCAGCTCCGCGTAGGTCACGCGCCGGCGCGGCGAGACGAGCGCCTCGCGCCCGCCGAAGCGCGCGGCGAGCCCGTCGAGGAAGACGGGGAGCGTCACCGGCTCATGCGGTCGCGCCCCCGTCGACCGGGAGGGCCACGCCGGTCACGAACGACGCGTCGTCCGAGACCAGGAAGAGCGCCGCCGCGGCGATCTCCTCGGAGCGCGCCAGGCGCCCCATCGGGGAGCGCGCGGCGAGCGCCGCCATCCCCACCTCCGGCGCGGGCGCGCTCGCGACGAAGCCGCGCAGCATCGCCGTGTCGGTGCCGCCGGGACAGAGGCAGTTGACGCGGATGCCCTCGGGCGCGAGCTCGCGGGCGAGCGAGCGCGTGAGCAGGATGACGCCCGCCTTGGCGGCGCAGTACGCCTCGTTCATCGCCTGGCCCTGGAGCCCGGACTGCGAGGCCAGGTTGAGGATCGCTCCGCCGCCGCTCTGGCGGAGCGCGGGCAGCGCGTGGCGGCAGCCCAGGTAGACGGCGCGCAGGTTGACCGCGAGGAGCCGGTCCCATTCCGCCGGCTCGAGGCGCTCGAAGGGCACGAAGCGCCCCGCCCCGGCGTTGTTGACCAGGATGTCGAGCCGCCCGAAGCGCTCGACCGCCGCCGCGATCATGGCCGTGCTATCCGCCTCGCGGGTCACGTCGGTGGCGACGAACTCCGCCCGTCCGCCGGCGGCGCGGATGGCGGCCGCGGCCGCCGCGCCCGCCTCGGCGGCGACGTCGGCGAGCAGCACCGCGGCGCCCTCGGCCGCGAAGCGCTCGGCGGTGGCGCGGCCGATGCCGTGCGCGGCGCCGGTCACGATCGCGACGCGCCCGCCGAGCCTCATGCCGCGAGCGGGTGGTGGGCGAGGAAGCGCAGCACGCGCTCCGCGAGCGGCTTCGGGGTCTCGAGGAAGCAGGCGTGCCCGCTCGCGGGCAGCAGCATGACCTCGCCGCGCGACAGCGCCGCGGCGAGCGCGCGCGCGTAGCGGGGCGGTGTCAGGATGTCGTCCTCGCCGACCAGGACGAGGCTCGGGGTGCGGAGAAGGGGCAGGAGCGCGAGCGTGTCGTGCCCGAGGCAGGCGTCCACCTGGCGCTGGTAGGCGGCGACCGACTTGAGGAGCCCGCGCTCGCGCGCCGCGGTCTGCAGCGCGACCACCTCCGGTGACGGCGCCTCGAGGAAGCGGTAGGTGAATGCCCAGGGCGCGAGCCCGGCCAGGAACTGCTCGGGCGAGAGCCGCTCGACCATGAGCCGCCAGCCGGTGAGGATGGTGCGGAGGAAGGCGTCGGTCCGCCCCCAGGTGCCGATGAGCACGAGCGTCGCGACGCGGGTCGGCGCCAGGAGCGCCAGGTGCTGCGCGATCGCGCCGCCCATCGACGCCCCGACCACGTGGAAGCGCTCGATGCCGAGGTGATCGATCACGCCGAGCGCGTCGGCCGCCATGTCGCCCGTGCCGTAGGGTCGGTTTGCCTCGTCGCTCGCGCCCGCGTCGCGGTTGTCGACCAGCACGAGGCGGTAGCGGCGCGCGAGCTCGCGGCGCACGAGGTCCCAGGCGCGGTGCTCGCCGCCGAGCCCCATCACGAGCAGCACCGGCTCGCCCGCGCCGTCGATGGTGTGGAAGAGCTCGAGCTCGCCGATGCGCACGCGCGGCATGGGGCGTCGAGTCTTTTCCAGCCGCCGCGCTCAAGTCAACCGGCGCGCGCTTCCGCCGGGTCCGGCGCGATGCTATGGCCGGGCCCATGCAGGAGAAGTTCACCGCCCTCACGCCCGCGCTCTACGACTATCTCGTGGCCCACAACCCGCCGCCCGATCCGGTGCTGCGCGACCTCGCGGCCGAGACCGCCGCGCTGGGGCCGATCAGTCCGGCTACAGCGCGATCTCGATCGCGCGCGGCCTCGCACCGGACGGCACGCTCCTCTGCTGCGACCTGAACGAGGAGTGGACGGCGATCGCGCGCCGCTACTTCGCGCGCGCCGGCCTCGCCGAGCGCATCACGCTCCGCATCGCGCCCGCCATCGAAACCGTGCGCGCCCTCCCCCGCGCGCCCGAGATCGACCTCGTCTTCATCGACGCCGACAAGACCGGCTACCGCGGCTACTACGAGGAGCTCCTGCCCCGCCTCCGCCCGGGAGGCGTCATCGGCTTCGACAACGTCCTCTGGGGCGGCTCGGTGGCCGACCCGAGCGACACGTCGGACGACACGGTTGCTCTCCGCGCGCTCAACGACTTCCTCGTGCGGGACGACCGCGTCG
>Ga0209266_1003057_pt1 | contig 10333 bp, 9 predicted proteins | sample GraSoiAngelo_132_FD_185889 | JGI IMG/M metagenome (GOLD analysis project Ga0209266, IMG submission 185889) | Grasslands soil microbial communities from the Angelo Coastal Reserve, California, USA - 14_0929_02_40cm (SPAdes) (version 2) | ecosystem: Environmental > Terrestrial > Soil > Grasslands ...
AAAAGCTGCCGCAGATCGGCATCGTAGAAATCCGGATACGTGTCCGCGTAGAGCTTTCGTTTGCGCGCGTAATAAGTTTTGAGTTTGACGTTGAGGAAATCGTAATCGGCGATGCCATACTCCGGCGTATGCGACGGTGATTTTCCCGCCAGGGATTTCATCAATTCATCGACGTATTCGAGTTTTTGGAGCGCCCGCCATCCCGCGTAACGTTTGTGCCAGTCAAGTCCCGGCGTGAGCCAGACCGCGAAGGTTTCGGCGAAGTCTTCATCTGGATGACTCTGAGCGTACCAATCCTCGAGATGCATCACGTAACTGCGGCTGAACGGGCGCGGCCGGTAAGTATCCGGCGTCTCCTCGCGCGATGTCGGCCCGAAAATCTGCCGCCACTTTTTCTTACGGGTAAGCTGGTAGGCGTAGGTGTAAGCGTGTCCCGCCTCGTGCCGCATCAGTTTCATAAACCACTCTTTCGTTCCGCCCTCGACTTCGAGCATCATAGTGCGCTCTAGCGCCCGTAGCCGGTCATGCACGAGAAAAAACGGCACGAAGATCGCTGGAATGCCAATCGGCACGAACCATTCATCGCCGATGTGACACGGCGGATGAAACCCAAGTCCACGCGCTGAAAGCTCATCGTAAAGCTGCCGAATAAGCGGTTCGAGCGCTGTGCCCTCAAGCCGCAAGCCGAGCTTTGAAATGCGACGCTCCAGAAGTTCCTCGTCGCTGAGCGATGGCCAATCGGCCGCTTCCATTTACGGCATGGTATCAGTCCCAACGGACGTGGCAACCGTCTCGCCCGCTCGTTCGACTAACGCGTCTTTATTGAGCGCTGGACGTTGAACGGCTGCCGCGCCGTAACCTTGCGAAGGCGGGATGGATATTGAACCTTTGCTTCCATGCACGACATCTTTCGAATCCGTCGCGCTACAGTGCAACATGTCGACATTATCTCCTCGCATCGTGCGCGGATGTTTCAAGACATGGGCGACGTTTCCGATGACGCCTTTGAAATTCTGCGCGCGAAAGCGCGTTTGCGGCTGAAGGAATGGCTCGAGAGCGGCGACTACATCGGCTGGCTCGCAACTCCTGCCGATAAACCGGGAACGGTCGTTGGCGGCGCCGGCGTTCAGTTGCAACCGATCCTGCCGCGCCCGCTCGATGCATCGACAATTGCCGAAGGCTGGCAAAGGGACGATTGTGAACGTGTTTACCGAACCGCAATAGCGACGGCGCGGAATCGCGTGCCGGCTCGTTAAAGAGATCATCACTTGGTCGAAGAGGGCGCAGATCGACCGGCTCTTACTTCACGCGTCGGACGACGGCCGCTCACTTTACGAACGGCTCGGATTCATCGCTGGCAACGAAATGTGTTTCGTCGACCATCTCTTGGACGCGACTGACTAAAGAAAGCCATCTGCAGCCGGAAAGCGAAAGAACTCTGGATCTAAGTCGAATAGCTGGACCGGCCGACGAACTACGCCTATACCATTGCGGATCATGCTTTCCGCGATCGCGTCGCCGTCGAGCAGCAGCAGTGAGATCGCGCCTTTCTTTATTGAGGCAGCTTCGGCGTCGGCAGTGAATCGTCCTGTGGTCAAGAATACCCCGTGATCATAATCGCCCTGGATAGCGCCGCGAAACTTATCTATCTCTGGCCGGGTGACTGCGTTCTGCCTCCACCGTTTGGCTTGGAACGCTGAACGTATTGACACTACTCCTTGGCGAAACAATCCGTGACCGTCAATGCCGCGGTCCGCACCCCGTTTAGTTACGTGAAGCTGCTCGTAACCCAAAGGCCCAAGAAAGGACATACAAAACTGCTCGAAATCTGTGGCTCCGAGATTTTGAAGTTCTGAAATGATGCGGCGCTTCACCTCAGATTCGTTTTCGTATACCAAATCCTTTAGCGTCGCTTGATGCGCCAGCAGCAGCTCCTCGACAGAATTCGCGGTCGCACCTGTCGCACGCGCTCGACCTCTGGCTGTTAGCTTCCATATGCCACGCGTCGAACCATCGAGGTCACCCTTTTCGACAAGCTTTTGACGACTCCACTGGACGAGATTATGCCAGCGAAAGATCGAAGGATTGCTTGGCATGCGCGCAGTTAAGTCTTCTTGGGTGAGCTGAGGGAAGATGGTCGCTAATCTCCAATAGACTTCTCTTGGCTCGGCTTTCCCGCCAAGCTCCAGCAATGTCTTGAGTAGCGGCAATTCGACTTCGCTCTGCTTCGGGAAGCTCATCGCTTTTGAACTTCGTAGGGCCGCTCACCGCGGAAGTGCTGCCATGCCCGCGACATCACGTCTTGAGTCCAGTCGATTTTCTCCCGCTCGCAATACTGCAACAGGTCTGTAATAAGACTGCAGACTGCATCTTCCGGCGCCTCGGTCAGGTCGACCATGTCTGCTATTTCCCGCATCGTGCTGTCTCCTTGCGTCATCCCAGCCAAGATCTCAGGGTTTGATGCCAATATGTGAGCCTTCAGCGCCAGTTCGGCAGCCGCGACTCGTTCCTTATTGTTTGAGCTCTTCATGATGTCTGGATGTTTTTTAACATGGAAGAGTTTCGGAGGCTACGAAATTGCGGCGTCTGGTCTGCGCCAATCGTTCCAGTCGCCCGGGGTTCGCTTTTCTTGCGTTGATCACGGTGGCATCCATCGGTTTGGAAAATAAATTATAAGTGGCTTTCCGCAGTCGGAGAGGGACTTACAGCCGAAATCGCTGGGCGAGACTGGACAAGCACGGAAACGGCTGTACATGAAGCGGGATGAAATTGATCAACGCGCCGATTCGCGCTGCCCGCTGGGGCGGGCGAGCGGCATAAAGGCTCGTTAGATTTTCGCCAAGTTGGAGCCCGCACTTCGCGGTACCCCAGTGGTCGAATCTCAACCACGCGCGGGTTTTTTTCCGCCGGTATCCCGAACCGAATTCGGCAATCACACCTAACAATTTAGAAATTAATGAAACCAATACTTCAAATTAATCACAAACAGCGCGGCTTACCCCGCGACAACGGCGCAGGGCGTAATCACCAGAGTTTTCCTCTAACGGATTACAACTATCGTCCAACACCGGAAACCCAAGTGAGTTCCTCCGCCGGTCGGCCGGCCACGAAGTCGCCCGCCTTTCACAAATTAAGCAGTGAATTCTTTGGCGCAGAAACAAGCCGGGATTATGTCGCCGAGCTTTTGTTCTTCATTCTGATTACTGGCATCGCCGCTTGGCCAGTCGTGTCCATGCTCATTGCAGTGACTCGCCTGATCAGGAATTACTAACGGACCGGATTAGTCAGGGAGGTTAGCGGTTGCCGCTGACGATGCGGCGAATAGTTTGGCGTGACCATTTATGGAAACGACGGCCAAAATCTCCCAGATCATTATCTGGTCGACGCTGACACTGGCCGGCTCCAACCTGGATGCAGCGAAGGAACCGCTCTACGATGGGCTCGGCTCCTATTCGCGCAAGATCACTACCGACTCTCCGGAAGCGCAGCGTTATTTCAATCAAGGCCTCGCTTTTCTTCACGGATTCAATCACAGCGCGGCCATCCGTGCCTTTCAGCAAGCAGCGGAGTTCGATCCCGAATGTCCAATGGCGCACTGGGGTGTCGCGCTCGCCTGCGGCCCGCACATCAATTTTTCGCTTGTGCCGCCGCCGGCCGCCGAGCTGGCTTGGAAAGAACTCGCGCTTGCTAAAGAACACGCCGCCAACGCGTCACCGGTCGAGCGCGCACTGATCGATGCGCTCAGCAAGCGTTACGCAAATCCGCAGCCGGAAGATCGCACACCGCTCGATCGCGCATATGCCGATGCCATGCGCGAGGTTTGGAAGAGATTTCCGAGCGATGTCGATGTCGGCGCGTTTTTCGCGGAGGCTCTGATGGACTTGCGACCGTGGGACCAATGGACGCCGAAAGGCGAGGCGCAACCCGGCACAGATGAAATTTTGGCGACGCTGGACGCGGCGCTGAAGTTGAACCCGAACCATCCGTTCGCGAATCATCTTTATATTCATGCGGTGGAAGCATCGCCGCATCCGGAACGCGCGATCGCCGGGGCGAACCGCCTTCGCAATTTGCAGCCCGGCCTCGCGCATAACACTCATATGCCATCGCACATCGACATTCGCACCGGACGTTGGCTGGAAGCAGTCGAGACCAATCTTAAAGCCGTTGCGGCAGACCAGCGTTACCGGAAAGTCTTCGGACCGGCCAAGGGTTTTCTGAATGTCTACGTCGCGCATAATCGGCACATGCTCGCCTATTGCGCAATGATGTCGGGCCAGCGCGAACTGGCGATGAAACACATCCGCGCCATGGTCGCGGAGTTGCCGGCCGATTTCCTCAAAGAGAACGCTCTGCAAGGGGAAGGCTTCGTCGCGATGCCGCTGGAAGTGATGGTGCGCTTTGGGCTCTGGGACGAAATCCTGGCCGAGCCGGATCAATACGCCGACTACATGCCGTTTACGCGCGCTTTTCATCATGCCGCGCGCGCGATTGCATATGCGGCAAAGGGCGACACGGCCAATGCTCGCAAAGCACAAAGCGTTTTCCTTGATCGCGCCAAACTCGTGGCCAAAGAAGCTTCGTTAGGCAATAACAGTTGCGAGATGATTCTGGGCGTCGTGATTCCAATGACCGAAGGGGAAATCCTGGTCGCAGAAGGCAAGGTCGCGAGCGGCATTAACCAATTGCGCACCGCGATAAGAATGGAAGATGCGCTCAAATACGACGAGCCGCCGGGCTGGTTGATTCCCGTGCGCCACTCCCTCGGCGCGGTGTTAATGAAGCAACAGCGTTTTGCCGAAGCCGAACAGGTCTATCGCGATGATCTCGCGCGTTTGCCGGGAAACGGTTGGTCGCTGGTGGGGCTGGCGGAAAGTTTGCGTAAGCAAAAGAAAAACCCAGACGAAGTTGCCCGGATACAGGCGAAGTTTGAAAAAGTTTGGGCCAAAGCCGATCTCATGATTACTAGTTCCTGTCTTTGCCAGCCAAAAGCGTGACTGCAGTCAGAACGTGACGACTGCGTTCGCTGGCGTTTTCCCCGACGGAGATCGGAACCTACAGCTTGGCGAAAACGCCAAGTAGCGGGCGGCGCGATGGCGTCGGCGACCGAAAGTCGCTAACAAAACCATCACGAGTACGCAGCTCGACGTGCCCGACGCTGCGCGAGGTGCCGTACACGAGCACCGAACCGATCGGCGCGGAGAATGGATCCGTCACTGAGAGTCTTTTAAATCCGTAATTGCTGACGAGCTCTTGAGCAGCGTCTCTTGCGAGTTCAGTCTTCGGGCGGGAATCAACCGCACCAGAAGCGAGCAAGGCTTCCTTGACGTAATGCCAGCACCGAGAGCGCGAGTGCGCGTGCGCGCGTTCCTGCGCGATGCTCGCTGCTTGCATCAGCCTGCTATCGATGTGTCGATCAACTCTGCCGAAGGGATAAACCATCTGCTTCGGATAGTACTGCGTGATGACAGGCGCCGATTCCTTTTTGCCTCCTGCCGTCTTGAACGTGAAACGGCTAACAGGCTGCTCCTTCTTGCTTACGGTTGGTTGATTCATCGGGCGCACTGGCTCCATCGCAAACGTTCGCGCCGAATCTTTGGCGATTGCCGGCGCCGGTTCTTTCACGATCGGTTGTGCCGGTTTTTTCGTCACTACCGCGGGCCGCTTTTTCGTGATCGCCTGCACCGGTTTACCCGTGGTTTCCCGTGCAGACTTCTCCGTGATCACTTGAACCATGTCGTCAGCACTCTTCTGATCGTGGCTCGCAAGATTAAGTGCGGAAGGGGCCAGCGCCTGCGCGTACGCAGTTGCGCCAAAACCAACGACAAGCGAAATAGTTACAAATGCGACGCAGACCAATCGCCACATGGACGCGAGGTATGCCGGGAATCACGACATTAGGCAAGCTTTTTTTTTGAAAAAATTTCGGGCGCGAAAGCAGCGCTTCAATGCCAGCTCCGTCAGCTGATACGAATGCCAGCCCCGTTCCTAATCGTTAGGAAAATAATCCCGCTCAAACTGAGGCGGCGGAGCAAACATCTCGTCTCGGTCGATCATGGCGCGGCGGTGCCGGCGCGGAACGAATTCTTCTGCGTCAGAATCGGGTGCGACAATCGCAGTGCGACCGGAGGGCAATCGAAAAATCAATCTCCCATCCGAGGTGATGCCAACGACCCGACCACGCACCGACCCGGCGCGGCGTGATGTTGAGGCAACAGATTTCTTTTTGCTATGCGAACTCGATTGGCTGGCAGTGGCTGGCTGCGTTGCTTCGTCAGATTTCGAGGGTGACTCCGTTTCGCCCGCAGCCGAGGAAGAACTTTCGGCGACCGCTGCTGGTGAAGCTGTTTCGGAAGCCATTGGAGCAGTTGCTTGCGGTTCAACATTCGTTGTTTGAGGCTGCTGGACATCGGACGATGCAACCTGGGGCGAGTTCGAAGCTGTCGCCGCATTCACCGTCGATTGGCTTGGGACCGGCATAGCCGCGTTTGCTCCTTGAGATGCCACAGTCGCGGGAGTGTTCGCAGTCGCCACATTTCGGGACGCCGCATTCACCGTCGATTGGCTTGGGACCGGCACAGCCGCGTTTGCTCCTTGAGATGCCACAGTCGCGGGAGTGTTCGCAGTCGCCACATTTCGGGACGCCGCCTGCGGTGGCGAAGATTCCGGCACGCCAATGAGAACCCCGATGTCCTTCGCCTCGCGATCCCGGTGCATGATTCTGCTAATCGGCTCCGCTAGCAATACGCCTACGATCACTGCTGCGGCGAGCAGCAGCGCGGCAACCGGCAATCCTATTCGCCACAATCGCGTAGACCGAGCCTCGGGTCGCCGCACAAGTGTTGTCCTGTACGGAATGCCGTACTTGTCGGCGAACGCGCGTCGACGTTCGATTTTCAGCAGGGATTGCCGAATCATCTCCGCCAACACGACCAAGTCCCTTGGGCGTTGATCGGGATCGCGATGTAGCATCCGGGCAAGCAAGGTTCGCAATGGTTTTGGGAACCTCGAAAGCTTCGGAGTCCCCTGGGTCGCGTCAGCCGAAAGCGCAACACCCGTCAAAAGAAAGTAAAGCGTCGCACCGAGCGAAAAAATCTCTGAACGGATGTCGCTGGGTGCAGTCGCTAATTGTTCTGCGCTGCCGGAATCTTCGGCGCCCGCCGCTGCGGCCTCGATCGGAATACTTTCGCGATCGGATCTGACAGCAGGCAAACCGAAGTTCGTCAATTTTATTAGCGGCCAAGTGCCCTCAGGCGTCTGCCCTGGGACAATCATGACGTCGGAGGGCTGAATGCAGGGATACGGGAGCTTGTGAAAACTCGCCGACGACAGCACGCTCACGATTTGCTCCGCCACACGCAACGCTGCATCAGCTCGCATCGGTCCGTGGCCGCGCACCCACGCCGCAAGTGTTTCACCCGGCAGGTGCTCCGAGACATAAACAAAATCGCTGCCTTCGCGTCCAAAATCGAAAACTTTTGCAATGTTGACGTGCCGCAGCTTTTGCGCGGTGGATATCTGTTCCTCGAACTGCTCGCGCACGGCGGCATCGATGCTCTGCACCGGGATCAACTTTAGAGAAACTGGCTCAGCGGTTCTTTCGTCTACAGCTTCGTACGTGACCGCTGCACCATTTCGGTCGACTTCGTACGGACTGCCGTCAGACCTGACTCGGACCCGGTAATGTTGAAGGAATCTTGTGCGTTCCATAAACGAACCTTGTGGCCACGACGAAACGATTCATACTCGTCGCTCTGCCATTGGATTCAACCTCGATTGTGGCAGCGAGTTGCTAAATGCGAGCCCGATCACCCCTTGAATTTTGGACATTGCACTTGAATCGAAAATCGCCGATCTAAAATCCCAAATACGCATACCCCGTGGTGTAACGGTAACACAGCCCCTTTGGAGGCGTTATTCTTGGTTCGAATCCAAGCGGGGTAGCCACCTCTACGGGCTCCATGCTTTGGGTGCCTTCAATGTGCCGGCCGGCCGTGAGATCCTTCTCGTAAACGGCCGCACTTTCACCAAAGACAGGGAAAAAGGCGGTAGCGGACCAAAGCGACGTAGGCTGACCATTCTGGATGTTGAGAGAGTACTCGCTCCTCGGCTTGGATGCGGTACACCAGAGACGCCCAACCGACCAGCACTAGGAGGAGCGTGACGGAATTCCATTCCTGTAGGTTGTACCCGATGTCTGCAAGCACGTATGAGAGATACATCGGGTGGCGGACCAATCTGTAGGGCCCACTCGTCACCAGACCTCTCAAAGCCGGGCGGATCCCGAAGAGCCTGCCCATAGCGAGAAGGCTAATAAGACTAAGACCAGCCGCGAGCGTCACCAGGGCCAGCCCGCCTGCAGGCGATACCACATACCCGGGCGACCAGCGTAGATAGATGACTTGGGCATAGGGATAAACATAGGCGATCCCGACCGCCACGCTGGACGCAATGGAGTAATCCCGCACCTTAGGGTGTGGTCGCGTGAGCGCTATCCCAAGAACGATGAAATGTTGCAGGACGTAAATCCAGTCTGTGATCGTGAAGGTGGGCGTCAGTAAGAAGAGGATGACCAATTCTGCTGACGTGATGCAGAACAGGAGGAGATCGGCAAACCGTCGCCCAAACATTTCAGAAACGTGCAGAACCACTTGAGTCGTTGAGCAGCTTGACAAACCTCAGTGAATGCTAACTGCAGCACACCTGCGTCATTACGATCGAGTCTGGAGAAACGCAGAGCGTAAATGGGTCGACGAAACGAAAGGTGACGATAGGATGCGCCATTCAGAAAGGACGCAACTGGCCACCGCGATTAACCGAAACTCGGACGACGGTTAGAAGCCAACATCAATTGCACAAAGAATGACCTACTGCAGATCGGCTAAGTTCAACGGTTAATTATTCGCCTGCTCCTGTTACTAAACTCGGCTCCTATTCTTGTGACTCTTGTGAGTCGTCTTCCACATCATCCTCAGTTACTTTCCAGGTCTTGTCGGGATTGTACTTGTCCATGCTCTGGAATGTTTTCAGCGTATCGGGTCCAAGATCCTTCTCGTAAACAACTCCATCCGGACCCACGATGAACGTTTGCACGCCGGTGACGCGATACTCAGCGGGCGCAGCGGCCAAGGCGAATCCGCCGATCATCGCCCCGCCCACCACGAAGTCCATCCCTCCCATGGGCGCGTCAGGTCCCTGCCCCTTTAGCACCTTGAAGTAGTAACCGTGATAAGGTGTGCCTCGCTGTGCCTTGTAACCTTCCTCCAGCGCTTTCGCGACTTCTTCCCCGACCGGGCCTCCCCAGGTGCCGTCTGCGTTCTGCCATGCGAGGCCGTCATGTTTTCCTGGCGTGCTGAGTACACGCTGCGCGTACTGGTTTACTTTCGAATCATCGTGCTTCTCCTGAGCGTATTCGTGTTGTGCCTCATCGAAACCACGGCAAATCTCAATGGCGTTCAGTTCGTTGGCGCCGACACGTCGATTTAATATTTCCTCACGGCCAACCTTGGTATCAAAGGACCACTTACCTTTGCGCTTCACAATCGGAATAGGAAGCGGAAAATCATCGTTACCCACCAGGAGAATGGCGCGTCTGGGGTCTTTTTTGTCGATTTCAATCGAGGTCTTTTCCTTTGCCTTGGCTGCGAATGCCTGCGCGCGGTTTTTGTCCATCACGGGGTCTTCGGAACTGACAATGTCTTCCCCCTCTGGGCCCAGGATTCCTTTCGCAGCGGCGACGTCGAAATTGGCCGCTACCTGAATAAGGGCATCGGCCGCCTGTTTCGGTGTATCGAATTGCTTTTGTTGTGGCTGCGACGCCGCAGTTGACTCTTGCTTTTGCTCCGGCGCCCCTTGCGAGGCCACAACGAGCAAGACGCAATTAACGATCGAGCAAGCAATCACGAAGAATTTCGACGAAGTCATAATATTTGCTTTCGATTTGATTTGTTTTTCCTCATCGAGTATTTATCTCCGTCCTCCGCCACCACCGCGACCTCCGCCACCGCCACCGCGACCTCCGCCACCACCGCGACTCATTCCGCCACCTCCCATGCTATGACCGCCTCTGCTGCTGCTGGCTCGCGCGTAGTTTCCGCTGCCCCCGCCACCAAATCCTCCGCCGCGAGAAGCGGAAGGTCGCGACGATGCGCTGCGGTTACCGACTTGGTTCTTAGCGCTACCGCCAGCCGGGCGCGTGGATGGCCTCGCACCGGCTCCGCCACCCCCGGGGCGAGTTCCGGCTCCGCCTCCACCAGGCCGCGTACCGGCACCGCCACCACTAGGTCGCGTTCCGGCTCCGCCTGCACTTGGACGAGTCCCAGCTCCGCCGCCA
>Ga0209266_1003059_pt1 | contig 10330 bp, 10 predicted proteins | sample GraSoiAngelo_132_FD_185889 | JGI IMG/M metagenome (GOLD analysis project Ga0209266, IMG submission 185889) | Grasslands soil microbial communities from the Angelo Coastal Reserve, California, USA - 14_0929_02_40cm (SPAdes) (version 2) | ecosystem: Environmental > Terrestrial > Soil > Grasslands ...
CCCCCCCCGAATCCTCCCTACCGATCGATCCAGTAGGAGAGCTTCACCAGGAAGTTGTTGTCCGGCCGCAGGTCGAACAGATCGTTCAGGTCCCCGCCGAAGCTGCGCGTGCCCTCGACGCCGTTGAATCCGTGGCGACCCTGACTCCAGACGAGGAACAGCGTCGACCCGGGTCGGTACTCCCACCGGAACACGACGTTGGAGCGGAACTGCTTGAAGTTGAATCCCCCGACATTGTTCGTGTAGGACGTGTCGCCGTATGCCTGATAGCGGCTCGCATAGTCGGCGGCGCGCGGGTTCGCCGACAGCTCGCGGACGTTGCTGAACGTCCCCTTCGCGATGAACGGCTGCGCGTACACCTGTAGCGACATGCTCGGGCTGAACGGGTAGGTGACGCGCATCGTCAGCGCGAGCTGCCTCTGTTCGAGATGCGCGAACAGATAATGCGTGACGCTCAAAGTGTCCGTGGCTGACCCCAGCGACTGAATGTCGTTGCGCCGGCGGGAAAAGCTCGGCGACAGCGCCGCCGTCACGCGCTTCGCGATCTTGAAGGTCACCTGCGGCGAAAAGCTGAAGTTGCGCGACCGCCCGCCGTCCCCGCGGAACCAGTTGAACCACAGATACGTCACGATCGGCTTGCGATCGTCGCCGTTGATGCCGAGCCACGGGGCGAAATAGGGGTCCTGCCGCACCGCCGGGCCGCCGCGCGCGCACGCGTAGCAATACGTCGTCCCCAGTTGTCCGATCGTCCCGCCAACGTGCAGCGACCAGGTGTTGCGGAAGGTCGTATGCGTGTTGGTATTGAACGCGTTTTCTTCGGGGAGCCCCGCGGTCGTCCAGTACTGCCACCAGTTGAAGTTCCACTGGAACCGCTGGTAGTACTTGCGCGTGTGGCGATCGAACCAGCCGGCCCACGTGCTCCACGCGATCTGGTCGGCGCGCTGCAGGTAGCCGAGATCGTTGATCTCGAACCCCGGCGACCGGCGCTCCAGGTTCGACTGGAACAGCAGGTGGCTGCCGCCGACCTTGCCGAACTGCAGGGACTGCGCGTTGCCCGAGAGCGATGTGCGCGTCGGGTCGAAGCGGAAATCGTCGGGCCGCTGGTAGTAGTGCGTCGCATCCTGCTGCGTCGCGGCGATCGCCTGCGCGCTGCCCGCGACCCGGCTGACGTCGAACCAGCCGGAGAGCTCATAGCGGCCGCCCGGGAACCGGTGACGGAAATCGAGGGCTCCCACGTACGCGCTCTTGTGCAGGAAGGGCGTGCTCCACGCGTCATTACCGCGGTTCACGGTGGTGATGATGCCGCCCACGCTCGACTCGCCGCCCCGCAGGTCCTGCCGCAGGCGCAGCACGCCGTAATTGGTCGTCGGCTCGATCGTGACGCCGCCCACCCCGATCTCATGCGCGGTCACGGCGTCCAGCGCGCCGATCGCCAGGCCTCCGGGCAGCCGCCCGGTGAGCTTCGCGGCGCCCAGAATCGTCGTAAACGCCGCCGACGTGGTATCCGAGTAGACCCTTGCCAGCTCGGGCGCGCGACCGATGCGCCGGGAGTACACGAGCCCCTCCCCGGTGCTGCAGTCGTTCACCGCCGTGCAGTTGACGTTGAACTGAAACGTCCCGGCCCCCTGGACGAAGAACGGCCGCCGCTCCTGGAAGAACGTCTCGAATGCCGTGAGGTTGAGCACCCCGGGGTCGGCCTCGACCTGGCCGAAGTCCGGATTGATCGTGGCGTCGAGCTTCAGGTTCGACGCGACGCGGTATTTCAGATCGCCGCCCACGGTCACGTCCTGGGTGCGCCCGATGCCGGTGGCGTTGAACTGGGACACGTTCTTCGTCACGACATAGGGGGCGGCCTCGAGCCGGCGCGGCGCCTCGAGATCGTCCAGCCCATTGATTTCGCCGAACTGCGACACGAACCCCGCCTGCGACTGGCGCAACAGCGGCCAGCTCACCCGCTGGGCGTAGCGGTACACATCGCGATCGACCGTGAAGCCGAAGGTATGGCTGCGTTGCCGTCGGTACGTCAGCTGCGACAGCGGAATGCGGAACTCCGCCGTCCATCCGAGGGAGTCGATGCGCGTCGCGACGTCCCACACCGCGTCCCACGCGAAGTCTTCGTTGCCGTCACTGTAGATTTGCGCGTCGAGCTTCACCCCCGAGGGGTTCACGCCGAACTCGAAGCCGTTGCGCCGGTCGTGATACGAATCGAGCCACAACCACACCATGTCGGACGGGGTGAAGTAATCGCGCCGGGCGAGGAGGGTGATGATGCTGTCGGGGTGCGGATCGAAGCACCGCACGAAAACGTAGAGATTGCCCGCGTCATAGGCGACCTTCGCTTCGGTCGGCAGCTTCGGCGCGCCGCCCTCGCTGGGCCGCCACTCCAGGAATTCCGTGATCGGGGTGGCCTCGCGCCACACGGCATCGTCGTCGCGCCCGTCGATCGTGGGCGACTGAGCGGCGCGTATCGCGGTAACCGCCTTCGGCGTGACCGGTGCCGGATCGGGCCGCCGGGGTGGGCCACCAGGAGCCTGGCTGACGAGCGTGACGGCGGCAAGGAGCGGCAATCCGAGAAGCATGTGGGGTCCGGTTGTTTAGCGGTTCGACAACGGAACCCCGTAAAAGGTTGCTCCCTACGCCTCGATCTTCGAAAACCGCCACGCCCCGGCGGCCACGAACACGACACCGACCCCCAGCAGCACGGCTACGTCGACCCCGAGGCCGAAGTGCGCGCTCCCCCTCCCGATCAGCAGGCCGCGCATCCCGTCGACGCCATAGGTGAGCGGATCGACCCGGGTGAGCGCCGCGAGGACCCACGGCAGCCCCACCAGCGGATAGAGGGCCCCGGAGAGAAAGAATAGCGGCATCACCAGGAAGTTCATCACCATCTGGAAGCCCTGCATCTCCTTGATGGTCGATCCGATCGCGGTCGCGAGCGCCGCGAACACTACGGCGATCAGCGCGATCAAGAGAAACGCGACCGGCACGGCGAGGACGCTTACGGGGCGGAAGCCCGCGATGAGCGTGACGCCGAAGATCAGGGTGCCCTGCAACACCGCCACGGTGGCGCCGCCGAGCGTGCGCCCCAGCATGATCGCGAGCCGCGGCACCGGGGCGACCAGGGTTTCCTTCAGGAACCCGAACTGGCGGTCCCACAGCATGGCGATCCCCGAGAACATGGCGGTGAACAGCACGGTCATGCCGATCACGCCGGGCGCCATGAACTGGAGGTAGCTGCCCTGGCCCGCGCGCTGAAACACCGGCCCCAAGCCGAACCCGAGCACGCCCAGGTACATGAGCGGGCCGCCGAGCGATGCCACCATCTGGACGCGCGAGCGCAGATACTTCTTCACTTCCCGCAGCCAGAGAATGCCCACGACGGTCATGCGCTCATCGCCTCCACACGCGGGCGACCTGGCGCATCTGGTCGGCGGCCGTGGCGCTCTCGTCGCGGATGGTCGTGCCGGTGAGCGCGAGGAAGGCCGCTTCCAGCGAATCGGTGCCGGTCTGCTGCTTCAGCTCCGCGGCCGAGCCCGTCGCGACGAGCCGCCCGTGGTCGATCACCGCGATGCGATCCGCCACGCGATCCGCTTCGTCCATGTAGTGGGTGGTGAGGAACACGGTCACGCCTTCGGTGGCTTTCAGCTTCCGCACGTGGGTCCACATCTGATTGCGGCTCTGCGGATCGAGGCCGAGCGTCGGCTCGTCCAGAAACAGGACCTTCGGCGTGTGCAGCAGCCCGCGGGCGATCTCGAGGCGACGTTTCATTCCGCCCGAGAACGTTTTCACGAGATCCGCCCGCCGCTCCCACAGCTCGAACATCCGCAGCAGGACTTCACACCGCTCCCGCCTGGCCTGGCGCGGCACATGGTACAGCACGCCGTGGATATCCATGTTTTCCCACGCCGTCAGCTCGCTGTCGAGACTCGGATCCTGGAACACGACGCCGATGCGCCGCCGCACCTCCGTCCGATGCGTGGTGGGATCGAGCCCGTCGAGCTCGAGGGAGCCGCTCGTGGGGTGCAGCAGGGTCGTGAGCATCTTGATGGTGGTGGTCTTGCCGGCGCCGTTGGGACCGAGGAACGCGAAGCTCTCGCCGGGGCGCACGTCGAAGGAGACGTCGTTGACCGCCGTGACCGTCCCGAACGACTTGACGACGTGCTGGACGCGGATGATCGGACGATCGGTCAGCGGGGCCTCGGCGCGGCGGGCTTGGCCGCGTAGATGAACTCGTAGTAGTCGCGCATCGTCAGGTCCGCGGCGGCCGCCGCGTCGGCGAGCACGATCGCATCCCGGTGCAGCTGGATGGCGCTCGCCGTCACCATGCTCGTGACCGGGCCTTCGACGGTCTGGGCGATCGCCTTCGCCTTGGCCTTCCCGCTCGCCACCAGCACGAGCTTGCGGGCGTCGAGGATGGTCCCGACGCCCATCGTGATCGCGTAGATCGGCACCAGCTCCCGCCGCTCGAAGAAGCGCGCGTTGTCGTCGATGGTCTGTTTGGACAGCGTCTTGAGCCGCGTCCGCGAGCTCAGGGAGCTCCCCGGCTCGTTGAAGGCGATGTGGCCGTCAACGCCGATGCCCAGGATCTGCAGATCGATGCCGCCGCATTCCGCGATGCGCGCCTCGTACCATTGGCAGAAGGCGGGATAGTTGCTCGTCGTGCCCGACGGGATGTTGATATTCTGCCGCGGGATGTTCACGTGCTGGAAGAAGTGCTCGTGCATGAAGTGGTGGTAGCTCTGCGGGTGATTCACCGGCAGGCCCACGTATTCGTCGAGGTTGAACGTCGTCACCCGGGAGAAGTCGAGCCCCTCCGCCTTGTGCAGCCGCACCAGCTCCTGGTAGAGGCCCAGGGGCGTGGACCCGGTCGCCATGCCGAGCACGGCGTTGGGCTTGGTGTTGAGCACGTCGGCGACGACCTGCGCCGCGGTCTCGCTCATCTGCTCGTAGTCGCGTTGAATGATCACTTCCATGACACCCCTCCCGGGAGTCGGGTGCGCGGGGCAGCCCGGTTGCCCGCCAGCATCCCATAGCCCCTATTTATCTGCGAGCCGCCGGGGGCGCGAGGGCGGCCTCGAAAGGGGGGGAGCGCACGCATGGGCACCGGCACGATCGCGATTCTCACCGGCGGCGGGGACGTCCCCGGGCTGAATCCGGCCATCCGGGCGATTACGATCCGTGCGCTGCGCGACGGCTATAGCGTGGTCGGCATCCGCCACGGGTGGGGCGGGCTGGTCGATTACGTGCGCGAGCCGAAAGTGGACAATAGCGAGCAGGTGCTGCCGCTCACCGAGGCGATCGTCAACCGCGCCGGTCGCACCGGCGGCACGTTCCTCCACACGTCGCGCGTCCGGCCGAGCCATCTGCCGCGCGAGCGGCTGCCGGCGCACCTGACCGGGGGGGGCTACGACCAGCCGATCAACGACATCACCAAGGACGTGCTCCAGAACCTCGAGCACATCGGCGTGGACGTGTTGATCCCTATCGGTGGGGACGACACCCTCAGCTACGCCAAGCGCCTGCACGACGAGGGGGTGAACGTCGTCGCGATCCCGAAGACGATGGACAACGACGTCTACGGCACGGACTACTGCATCGGCTTCAGCACCTGCGTGACGCGCACCATCGAGCTGACACACCGGCTCCGCACCTCGGCGGGCTCGCACGAGCGCTTCCTGGTGATCGAGGTGTTCGGGCGGTACGCCGGCTTCACGTCGCTGCTGCCGACGATGGCGGGGGCCGCCGATCGCTGCGTGATCCCCGAGCACCCGGTCGACGTCGAGCGGCTGGCGGAGCTGCTGACCCTCGATCGCAACAAGAACCCGAGCCGGTATTCCGTGGTGCTCGCGTCGGAAGGGGCGCGTCTGTCCTCGCACGACGGGATGAGCTTCGAGGGTGAGGAAACCGACATGTACGGCCACCGCAAGCTAGGCGGGATCGCCGACCGGATCGGCGCGGCCCTGAAGGAATCGTCGGCAAAGTACAACCACGGCCGGCGTATCGACGTCGTGAACCAGCGGCTCGGCTATCTCGTGCGCTCCGGCGATCCGGACGCGCTCGATTCCATCGTGCCGATGGCGTTCGGCAATCTCGCGCTCGATCTCATCAGGCAGAAGCAATACGGCCGCCTGGTCAGCATCCACCGCGGCTTTTACGACAGTGTCCCGCTCGCGAGCGTGACCTCGGAGAAAAAGGTCGTGGACGTCGCGAAGTATTACAACACCGATCGGCTGCGGCCGATCTACGACTTCGACGGCGCGCCGCTGTTCATCATGACGAGCGACTGACGCTTCGGCGGACGCCGGTCGCTCACGGCGAACACTGTGGCTGCGCTTCCGGGCTTCCTCGTAGGATCCCATTCCCGATGGCGATGCGACAGACGGTCGCTGTCCCCTCGTGCCGAGCCACGGCGCTCCAGCCGTCGCGCGTCGCCGCGGTGATTGCGACCGTCCCGCCGGTACTTACGTCGAACGTCAACGCCTGCAGCGCCGTGGTGTACGTGCCGTGGTCGGCGCGATACATCTCCTCGGCCGTCACGAGATTGCGCAGGTCGGACTTCATGGCGGCTTCGGACGCCCGCTCGTTGGTCCGCGCGACCGCGGGCTGCGCGAGCCGGGCGAGGTCCTCCACCGCGACCAGGCGCCAGTATCCATCAACGCGCTCGAGGCTGAGATGCACGACGCCGGCAGCGTCCGACTCCTCGAGCCGCAGACGCACGCCCACCCGGGCCCGGTCACCGCGCTCCTGCACGTCCTCGATGCCCTGATAGCGCTCGCTCCAGGTGCGCGGGTCCCAGGGACCACCGGCTGCGGCACCCGGCGATTCGGTCAGCGCCTCCCACAGCGTCTGTTCGAGGGTGGTGACGAGCGATGGCTTCACCCCCGCGGTGTCCGTTGCTCCCTGTGATGCCGCGGCCGCGATGGCGTCGTCCACCACCGACTCGGCGACGCGGTGCACGTCGATATACCGCTCCGCGGCACGCCGGTCCTTCGCATGGACGGCCTTGGCCAGCTGCTCCAGCGAATGGGTCGGCGAGCGGCGCACCGCCCGGACGCGCCAGGCGAGCACGCCGGCAGCTGTGAGGATGAGCACGCTCACGACAGGCAGGGAAACACGAAGTTGGGCCATGGCTCCTCGCCGTATATTGACACCCACTGCAGCAATAAGGTACTACTCGGCAAGCCATGAGGAGCGATTATGACCGAGGACATGGGAAGCTTCCGCGTGGACGTCGAGATCGAGAACCCCGCCCGGCCGGGCGAGAGGCGAACGCTCAGGTCCGTCCTGGTGGACACCGGCGCGGAGTTGTCGTGGTTTCCCGCTGAAGTTCTCGAAGCGTTGGGGGTCAAGCGGAACAACCTGTGGCGGTTTCGTCAGGCAGACGGGACCATTCTCGAGCGCTGGACCGGTACGGTGGTCATCTCCGTAGCGGGAAAGCGGGCGGGGGATGAAGTGGTCTTCGGCGAACCAGCGGATCTCGTGTTGTTCGGCTCGCGCAGCCTCGAAGGGCTCAACTTCCGCGTCGAGCCTGTGACCAAACGATTGGTGGACGCGGGTCCCGCGCCGGCCGCCGTCCTCACCCCTTGATCCCCTCTCCCCCTCGCTGCGCTCGGGGCAGGCTCTTCGGGAGAGGGGAGACGAAGGACGACGGTGCAGGGTCAGTGCGGCACGGACATGTCCGCGTATTGCCGGCCGGCGCGCCAATCCACCAGCTGAATGAGCGACGTGCAGAAACGGGCCGAGTCCTGGCACCTCTTGCCGTCGAACGTCAAGAACGCCCGCCACCGGCCGTTCCGCATTTCCATGACCCCCCAAGGATTCGACTCGCTGACATCATGCGGGTCCAGCCGCACCCCCTTCGCCCGGCCCCATTGCCGCGACATGACCTGGATAGAATCGTCGACGCTCGTCTCCCGTGGGGTCGCCGGGGCGAACGCCAGATACGGCACTTTCCCGTCGGAAGTCACGACGACTTGCAGTCGGCCCCAGGGCTCGGCGAGCGCGCGCTCGCACCGCCGCGCGCCGGAGCCCAATGGCTCGCACCGCTCCCACACCTCCGCGCTCTGGCGCAGGTCGGCGTGGAAAAGGACCAACCGTTCGACGCTATCGAGCGGCATGCCGGGCCGCATGCGCCAGAGAAAGAATGGGGACGTGGCAGGGCCGCCACAGGCGACGATCAGCGCGGCAAGGCCGGCGATGCCGGCAGCACGGGTGAACACGAGTCACCTCCGCGGCTCGAGGCAGAGTGATTTCACGGGCGATCTTCAAAAACCGCCGTGCCTCCCGGGGACGTAGCGGGAGAACTAGAGTGCTCGCGCCCGCACCGCTAAGCCTTGATCTTCGAAAACCGCCACGCCCCAAACTCAATAGACGATCACGACCGGACTGGGCCGGGTGGTGGTCGTGCCGTCCCCGAGCTGACCGAAGGTGTTCGAACCCCAGCAGTAGGCAACCTGACCAAGCGCCGTTGCGCACGCGTGTCGGTCCCCGCCGGTGACGCCCGGACTAACGTTGCTGCCGGCCGGCTGCGGCGTGAGAACACTGTTGAACGTCCCGATCCCGAGCTCGCCCTCGAGGTTTCTCCCCCAGCAATGCAGCGCCTCGTTGTTCGCTTCCGCGCAACTGAATTGACCCCCCACGAAGATCCGCGTGAAGCTCACGCCGCCCGTGACCAAGACGGGGGCCGTGCGCTGTGTCGTCGTGCCATCGCCGAGCTGGCCGTCCGCGTTCTCGCCCCAGCAATACACCTCGAGAGCGCCCGTCACGCCGCACGTGTGATTGCCGCCGGCGCTGATCTCGATGAACGTGTGCGCTCCCGCGACCGGCATGGGACTATTCCGCGCAGTCGTCGAGCTATCACCCACCTGTCCGAACGTGTTGTCACCCCAGCAATACGTCCTGCCCGTAGCGGTCGCGATCGCGCAGGTATGGTTCGTCCCTGCCGTCACGACCGCGAAGGAGATTCCTCCGGCAACCGCTACCGGCGCAGTCCGCTGCACGTTTGTGCTGTCGCCGACTTGGCCGTGATCGTTCGCCCCCCAGCAATAGACGTAGGTGGAGTCCGAGACGGGGACTCCGACGGCGCACGTGTGGGCGCGGCCCGCGGCCACCCAGAAAAACCCAATGCCGCCAGTGACGAGGGTCGGCGAAACACGCCGATCGTTCTGGCTCTTGATCCCGAGCTGCCCGGAAGAATCGGATCCCCAGCAGTACAGGTCGGCCACGGAAGTCGTCGCGCAGGTATGGCTCTCGCCCAGGGCAAGGCGAGCGAAGCTCGCGTGGGGTGGGTCAAACGGTACGCGAACGGGGAGCGCGTTGGATGTCAGCGTGCCGTCTCCCAGCTCGCCGTTCGCGTTGTGTCCCCAGCAATAGACCCCATAACCGACGACCGCACAGGTGTGGTTGGTTCCCGGCTGAACCACATACAGGGGCAGTGGCAGCACAATGTTGAATCCCGAGCCGGTGGCAGGCGTCAGCGATCCCGAGGTGGCGACGAGCGTATAGCCACGCCCCCGTTCGGTGAGACGCAGGTCCCCAAACGTGGCCACTCCATCCACGGCCGCGACGGTCGTCGTTCCCGCAAGCGTGGCGCCGGCCGGGTTCGCTCCCAAGGTGAGCGTCACCGTGTTCGTCGCGCCGGCGATGCGCGTACCGGAGGCGTCCCGCACCTCGACTTGCACCGCCGGCGCAATGGCCGAATCACGTAGCGTCTGGCCTGGCTGGACCGTGAACGCGAGCTGTGTGGGCGCCGGTGGTGGCCCCGACGGCTCCTTGCCGCCGCAGCCAGCGGCCAGCGTCATCACGGCGAGGGTCCAGACCGTGCTCTCGATCGAGTACCGTCCCATGTTCGCCTATAAAGGTCACCCCCACCTCGTGGGACGCAAGCGTGTTGCCTCGAGTCTACGAATTCGGCGGTGCAGCTTGGATGGCGCTGACCGCCTGCTGCGCTCGGGGCAAGCTCTTCGGGAGAGGGGAGACGAAGGACGACCGTCGGTTCAGGGGGTGCGGCTACCCCCCTGCGATCGCGCCGATCACCAGAAACGGCTCCGCGCCCGACGCCACCGCGTCGGGCAACGGCGCGTCCGGCGGCTCGTGCGTCAGATCCCGCGCGCACGCGAAAAACCGCAGGAACGGCCGGCGCTCTGCGGTGACGTGGTCGCGGATCGTGCCACGCAACATCGGATAGCGGGTCTCGAGCGCGTCGAGCACCGCCGCCCGCGTGAGCGGACCTCGCCCAGGGACTTCCAGCGTCACCTCGTCGCGGACCCGCGCCAGCGTTCGCAGGTGCGGCGGCAGCACCACGCGAATCATGGCAACGCCTGCACCTGGA
>Ga0209266_1003060_pt1 | contig 10330 bp, 10 predicted proteins | sample GraSoiAngelo_132_FD_185889 | JGI IMG/M metagenome (GOLD analysis project Ga0209266, IMG submission 185889) | Grasslands soil microbial communities from the Angelo Coastal Reserve, California, USA - 14_0929_02_40cm (SPAdes) (version 2) | ecosystem: Environmental > Terrestrial > Soil > Grasslands ...
CCAGCTTCCTCCAGACCATCAGCGGACCAATCATCCTCGTCGGACACTCGTACGGAGGAGCGGTAATCACCAACGCCGCAACTGGAAATCCGAACGTGAAAGCTCTCGTCTACATAGACGCCTTCGCACCCGACCAAGGAGAATCACTAGCAACGCTGTCCAGCGTCCCACCGCCACCCGGCGAGTCACCGTCATGCGTTTCGGGAGACCCTACCCAAGTCTTCAACTTCGTGCCCCTAACAGGCGGAGACGTTGATCTATACATCAAACCAAGCCTCTTTCCCTCGTGCTTCGCGAACGACCTTCCACCCAATGAGGGCGCAGTCTTAGCTTCAACCCAGCGTCCGTTCGCACTTAGTGCTCTATCGCAGACATCTGGCGTGCCTGCATGGAAGACCATTCCGTCCTTCTACCTCGTCGGGACCATCGACAGAGCCATTCCGCCTTTCGCCCAGCTCTTCATGGCTCACCGCGCCAACGCCACCATCGTCGAAGTCAGAGGCTCACACTTGGTGATGATCTCCCACCCCCGAGCCGTAGCTGACTTGATCAATCAAGCAGCACAGACCGTGTCAGGCAACTCCAATGCGAACTCGGGACTAACACTTGCACCCGCCGCTCTCTAAGCGAAGCGCCCAACTGCCGTTGAAGGAAAAATCTTCAAGGGTCTCACATCCGCCGACCTTTCGGTAGATGTGAGCGCTCGGTTTTTTCTAGGACGATATTACGAGATGGGCGGCATATTGTTGATTGGTTTGAATGTGGAGGAACGGCCTAACCTTGTGATCCTCGGGCCGCAAGTCCTTAGGAAGCGATGTTCATCCGGAAAAAGGCCGCAGGACCCCTTAACCCCGCGTGGTCGCTGAGACCCGACGAATCCCTAGAACATATGCGATAGGCTTAGGGCAAACCTGAAGGCGTTTCGCCCGAAGTCGTTCGGGTTCTTCCTCTTGAAGGGTCTAGGATGCCGTTCTATGGGTTGCCAGTCCAGTCTCACTACATCGAAACCGTCATCAAATTGGATAGATTCTCCAATCATTTGCTTTCTTCCTCACTAGACGCCTTGTATAGGGCGACCCATATTGACTGGGGAAATGGGTATCCAGTCCATGGTGAGAAGGGGTTCGCGGCCCTAGCTTGCCGGCGGGCGTTTTGGCATGGCGGCCGCTGAGGGTTAGTATGAGATTGCGATAGTCGTGATCGATTCTTCTAAGGACCACCGAGGCCGATGAAAGCGAAGAAGAGGACTATGACGACTAAGATTGCGAGACCTGGGAGTATGAGAAGATACTTCGCGAGCATCTTGACACTTACTTTGAGGGGAGTCTTGTCTCCTTTCTCTCCTGTCAGCCATGAGGTGGCTAGAAGAAGTGCGCCAGCAATGGTTGTTACTGTTGAAGAGAGTGTCAGTCTCGTGCTGCAGGACGTCTGGTGTATCGGGCTGCAGCCTACTGTGAGAAGGAATATTCCCGTAAGAACCAGCACCCAGCCAAGGAGGCCGATAACTGTCCTCCAACTCAATACAGGTTCAGGCTCGGTGGCTGATACCAGTGTTGCTCACTCTTTGAGCGATGATGGTTTCAAGTAAAGGCTAATCGTGTCTCGGTTGAGGATATTCGGGTTTCAATCCAAGATTGAAACTCGGCCCTATCCGATAATGGTTGAGTTGGAGCTTAGCTGTTTTCGCCGAGTTCTGGTACCATTCGACTGATGCGGTCGAACAGTTCGTAGGCGGCGGTCACGGGAGAATCGGTCTCCTTCGGATCCGTTGGCTGGGACCAGACTAGAATCTCAATGGGTGAGAGTTGTATCCTGACTTGGAACTTGTTGTCTTCCGTGATCCAGTAGAGCGACAGCTCGTCGGTCCCGTTGGCGTATCCAACCCAGCGGAAGTTCTTGAACCATCGACCTTTGATCTTTCCAAGCAAACTCTGCGAGTCGATCCCTGGCGGAAGTTGGCCTCGAATTACTGGCTCACCATCTACTAAGTGCTGGCTTGCCTTGTGAGAATGCTTGAGGGTGCGGTATCCTTCTTCGGTCTTCGCTACGAGATTATTGTCTTCTAATCGCCTAAGGATTCTTGTCAGCTTCTCCTGGTGCAGTCCGAGCCGTCTCTTTAGACCTTGAAAAGTGTAGGTTGCGTCCGTCTCCGTGGACAACATCTCCATCACGAGCGCCTGATCATCAACTCGTCTGGACTCGAATGGAGTAATGTCTGGAGAAGACAACTGCTTCATATCGAACGTGACGAATCGGGGTATAAATTGACTATGTGACTTCTCTCTTAGCTAAATCGCGTTCTAGTTTCTGCGAGAGTCGAATCTACTTGGTGCTTCCATGCTTCGAACTGTGACGGGTCCTTCGGATAGTTCTGGTAGAGATTGTTGAGGGTCTCCATCTGCTTCATAGTGTAGACCAATCCACGGAAGGCTTTGTACGATCCTAGTCCAAGGAATAGTTTCACCATTTTCCCGAAGGGTGAGAGATGGGGCATCTCGCCGAGCGAGATCTCAGTAGCCTCCTTTCCCGATAGGAAGTGGCGCATGCCATAGTTGATCTCTTGATTGTTCAGTGTCTGGAGATACATTCTGAACGCCTCAAGCCCCGCCGTCTTGCTTCCGTAGTGTTTTACGAAGTCTAGGTTGTATTGCCAGAGGTTCTTCTCGCTGAAATCGTTCTCCTCTACCGCACGGACAGCTGTTTCTCCGGCAAGGACGCCGCCGATCAGTCCTGGACCAATGCCGCCTGCACTAATCGGATTGGGGAACCAAGCGGTGTCGCCGCAGATCATGTAGCCATTAGCCACCAGACAATCGTTCTGGTGTCTCACTGAGACCTGCCAGCTTCCGGTAAGATTGCTATCATCGCTCAAGGGCGTCATCTCCTTGAAACGATCATCAGTCGCCAGCCAGTCCTTCAACAGTGCGCTCAACGGTTTCTGGCTTCTCTTCTGTTGAATCCCGAGACCGATGTTCACCTTGTCCTCGCTCTTCGGGAATAGCCACAGATATCCTCCAGGAGCCTTCTCCTGGTCAAGGTAGATATCGCAGTGGAAGGGTTCGACCTCGACTCCATCCCTGAGTTTCGCGTTCAGCCGCGCAGTTGGCTCAATGTCATCCTTATCGATCTCTTTCTCGATATGACTTGGGATAGGCAGATTTCTCCGAAGCTTCGTCGACATTCCCGACGTGTCGATAACCAGCTTCGTTCTCATCTCGAAAGGTTGGTTAACAGTCCCTCCCACAGTCTGTCCCTTGAGTCCCACGATCCGACCTGACTCTTCAACCAGATCCAGCGCCTGGACTCCTCCACGAAATTCCACTCCGGCCTTCAACGCGTCATCAAGCAGTCTCTTGCCAAACTTTGGCCGGTCCAGCACGTAGCCAGGTCCCTCGAAGGGGACCCTGACCTTCATGTCGGGCGAGTAAACATAGACTGCTGTGACCCGGTTTTCCATCTCGGGCTTTCCGTAGGTGACGCCGAGGTGCTCGTTGAGGAATTTGATGTGGTGCTCTCCGACCGCGTCTCCGCAGACCCATCCGAGAGTGGTCTTCTTTCCGACCTCGGCCTCGGGATTCCGGTCGAGTAAGAGAACGTCTACTTTGTTCTTCGACTTTATCGCTATAGTAGCGGCTGTCATGCAGCCGGCGATGCCTGCTCCTACTACGACTACGTCTCTCTCTTCCAACTACAATCCTCTTGAAGGGCTCAGTGCGGCTCTCTTCTAGCCGACTTTAGGTTTTCGCTCTCAGACTCGACGATTATTGGTTAAGAGTTTATATTATCTGCGGACCAGCCGCACTCGCGAAAATCAGGAGAATAGGGTTGACAACCAGTCCAACAGCCGAGGTCCGAAGCCCACCCTTCCTAGCTCTATGGCTCAGGACCATGCGCATCCCGTTCCTGCAAGCGACCTTTGTCCCAGTAGTTCTCGGTGGAGTAATCGCATTTCAGGTCGCTCATGTCTTCAACCTTGGAACCTTCCTTCTCACTATTCTTGGCGCCAGTCTCATCCAGATCGCTACAAACATGCTTAACGACTATTTCGACTTCAAGAGCGGAAACGATCTTCAAGTCAAACATCAGAATCCATTCGCGGGAGGCGGACGAATATTGACCGCGGGACTAGTCAAACCTTCAACACACATCCTTGTCGCCACGACATGCCTAGTCCTAGGCAGCCTGATCGGACTCTACTTCATATTCGCCCTCTCATTACCCTACCTGTTCTTACTAGGATTGATTGGAGTAATCTCGACTTACGCCTACGTTGGACCCCCATTCCGCCTAGCATACCGTGGAGTCGGAGAACTAATTGTCGGCCTCAATTTCGGCCCGGTAATGACGCTGGGAGCGTACTACGTCCAGGCGCACAGCTTCGCAATAGAACCACTACTCGCCTCCATACCGGTCGGATTACTCATCGCCGCCGTCCTCTGGATCAACGAATTCCCAGACATGGACGCAGACAATGCAGTAGGAAAGAAAACCCTGGTCTTGAGACTTGGATACGCCAAATCCATCAGCGTCTATGTCGGAATGGTCGTCACAGCATACATTCTCATAATCCTCTACGCCTTCCTCGAAATCTTCTCCCCTGGCATCACAAGCCTAACCTCACTCATCGCTTTGTTGAGTTTGCCTTTCGCCGCAAAAGCGATCAAAATTCTCCGCGTAAACTACAAGGACCCACACGCAATAATCCCCGCGAATGCGAACACGATATTTCTCCACCTGTCCTTTGGAGTCTTGGCGATTCTTGGATTTGCCATCGGGGCCGCTCTAGGCCTTTGACCCTCTTTTGATCGGTTCAGAATTCGTTAAATCTCAGTGGTCGGAGAAAGACCATTGACAACCACTATGGCTTCCAATACGACAAGCGCACTCCAAAAACAAAAGCCCACTTTAGAGGAAGAAGTGTTCAGGCTGAAGCTCCAATGGATGATGGCAAAGAACGATGACGAGAAACGACTAATCAGCGAAGAGATACGACGACGTATCGGAGTCACCCCTTCCAAGAGCCAGTAGATCGAGATAGAACGTCTCCTCAATCAAGTCGAAAAACTCGTTCGACAGGTTCTCTGCTCCGTGTTCTTCAATCTTGAAGCAGCATAAGTGATCGTCCCGGATTTGAGATTGGATGAATCAACGACTCACTGTTCAACTCTCAACAGCTCTCGCGTTCGGCCCTACGGGAATAATTTGGGCATTTCTACCAATCCATCTACGGTCGCTCGGCGCCTCGTACCTTCTCATCGCACTCGTCTCCCTCATTCCAGCTATCGAGACGATAGGACTCTCGCCCGCCTGGGGAGGGATTCTCGACAAGACAGGCAGAGGAAACAAGATTCTACTCATCTCCCTCCTGGCACAAGGAATCGGATTCTCTGTCTTCCCGATCCTGAAAAGCCCCGAGGAGTTTGTTCTCGTTGTGTCTCTGATGGGACTCTTCTCCTCCAGCTTCATTCCCGTGTACGCTGCAATGGCCACACTGTCCAACCGACAGTATGGCCGAGCGATAGGTGGATTCTGGACCGCAGCGTTGCTCGGCTACGCCTCCGCAACTCTCGTCGGCGGTATTCTGTATCAGTATCTTCCGGTCAACTCTCTATTCCTCCTTGGTGCTCTCTATGGCTATGCAGGCACCCTCGTGGTATTGTTTGCTCCAAAAGACGCGCTGACCCTGAAGAGATCTTTGGACATTTCCAGAGGCTATTGGGGACTATTGAAACAGAGGAACATCGCGATTCTCTGTCTACTCTCCATAACCGTACTTGTCTCAACGTCGGCATTCAACAGCTTCTTCACTCTCTACCTTGTAGACGTTCTAAACGGGTCCCGGCTGACAGCCGGGCTAGCGGCCACAGGAACAACAGTGCTTGGAGTCTTTGCGTATCGCCTAGTCGGGCCGCTCAATGACAAGGTGGGGAGAAAACCCGTCTTCATGCTCGGTGCGGCAGGATACGCAGCATACTTCACGATTCTGTACTTCGTCACGAATGTCGTAATTGTCACTGTTCTCTGGATTTTGCCAATCTATCCACTAGTGCAGTCAGCCTCAACCGCGTTAATGTCAGACTACACTTCGGGGGCAGATCGAGGCAAAGGACTCGGCTTGCTAGAATCCGCAATCAGCTTAGGCGGTGGACTGGGACCCCTGGCTGGCGGTTTGATCGCCGATGCGGTCCAGCTCCAAACAGTCATCGTCTTCTCACTGGTCGTTGCTCTCGCATCGGTTGCATCCTCTCAGATTTTCCTGAGGGAGAAGCCGAGAATCACAATTCCAGATTCGATGCCAGCGGAGACATAATGACGTGTTCTCAAGCTACTTTGTACATGAGCCAGTTGCGATCTTTGAAGTTGATGAGCCTGTAGTCGCCTTTCAGTTTTCTACCTTTGAGAAGCACGTGGTACTTTCGCGGTTCTCTCAGCTCAAGAAGGTAAGTGCCCTTGTCCCAGACCTTGACAGTCCCGGCCCCATATTCTCCCTCAGGAATCGTTCCCTCGAAGTCGAAATAGCTCAGCGGATGGTCGGGCACTTGTACCGCCAATCGCTTGACGCCCGGCTCTGTAGGGGGACCCTTTGGCACAGCCCAGCTCTTCAAGACATCATCAAGTTCTAGTCGGAAATCCCAATGGAGTCGAGTTGCGTGATGCTCCTGAACCATGAAGCGAGGGCTGCGTGCCAACGGTGAGACTAGTTCTATTACCATCGCCGCTGGAACTTAGGCTTACCTAGATCATTTCACGGCTTCTCGATTTTAGTGAATAAGAACATTGACAGCATCACACAACCCAGAGCGCCCAGAAGGTATGCGACAAGTCCAGCGGTATGGTCAATGAGCAACGCAAGATTACTAGCTGGCCCAAATGCGGCCGCTCCACAAATGGAGACGAATGGAAGATACCTGTAGGACTTCAAAGGACCGAAGAGGTACGAGCCTACTCTGAGCATGAACAGACCGAGGCCCTGCGACAGAGACAGATACGAAACGATGAAAGGCACTAAAGCGGCCGCTCCTATCCCGATGGCAGAAGAGACGAACGGATTCAACTCGACAATCTGAGAACTAGTAGAAAGAACAATCAACGTAAGATACACATCGGCGGCGACCAGCCCGAGCGGAACCGTGAATATCCACCCGTCACGCCGGGAAAACAAATTGCGAAGTTCGTCGAAGTCGACCTTAACGATCCAGAGACCTACAGCCGTAGATATTATCCCGACAACTGTGATGAACAACGTGCCTAGGGCGTCGGTCTGAAACTGCCCAGGGGTGAGAACTGTGAAAGAGGATATCAGCTCGCTGGATAGAATCCAGTACAACCCCGACCCCATCAGGAGAAGACTTGCTCCAGGAGGGATTCGTGATTCCACCATCATTACATCTCAAGCGTTCCTTTCGGCTCTCCTTGACTTCACCGCAACCGCGACCTCCGTACTCTTCGTCGTTCGTGTCTTGAGCAAACGTACTCCGACGGACGACAGAAATGAGCTGACTAGAGTCGTAAGTCCAGCGACAGGAAAGAGTATCTGAGAGGCTACTCCCAATCCCGCTCCCTCGCTGGCGACAATGAAGGAAAACTCTCCGCGTGGCAGCATTGATACTCCGACCCTTCGAGCTTCGCCTTTTGCCGAGGAGAGCTTTGCTCCAGTCCAGCATCCCCAGTATTTTCCAAGAATGGCGGTCGCAATGACCGCGAGGATTGGGAGGGTAAGGGTCAAGACCGCTCCCATGTTGATGAGTGTTCCCATCGAGACGAAGAAGAGGACAATGAACAGGTCCTTTATCGGTCCGACCTTGTCCAGTACGAACTGGGCCTGTTTTCCTCTTATCATTAGACCCATCAGGAAAGCTCCGACTGCTGGAGAAAATCCAAGGAAGGATGAGAGCAGAGCAAAGATGAACCCGAAGGACAGAGCTAGGAGGAACGCGGTCTCCTTGTATTCCTGATCGCTCTGAGTCACTCGATCTATGATCCTCGGCGCTATCCGCCAGCCAAAGACGAAGATTACCGCGACCAGAAGAATTCCTTTTGCTACCAACAGGGCGAGGTCCGAGGATGCTACTTGATTGCTCGCTGCAGCAAGACCTGGAAGTAATAGGAGAATGAAGACGGTGGCGAAATCTTCGATGACTGACGCTGTGATGACCATCTGAGACTCTTTAGCGTGGAAACTCTTTGACTCGAGCAATATTTTGCTCATAATCGCGGTACTAGTTGTCGCCACGACAGCGCCGACAAACACAGCTTCGATGGTGCTGAGACCAACTAGTAGTGCTACGCCGAAGACTGAGACAAAACTGATCGTGAGTTCTACGGTCGCTAGTATGAAACTATCTGGGCCGATCTTGCGGATCTCTAACGGGTCAAGTTCCAGTCCAACCGTAAAGAGAAGGAGTACTATTCCGAGAGAAGCAAGCAGGTTTATCGTTCCGAGATCCTGTATCAGTCCAAGACCGAAGGGTCCGATAATTATGCCCGCGATAAGCTGACCTAACACCACGGGTTGCTTGATCTTTGAGAAGAGGAAGCTGAAGCCGAATGCCGCGGAAATTGCTAGTCCGAGATTCAGCAGAAGAGAGAATTCAGGAGTCGCAGCCAAAGAACAACCCGTTTACCGGGACCGAGTTGATCTCGAATCCTCGGCTCTCCCAGTTTAACGAAGTGACTCCCAAGCAACACTTCTTCGGTTCCAGATTCCTGCAGTTTCGTCCCACTGAGTTCCGCGCATGTGATCCGATTAGTCGAAGTTTGAGTCAGACTGCCGGTCACAATTATTGTAGATAACGCGTCAAGTTCAAAAGTGAAAAGATTCTGAGCCTTTGGACATTAATTCTCGAATCGTCTACTTTGCCGGCACTGGATTAGGTCTCGCACTCGTCTATTACGGTCTAAGGACGTTGAAGCTTTCCAAGGGAAATGAGGCCCGGGAGAGCCGGGATATGTATCTCAACTAAGTAGCCTGTTCTTCGGCATCGTAGTCATGTTCCTCGTGGACGCTTTAGCACCGATGGGACTAGTGGCTGCGGGTGGAGTTATGCAGACTGTGGGCGCGTTCTTCTCATTCATGGGACTGAGGAAGAACTCTCTCCTCTGGGCCAGCAAAGATTACTTCTCCTAGGCGTGTTTCTTGACATTTCTTCCGGTGGACAGAATATTCTATATCTGAAAAAGGGCTAACGGTGAAATCGTTGTTGTTTCTGGAGAATATAAAGCGCGTAGAAGCTTTTTCGTTAGAATGGTAGGCCACGATTATATCGGCGAGACATAGCTGAAACTAATCTGAAGCTTAGTCGAGGCAAAGTGGCGGAATCATGACTGTTGCTGAGGAGATAGAGGAGCCGAAGACTGTTCTAGACTCTCAGCCAACTGGTCACCTAACTACGATCCCGGCTCAGAAGCCGATAATACCAACAACTCTCCGAGAGTTCCGGATACTGGCTAAGCGTCTCGCGTACAACATCGTCACAGGCTATGTGGAGCATGATAGGGGTCATCTGGACAAGTCTGCCGAAGCTTTCTTTCAGGTATATTTGCACCTGTTTCCCGACCTTAACCCTATTAGATCTTGGAGGGCAGCCGAACTGTACGTCAAGATTCTCGTTAAACAGGATGAAATCGAGAATTATCCGGGTCATGACCGAACCCAGATTGTAGATGATCCTCACTGGGAAGAAGTAAGGACTATGTTCTTGGATTTTTCCAGAATCCTTGGAATACCTGATTCCTATGCAGACAGCACGATGAATTATTACAGGTTTCACGGTGTTCGAGACAGTCGATACGTAAATTACTGCATCGAATCCGATCGGGTCTTCAACAGCCGCGTTATCGGCAATGACTATTGGTCAAAGATACTAGGTTCCCTTCTCCTGATACTGACAGAGTGTCACGATAAGCACGACCCGATGGGTCTTGAAATGGGGTTGCAATTTGGTACGAAATACTTTGAGATTATTCTTCGGGCCAGGTCGGCCGCATCTCAGAAGACGCCTGGGCTCGTCGCATAGGATATCTGTCAACTGAATTCTATGACTTCAAAATAAGGGACGAATCGTTCTGCGCTAAGGTTCAGTTCGAAGAGTTTAGTTCGTTGCGGTAATTTTCTTTCTGATTTCTGGAACTCCTCTTCCTTGCTCGTCGAGAATCTCGAGGTCGAACATGTTTTCAAAGGTGGACGTTATTTTCGGGTCGTGGGCTCTGGAGTTCATCGTGAAGATCGCCGTAATCTTATCGGAGATCATCAGTTCTAGAGCCTGACGGACCAGAGAGTATGTTCTGTCAGGTCCCAGTGTGAAGATGAAGTGTGTGATGCTGTCGAATA
>Ga0209266_1003066_pt1 | contig 10315 bp, 12 predicted proteins | sample GraSoiAngelo_132_FD_185889 | JGI IMG/M metagenome (GOLD analysis project Ga0209266, IMG submission 185889) | Grasslands soil microbial communities from the Angelo Coastal Reserve, California, USA - 14_0929_02_40cm (SPAdes) (version 2) | ecosystem: Environmental > Terrestrial > Soil > Grasslands ...
ATATCCTGTCCATTCTCGACACAGGATTCAACCTCTACACATTCAAGAAAGTTCTCGAAGACCTTGCAAGAGACTACAATCTTGAATATCTGCTCATCGACAGCCATCCGGGCATCGAGAAAGATACACTCCTCTCCATGGCACTCTGCGACTATCTAGTCCTGATCTCAAGGGTAGACCAGCAGGACCTCTTCGGCAGCGGAGTCATGACAGAAGTCGCCAGCCAGCTGAGAAAACCAGTAGTGCTCATCCTGAACATGGTACCCAGCTCAGTCAACGAGAAAGAGGCGAGCAAGATTGCGGACAGGCTCGCCGAACTCTTCCACTTACGCGTCCTGACAGCTCTTCCATTCAACTCAGATGTTCTAGAGAACCTCAGCAAGGGAGTCTTCGTTTTAGAGAAGCCGAAGGACCCGCTCACGAAAAGGTTCACTGAGATAGCGATGAAGATGCTTGAAGCGATCGAAACGGGCCCTTCGGATGACCCTTCTACAACCCAATCGACGTCTCAACCCGTCGCGTAGGAGCGCCCAGTGTCTCAGCTCTCCTGTTACAAGAATAAGTTATTTTTAGTATTTCTTGATTGGTAACGGATCTGGTAACGGTGAATGGTAACAATTGGAACAGAGATATGGGCATCGCGCCCTAATTCTTAGATCAGCTATGGTGTGATTCTGTTTCGGTCTCGGGGGAACATTGTTGCCTCGCGAATGTTCTCTCGTCCGGTGATCTTCATAGTCAGCCTTTCTAGTCCTATGGACCATCCTGCGTGGTAGGGCGCTCCGTAGCGGAACGCATCCACGTACGATTTGAAATTGTCCGGGTTGAGTCCCTTGGCTCTTAGCCGGCTAATCAACAAGTTCGGCACGTGAATGCGTTGGGTCCCTGAGGACACCTCCAGCCCATTGTAGATCAGGTCGAAGGCTCTACATGTCTTCCCATCCGGATTCGGCATAGCATAGAACGCCTTCAACTCCAGAGGCCAGTCGACCATGAAGAAGGCCTTCTTCCCGACAAGCCCAGCAAGCTTTCGCTCCTGGGTCTTCGAAAAATCCATCCCCTGCTCTATCTCTTCGCCACTTTTCCGGAGCATGTTTACGGCCTCAGAGTATTGAACTCGCTTCAGCGGCAGGGTCAGCAGTTCCAATTCTTGACCGAGCCGTTTCAATTCCTCACTACAAGCATCATACACGGTCTTGACGCAGTGTGCCATGAATTCCTCTAAGACCTTCATCACATCCGCATCTGTCGCGAACGATTCTTCGATGTCCATCTGCCGGACCTCGTTCAGATGGGTCGGCTGTTCGAACTTCTCAGCCCTGAATATCGGAAGAACGGTGAAGACCTTCTCGAACGATATCGCGCACATCTGCTTGTACAGTTGCGGCGACTGGGCAAGATACGCTTCTTTCTCGAAATACTTCAACGAGAACAACTCCGCACCACCTTCACTAGCTGAGGCGATGATCACTGGCGGCTGAATCTCCACGTAATGGCGTTGAAGAAAGAACTCCCGGAAGGATGCTAGAATCTTCGACTGGATCTTGAAGATGGCATTTGACTCCTCGCTACGAAAATCCAGGACCCGCCAGTTGAGCCTCGTCTCCAACAACGTATTCTGAACCCCACGAGGGTCCAGGGGCAGAGGAGTCTCAGCCCGGCTCACAACCTCCAGCTCACTCGGAATAACCTCAATTCCCCTCTTCGCAATCTTACTCGCAACAACCGTCCCACGAACAAACAGCACATCCTCCTGGTGTAGACCCTCGATCTCCTTCAAGACCTCAGCCGGAGCCTTCGTCTTGGGAGCAGTCACCTGAACAATCCCACTCATGTCCCGGAGAAGTAGGAAGGAGATTCCTCCTAGGACCCGGACGTCGTGGACCCAGCCTGCCAAGACCACCTCCTTGTTCAGGCTCTCTCCGAGCTGGGAGGTGAGATGGGTCCTTTTCAGATGCGGAGAAAGACTTGGGTCGGCGGGGGTTGACATCGGGATTCTTCAGCGCTCTCGGTTAAGTCCAGCTACATATCCTTAAGTGAAGTTTGTCAAACTCTACCCGTAATGGAACCGTTGAATGAGCGGCAGATTAAGGCGTTAAGAAAGGCGTCAGGAATCACTACATTCAAGATCTTTCTAGACATGAACGATTTCATGTTGGACCTCGCCACAAAGGGCGGGCGAAAGGACGAAATGGAGAAGCTGGCCCGCCTCGTTTATGGCAAGAATCAAAATCACAGGGTCTCCAAAAAAAGGTCGCGTTTCCTAGACAATCAGCAGAAAACGAAGCTCGAAAGGCGCCATAGAGAGACAAAACTGAAAACCTAACAACTCGCGCGGGCTCCCTTTGATCTGCACGGAAGGATATACGAGTATAGCTCGAGCCGTCCGATGGGTACTTTCTATTACCTCTTGGAGGGAAGGTATCAAATAGTCACTTTCGAGAAAACCCGCCGACAAGGAGTTCATCGTACATCACGTCCCATTTTGTTCTCCCAAGGGACCGCAGTGTTTCTGTTTCCGTTAGAGCGCCGAGGAGGGGCGCGGTGATAGAAATACCCAGCATTTTGGAGGATGAAGAATAGGATTGAGAATTTGGGCTGTAGCAATACTACTAGCTTTCCTGATACCTGTTGTAGCGGTTACCACAGCAGCCGCGACCAATGCGGACCATGATGACCACCTGAATAGAGGGATGGGCACGATCACGTTCACGCAGGGCGCGACTGTTTCGGGCCCAACGGTTCTGAGCGACCACACAACGATTGTCAAAGTGCATGAGACTCTCAGCTTCACTGGCAGCATGATAGGCTCTGCATTGACCATAGAGAGAGACGTCATGCATACGGTGACAGATGATGGCAAGACGATGACTTTCACGACATTCCACGGCCGCGGTAATTTCACTGGCACGCTCGGCAACGACCAAGTCACGCTTCATATCAAATACGAGGGTGTCAAGAACAGCACCTTCGCAAGAGGCAACTTTGTCGTTTCAGGCGATACGAGCCAGAACAGCGACATCCATGGCGAGGGACACTTCCGCGGTACTCTGACCGGCGGCGTCGAGGGCGGTGGCTCTTCGACAGTCGGATACACGATGCACTGGAATGTCTCGACCCATACTGAGGAACCTGAAGCCCGCGATACGGATACAGACACAGACTAGGCCCTGAATTAATCAGGGCCCCATCTTCCCTCTTTTTCCCTGGGGCTCGAAGAAATTGACACCTATAATCATGGCTGTATTAGACGGAGCGAGCGATCGACCCGACGGTGGGCAGAAGACCCCTCTCGAAGCTGCCTCAACCCCAAACCTGGACACGCTCGTCCGAAGAGGAGCTCTTGGTTCAATGTACACGGTCGGAAAGGGAATCGCTCCAGAAAGCGACGCCGGCGTCTTCTCCCTCCTAGGATACGATCCGTTACAGATCCATCTCTCTAGGGGAGTAGTCGAGTCGATCGGGGCGGGAGTCGAGTTTCACGATGGAGATCTAGCTCTCCGCGCAGGCTTCGCAACTGTAGACGGCGACAAGCTCGTCGACCGTAGAGCTGGACGGAACCTGTCGACCGAAGAAGCACGGGAACTAGCCACGGCCGTCAACCACGAAGTCCGGTTGAAGAATGGAACCCGCTTCAACTTCCAGTCGACCGTAGGACACAGGGCAGTAGTGGTCTTCAAAGCCAACTCGGATAAGTTCTCGTCGGAGATCTCTAATTTCGACCCTGCGTACGTCCGAACTGGACAGATTAGTATCGCTCAACCCGGCGCACCACAGTATGACATTCCAAAATGCGGACCCCTCGACGATTCCGCTGAGGCAGTAAGATCCGCTGCGCTAGTAAACGAGTTCGGTTTCAAAACCCGACACGCACTAGACTCTCACCCAGTCAACCTGCAGAGAAGAAAGCAGGGCAAGAAACCCGCCAACTTCGTTCTGATGCGAGACGCTGGAACAACTAGGCCCAAGGTCCAAAGCTTCCGCGAAAAATGGGGCCTGAAGGCCGCGATGATAGCTGATCTTCCAGCAGAGCTAGGAATCGGCAGGCTACTAGGAATGGATGTAAGAGAGATTCTGCCAGGCACATCACTCGAGGATTATCGGAAGAGAGCAGAACTCGTCCTGAGGTTGGCTGGTGAATACCATTTCGTTTACGTCCATCTCAAAGGGCCCGACGAGCCGGGCCATGATGGATTGTATGAGTTGAAGAGGCAGAGGATCGAAGAGATCGACGGGGGATTCTTCTCCCACCTCCGTATGGCTGCCAAGCTTCAGAAAACGGTCCTCTGCGTCACCTGTGACCATTCTACGCCCTGGACGGACAAGGGACACAGCGACGATCCCGTCCCAATATTGGTCGCAGGGGGATCCCTAGAGCCAAATGGGTCCGGGCGATTTACAGAAACAAGTGCTAACTCGGGTCACTTCGACAGACTGGAACGCGGGAGCCTGCTACTCCCACGCTTGAAGCAAATAGCCGCCTAGCTCCAACCGGACCTTCCTCGTTCTTTACATCGTCCTCCCAGATAGATTCATAGAGCATCATAATCAGCCCATTACCTGACTTGAAAGAACCAATTTCCAAGAAGAACCTCGACGGCTACGGCGCACCCATAATTCCATGGGAGAAAGTGCACAAGCGCCTGCAAAAAGGAATCTCTCAGGCTCCGAAAACAGGGGGACCAGATCGACACACAGCCTGGCTAGCGACCGTCAATCCGGATGGCAAACCCCACGTCATGCCAGTGGGAACCCTCTACGTGGACGATGCCTTCTACTTCACCGCCGGCCCAAAGACCCGTAAAGCCGTGAACATTGCCCGCAATCCTAACTGCGTCATAACGATCGCAACACACGACTTCGACCTCGTATTCGAAGGTCCGGCCACGAAGATAGTAGACCCTGCCCAGTTAAAGCGAATCGCTGAAATGTACACGAAGGAGGGGTGGAGCCCGACAGTTGTCAAAGATGGCCTCACAGCCAAGTACAGCGCACCAAGCGCGGGACCGCCACCGTGGCACGTGTATGAATTGAAGCCCGAGACTATCTTCGCCTTAGGCACTTCAGAACCTTACGGGGCCACCCGATGGAACTTCCAGAGCAACTCTCGTCGAAAATAATGGTCAAGCGTCTCTAGACGTTTGCCAGCAACGCTTGCGCCTATTCAGCCCTATGTGTAAGGGCCTGGGACCTGTTCATCTCTCCGGGGAGAAACGTTCCTATTGATGTCGGTTAAATTGTGCGTTGGTCCAAGGCAGAACTGCCAGGCTCCCCCTTTACAGAAAGGAAGTCGACGGCTAACGATGCTTAATTGTACTTGAAGCTGAATCCGCTGAAACTGTGGCCGTTGGTATCGCCGAAGGTCCAAGAATATGTAGTACCGCTTTGGAACGTAGCGCTTGAACAGCCATTGTCACTAAGGCCGAGGCTGATATTAGTAGGCGTATTCGCTGATGCGGAGGTGCCTTGACCGCTCGGGGCCGTACCACTACAGATGGTAGTCGAACCACTGGTAACTGTGAAGCTGTTCATAGTTTCACTTGAACTAACAGTAAATGTGAAGTTGAAATAATTACTACTGTAACCGTATTGGGTGATAGTCATAGTCACGCCACCAGATAACTCCGACCAAGTCCCGCTCTGACAGTTCGACGTGCATCCAGTACTCCCACCATTGTTGCAATTAGTGGTGCAATTGTTATTGTTACTGTTGTTGCCATTGCTGCCTTGAAAGCTGGGGAGAATGACGTACGTGAATGTGACGTAAGTGCCTACACCAGCTCCGACAAACGCTCCGATAGAGACTAGGCTGATGAGAAGAGCAGCAGTTGCCTTCCCCATCCCCTTAACCGCGGGAGTCGCTAGCGCGGGAACTGCGTCGCCTTTCTGAGACATTGCTTGCAAGCAAGGAGAGGCGTCAAATTTGAACCTCGTGTAACCCTCATCTAACTCCGACTAGCCTAGGGAAGTTTTGATCATGATGCACCGTCGCTGCGAGGCCAGGCTCTAAATATCGTCGGTTTAAGTAGAAGTCACGAAGTGACGATGAGTTATGAAGATCAAACTAACAAGTGTATTCGTTAACGATCAGAACAAGGCGCTCGACTTCTATACGAAGACCCTGGGCTTTGTCAAAAAGACGGATATCAGCGCGGGAAAATACCGATGGTTAACAGTCGTTTCCCCGGAAGAGCCTAACGGATCCCAGCTGGTTCTTGAACCGAACGACAACCCAGTCGCCAAGTCCTACCAAGAATCAATCTTCAAACAAGGCATTCGAACGACCATGTTCTTCGTGGACGATATTCAGAAGGAGTATCAAAGGCTGAAGAAGCTTGGAGTAAAGTTTACCATGGAGCCAACAAAGACACCCGGCTCGATCATATCGGTGTTTGACGACACCGTTGGCAACCTAATCCAGATAACACAGCTTGGCTAGTAAAGCCCAATCCGGGACGAGTCACCAAAAACCGCTCCGAAGACGACCTCGAGTAGTTTCTGCACGCTTTACAGTCTATGTTCTTGTCCGTGAATGACCCATGACGGGGTAGTATTGGAACTGGACTACGTCCGGCTTGCTCCAGGCTTCGCAAGAGAAGTACTGGAGGTCTACGAGAACTGGGAGGAAAAGGAGTCCGTCCCGATGAAGGTCAAAGAGTTGATGATGGTGATCGAGATAGAAGTCAACAAGCTATACGATCCCGGCGGCTGGGCACGCATAACCGCGATGCCGAAGCCCCCGAAACTCAAAGACACGAAGCTGGGCTAAGATTCTCTACTTCTCTAGGTTTTCCTTCTTTCGAAACAGAACGATCCTCGTTACGAGATCGTAGGGGATTGGCTGGTCAAGTGGAAACTGTGCCGTGCCTCTGGATGTCTTGTACTTCGATAGCTCTCTCTTGAATGCTGAAATTCCGGAAGATGTTGGAAAGAATCCGATGTGTTTCTTGAACGCCGCGAAATACACTAGGTCGCCGTTTAGTTTGAAAGTGGGAATCTGATAGCTTATTGCCTCTTCAGCTTCAGGCGCCGCTTTCCGAATCGTCCGTCTCATTTTCTCAAGTGTTTTCTGGACGTCGGGAGGAAAGGTCTTGATGTATTCATCTATCGATTCGAAGTGTTTCCTTCCTTGCATTATCTATCCTATCCGTATGCCCAAGATCTGCCCGACCACTGTTCCAATTATGAAGAGGGCGAGGCTCGCAGCCAAAATTATTCCCGCTATCTCAGCGAACTGGCGCATGAAATGCCGCCCCGAGATCACAGTATCGTAGAATGTCATCGCCGCCACCAATACAACCCCGATCACGAGCGAGGTCACCAATGCGCCTGCCATGTTCGCAGTCAGGAAGTAGGGAAGAGCGAGCAGCACAGCCGTAATCATGTACGAAACACCAGTGTAGATAGCTGACCACTTGGCTGATCCTTCGAAGCCCTGTTTGGCCTGCGCATAGGCGGCAGAGGCCATGGCGATGGACGCGGCTAGCCCAGCGATTATTCCAGCAAGTCCGGCCAGCTCGGTTTTTCCGTAGATTCCTAGGGACCCTGCATGAATTCCAGAAATCTCCACAACGGCATCGGCTAGTCCGAGGACTATGAATGACATGTACTTGACCCTGTTTTCTTTGATCTCTCCAATCAGAAGATCCTCCTGACTCTCCTCGCTATCCATCATGGCCTGAAAACGAGCCATGTCGGCGGGAGGAATACTCTCGGCTATCCTCTTGTAGCGCTCGTGAAGCTTACCCTCATGTCTCTCCAACAGTTTCAGAGTGAAAGTCAAGCCGAGGATGAGTCGTAACAGTACGATCACATACATCCGAAGCCTCTTCGCCGAGACCTTCACGTCGGGAGCGTAAGTCTTCCAGAACTCGTAGTGGGTCTGCTCCCCGTTCCCAATGTTCTCGAGAGCCTTCTTGAAGACCGGGTTTCTCTCGCGACGAGCGAGTGCAAGATATACAGAACGGTCCGCATACTCGTCCTGGGCAGATTCTCCGGCTAGCTTGACGAGTTCGGGGTTCAGAGTTTCTTGCAAGAGAGCGACAACTCCTCGAATTCTGGAGTCCTCAGGTCAATATCCTTGCTTTTTCAACTATTGGTCGAGCTCCACGAATACCTCATCATTCTCGACCTTGACATGATACTTCGTAAGCGGTTTCTCTGCGGGAGGATTCACAGCCTCCCCTGTCAACAGGTTGAACCGGGACAGATGAAGTGGGCAAGTGACCTCTTCTCCAATGAGGAATCCGATCGACAGATCAGCCTCTTCATGCGTGCACGTCCCGTCCCAAGCGTGAAGCTTGCCGTCCAAATTCACAATCAGAATCCGTCGACCATCGTGCTCGACTCCCTTCATCGTTCCTGGCGGAAGCTCAGAGAGAGGGCCGACGGGGATGAGCGTTCCCAGACTGTGTTTCCCTACCGGTACTTGTAGTGCCTCTCGAAGAGATCCGCTTCAACGGCCTCCTTCTCAGGCTCCTCTTCAAACTCTGGAAGCTGTTCAGCTTTTGGAGGAATCAAACCACCTCTTCCAGCCCATTTCTCATCAATCAGAAACTGGATCACGGCCCTCACCGACCTGAGAGGTATCCGTTTTACTGCGGGGTGAAGGAATCCGAGGATAACCATCCTCTGAGCCTCGCTGTGAGTCAGACCTCTTGACATCAGATAGAAAATTTGTTCCTCGTCCACCTGGCTCACAGAGCCCGAGTGAGTCGCCTTCACCTCGTTCGTGAAAATCTCAAGCCCAGGGATCGCGTCCGCCCTCGCCTTCTTGCTAAGAATCATCGCGTGCTCCGCAAGATAGGAGTTTGAATTCTTGGCTCCCTCACTGATCCTGATCATTCCCTTGAAAATGGCACGAGCACTATCCCTCAACACGCCGCGAGCCAGAACATGCCCCGTCGTATGCGTTGATTGGTGCGTCAGATCCGTTACGATATCGAACCGCTGTGACTCTGAACCGAACACCACCTCGACATCCTCGGCCGTAGATCCGGGACCGTCGAGAACACTGTCCATTCTAGAACGTGTGGTTCCACCTCCAAGGTGTCCCACTGTCCAGTTTATCCGGGAATCCTTCTGACCAATTGATCTCCGATTGACCGTCGAGTGAACGTCGCTCTCAAAGTCCTGGAGACTGGCAAAATTCACCTCGGCTCCTTCGCTGAGATAGATCTCCGTGACCTCGCTGTAGAGGGCCGAACCCTGACGCTCCTTACCCAGTCGCGAATAGGCCTCCTGCAAGAAGTTGACTTTGCTGTTCTCTTCGGCCACGATTATGTTGTGAGTAAAAGAGGCCTGTCCACGGGTTTTCAGCAGAACGATGTTCCGAAACGGAATCTTGACGCTCAGCCCCTTCGGAACGTAGAGAAATGTGCCCGCGGTGAAGAATGCGTCGTTGAGAGCTGCGAACTTGTCGTCTCCGGGGGGTATTGCCTTCGTGAACCTGTTTCGGGCGAGGTCTGGAAACTTGACCAGGGCCGATTCCATGTCTGAGAAGACGATTCCTTCCTTCTCCAGGGCACCATGTACTTCGGTGCGGACCATCTGAGAATCCACTTGTAGTGCAAGTGTCGGCTCGTCCTTCTCCCTGATTAGGTGAGATATTTCACTAGGAATAGTTCGACTATTCGACGGCAATCCAAGTTGGATGGAATCAAGATTGAGCCCCGAGAGGATGTCGACATATTTCGTGTATAACTGAGACTTTTCGATGGGGAGTTTGTTGAAGTAGTCAAGAGCCACTGATCGTTCTCTGCTAATTTCCTCAGGTTCAGCGAGGAGGCCGGAGACCTCTTTCACCATACTTTCGGTTGGGCTGGCGAGAGAGTTGGCCATGGCCGTTGAGTGCGTAGAATGTGTTTAGAAGTTTTGGTCGGGAGGTTTAGCCTACGGCGCCTTCCATTTCCATCTCGATGAGCCGGTTGAACTCGACCGCGTACTCCATCGGTAGGACCCGGGTGAAGGGTTCCATGAATCCTGTGACGATCATGCTGAGAGCCTGGGTCTCAGACAAGCCTCTGGACATTAGATAGAACAATTGATCCTCGTTGATCCTTCCAACGGTGGCCTCGTGCGTTATGGTCGCGTCGTCCTCGTTGACTTCCATGTAAGGATAGGTGGTTGTCTTCGATCGATCGTCCATTAGGAGGGCATCACATCGGACACTTGATTTTACGCCAACTGCTCCCTTGGCCACGTGGACAAGACCCCGGTAGGTCGTTAGTCCTCCGTCCTTGCTGACGGACTTCGCCGTGATCCGGGAGCTTGTGTACGGTGCGAGGTGGATTACTTTGGCGCCCGTGTCCTGATG
>Ga0209266_1003069_pt1 | contig 10311 bp, 12 predicted proteins | sample GraSoiAngelo_132_FD_185889 | JGI IMG/M metagenome (GOLD analysis project Ga0209266, IMG submission 185889) | Grasslands soil microbial communities from the Angelo Coastal Reserve, California, USA - 14_0929_02_40cm (SPAdes) (version 2) | ecosystem: Environmental > Terrestrial > Soil > Grasslands ...
TCACCGTGCGCCTCGCTGCGGCAACGTAGCGGATTCGCCGGCGACGGTCGCGGTCGCCCGCCGATTTACCATCACGCCAGATGAGAGGCCTGCTGCTGTGGTGCGCCACCAACCCCTGGCTGGCCGCGCACGTGCCGCAATGGGGCTTCGTCCGGCGCGCGGTGCGTCGTTTCATGCCAGGCGAAGAGTTCCAGGACGCGCTGAAGGTCGCCGTCGAGTGGAAGCCGCGCAAGATCGGCGCGCTGTTCACGCAGCTTGGCGAGAACATCACCGACCTGGCCGAGGCGGCCGCGGTCGTCCAGCACTTCGAGGTGGTGCTGACACGCGCGGCGGAGGCTCACGTCGATCCGATCATCTCTGTGAAGCCGACCCACGTCGGACTCGACATCGACGGCGCGGCTGCGCTGGCCAACCTTCAGCGGCTTGCCGCCGCGGCCGAGAAGGCAGGAGGCTGGTTGTGGATCGACATGGAGGGCAGCGCGTACACCGACGCGACGCTCGACCTCTATACCGCGGTGCGCAAGAAGCACCAGCACGTCGGGCTCGCCATGCAGGCCTACCTCTACCGGACCGCGAGCGACGTGGCGCGGCTGCTCGAGCTGAAGCCAGCGATCCGCCTGGTGAAGGGCGCGTACGCGGAGCCAGCCGATCGCGCGTTTCCGGCCAAACGTGACGTTGACGCCAACTACCTCGCGCTGTCCACGTTCATGCTGCCCGAGCTGAAGCGGGACCGGTTGCGCCTCGTGCTCGGCACGCACGACGTGCCGCTCATCCGGCGCATCACGAGCTTTGGGGACGCGCTCGGGATAGAGCGCGAGAAGATCGAGGTCAACATGCTGTACGGCATCCAGGCAGACGCGCTCATACAGCTGGCGAAGGAGGGCCACACCGCCAGGCAGCTGATCGCCTATGGGCCCGCCTGGTACGGCTGGTACATCAGGCGCCTGGCCGAACGCCCCGCGAACGTGCTGTTCGTGGCCCGCCAGATGGTCGGCTAGAAGTAGGCGCGGGAGGATCAGGATCCCCCCGCGCATTCCGGGCGTCACCATGCAGCTGCTACCGCACCTGGCGCTCTCGTCGCCAGCGTTGGGGGGTTCCGCGGGGGGATCCTGATCCCCCCGCGCTTTTATTCCCCACGGTGGAGCGGAAGCCCGGATTCATTCCGGGCGTCACCATGCAGCTGCTACCGCACCTGGCGCTCTCGTCGCCAGCGTTGGGGGGTTCCGCGGGGGGATCCTGATCCCCCCGCGCTTGTATTCCCCACGGTGGAGCGGAAGCCCGGATTCATTCCGGGCGTCACCATGCAGCTGCTACCGCACCTGGCGCTCTCGTCGCCAGCGTTGGGGGGTTCCGCGGGGGGATCCTGATCCCCCCGCGCTTGAAGAAGAGCCGGCATCTCGCCGGCTCTCCTTGAACGCTGGGGTGGAGTGGACTAAGGGACCGTCGGGACCTGGCCGGCGTTTTCCTGCGCCTCCCGAGCGGCGCTCTCGCCTGCCTCATGCGCTGGATCCTCGTTGGGGACGAACTTGCCAGTGGTCGGCGCCGGCGAGGCCGCCGCCGCCAGCGTGGCGCTCGAGTTGCTTGCGGCAGACGCGCTGATCGTGGTCGCCGCGTAGATGACTGCCCCGGCCACCCCTCCTACTGCGAGTGATGCCGCGGCAACGGCCGCGATCACTCCTTTCCTGATGCCGTTCATGTCGATGTCTCTCTCCTTATATGTATGTCGGTCTCGTGACCGCAAGGAGGAGACTGACGTTTGACTCTCAGGGCAGCCTTCGAGAAACCTGAGAGTTGACTCAGCAATTTCACCCAGCAACCTCACAGCCACGTCTCAGACCTGGTTGAGCCCCCGCGGGCATCCTGCCCTTATGAGAACCCCTGACACGATCCAGCGAAGGTGCGCGCCCAGGAAGCAACCCAACGCCTGCTTGCGCGGCATACACCGCACCGCCCACTGGCCGGTTCCATAGCAGGCTCCCAGATTTTTCCCAGCAAACTCCCAGGAAACACGATCACGATTGGGTCTGTGAGCCCCCGACCGGCACAGAGCTCGGGGAGCGCCAACAACGGCGCCCGGGTCCTGGTCGTGGACGACGAGCCGAACATCACCGAGCTCGTCTCCATGGCGCTTCGCTACGAGGGTTTCTCGGTGAAGACCGCCGCCACCGGCCGGGCCGCGCTGAGCGCGGTCAGCCAGTTCTCACCCGCGCTCGTGATCCTCGACGTGATGCTGCCGGACATCGACGGGCTCGAGGTGCTGCGGCGGCTGAACAGCGCCGGGCATCGCGTGCCCATCATCTTTCTAACCGCTCGCGACGCGACCGAGGACAAGGTGCACGGCCTGACGGTCGGCGGCGACGATTACGTCACCAAGCCGTTCAGCATCGAAGAGCTCGTCGCACGCGTGCGCGTGGTTCTACGTCGCCACGGCGCAGTCGGGGAGGAGAGCGGGCAGCTACAGCTCGCAGACCTGGAGCTGGACGACGAGGCGCACGAGGTGAGGCGGGCCGGCCGCGTCATCGATCTCACGACCACCGAGTACCGCCTGCTTCGCTACCTGCTCATCAACGCCGGGCGCGTGCTTACGCGCAGCCAGATCCTTGACCACGTTTGGCACTACGACTTCGGCGGCGACGCGAGCGTGCTCGAGACGTACATCAGCTACCTGCGCCGGAAGATCGACCGCCAGGGGCCACCGCTGGTGCAGACGGTGCGCGGCGTCGGTTACGTCCTCCGCGCACCGCGCCATGACCCGTTCTCTGAGCGGGCGCTTGCTCATTGGCATCGTCTCGCTGGTCGCAGTCGGCTTGCTGGTCGCGGACGTCGCCACCTACACCGCGCTGCAGAACTTTTTGATCAGCCGCGTCGACGTGCAGCTGTCGACAGGCCACAACGCTGCCGTCGCGGGGCTTGGCGGATCGCCGCAGGGCAACGGACCGCAGCCCGGATCCAGCTTCCCCGCCGACACGATCATCGAGCGGGTCCAGCCTGACGGGAAGGTGCTCGACGCCAAACGACTGGCCTTTGGCGGCACATCCTCATCGACGTCCCTACCGGTGCTGCCGAAGCCGCTGCCGAGCGGCACCGAGAAGGATCCCGCCGTGACGACACTGAGCGGCCTCAACGGCGTGAGCCACTACCGAGCCGCCATATGGCCCGAGGACTCGTTCGGCGGCGAATACGTGGTGCTCGCGATCCCCCTTAACGACGTTGAGTCGACGCTCGGTCAGCTGCTTCAGCTCGAGGTCCTCATCAGCCTCGGTGTGGTGGCGGCGACCGCGGTGCTCGCGCTGATCATCATTCGCATCGGCCTGCGGCCGCTGCAGCGCATGGCCGGCGTCGCGCAGGACATCGCGGCAGGGGACCTCACCCGAAGGGTCGAGCCGGCGACCCTGGACACGGAGATCGGCCGCCTCGGCATCGCGCTGAACGGAATGCTCAGCCAGATCGAGGCCGCGTTCGTCGAGCGCACACGCTCCGAGCAGCGGCTGCGCCGCTTCATCGCCGACGCGTCACACGAGCTGCGCACGCCGCTCACCTCCGTCCGCGGCTACGCGGAGATGCTGAGGCGCGGCGCCCAGGAGTCGCCGGAGGACGCGTCGATCGCCCGGCGGCGCATCGAGGAGGAGTCCGTGCGGATGTCCTTGATGGTGGACGACATGCTGGTGCTCGCCCGACTCGGCCAGGGCAGGCCTCTGGAGCGAACGCCTGTGGACCTGCAGTCGATCGCGCGCGATGCAGTCGCAGACGCTCACGCCGTCGCGCCGCAGCGGTCGATCAGCCTCGACGCCCCTGCGTCAGTCGTGATCGCCGGCGACGACACGCGCCTGCGACAGGCGGTGGGCAACCTGATGCGCAACGCGCTCGTGCACACGCCGCATGCGAGCCCGATCGAGGTTGCGCTGGAGACTCACGACGGCGTGGCGACCATGTCGGTCGTCGACCATGGGCCGGGCCTCAAGCCGGACGACGCCGGCCGAGTCTTCGAGCCGTTCTACCGCGCCGACGCGAGCCGCAGCCGCGACAGCGGCGGCGCCGGCCTCGGCCTGTCCATCGTGGCCGCTGTTGTCGACGCGCACGGCGGGAGCATCAAGGTCGGTGAAACCCCCGGTGGGGGCGCGACCTTCGAGGTCGAGCTGCCGATTGCGAAGGCATAAAAAAAGGCCGGCGGCCCGTCGCCCCCGGCCATTTCAGTTGTAAGACGATTACCTACTGACCGCTGGCTTGCTTGTAGTCGGGCTCCTCGAGGTCAGCGTCCTCGGGGTTCTCGACCGTGCCCTTGCCCGCCTCGCCGGCGTGCATCTGGGCCTTGTGCTGCATCAGCTGGTTCTCAGTGTCGAACTCTTCGTCACAGATGTCGCACTTCATTCCGCACTCCTCCTTTGGGTTGGCGTTCCCATGAGGCGCCAAGCCCTTTCGGGCCAGCGCCTCAACTAAGCAACGTGCTGGAAGCGCCGACTACCGAGCCTGGTTACGCCTGCGGCCCCTCCTGCCGACTGCGCTGCTCACGCAGCGTCTCCATCCGGACCGCAGCGTCGACGCGGTCCCACAGCCGCCAATCGGCTTCGGACCGCCAGACCTGGTCGAGCAGCGACTCCCACTGCGTGCGCAGGTCAGGTATGTCATTCCGTGAGCGTTCACCCTTTCCCTTAAGCATCTCCCTTATCTCCTACAGCGAAAACGTGCATGCGGAATTGCACGGCTACTACGTATGCGGTGATTTTTTTGGTGCGGGAATCGGTGCGAGAGGCGCGGCCGAAAACGCGTCGCCGGATCTTCGGCGCCCATGCGGCCCACTTCCTCCCGCGCTTCGCGCGGGGGCCCCAGCGGTGGTGCTGCTCGCTCACGCAGTCGATCTGATGCGCTCGCTCCGCTGCTCGTCGCTTCCGCTGGGGTCCCCACTGCGCAGCAGTGGGAGGCGGCCCCTGGATCGCCGAATCTCTCGGCGAAGGTTTCCGGCCGCGCCTCTAGCGCTTCTCCCACACCGGCGCCGCGTTGGAGTCGAGGCCCACGTTCTGCGTGATGGGACGCGCCACGGAGGGCGAAGGCGACGTGTCAGCCGGCACGGTCCACAGCTGGAACCTCCCGCCCTGCTGGACCGGCGCGAGGAAGGCGATGGTCTGGCCGTCGGGAGAGAAGGTCGGGGACGCCGCAAGCTGGCCCTGCATGAGCACCGTCTCCGGACCGACCGTGCCGTTCAACGGATCGAACGTCGCGAGCACGAGCTCTGTGGACTGCAGCTGGCCGTGCCGGCACACCATCGCGATGCTCTTGCCGTCAGGCGAGACCGCCGGTTGCACACAGTCTTCCTCGGGCTTGGTCAGCGGCGTGCCCCCGGCCCCCGGCCGGGTCGTGAGCCACACCTGCGAATGCACCGCCGCCTGGTCGTCGATCGAGTACTTGGTGTAGACGAGACCGCCGTCGCTCAGGGGGACGGGGTCGGTGTCGCCGCCGGTGAACGGGTTGGGCACCGTCCACACCACGTCTCGACCTGGCCCGCCGGCCGGCACCGACAGGATCGTGAGGTCGACCTGGTACGTGCCTGGCGCCTTGTCGTCGTAGGCGAAGAAGATCCGGGATCCGTCGGCGCTGAATCGCGGCAAGAATGCCCAGTGGTTCCCCTCGACGGACGATGACTGCAGGTGCGTGAGCTGCTGCACAATGCGACCGGAGTCCGTCAGCACGTAGACGTCGGAATAGTTGAGGTGCCGCTGCACCGCAACGAGCTGGGTGCCGTCCGGCGATGACGACGGCTGCGTCCAGCCGGCGTCGTCGGTGATCTGCTTGAAGGTGCCGTTCTGGAACCGGTAGATCGCGCCTCCCTGCGCGACGAACATCTTGCCCGGCAGCGCCTGCGCGTAGGTCGACGTCGGCTTCTGCACATGCGTGCCGTCGGACTTAAACATTCCCGCGAGCCGGTACACGCCGAAGCCGAACCCGACCATCGCCACCAGAAGAACGAGGTAGGTGACGGCCTTCACTGCGCGAAGTACTGACTGACGAGGGGGAGGATCTGCCCCCAGTTGGGGTACACGACCGACTGGTCGCCGGCCCATCCCTCGGAGGTGTAGGGCGCACCCAGCAGGATGCGTTTGATGTGAGCGCTGTCGAACTGGTCCAGCACCGAGTACAGCTGCCGCGCGCGCTCGAGGCTGATGCTCGTCCTCACCTCGCCGTTCAGCGCGCTGGCGATATCAGGGAAGTCGGCGAGGTTGATGTGCTTCGACTGGGCTTTCATCGCGAGGAGCAGCTGCTGCTGTCGCTCCGAGCGCGCGAAGTCGCCGCGTATGTCACCGTGGCGTGACCGCACGTACTGGAGTGCCTGCACGCCGTCGAGATGAACAGGACCCGGCAGCAGCGCGACGCGGTAGTAGCCGTAGGGACTGGACGTGTTGATGTCGGCGGGATAGAAATCGTCCATCACCGGATTCGTGACCACCAGGTTCACGCCGCCCAGCGTGTCGATCAACTTGATGAGGCCCGCTAGGCCGATCCATATGTAGTCGTCGACGCGGACGTGGAAGTTTTGCTCGACGGTGGCGATGGTCGCCTGCACGCCGCCTGTCTGATATGCGGTGCTTATCTTCCCCATGTAGCGCTGCCCTTCGATGGGTGCCCACAGGTCGCGCGGGATCGACATCATCGTCGCCTGCTTGTTGATGGGGTCGACGCGGACCAGGATCATCGACTGCGTGTTGAACTGATCTCCCGGGAACTTGGAGTCGTCGTCGGATCCGAGCAGCAGGACCGTGAAGGGGTCGGTCGGACCGGACACCGGATTGATCAGCCCGCCTCCCGACGTTGCTATCGGCGTGGACGCGGATTGAAACAGCGGCAGGAAGTACGCCGTCAGCCCGATCAGGCCGGCCAGCAGAAACCCTGCTATCACGCGCCAGGGCCTGGGAAGCGGGATGGCATGTCGCCAATCGAGCAACCGCTGTCCCCGCGCCGAAAAGTCACCCATGTCGGCGGAAGCTCAACGGAATTGCAACGCGCAGGCCTTATGAAGGCCCCTTGACCGAACCGGTACCGTATTTGGCGCAAGCGTTGAGAAATGGGTGAGATGAAGAGCTACCAAATTCGGCATGGCCGTGTATTCGCTCTGGGATAGACGCGACCAGACCTAGAACCGACGCGCGCCGACTCTCCACAGGCCTTCTCGGCCTGCTTGCGTGTGCCCTCCTGCTCGGAGGCGAGGCGCCCTCCGCACCGCCGCCGCCTGCACCGCTGGTCGGATTCAGCTACAGCCCGATCATCTCCACGTTCCTGAATCGCGACCCGACCGCCGACCTCTCCACCCTGCTCACCAAGACGAACCCCGACCTCGTGCGACTGCCCGTGTACTGGGATCTCACGCAGCCCAGCCCTGGCGTGCTGGATTTCACCGTGACCGATCAGCTGCTCGAGGTGATAGCCGACCATAACCGCACGTCATCGCGGCCGACCCGCGTGATCCTCACCGTCGGCGCACGCAACTTCCTGTTTCCGGAGCTGCACGCGCCGGCCTGGGCGGGGCCGCGCGAGCAGCCCGAGCTCGGCCTGGCGCAGGAAGGCAGCGACTATCGCGCGTACTTCGACGCGACGCTCACGCGCTACCGGACGTCGCCGCTGCTCTACGCCTGGCAGATCGAGAACGAGCCCTACGACTACGTGGTCAACGAATCCACGGGCGATGACCAGATCACGCCAGAGCAGATGGCCTGGGAGATCTCGGAGGCGCACCGTCTCGACCCGAATCACCGCGCCGTGACCACGACATTCGATGGGTGGAACGTGATGGTCGACTGGCTTCAGACGAATCTGGTGGCCTTGCTCGATGGTCTCCATGGCTATCCGAGCGGCCACCCCGCCGCCGCGCTGCAAGCCGGCGATGCGCTTGGTCTCGATCTCTACGTTGACGGTCCTTCGACGCCGTTCCGGTTCGCGACCGTGGCGCTGCGCACGTCATGGAAGGCCGAGGCGCTCCGCTACTGGTCGGCGCTGGCGAAGGCACAGGGCAAGCAGGTCTGGCTGACCGAGATGCAGGCGCAGCCCTGGGCGTTAGACCCTGGCGATTTCACCACCGACAACCTCCTGGTGAGCGCGAAGGTCTACCGCAACGCCCCGCTTCAGGTGGTGCTGCTCTGGGGGGTCGAGACCTGGCTTGCGGACCCTGCCTGGATGGAAGCCGGGACACAGGCGATGGGAATCCTCAGGACCCCGTCTGCAATCCCCGCTCCGTCGCGATGATCGTGTTGAGCCACTCGAGGTCGCCGCGGCCGACTGGCCTGCCCTGGGCGAGCCCGTCGCGCATCTCGTAAAGCCGCTCGCTCCCCGTGAAGCCTTCCTGGTTTAGGCGGACCACGATCGCCCCGACGGTGATCGACACCCGTCCGCGGATGTAGGTCAGGCTGCCTGGGGCAACGTCAGGCGCGATCTCCAGGGCGGCGGGCTCGGTCGTCAGGGCGTAGCGGACCTGCTCCAGCAGCAGCCGGCGCACACGAGCGCCGCGCGCGGTCGCGAGGGAATCTGAGGGTCGCTCGAAGTATGCGGTCGGGCTCATGGCTGGCGGGGTGGCTCCAATTTGTTAAGTACTTACTTGTCGTTGTTAAGCATATAACGCTGCGGTCGCCGACTTGGTCGCTGGTTGGCAACTTTTGATGCTGACTTCATCAGGGCCCGCACTTGCGCGCCCGGCCCGGCTCGCGAGATGATCCAGCCGGCCGTCGATTTCGTATCCAGATCGACGCCGTTCTGGGAGGGATCAGGAGAGCGATGAGCTTCAGCATCGAGCGCTACAAGGAAGAGTCGACGAGGCTGGACATCACGGGGGTGGCCTGGGAAGACGTCTCGAGGTACCCGCTGGCAAAGGGAGACCTGTTTTGCCTCCACTACATGATGGACATCGAGAACCATGTCCCCCTGTACCTCTCGCACCTGCTTGTGACGAGGGCCTGCATGGACCCGATCCTCACGGCCTTCCTCGCCTGCTGGAACTACGAGGAGCTGTGGCACGGCGAGAACCTGGGCAAGCTGCTGAACCTCTACGGCATCAAGTTCGACACGCAGGACCGCATCGCTCGTGTCCGTGCGAACCTCGGCGTCCAGAACAGCATCAGCATCCTGACCACGATGGCCGGCTCCTGGCTGTCGAAGGACTTCTCGGCGATCTATCTCACCATCGGCGCCATCAACGAGCTCACGACCCTCACCGGATACGGCGCACTCATCCGCAAGTCGAAGCACCCAGTGCTCGCCGACCTGCTGTCCCGGATCATCAAGGACGAGCGCCGGCACTTCGCGTTCTACTTCAACTCGGCGAAGGAGTGGCTCACCGACAACCCCGCCGCCCAGCGCATCGACCGCTGGGCGCTGGACCGCTTGTGGGTGCCGGTGGGCAAGGGCGTGAAGACGCAGGAGGAGGTCGACGCGCTGGCGTGCTACCTGTTCGACGATGAGCAGGGTGAGGAGGAGCTGCTCGCAATCGATGAGAAGATCGGCAAGCTGCCCGGCTTGTCCGGGGTCAGGTTGATGTCGAAAGCCCTCTATGAAGCCCGGGCGCGCATGGCCAAGAATCCCGGGTGGGGATGGCGTCTCATCGACAACGAGGCGTGGGCCATCGCCGCGCCGAGACATTCGCCCATCGATCAGATGACCGGCCGGCGGGGCGTTCCGGTGGAGGCCCTGGAGTCGTAGCAGCGGGCGACGACGCCGGCCTCGCAGCCCGCATGGCGGCGCGTGATACGTCGGCGCTCGCGGAGCTGTTCGATCGTTACGGCGCGCTTGCCTACGGCGTCGCCCTGCGAGTTCTGCGTGACCCCGGTCGGGCCCAGGACGCCGTGCAGGATGCCTTCCTGAGGCTCTGGCACGGCGCAGCCGGCTTCAATCCCGCGCGCGGTTCGCTCCGCGGTTGGGTTCTCGCCGCGGTCCGCAACCGCGCGATCGACCTGGTGCGGGGCCGTCCCGGCCGGGAGCGAGAGGAGCTCGAGCTGTCCGACGCTTTCGCCGCCTCGGCGGCCGGGCCGGAGGAGCAGGCGTCGGCTTCGGTCGAACGCGCGGCCGTGCGAGCGGCGCTCGCCGACCTTCCGGCCGAGCAGCGGCGGGCGGTGCTGCTCGCCTACTTCGGCGGGTACACGCAGCTCGAGATCGCCGGCTTGACCGGCGTGCCCCTCAGCACGGTCAAAGGACGCATGCGACTTGCCCTTGACAAGCTTGCTTCGTATCTCAAAGAGAGAGGCGTGGTCGATGTTTGAGCAGGACGAGTTGAGCGAGACGGCATTTGCCGCGATCGGACTGGCGGTGGAGCCGGTGATGCCGCCCGCAGCACTGCGC
>Ga0209266_1003074_pt1 | contig 10298 bp, 6 predicted proteins | sample GraSoiAngelo_132_FD_185889 | JGI IMG/M metagenome (GOLD analysis project Ga0209266, IMG submission 185889) | Grasslands soil microbial communities from the Angelo Coastal Reserve, California, USA - 14_0929_02_40cm (SPAdes) (version 2) | ecosystem: Environmental > Terrestrial > Soil > Grasslands ...
GGGTTATCAGCCAGTTGAAGAGACACCACCCGTGCAAGATAATCGCAACCTTCCTCGGTGCGCACGCAGTCCCGGCTGGAGTGATCCCCGAGGAATACGCAAGAATAGTAGTCGAAGAAATGATTCCGGCTGTTCACCAGGAAGGCCTTGCAGAATTCTGCGACGTCTTTTGCGAAAACGGCATCTTCAATCCTGAATTGTCCAAGAAAATACTCAGAACAGGAACGGCTAACGGTCTTAGACCAAAGATACACGCTGACCAGTTCACCGATAGCAGGGGAGCTAGAGTAGCAAATGCCGTCGGAGCAACCTCGGCGGACCACCTGGTATATTCGGAGCCCAGAGAACTTGAGAGAATGACCAAGAGCTCGGTCGTTCCCGTCCTCCTACCAGCCTCCTCGCATAGCCTGCTAAGCGGTGACTATCCTCAAGCTAGGGAGATGCTATCGGAAAGGCTGCCGGTGTCGTTGGGAACAGACTTTAGCCCCTCCAACTGGGTTCTTGGACAACTAACGGTTGCAGCCGAGGCTTCAAGAGGGCTCCGTATGAAGGCGGAAGAGATTATTCGCGCAATTACGATCAATGCGGCCAAAGCATTGGGCCTTCAGCGGAGCATCGGAAGCATCGAAAAAGGCAAAAGTGCGGATATCGTCATTCTAAGAGTCCCAAATCATAAGTGGATAGGCTACACGTACGGGGAGGGAATAGTTGACAAGGTCCTTATTGAGGGAAGGGAAGTTGTGAGAGAGGGCAAGAGGGTCCATTGACTCGACGGGGTCAACCGCAGCCTGTTACGACCCTGAAGCAGAAACAGAATCTATCTTTGATTACTGGCGGGACTCTGAACTGTAGAAATTGGCAGATTGAGGGAGCATTGAGAATGCTTCACAATGTCCTGCAGCCCGATGTGGCGAAAAACCCGGATGAGCTGATCGTGTACGGTGGAACAGGAAGAGCAGCTCGATCATGGGAAGCTCTTGAGACGATTGAGGCTTCTCTCAAGAAGCTAGGGGAAGAGGACACTCTTCTAATCCAGAGCGGAAAGCCCGTCGCGATCTTCAAGACTCATAGAATGGCACCGAGAGTCTTGATCGTCAACAGTATGCTGGTGCCCAAATGGGCGACATGGGACTACTTCTACGAGCTCGAACAGAAGGGCCTGATAATGTTCGGACAAATGACTGCCGGGTCGTGGGCCTACATCGGAACACAGGGAATTCTACAGGGCACGTACGAGACACTCTCCGCTGCGGCTAGGGAACATTTCGGGGGCAGTCTGAAAGGACGAGTCGTTCTGACCGCCGGCCTAGGAGAGATGGGTGGGGCGCAGCCTTTGGCGGTAACGATGAACGATGGAATTGCGCTGGCTGTGGAGATCGATAAACGTGCGATAGAGAGGAGGCTGAAGCATGGCTATGTTCAAAGATCGACTGATGATCTTGATGAAGCCATCGATATTGTCAATCAAGCCAGGCAAGAAGGGGCTTCGACGAGTCTGGCCCTGCTCGGAAACGCCGCTGAGATTCATCCAGAACTTGTGAGAAGATCAATCATTCCAGATATCGTTACAGATCAGACCTCGGCCCATGATCCACTTAATGGATACTATCCTGTGGGATTGTCCAAGGAAGAAGCTGACCAGCTGAGAAAGTCCGACCCGACCAAGTACCTTGACAGGGCTGGCAAGAGCATTGTGATCCATGTCAAAGCCATGATCGATATGGGTCGTAAAGGAGCTGTTGTATTCGAATATGGCAACAACATTCGACAAAAGGCCTTTGACGCCGGTCTGAAAGAGGCATTCGAATTTCCGGGATTCGTTCAGAAGTACATCAGACCAATGTTCTGTGAAGGTAGAGGTCCGTTCAGATGGACCTCGCTCGTAGGGGACCCAGAAGATATTCGGAAGATAGACCAGTTAGTCCTCGACACTTTCCCAGACAATATGGAGCTTCGACGATGGATAGAGAAGGCACAGCAGCACGTCAAGTTCCAAGGACTGCCCGCGCGAGTCTGCTGGCTAGGCTATGGTGAGAGGGCAGAGTTCGGAGGACGCATCAACGATATGGTGAAGACAGGAAAATTGTCCGGTCCCATATGGATCGGGAGAGACCATCTCGACTGCGGGAGTGTCGCCTCGCCGAGACGAGAGACAGAGGGGATGGTGGATGGAAGCGACGCGATAGCCGACTGGCCGATCCTTAACGCGCTTCTCAATACTGCCGCCGGTGCAACGTGGGTGAGTGTCCATCAGGGTGGCGGAGTCGGGATGGGCTACAGCATCCATGCGGGAATGTGCCTAGTGGCTGATGGGACGCCTGAAGCTGCAGAGCGGCTTGAACGAGTGCTAACTGTGGACCCTGGGATAGGAATTGTTCGGCATGCTGACGCAGGCTATCCGAAGGCAAAGGAGATAGCTAGAAAGAATGGATTCCGGATGCCGATGCTCAAGTAAGCCCGCCAATACTTATCTCTCAAACATCCTGGTGCAAGCGACTCGTGGGACATTGGCCCAGGTTACGATAGACGGATCACATCTTACACTTGACCAGGTCTTGCAGGTCGCGAGAGACAAGGCCCGGACGGTCATTACCGAGAAAGCGATCGCCCGTACAAGAAATGGACGCAAAGCTCTCGAAGAACTGTTACGGAAAAAAGAGGTGATCTATGGAGTCAATACGGGATTCGGAGCACTATCAAACTTCACAGTCGCTTCGGAGGATCTCAAACAACTGCAGACGAACCTCATCCGGAGCCACTCCGCTAGCGTGGGACAACCACACTCTCCGGAAGTTGTGAGGGCGATGATGCTTCTACGCGCCAACACACTCCTCAAAGGGAACTCGGGAATCAGACCAAAAGTAGTCAGCACTATCGTAAGGCTACTCAACAAAGAGATCCATCCATACGTACCCGAGAAAGGCTCGGTGGGCGCCAGCGGAGACCTGTCGCCGCTGTCTCACATGGCCCTTGTACTTCTAGGGGAAGGAAGCGCTGAATCGCGCGGACGTTGGATTCCAGGCAAGAAAGCCCTGGAGGTCTCGGGCAGCCTTCCTCTCAAGCTTGAAGCGAAAGAGGGGCTGGCGTTGAACAATGGTACTCAGCAGATGGTCGCGATGGGCTGCTTGTCCCTTTTCGACGCCTACCGACTCCTGGCAACTATGGAAGCTTCGCTGGCTCTATCGCTCGAAGCTCTGAAGGGCTGGGTCGATGCCTTCGATGAGAGAATACAGAAGCTTAGGCCCCATCCGGGACAACAGATCGTAGCCGAGCATGTTCGAGGACTAGTGAGAGGAAGCAGATCGGTTAGAACGATAGTGACTGGCAATCCTTCGAATGGTCGCCCTCAGGACCCATACTCATTCAGATGCGCCCCACAAGTGATGGGAGCGTCGAAAGATGCGTTTGATTTCACAAAACAGATTCTAGAAGTAGAGATGAATTCGGCTACTGACAATCCTCTCGTGTTCCCAGAGGATGGCGTCTGTATTTCCGGGGGCAACTTTCACGGACAGCCAGTTGCTATGGGACTCGATATCATGGCCTTGGCGATCTCCTATCTTGCTAACATGTCGGAGAGAAGAATATCCGCCCTGTTAGACCCGTCGCTCAATAACGGGCTTCCCCCGTTTCTGGTCGGGGGACGGTCGAAGCCGGGACTCTCGAGCGGGTTGATGGCGGTCCAGTACACGGCAACGTCCCTTGTTGCTGAGAGTAAGCTGATGACGCATCCTGCTAGCAGTGACTCGATCCCGACGTCTAGCAATTTTGAGGATTTTGTCAGCATGGGACCCGGAGCAGCCCATAAAGCGAGAATGATACTCGAAAACTCGCAGTACGTGGCCAGTATAGAGCTGCTTGTTGCGGCGCAAGGAGTTGATTTGAGAGGCGCTAACGGACTGGGGATCGGAACTAGACGCGTCTTCCAAGCTATCAGACGAAAAGTTCCCCGGCTAATTGAAGATCGGTCTTCCCACAATGATATCGAGAAGATTCGCAAGATGGTTCGCGATGGTGAGATAGCGAAGATCGTCGCCCAGGTCACCGGGTCCTGAATCGAACGTGATAGTCTACCCGCTTAGATCGAGTCTGGCGAGAGCCGGGGACTCAATTCCAGATCTGTTTTTCAAGGCTTTAGCAAAGAACCGTGTGCGGTTCAAGACGAGAGATATTGTGGCAGTCTCAAGCAAGATTGTGGGAATCGCTGAAAACAGAATTAGATACCTTGACAGCATGAAACCCGGACCGAGGGCTAGAAGCCTCGCCCGGAAGTATTCCTTAACTCCCGCGTTTGCTCAAGCCGTTCTAGACGAAGCCGACCTAGTGGTCGGCGGTGTAAAAGGAGCACTTCTGACGGTGAAGAACGGTGACGCTGTTGCGAATGCTGGGATCGACCGGAAGAACTCTCCTGAGGGAGCAGTTGTTCTCTGGCCTCGCAATGCAGATCTGTCTGCAAGAAATATTGGACGGTCGATTCGGAGAAAGTCGGGAAAAAGTGTGGGAGTTGTCATCGTCGATAGTCGAGTGAGCCCATTGAGACTGGGGACGACGGGCTTCGCGATCGGCTGCGCGGGAATCGAGGCAGTTGAAGATGTCAGAGGGAGCGTGGACCTTTTCGGGAGACGTATCCAGATTACCGTCCGAGCGATTGCGGATGGAATAGCGGCATCGGTCCAGCTCGTGATGGGTGAGGCGTCGGAGCAGGTCCCCTTCGCGGTTATTCGCGATGCGCCCGTTACCCTGAGCAAGGGGCATGGCATTCGCCCAGCAAAGCTGGCGTGGAATCGATGCCTCTACATGAGCCAGATCCCACGCGGAAATGATTGAGTTCGAGGAGCATCGATTTGGATTCAGAGGCTACAGACGCTCCGAGAAATCGCAGAATTCCCGGGACGCCCAAAGAGAACTCTTGTGTCGTGAGGAGCAACTGCTTTTGAGATTTTTCGGAGAGGGGTCCAGCCAGTTGAAGCGGAACCGGGTGAGTCTTGCGAAACGAGGCGTAGAATCATGCGGTCGGCTGTTTTCGATATGGCGTAGCTCAGCGTGCAGGTCAACGTGCAAAGTGCGCGATCTCAAATCGCCTGCCCCTATTCCGGATCAGGGTTCATTTTGCGCCTATTCCTCTTCTTGACTCTCGAAAACCCTAGAGTGCGAATCATTCTCTAGTCTGCTGTTGTGGCGGGCAGCTCAAACCGGTTTTTGGCATCTATCGCAGTACCAGCGCATTTGAGCGGGGTCCCAGCTCAAAGCTGCTGACAAGTGGGACATCGATTGTACTGGACTCCTGCTGAGTTCCTCCTCCGGAATATCAGATAGCCCATCAGGATGCCGATGGCAGTGCCGATTGCGATTCCGATGAGACTAAAGACGAGGGCTGGTGAGATGGCGCTATTGGCAAGCTGCTGAGCTGCGCTAGCATCTTCGGCTGCCGCCAGCGAGTACTGTACGGCACCCGCATAGTCCATCGTGTTGTACAGGTTTTCTGCCTGCGCAATATTCTGGTTAGCCATGGATATGTCTCCGGAATTGAAGAGAGTGTTCTGAGTGCTTGAGAGAGACTGTATGGCGAAAGAAAGTAGCTCATCATTCACTCCCCGCAAGATCGAGTCCCTGTCGAACTGGCTATAGTTCAGACTGTACGCATAGTATCCCATGACGGTGTTTGTAAAGTCCTCTGTCAGATCGTAGATGAAGGGATGGTTCAAACCCATCATGTGTCCGAGCTCGTGAGTAGCGGCGTGTGTGAAGCCGGCTCCCTTGCCGGGCTGACTGTAGGTTGAGTTGTTGCCGATAGTAAAGTCGGCCTGTTGGGAGAATCCTATCATGACCATATCTCCCAACGCCTCGCCTCCGAATGTACCGTAGATGTTGGGCGACCCGATGTCTTCCTTGACCGGGACCCCGAAAGTGTAATTTCCCTTGAACGCAAAGAGAAATCCGGGAATATCTATTCTCGACGTTGTGCGATTTACATTGATGAAATTCGCAATGTGTCCCAGACCATATGTTGTGAACCAGTTGTAGACCAAGTCGCCGTCAACGATCGGCCGGCCGGATACGGGATCTCTGAGAGCTGTGGTTGCATTAGCCATTATGGCAGCGAGCCCAGGGTAGTCTGTGACGTTTGCATAATTGATCTTGACAGTTACACCAGCAAACGGGACGAGACTGGCCAAATTCTCCTGAACCATGGTTTCATTGATGGTTGAGGACAGCTTCGGACCCTGTAACTTTTCCGCCGTGGTCCGGTTATCGAGAACGAAGAGTTGGACGTCATAGTTCTGAGCGTAGTTCACTGGATAGAGCTGGTCGGGAGCGAACAGATTGTTGACAGCGCCGTACACGTAGGACCCGATGAACTCACTCATCCAGAGCTTCCCATAGTACGTGCTGGTGCTGATTCCTCTCAACTGAGATGCGACTTGCCCTGGGAGCTCGTTCGTCCAGTAGCTGGGTCCAGCCGAGAGATCCATGTAGTAGAATCGGCTGCTCCCACCCCAGCCGGTCATGAAGTGACGCGTCATCTTGAGACCTAAGTCCGGGTCCGTGATTGTTCTATTGTAATAATGAGCGTCGACTGCGTGAGCTGTGCACGGTCTACAGATTGCAATATAGTTCTGGTATTCCGTGTAGTTGAACGAAGGGATTGCATAGCCGTGTAGATCGGCTACGAAGAGAGTGTATCCTGACGCAGGACTTGCTCCGAATAGGGTCATGTTGGACCTGAGCCAAGATTCGATCTTGTCAGCGTCGTAGAAGTAATTGTGAGTGACAGAAAGCGTCGATGAGTTTGTAAAGTAAGGATTGACCAATCCGGACGGGCTACTTGGCCTGGGAGCAGTGTCCTCTTGTTTTTGAATTGATAAGAGATACTGAGCGAACTTAGTCACTGTTGAGTTGTCTGCGAATGTCAGTTGATAGTTGAAATTGAAAGTCACGCCAGTATTCAAGGGCCCAGCAAGAATGGCTTGGTACTTCAGCGGAGGAACAGAGACACTACTTTTCAGATAGGTCGAATTCAACTCTCCTGGTGTGATTCCTAGAAACACGATCTTAATCGTGAGCGAGGCAGATCTGTTCAACCCAAAGCCTTGTTCATTGATCAGCTCAGGTGACTGAGAATGGACTGGGGGAAACTGAACTATGGAGAGAAGCAAAATCAGTACGATAGAAAGGATTGGGCTGAGGCGCATCTTGCTTTCATCTCCGTGTGAAGCTGGATTTCTATTAAGTGTCGTCTAGGATTCCATAACCGGGACCGTGAAGTCTCCCTTCGGAACGATTAGTATCTTCGACTCCTTGCCTTCAACGCGTATCGCCTTCTGCACTGCTTCGGTGGCAGTCTGGGATGGTTTCAACCCGAAGGAATCCCGGACAAATAGTTCTGGAAGAATAGATACCAGCTGTATGCGGCACTTCTCCAATGCGTCTTGGAGGAAGAGGTTGACGTGGCCGCCTAGCTTGAATCTGTATCTCAGCTCGGTCGACAATTCTTTCCTTTCTGGAAATCTCCGAGCGTATTCTAGGAAGCCGGAATCGCCGACTCCTCTCGAACATTCGGCAACCAGGATTATGGTGCCCTCTTTTCTAACAGCGCCGAGAACGTTTGAGACTACTCTGATCGCATGGTAGAGGTCTGCTCCTAACAGGCTTCCCGCTGACACGATGACTATGTCCAGCTTCCGTTCAATCTTTGGGTTGTGGACGTCGTGATAGCGGGAGACAGCTTCCCTGAACACCGACTCAAGTTCCCCGGCGAACGCCGAGCCGACTCCCCCGGCCCCGTCTGGCATGAAGCATAAGCTGTAGAATGGTCCGGCGAGCTTGTAGGCTTCGAGAGAATCGGACAGGACCTGGTTGTCCGGTGCGGCTGAAGAGGTTGGGAAACCCTTCGTCAATAGTGACCGGTTCTTGGTTATCGAATGGATCGAGGACGCGCCTGGCAGTACGGACTCAGGTCCTCCCGTGAAGCCGCTTGCGAAGTGAGGCATGACAAGTCCGACGCTGATCTTAACATCACATGAAGCCAGGTCAGGGTCCAGCTCGACGCTGGTTCCTGCCGAAGTCTTTCCGAGTTCTGCGAACGAGGTTCGGGAAGGGTCGATTATCTTGAAATCCTCGCTCGCCGGGATGACGTTTGACATGCGTTTTCGGATGAAGACTCTCACATTGTCGATACCCAGCGCGGTGAGACGGGCTCTCAGAGCCTTCACCGCCTCGTCCCTTGCGATAGGTGGAACGATGGGATCAATGAGTATTCCAGCAAGGCTACCAGGTTTGACCATATCTTTCAGGAAGAGCCCTCCAATCGGCATTTCCAGGGCCTCCTCGATTATGGAAGTGGCATCTTTCGTCCCAAGCGGCTTGGCCGGCTCCAGAATTCTGTAGAAATTGTCGTCTGGAACCCGGACTGGAACCTCGGTCTCTCCGTAAGGTATCCAGAGTTCCAAACCAGCCACCTTGATTGTTCGATTGGGCTTGCCTTTAAATCGCTATACTAGCCGGCGGAGTTCGCATCTGCTCAGACGACTCGTCAAGGCAGGCGGAAAAATTCGAGGACAACTGAAATGCCCAAAGCGATTGAGGAAGAACTTCCGAAGATTCTGGTACATACCGGAGCTCTGAAATTTGGCATGTTCACACTTTCCGGAGGAAAACTCAGTCCATACTATCTCGACTTGCGAGTCCTGCCAAGTTTTCCGGACGCGTTCCACGCCTCCATCGAACTCTTGGGAAAGACCGCGAGAACGATCGCGGACATTGCCAAGATTGCTGGGATTCCAACCGGCGGATTGCCGTGGGCTTCAGTTTTGGCCTACACTCTCTCGAAGCCGCTCGTCTATGTGAGAAAGGAAGTGAAGCATCATGGTAGGGAGAAGATGGTTGAGGGTCTTCTCGTTCCCGGTGACAAGGTCTTGCTCGTGGACGATGTGATTACTACAGGGAAGAATATTCTCGACGCGGCACAGACCCTTAGGGCTGAAGGGGGAGTTGTGGAAGACGCTCTAGTCTTGGTAGATCGTGAGGAGGAAGGAAGGGAACACCTGTTCAAAGCCGGCATGAAGCTTCATTCGGTCACCCGGATTTCTGAACTTGCCAAGCGACTGTTAGATATGGATGCTATCACGGAATCACAATACGAGGAGCTGACGGCGCAGCATCAGAAGTGATTTCCAGCAACCACACTAGGGTTTGATCAAAATTGGCTCAGTCAATCTCTCTATTCAGAGAACTGCAAGTAAGTCGCCACGTTTTAGATAACGGTCTCAAAGTCCTGATCCGCGAAATACCAAACGCCCCAGTGTCCGGCTGCTGGGCGATATACCGAGTCGGATCTCGAAACGAAAGGCCTGGGGTAACAGGAATCTCCCACTGGGTCGAGCACATGCTCTTCAAAGGCGGAGGAAAACTCCACAAGGGCGACATAGGCCGAATAGTCAGCAGTGTCGGAGGCGAATACAACGGGTTCACATCAAAGGACTTTACAGCCTACTTTGAAGTACTTCCAGCTGACCAGATAGAGAAAGGACTCCTCATCGAGTCTGAGCGTATGATGAACGCCGCCTTCGACCCGAGAGAGGTACAGTCTGAGAGGACGGTTGTTGTCTCGGAGCGGGAGGGTAATGAGAACGACCCCGAGTTCTTAGCATCAGAGGAACTTTTTCTATCAGCCTTCAGGTTCCACCCGTACAGATGGTCTGAGGGAGGGCTGAAGGCAGACCTTCTGAAAATAACGAGAGATGATCTCTTCGACCATTATCGACGCTACTACGTTCCTGGAAACGCACTACTAGTCGTGGTAGGTCCCTTCTCGCCAAAGAAGATCCTTCCCAAGATCCAAGAATACTTCGGCCCACTGGCCAAGAGCGAGCGGCCTAGCGATCCTACAATCGCTGAGCCTCCTCAGTCAGGTGAGCGCCGGGTCGAGGTTCGAATCCCGTCTGAGGCTGACTACATCAAAGTAGCATATCATACGCCCGAGTTTGGAAGCGAGGATGTTTATGGGCTGATGATGCTTGACGCGATTTTGAGCGGGGTTCGCCTCTTCGCATTCGGCCCCGGCCAATCCTCGGGTAGAAGCGCCAGACTGCACAAGGCACTTGTCGAAAGAAAGCTGGCTACTGAAGCCAGTTCGGAGTTCTTCCCGACCATCGATCCATCCGTGTTTGCCTTGGACGTTACGGTATGGGAGGGTGTCTCTATTGACAAGCCTGAGAGGGTGTTGATGGAGGAAATTGAGAAGATTCAGAGAACTCCTCCCAGCAAGCATGAGCTTGAGAGGGCGATCGCGCAGATCA
>Ga0209266_1003075_pt1 | contig 10297 bp, 9 predicted proteins | sample GraSoiAngelo_132_FD_185889 | JGI IMG/M metagenome (GOLD analysis project Ga0209266, IMG submission 185889) | Grasslands soil microbial communities from the Angelo Coastal Reserve, California, USA - 14_0929_02_40cm (SPAdes) (version 2) | ecosystem: Environmental > Terrestrial > Soil > Grasslands ...
ATACCATCGATGGCGGTTATGCGGAATTCGGTGTCGCCGATGCACGATTCTGTTTTCATTTGCCTGACCGTTACGATGATGTTGAGGTTGCGCCGCTACTTTGTGCGGGGCTGATCGGTTATCGTTCCTATCGGAAAACGGGAGATGCACGGAGGCTCGGCCTGTATGGCTTTGGTAATGCCGCTCACTTAATCGCGCAGATTGCCCTTTATGAAGGACGCGACCTTTTCGTGTTCACGCGACCGGGCGACATGGAAACACAGCAAAGCGTGAAAACGCTAGGCGCAAGGTGGGCCGGTGGTTCCGACGAGATGCCGCCGGAGAAACTCGATGCAGCGATTATCTTCGCTTCGGTCGGCCCGCTCGTGCCTGCGGCGCTGCGAGCACTCGCCAAAGGTGGCATTGTCGTTTGCGGCGGAATTCACATGAGCGATATCCCTTCCTTTCCCTATGCCGATCTTTGGGAGGAACGGACCATTACGTCTGTAGCAAACCTTACCCGCCGCGATGGCGAAGAATTTTTCGCCATCGCGCCACGTGTCCCTATTAAAACAAAAACCGAAACGTTCCCCTTGGAACAAGCGAACACTGCACTCGACCGATTTCGCGCGGGCAAACTAAGTGGGACCGCGGTGCTGATCACCGGGAGAAAAGACAACCACGGATTACGCGGATAACACGGATATACAGAAAACAAATTTGTTACCCACTAAACACGCGAAAATTTGAGAGCGGCATTTTCCCCTTTCGTGTATTTGGTGTATTTCGTGGGCATTCTCCTTCCTATTCCGTGCAATCCGTGCTTGCCACGCCGAAGGTCGCCGCGGCGACCGAAGGCGAGTTATCCGTGGTCAGTCCTGTCTTTACGGATTTTCCGCGACTACTTGCGACGCCGAACTCCTCAACTCAATTCGGTCGCTCACTTTTTGGATGAGAGATCGCTGCTCCTTTAGTTCTGCCTTAAGGGCGTTAATCTCTTTCTGTTGTTGCTGGACTTTCTGCTGTTCCTCGACAAAGGCGCGATGCTCCTTGAGAAATTCATTGAGCAACATTGCGTTCACCTGGTCGTAGCGCACGCTATAGGCTTTTCCTTCTTTGTCGCGTAACACGAGGTCGGGATCGATCTTTTCCACCTCTTCAGCCACGAGCCCGAACTGCGATATGCCTGCCGGGTCAATCTCCTTCTTGTAACGGAAGGTAACCGGGTTAAGTGAAAAAAGCGCGTTGCTAGCCTTGTCCATTGGTTTGATCTCTTTCTTGAAGCGTTTTGAGGAAGTCATCGTACCGAGCTTATTGTTTGCGTTAATGAAAACCGCAGTTCCTCTAGAAGAGAGCTGATTAAAAATGCTGCCGATATAACAGCTGTCGTTTTCGCCAGCCACGCCGTCCACAAGCGTGCCGATATAAATATCGTTACTGCCAGTTGTTTGGCTGATGCCGGCATTACGGCCTAAGGCGACATTGTTGCTGCCACTGGAGTTGTTCAGAAGTGCATTAAGGCCGACCCCCGTGTTGTCACTACCGTCTACGTTGTCTTGGAGCGCTCCGGCGCCAATGGCGGTGTTGTCACCGCCGGTGTTGCTAAAAAGCGCACCAGCGCCGACAGCAGTGTTGAAGCTGCCATTGAAGCCGTTGTTCTCCGTCGCGAGCGCGGCGGAACCGACAGCAGTATTAAGTTGGCCGGTGGCATCGCTAAGGAGCGCGTGCCAACCATAGGCGGTGTTGCCGTTGCCGCTGATGTGGCTGAAAAGCGCGAACGCTCCAGTGGCTGTGTTGCTGGCGCCTGTCGTATTGCTAAATAGCGCGCCGGCGCCAGTGGCCGTATTTTCGTCTGCGGTGTTGGCAAGGAGCGTCCCGGCGCCGACACCTGTGTTGAAGTTGGCCGCGCCGTTGCTTAGGAGGGAGTAGATACCGAACGCCGAGTTATATAAACCGGTAGTTAAGCCCCCAAGGGCGAGTTGCCCATCCGCCGTGTTGCCTCCGGCTAAGGCCGTGTCCGGCGCTTCCGGACCGACCGCTTGCGCATTTGGTCCAGCAGCCACCAGAGAGAAGAATGTGAGGATTATGAGGATCAAAGAGCGAGCAGGCTTTCAACCACAAGCTACCTGGATGGCACCGATGATCCTTGCAAAGCCGCTTCAATCCGCGTGATTAGCATGATCCGCGGTGAAGTCCTTCGGCATCCTCTCGTTCAGCGCATTCCTATGCGCGCGCGAGTGCCGATCGGTTTCACGGAATTGCCAGAAAGCCGCCTTTCATCGTTCCGAACTGAGCCAGCGGCGTTGCCTAGCGCTTCTTCCTCTGGAGGCAGAAATGGCCTGAACCGGCTTTTGTCGATCGCTTTCATGAAAGCTTCGTGCGGGGAGACAATGCCTTTTTCAAGCAGCGCCCAAATGGCGTCGTCCATGAACTGCATCCCCTCCGCTCTGCCTGACACGATGACATCCTGGAGTTTCTGCGTTGAGCCTTCGCGAATAATTGCCGCGACCGCGGCGTTCGCGATTAGGATTTCGTTTACTGCTATTCGGCCAGGTCGATCCGCTCTTTTTAAAAGCAATTGAGCCACCACGCCGCGCAATGAGTTCGCGAGCATGGCACGGGCCTGCGGTTGACGGTCCGCGGGAAAAACGTCCACCATACGGTCCACCGTCTTGCGCGCATTGTTAGTGTGCAGTGTACCGAACACGAGAAGACCGGTCTCAGCTGCGGTTAGAGCGAGTGAAACTGTTTCCAGGTCGCGCATTTCTCCTACAAGCACAATGTCGGTGTCTTCGCGCAGCGCGGCTTTTAGTCCAGCCGCGAACGAACTCGAATCCGTTGGCACTTCGCGCTGTGTGATGGTGCTTCGCTTGTTGTCATGCACAAATTCGATCGGCTCCTCGATTGTCACGACATGTTTCGCATAGTTCCGATTGATGTAGTCGATCAACGCAGCTTGCGTGGTGGTCTTACCGGAGCCGGTAGGACCGGTCACAAGCACCAGACCTCCGCGTATATTCGCAAAGTCTTTTACCACCACGGGAATGCCCAGGTCTTCGAGCGTAGCAATCCGGGTGGGAATCAGCCGGAACGTCGCGCCGTAACCGTTTGACTGCTTGAAGTAGTTACTGCGGAACCGAGAGGCTTCATCCATTTCATAGGCAAAATCCAGGTCTCCGCGTTGTTCAAAGGTTTCCCAGTTACGTGCTCCGCAAATTTCGCTCATCATCTGAATGGCTTCATCACGCGAAATCCCCTCGGCGCGAATGGGCATGATGTCTCCATGCACGCGCATTTTCGGTGGCTGTCCCTCCGCGAAATGCAGATCGGAGCCGCCGTGTTTGACGATTACGCTGAGAAATTGATCAAGATAAGCCATGACTTAAATGACGAAATCCGAATGACGAAACTTGCGCAGACCAATCTGTTTCGAGTTTCGAATTTCGAACTTCGATATTGTTACGTCATTCGTCATTCGTGCTTCGTCATTTTCCCACCTGTTGGCGCACCATTTGTTTCTGTTCGGCGCGCGCGTAAGCCTCCTGGGGGCTGATCAAGCCGCGCTGATACAGTTCGATCAGAGTATCATCCATCAAGCGCATGCCTTGCTTTTTGCCAGTCTGAATAATACCGGGTAACATGTACGTCTTCGCTTCGCGAATAACGTTGGCGACCGCCGGTGTGTTCGTAAGAATCTCCAAAGCCAGCACCCGTCCGGTGCCGTCCGCCCGGGGTATTAGCTGGTGACTGATGACGCCCCGCAGGGATTCGCTTACCATCACCCGAATTTGTTCCTGTTGATGAGGCGGAAACACGTCGAGCAATCGATCAAGCGTGCGGGCCGCGCTACTGGTATGCAGTGTTGCCAAAACAAGGTGGCCGGTCTCAGCGGCAGTGATTGCGAGAGAGATCGTTTCCAAATCACGCATTTCTCCCACCATGATTACGTCCGGATCTTCGCGGAGTGAAGCGCGCAATGCTGTGGCGAAAGAGTCGCTGTGAGTGAAGATCTCCCGTTGGGTAACGTGACAGTTTTTCGACGTCAAAATGTATTCGATCGGATCCTCCAATGTGATGATGTGATCGCGGCGCTCCATGTTTATCTGCTCGACCATTGCCGCCAGGGTCGTCGATTTGCCCGTTCCTACTGAACCGGTCGCCAGGATCAGCCCATTCTGGTAACGGGTGAGTAGCTTGAGGCGCTCAGGTAACCCCAGTTCGTCCATGGTTCGGATGCGACTGTTGATCACGCGGAAGACAATCTCGATCCCGAGCCGCTGACGAACCACGCTGGTGCGATAGCGGGCGAACTCGTTTTCATACGCAAAATCCGAGTCGCCGCGCGTATTGAGTTCGTTTTTATAGACGTCGGGAACAAATGCCTCAGCCAGAGCGGCGGTTTGCTCAGCAGTCAGCAGCGGTGCATCGGGCCAGATCGGTTCCAACCGTCCATGCAGCCGCCATCGCGGCTGCGCGTTCACGGCTAAATGGACATCAGAGGCGCCGGCTTTTTGGCCGACCTCGAGATAATCATCCACGTGCCGCATTGTCTGCGATTTCACGGGAAGGTCCGGAGACTTAGCAATCATGGGCGCCCAGGCCAATTATTACGCAACCCCGCCGAGCGCGTAAATCCTAAAACGAGCGCGCCCCACGGGACACATTAGATTACGGCCTCATGTTTTGCGGCGTGATTTTCCTGGGAAACCGGTCAGTCGATTTTTGACAAACTCGACTATCACGGGCCGGGCCAGCCCGGCGACGACTTTTAACGCGGCCAACGCAAAGCCAGTTTCGACCAGCTTCTTTTGTGTTTTGCGGCTGCTTTTTGCATCCACGTAAATTTTCTTCCTCCGCATTGGTGCCAAAGCGATCAGCGCACCGACCGCGGCTGCGGCTGTGATCCACGAAACCGTTTGTTCTCGAAAAGATCTGCGGAATTTCGCGGGGAAATCCAGTTCATGGCGCAAGCCGCCTAAATCGCGCCCGACGCGTTCGCGTGACCCTGCGATTTCCGCTCTCAGTTCGTCGATTGATTTCTTGCCTGCAGATTTTTCAGCCATTCACGATCCTTCTTTAATTCAGCCATAGTGGCGCGGAAAAACGGCTTGGTGATTCGGTTCCGCGCAATCAGAAGCAGCACCAGCGCGATTATAAAATGCAACGCAGCGGCGGCGAGCGCTATCCATGGCCATGAAATTCCAGCCAGATGAGCTATCCCGACAACAGCGCCAGTTATGAGGAAAACATAGCCCAGCGCACACAGGAGCAGCGCGAAAATCAAGCAACCGGCGAGTATCAGTAATTGCACTGCGGCCGATTTTGATTCCTCGGCGACAAGGGCAAAACGGCTTTCAAAAAACGCTGCAAGCGCGTTTATGAGCGCGAGGAGGTTCCCGAGCAAGCCGACATGCCCCGCAGGATTGCTGGACCGAGGGCTCTCACTGATCATCTCCGAAAGCTTTCGGAGTTAACGCCGGAAGATCAGACCCAGAACAAACCCGATTCCGAGCGCGGTAAAGATCGCCTTCGTTGGATTTTCGCGCACGTATTGCTCCGCGTCTTCCTGGAACGTACGGGCGCGATCTCTCGCATCCCCCCATGCTTGTTCTGCTTTGCCGCGTGCTTCGCCCCACTTCTGCTCTGCCTTGCCGCGATATTCTTCAGCGAAAGCGCCCGCTGCTGATTTCAAATCCTCCGCCGCTTTACGCGCATGTTCCTTGCTGCTTTGCAATTTGTCTTGTCCGCCCGCCGCGGCGGGCATTTTTTGTTCTGCCTTATTCTCTTCTGCCATTGGTAGTCTCCGGTTGATTTTCGCTGCAACTATCCGCGTGCTTAACAAATTCGGCAAACTAATCTCCTGACGAACTTGAACACCTAAAACCAATCGCACTTGAATGCTCTGAGGGTTTTAAATGTTGCTGCCAAAGAAGGAAATTACTGTTCGCGAAAAATGATGCGCGCTTTTGTCAGATCGTACGGTGAAAGCTCGACAGAAACTTTATCTCCCGGGACGATCCGGATGAAATGCTTCCGCATCTTACCCGAGATATGTGCAAGCACATTGCGTTGTCCTGGTAGATCGACTCGAAACATCGTTCCCGGCAGCACCTGGGTTACCGTGCCTTCCGTTACGATCTGACCTTCCTTCGACACGCGCCGAATATATTCAAGTGCACGTGCGGCTCAAGGTGGATCGACCCGCTGTGGTCGGTCGATATTTCGGTAAACATAATTCGCCGACCACTTACTTACGCATTGCACAGAACGCGTTCACTCTCTCGCTACTGGCGCAGCTGATCCCGCGAGATCGTCGGCAAATATTCCCGAAGTTCCTGACGTTTCCACCACGCGCCGGTTTGCGGGCGCTCCTTACTGTTTGTAAAACGATAGCGATAAAACATCGCGCGGATGTAGCTGGGCGGCTTATCCGGGAACGGGTTATGCGCAAGCAATCCGGTTACATCCCGCGATCCCTCCAGCAGCCTGACGATCAGTCCAATCAACCATGGATTTTGCTCGGGAGTTTCCAGAGCGGCAAACCACATCTGCCAGTCGAGTCTTGGTTGATGTGGTGCGCACCAGCCCGGGGCGCGTTTCACGTCACCCGGTTTCCATTTGAATTCATAAGGGGCCCAATTAATGCCATCGGCGCTGCCTTCGATCACTATCTCGCTACGGTCCTTGGTCATGACGCGAAAGAGTCCGTAGCCATTTACGATTCGAAATGCTTCCAATTGTTCGTAGAAGTTCGCCAGCCGCCCTGGCGGTCGGCTTTGCGGCTTGAACGCGCTGAAAATGAGCCAGGCGTTGATTGGAAACGTGACAACAATTACTGCAATCGCCGCGTATTGGCATAGTCGGTCTGGTAGGGCGCGACCGCCGGGCGCGCCGGCGACGCGCGGGCGGACGGCCCGGCGGTCCGTCCCTACCACAGAGTCATCGATCAGCAGGAAGCACAACGCGATCGTCAGCAGATTGAAGAAGCAATAGTTGCCGGTGAGCGCGATTACCATTTGAAGGAAGATCATTAGTCCCGCAGCGACCAGCCGCGGGCGTCGCGGCGCCCAGATAAAAAATGGCGCGATGATCTCGACCACGAGACAAAATGCGACTGAGAAATGTTTGAACCATTCAGGAGTTTTGTCTGCCCACCAGCTGAAGATTGTCGGCAACGGTTGCGACCAGTAATGATAGTCAAGCGCTGTGAGCGCGCTCCAATGAAACGAATGATTCACCCAACCCCACGAATCATCGCCGCTTGTTAGCTTCACGACGCCGGACATAAGCATCAATTTGAAGAGAAGGAACTTGAGCAGAAACAAACCCGCACGTGAGACGGGAGACGCCGTAACTGGCGTCGTTGCTGTAGTCGGGATCGCCTTGTCGCGCCGTAGCCGCGCCAAGGCGGACGGTCCCGGCCGCCACAAAAGGTCCCGCGGCCACAGTCGCCATGGCGCAAGAAAGATCGACAAAAAGCCAGCCTCCAGCAGGAGAACATCCCATTGAAAGTTGAAAAACACTTGTCCACCAATGGTGAGTGACAGGTAAAAGATAAACAGCAAGGCAAGGGGAACCGCGGGAGCGACGCCAAAAATCAAAAGCAACGAAAGAACAACGCCGCCACCGCAAAGGAAATGTAGAAACGTGTTGCTCGAGTCGAACCAGCAAAGTGTCGGCAAAAGAAAATAGGCGTCTGACCCGACTTGCTGCCGAACTGCCGGCAGAAACTGACTTACCGGCGACATTCCATTGCTGCCAACAAGCCCATCGACTTGGACCCAAAGCGAAACGAACGCGATGAGATAAATGAGGCCAAGCATGCGGAGAAACCAGCGCCGCGCCCAAAAATAAGTCGGCGGCCGCACATTGTTGCCCCAGAGCAATCGAGTCACTGTTGATCCGAGACTTCGATTGTGGGCGATGAATTTGTAAGCAGTCTCGGAAATTGCTGCGAAGCCAGGCACGTGATCGTAGCTCCACGCCAGCCATTGCCTCGAAGATCGATATCGCAACGAGCGATACACGGCTTCCGCGGCAGAGAAAGCTTCGCCATCCGGTTCCATGAATGCAACGGCACGCTTGAATTGCTCGACTGGAATCTCAGGGAACCGCGCGGCTGCCTCCTGATAAGGAGCATAATCTACTTTGCCGGCGGTGATTTCGCGCCAACGTTCGACCCACCGCTTGCAAAAATAACAGTCACCATCCCAAATCATGAGAGGCTTTGGCGGAGGATTCGAGACGCGAATGCGCGATTCCTTAGCCATTAGCGCCCAACGTCCAACGCCCAACGCTCAACGTCCAATTCAGAATCTGAATTCAGCGTCGGCGTCGGGCATTCGGCGTTTCTTAATCCGTAAACTCCGCCCACACCGGCGCATGATCGGATGGTTCCTTGCCCTTGCGCATTTCAAAGTCAATCCCTGATGCACTGCAGCGTTTCGCTAGCTTTTCGGTGGCCAAAATCGCGTCGATGCGCAGGCCACGATTTCTTTCAAACGCGCGCATCTGATAATCCCACCAACTGAAAAGTTCACCTTCCTTATGATGCATCCGCAGCGTGTCCCATAAGCCGATCTGACACAATCCCTCAAACGCAGCGCGCTCTTGATCGGAACACATGATGGCGCCACGCCACAGGTCGGCATCGTAAACGTCGATATCTTCGGGTGCGACATTGAAATCGCCGCACACCACAACATTCTTTTGCGATACAATCTCGCAGGCGACGATACCAGTGCAGTTTGTATTCGTAGGCGGGGGATCCGACCGCCTGTCCGTTGGGCGCGTAAATCGAAAACACCCTCACGCGATCAACAGTTCCCGCAATTACGCGCGCTTGCTGGTCGACTACTTCATCGCAGAGCGATGGGCGCACATCGCACAATTTTATCTTCGATAGAATCGCGACACCGTTGTACGATTTTTCCCCATGATAAGCCGCATAATAACCGGCGGCCTGTAAAGCGAGCGCCGGAAATTGATCGTCGGTGCATTTTGTCTCCTGCAAACAAACAATGTCCGGCCTTCTCGCCTCCAGCCAGGCGAATAAGCGGTCCTGGCGCTTGCGCAGCGAATTAATGTTCCAGGAAACGATCTTCATTCGTGAGACGTGAGAAGTGAAAAGTGAGAAGTTGAAGCACGCAATTTACGCCTCATCGGTAACCTCTCACCTCTCACCTCTCACTGATCACCTCTCACAGTTCCAGCTCCACGCCCGGCGCCGGCACAATAATCTCTGATCGGGGAAGCGCTGCCGACAAGGTTGCGCGCATCCAATCCACGGCTGGTGGATCGCCGTGTACAAGAACAATCTTGCCGGGCGAAAGTTTTTTGGCGTAATCGATGAGCCCCTCGCGCGTAGCGTGCGCGCTGAACTGAAACTGTTCGATATTGCAGCGGACACGCTGGGCCGGTTGGTCGGGATCAAGAGCAACCTCGCCATTCGTTCTCGCGTCGCGCAGAAGACCGGCGGGCGTTTCGGGGCTGGCGTAGCCGACAAAAAAGATCGAATGCTGCGGATTCTCGATTAATCGACGCGCAAGAATATTGGAGAGTGTTTTCGGTATCATCATTCCACTGGAGAGCACGTAGACCCGGCCTGGGCGCAGCGGCGCGTCACGCACTGTTTCGTCGTTCAAAATGAACGGAGCGGCTTCTCGCATTAATTGCAGACGCGGCAATTGCCGGCGAGTCATGTGTGCGCGCCGATCGTAGATATCGGTCATCTTGGAGCTGAGGCCGCCGATATAAATTGGAAACTCTCCCGACAGCGTTCGGGATTCACGACGGAATTTGTAAAGCATTGCCAGGAGCTCTTGCGTTTTTCCGAGCGCGAAGACCGGTATGAGCACGCACGAGCGGCGCTCAAAAGCCGTGGCGATCGCTTCTGCCAGGCGTCGCTCTTCAACAGGGCGTGTCCAGCCAGCGGGCTTTGCGTGGTCGCCCCGCGTGCATTCCACGATCAGGACGTCAATCTTTTCCTCCGGAAAAACTGCCGCTTCCATGATCGTTTGGTCGTCGAAATTAACGTCCCCAGTGTAAAAGACCGTTTGCCCCTCCGCGCGCAGCAGAATTCCGCTGGAGCCCAGCACGTGTCCTGCGTCGAAAAACTCGAATGTTAGCGTGTCTTTTTCGCGCTGAGGTGCGCGCTCGCCCGTGATGGAGATTCGTTGACGCATCGGACACCAACGCCAGCGTTCCGATGCGCGATCGGTTTCCCGATGCGTGAAAAGCGGATATAACCCCGCGACGGCGCGACCAATCTCCTCGCGTTGGCGGGTCATCACATTAACCGAGTTGTGCAAAAGCACGT
>Ga0209266_1003076_pt1 | contig 10297 bp, 9 predicted proteins | sample GraSoiAngelo_132_FD_185889 | JGI IMG/M metagenome (GOLD analysis project Ga0209266, IMG submission 185889) | Grasslands soil microbial communities from the Angelo Coastal Reserve, California, USA - 14_0929_02_40cm (SPAdes) (version 2) | ecosystem: Environmental > Terrestrial > Soil > Grasslands ...
TCGGCGACAGCGAGCACGGTGGCGTGAAGGCTCTTGCCCGCGTCATCAAACGTTCCGCGCAGGTCACGGACAGCCGGCACGCCGGCCAGCCCGAGCGCGACATTCACGATCCCCAATCGCCACGGCCGCCCGAATGTGTCGGAGATGACGACGCCGACGTTTACACCTGCCAGCTCTCGCAGCCGCTCGCAGAGGCGCTGCGCGCTGGCGTCCGGATCGTCCGGAAGCAGCGTCACCACATCGTCGCCAGGAACGTTGGAGTGGTCCACACCGCCGTTGGCCGAAACGAACCCGTGGCGCGTCTCGGTGATGAGGATCCGCTCAGAGCGCACGACTCGCACGCTCTCATCGAGCACGATCTGCACGAAGCGCGGGTCCGGCGCGGCGATCAGCAGCGGCGCGATGCGTTCGGCCTCGGCACTCGCCGTCACGTCAGACAGGCGTCGCAAACGGCCCTCTGCTTTGGAGACCACTTTCTGCGCGACCACCACAACATCGCCGTCGACCAGCGATGTGTGGGATGCGATCAGCTGCGCCAGGTCGTCGCCCGGATGGACCTCGGGCAGGCCCTCGACCGCGAGGACCTCCAGGCGCCTCACACGGCGCGCCGCAAGCGTTCCAGGTCGTCGGGCTCGTCAAGGTCGAGCGCCATCTCGGTCGAATGATGGACCAGGAAGCGAACGTTCCTCGTCTCGGCGTCATGCCGGAACTGCGCCAGGGAATCGCCTCCGAAATGCAGGTTGATCGCGTGAGGCGGGCGCAGGTACAGCGCGTTGGTGCCGCCGCGACCCACGGCGGGGACCGCAACGACCACCGGGCCAGGCTCGGCGGCCGCATTCGCGAGAAGCCGCTGTACCGACCGGCGCGTCACGAACGGGAGGTCGCTCGAGAGCACCAGCACGGAATCCGCGCCCCGCGCGACTGCGTGGCTGATGCCCCGCCTGGCCGCCGTGTTCTGGCCCTCCTGGCGCGGCTCCACGATGTACTCGGCGCCGAGCTTCTCGGCGAGCGCGCCAACCTCGTCGCTGCCGGCCACGACCAGCAGGTGCGAGCCTGCCGCCGCGGCGCGGATGGCGCGCCGTGCGTTCCGTCGTGCCAGCGATCGACGCTCGCGCACGTCAAGGGCCGGCCCAAGTCGCTGCTTGGCTGACGCAAAGTCTTTGACGAGAACGATCACCCAGTCCTTCATCAGTCGTCGAACTCCTGGCGCAGGCGCGGAAAGATCTGCTTCGAGTACAGCTCGATGAACCGCGACTGGTCCTCGCCCGGGTGATGGAACACCAGGTGCCTGAAGCCGAGCTCGAGGTACGGCCGCAGCTGGGCGATGTGCTCTTCAGGATCGTCGGAGACGAGCCAGCGGCGGTGCGCGGTTTCCTCGGCGGTCTTGGCCAGTCGCTCCATCTCACGCGGATCGTTGATGTTGGCCTTCAGCTCGCCCGGCAGCGCCAGCGCCGCCCAGATCTTCGTGTCCTCCATCGCGCGGTGACGATCGGTGTCGTACGACACCTTCATCTCGATCATCCTGTCGAGCATGCTCGGGTCGCGGCCCGAGTCCTTCGCGCCGTCGGCAAAGGCAGGCAGTAGCTGCTCGCTGTACAGCTCCATGCCCTTGCCCGACGTGCAGATGAGCCCGTCACCCGCTCGGCCGGCGTACTTCGCGACCTGCGGTCCGCCCGCACCGATGTAGATGGGAACCGGTTGCTCAGGGCGGTCGTAAATCGTCGCGTTCAGCGTCTTGTAATACTCGCCTGCGAAGGTGACGGACTGCTCCGACCAGAGCTGGCGGATGAGCTTCACAGCCTCGCGCATGCGCGCAAAACGTTCTCTGTTGTCCGGCCATACGACCCCGAGCGCGCCTTCGTTGAGATGCTCGCCCGTGCCGAGCCCGCAGATGAATCGGCCGGGGTGCAGCGAGCCGAGGGTGCCGAACGCTTGCGCCACGATCGCCGGGTGGTAGCGGAAGGTCGGGGTGGTGACGCTGGTACCAAGCACCACCCGATTCGTGCGTTCGCCCGCCGCCGCGAGCCACGCGAACGCGAACGGCGCATGCCCATCCGAGTGGCGCCACGGTTGGAAGTGGTCGCTGACGAATACGCTGTCGAATCCGGCGCGCTCGGCATCGATCGCGAAGTCGAGCAGCCGGCGCGGGCCGAATTGCTCCGCGGACGCCTTGTACCCCAGCCGCAACACCTACGGTTCTAACTTAGCGGCGGTAGTAACGCTTCCAGCTGAAGCCGATCCCGCCGGCGATCGCGGCCAGGACGACCACGGCCAGCGCGACCAGGCTCTTGCCGTCCGCGTTGCTCAGCAGCAGCACGAGCGCGCCGACGCTGATGAGCATCATCGCCACCAGCACGACGGCACGGTGGATCTGCATCCCGTGCAAGCTTAGCTCCGGTCGTGGAAGAGCTCCGGATCGTGCGGCTGGCCTCGGTGAACTCGACGCAGGAGGTCGCGCGCGAGCTGCCAATCGGGTCGATCGTCGTCGCGGATCACCAGACCGCCGGCCGCGGACGACTTGACCGCCGCTGGGAGGCGCCGCCGGGCAGTGCGCTGCTGGCGTCGTTCGTGCTCGAGCCGCACCCGCTGCTCAGCCTCGCCGCAGGCGTCGCCGCGGCGGAAGCTTGTGGGCCCGACGTCAGGCTCAAGTGGCCGAACGACCTGATGCTGCGCGGCCGCAAGCTGGGCGGGATCCTGGTCGAGGTCGGCGGCGGCAAGGCCGTCGTCGGGATCGGCATCAACCTCACGTCGGCGCCGCCGGGCGCTGCTCGTTTGGGCCGGCTGCGCGACGAGCTGCTGGACAGGCTGCGCGCCGAGCTGAGCGTGTGGACATCGGCACCGAGCGGCCGGATCCTGGACCACTGGCGCGAGCTCTCGGTCACGCTCGGTCGGCACGTGCGCGTGGCGCTGCCCGGGCACACTTTCGAGGGCATCGCGCAGGACATCGCCGAGGACGGAGCGCTGGTCGTCGATGGTCAGCGGATCGGCGCCGGCGACGTCATCCACCTGAGGCAACGAGGGCCAGCCGCGCGATCTCGGGCAGCACCTCGCCCGAGCGCCCGTGGATGACGACGGCCGCCAGGTCGTCGATCGGCGTCGGCTCGGCATTGATCAGCACGATGGGCACGCCGGCACGCGCCGCGACCAGGGGGATGTCCGCCGCCGGAAAGACGACCAACGATGAGCCCACGACAAGCATGAGATCGGCATCGCGGGCGAGCTCGAAGGCCTGAGCGACTGCGTCGGCGGGCATCTGCTCGCCGAAGAAGACGACCGTCGGCTTCATGAAAGTGCCTCCGCAAACGGCGCATCGCGGCGGCATCTCGTCGGCGAGGCGCGCCTGAACGTCGCCGCGCGACTCGACGATTCCGCAGTCGAGGCACTGCACCGTCCGCCCAGTTCCGTGCAGCTCGATGACGCGGCGGCTGCCGGCGTCCCGATGGAGGCCGTCGGTGTTCTGGGTCACGACCGCGGCGAGGTGGCCTGCGACCTCGATCTCCGCCAGCGCGACGTGGCCGGCGTTCGGCCGGGCGGCCATCACGGCAGGGCCGCGTTCGCGCGCGACCAGCCAGTACTGCGCCGGGTCCTCGAGAAAGTTCTCGAGCGTCGCGACCTTGACGGGGTCGTACTGCCGCCACAGCCCGCCCTCGCCGCGGAATGTCGGAATGCCGCTCTCGGCGGATATGCCCGCGCCGGTGAGGGCGACGCCGCGGCGGGCGCCCGCGACGAGCGCGGCCGCGCGGGCGAGGCTCATTCCTCGAGGTCGCCCGGCGTCGAGGCGGCAAAAACCAGCTGCGCGCCGTAGCTGCGCCTGATGTTCGTGTACGTGTCGCTGGCGGCCTCGGTCGGGAACGGCACCCAGGGCGAGCCCACCTCCTCGCGGATGGACACGGCCCGGTAGACGCGGAACTTGTCTGCGGACTTGCCCTTCAACTGCAAGCCGGGCACCTGTTCCACCGCCACGAACTGCTTGCACGCCTCATACGTGCTCTCGCCGATCAGCACTGTGAACGCGGGTGCCACGCTGCAGAAACGCGCAGCGGTGTTGACCGTGTCGCCGAGGGCGGTGTACTGCAGGCGGTCTTTGCTGCCCATGTTGCCCACCACTGCCGGACCGGTGTTGATGCCGATGCCCCAACTGATGGGCGGCAATCCCTTCGCCGCAAGCTGCCGCTGCACCACCGAAGCCTGATTGATGAGGTCGTATGCGCACCGCACCGCCCACAGAGCGTGCTGGGGCTGGTGGGTCGGTGCGTTCCAGAGGGCCACGATCTCGTCGCCGACGTACTTGTCGATGGTGCCGTCCCACTTCAGGATCAGCGCGCTCATCTCGTTCAGGTATTCCTGGATTACCGCGAGCACGTCTTCGGCGGTCATCGCCTCCGACATCGCCGTGAAGCCGCGGATGTCGACGAACATCAAGGTGAGCTCGCGGCGCTCGCCCTTCGAGGTCACGTCCTTGATCGAACGCGAGTCGGCGAGCTGTCGCGAGATGCGCGGATCGACGTACTGGCCGAAGATGCGCTCGACCTTCCGCCGTTCACGCTCGACCAGGACGTAGCGCGCGCCGAGCGAGAACGACGCCGCGAGCGCCATCGCGATAGGCGCAAAGAGCGGATCTATCAGCAGATCGCGCTGCGCGATCACGATCGCCGCGACGTAATAGAGCCCGAGCATGTCGACGGTGGCGATGATCGCCGCGCGAAAACCAAGACCGTAGACGGCCAGGCCGACGATGAGAGCGAGCAGAAGCGACGCACCGATGGTCCAGCTGCGCGGCTCGACCGTCATGTAGCGATCCTGCAGCACGGTCGCCACCGCATCGGCCATGATCCTGTAGCCGTAGTTCTGGTTGTCGACCATGCATTGAGGCCGCGTGCTCGGGCAGAAGCTCGAGTCGTGCTTGAAGGCCACTGGCTGCGAGTAGACGTCGCCGGCGTCGATGAGCTTGGTGCCGATGACCACGACGTGGTCCCTGATCTGGTCCGGATGCGGGCAGGCAGCGTTGAAAGCGTCGATGTAAGAGCAGGTCGGGCTGCCGCCGAGCGAGTAGTTGATGAGCATCTGCCCATTGACCAGCGGGATCCGATGCCTGCCGAACTGGGCCGCGTCGCCCTTGACCTCTATCGGATCCTGGTTCTTCTCCGCGATGCGCAACGCCGCCACGAACGCGCTCTCATGCGCTTCGTTCTGAGCGCACGTCGACGTGACCTGCAGCGACATCCCCCTGATCGCGTTTGCGGGATCCGGACTCGCAAAGCCCAGGTCGGCGATGGGCTCGCCCACCTCCAGCGCGTCGATCGGCCCGTCGCTGGACGTGCAGACCAGCACCACGTTGCCGGCGTCCTCGATCGCCTGGGCCAGCAGCCGGTCCGTCCTGGCTTTCTCGAAATCCTGCTGGGTGATGACGTGCGGTGGAGGCGGCAGCCTCTCGGGGTCGACGGTCGAGTGGTTGAGCATCACGTCGAACAGGATCACCTTCGGGTGCAAGCCGGCCAGATAGTTGATGACCTGGGCGTGATAGCCGTTGTCCCACGGATAGGCGCCGAGCTGGGCCTTTGATCTGGCATCGATCGCGACCAGCGTGATTCCGTTGTCAGGGGGAGGAGCCGGAAACAGCCGGTCTTGAGCCGCGAAGAATGGACCGTCGAGAATTCCGGTTTGTAGTACTCCGATGACCAGCAAACCGGCCGCCACGCCGGCAACCACCGAGCGCCATGCCGAGCGCCAGTCGCCGACTCGCTCTCGGACCATGCGCCGGTATCTTAGGCACGGTGTGGTTGAGCGTCCTCGAATCTAGAAGGGCGCTGACTCTCTACGTCGCGGCGGGCGCCGCGTTTGCCGCGATCGCGGCGCGCGGCCTCCTTGTCCCGCTGTACGCGCACGACATGGGCGCGTCCCGCTTCGAGGTCGGCGCTCTCTTCTCCGTAGCCACCTTCGCCGCCGCGTTGCTCTCGCTGCCGTCAGGCCTGCTCATCGACCGCATCGGCGCCCGTACGCTGCTGTGGACCTCACTGATCCTCTCGGCCGGGTCGCAGCTGGCCACGGCCACCACCACGTCGGTCTTCCCGCTGTTCGTGTGGCAGATCGTCGGCGGCCTTGGGGCGGGCGCGCAGCAGGCTTCGCTGTTCAGCTCCGTGACCGAGTCGGTGCCCGCCAACCGCCTCGGCCGCTCGATGGGCTGGCTGACTTTCTCCATGCAGGCCGGCTTCTTTCTCGGTCCGACGATCGCCGGGCTGATGGTGGCGGTGATTCCAGACGTCCGCACTGTGATCGCCCTGACGACGGTGGTGTTGTTGTTCGCAGTTCCAGGCGCCATCGCCGCTCCGGCCACGCGTCAGTCACAGGGTCGCTTCGATCTGATGACGCCGATTCGCGCTTTGTTCGCGCAGCGAGCCTTCGTCCCCGTCGTCATCGGGCTCGTGTCGGCGACGTTAGCGTGGGGCACTGTTGGCGCGTTCCTGCCGATCTTCGGGCGCGAGGCGCTGGCGCTTCCGAGCTCCCAGGTCGGATTCTTGCTGGCGGTGCAGGCGGTCGCCAACGGCCTGGCCCGCATTCCCGGCGGCCGGATCGTCGATTGGGCCCCGCACCGATGGCCGATCGTTTTCACCGGTACCGTCGTCTGGGCGGCGGCGACGATCGTCCTGGGTCATCTGCAGGGATTCGTCGCGCCTGCGGTGCTGATGATCGTTGCCACTCCTTTCATGGCCACGGCCTTCGTGGCGGTCGGGGTCGTGTTCGGGAACCTGTCCGCCACGTCCACGCGCGGCGTGACGATGGGCTTCTACGGGACGGTGCTCTTCCTCGCGCTGGCAGGAGGCCCGATCCTGTTCGGGCCGATCATCCAGAGCTACGGCTACGCCGCCGGCTTCACCGTGTGCGCCGCTGTGTCGATCGCGCTCGCGCTGGTGATGGCCGCGATGCACGCCGAGCCCCTGCGCCGGCGGGCGGAGGTTCCGCTTCCGCCCGCGACGCCTGGGACCTGACGAAGTCACTGAGGATCTGCCGGTGGCTGGGGAATGCCAGGTCAGGCAGGTCGTCTAGGGCGAAGACCTGCAGCTCGAGCATCTCTTTGCCCGGCGCCAGGCGCCCGCCGTCGACGACTCGCGCGCGGTAGCCGACACCGACCATGCTCGGGGCCTCTCGCTTGGCGATGTGGTAGACGCCGATGAGGCCTGTGACCTCGACCTCGGCGCCGATCTCCTCGAGGCATTCGCGGACGGCTGCTTCGAGCGGGCCCTCGTCATCGTTCACGAAGCCTCCGGGCAGGCACCAGTGACCCAGCGCCGGCTCGATCGCGCGCCGCCCGAGCACGACGCCTCCGTCAGCCTCGACGACCACCGCGGTCGCCACCTTGGGGTCGCGCCACAGCACGAAGTCGTCGTTGGGACAGCCCTCGAGCAGGCGACCCTCGACCTCGCGCGGGACCAGCTCGGCGCCGCAGTTGACGCAGTAGTGGGGCATCCGACCTCCAAGACTAATCCGAGGTCGGGAGCTACTCCCGGCGGGCGCCCACCCCGCGCATGTCCGCCACGCGCACCGTGTTCCGCCCCGCCTGCTTGGCCGTGTAGAGGGCCTGGTCGGCCTTCTCGATCAGCGATGTGAACAGCGCTTCGTCGTCGGTGGTCGCGACGCCGATGCTGACCGTGAGCTTCAGGCCGCCGGGGAAGGTCGCGGCCTCGACCTTTTCGCGGATGCGCTCCGCGAGGGTCATGGCGCCGGTCTCCCCGGTCTCGTTGAGGATGAGGCCGAACTCCTCGCCGCCGTAACGAGCTGCTACGTCGGACTCGCGCTTGGCCACGGTGAGGATTCGCGCCAGCTCGGCAAGCACGGCGTCGCCGTGCAGGTGGCCGTACGTGTCGTTGATCTGCTTGAAGTGGTCGATGTCGAGCATCAGGAACGCGAGACCCTTGTGATGTCGCCGCGCGCGCTGCATCTCCTGCAGGAACCGCTGCGCCATGTAGCGGCGGTTCGGAAGCTTGGTCAGCTCGTCGGTGAGCGCGTTCTCCTCCTGGGCCTGGTAGAGCTGGGCGTGGCTGATCGCCATCGCCGCCTCGGCCGCGACGCCCTGCAGCAGCTCGATCTGGTCCTCACGCAGCTGGCGCGGCTTGGGCAGGTACAGCTCCATGGCGCCCATGAGCTGGGTCGCGCGCTGGACGGGAACGACCAGGACGTGCGTCGGATGGCCGCCACCTTCAAGACCCGGTGCATGCTCGCTGTCCAGCGGGGCCACCACTGGACGCTGCGCGGTCACCACCGAGCGCAGGGGCTCCTCGTCGAGCTTGCGCCCGGCGCCTCGCGCGTTGTGGGTCAGGTTGTAGTCGGACTGGCGCCGCATCTCCGCCTTGCCGGGCGTGACCAGGTACATCGCGCCCGCGACCGCCCCCATCAGGCGACCCGACTGGGTCAAAGCCACGTGCAGCACGTCGCTGAGCGCCAGCGAGGAGTTGACCGCCTGGGCGACCGCCATCAGCATGTCGGCGCGCTCCTTTGAACCGCTCTGCTCGGCCAAAGCCTGCTCCACCTCGCTCGTGTGGCCGCGCAAACGCAGGAAGAGGACCAGCACGACCACGAGGGCGACCAGAAGCAGCGCCGACAAACCGAACGCCGCCACGATCAGGTCCACCCTCTCTCTCCTTCCGGTAAAACAAGATAGGTTAACGCTCGGACCCTGCGACCTGGTCCCAAGTACCGGGCGGCTATACTCGATCGAACTGGATCTCACCTCTTTCGACGACCTCCCCCTGGGCGGTGAGTGGACGACCCGCCGCCGGACCATCTCCGACTCCGAGATAGCGCTGTTCTCGGCCGTTTCGGGCGATTTCTCCCCGCTTTCGGTCGACGCGTCGACCGGCTCGGCGCGCCACGCGCCGCCGGCGCTTGTCGTGGCGGTGGCGGCCGGCCTTGCCTCGATGGACATGCCCATCCCGCACGTGGCAGCCTGGGAATGGGCGAACTGGAAGTTCCCGAAGCCAGTGGTGGCGGGGGACACCATCTACGCCCGGTGGACGCTGACCCAGAAGCGCGCGCCGGTGGGCGGAGCCAGGACCTCGATCGCCGTGTGGCGGGTGGATGTACACACAACCGACGGCGCGGTGTGCGCCGAAGGCGACGTTGGCGCGAGCGTGTTCCGGGCGGCATCGCCGGCGCGCCAGCAGACCGAAGCAGGCGCGGCCGCGGCCGCAGCGCCCTCACGCCGGCGCCGAAGGCGCGCTCGGGGCGGGGCGGCCGAGCAGCCGCCGCAAGCCCCTGCTGCTGCGCCACAGCCGGCTGTCCAGGCCGAGCGACCGGCGGGGACGCGGAGGCGACGACGACGCCGCTCGAGCAGCGGGTCGGGAAACGGCAACGGCCTGCCTGCGCAGGCGGAGCCTGGCGCCGCTCCCGCACAACCCGCGCTGCCTGAGCCCGAGGCGCGCAGCGAGGCGATGGTCGCGTCGCCTGATGAAGAGGCTGCGCCGAACCCCATGAATCCCTCTCCCTCGGGGAGCACAAATTAAGCGCGAGTAACGCGTCCTGACCGCGCCCGGCGCGCAGGGTCAGGGTGAGGGGGATTACTAGATCGGCGGCTCCATCGCTTCGATGTGCTCGATCACCCGTCGAGTCAGCTGGGTGGGAGTTGAAGCGCCGCTCGTGACGCCGACCTTCTTCGCGCCCTTGAACCACTCGGTGTTCAGGTCTTCCATCCGGTCGACCAGGTAGGCCGGTTTCCCGCCGAGCTTCTTCACGACCTCGACCAGACGCAACGAGTTGGAGGATCGCGGACTGCCTACCACGATCACCAGGTCGACGAGCTTGGCGGCTTCAACCGCCGCCTCCTGGCGCTCCTGCGTGGCGCGACAGATCTCGTTGTGCACCTCGGCTTGCGGATAGCGCGCCTTCACGCGTCCGATGAGGTCCTCGGTGTCCCACACCGACAGCGTGGTCTGGCACGTGACGGCGACGCGATCGCCTTGCAGCTCGAGCGCGTCGATGTCGGCCGGGTCCTGCACCAGATGCACCTTGCCCGGCGCCTCGCCGACCACCCCTTCCGGCTCGGGGTGGCCCTTGCGTCCGATGTAGACGACCTCGTAGCCGTTGCGCGCGAGGTCGGCGACGAGCTCGTGCGTGCGCACCACGTCCGAGCACGTGGCGTCGACCGGTTTCAAGCCCAGCTCGACTGCCCGCTGCTTCACCTGCGGCGACACCCCGTGGGCGGTGAAGATCACGGTCCCTTCTTTGATGTGCTCGAGCCCGCGTAGCCGGTCCGGCTGGTCGACCAGCGCGATGCCCTGTTGCTGCAGGTCGTCGGTGGCGTGCG
>Ga0209266_1003078_pt1 | contig 10295 bp, 8 predicted proteins | sample GraSoiAngelo_132_FD_185889 | JGI IMG/M metagenome (GOLD analysis project Ga0209266, IMG submission 185889) | Grasslands soil microbial communities from the Angelo Coastal Reserve, California, USA - 14_0929_02_40cm (SPAdes) (version 2) | ecosystem: Environmental > Terrestrial > Soil > Grasslands ...
GCCGTGCTCTCGGAGTTCGTGAAGAGCGCGACGGTGGTGGCCTACGAGGATCTCGGTACGGAGGCGATCCGCCGACTCGAGGTGGACGGCTTCCCCGCCATCGTGCTGTACGACTGCCACGGCGGCGACCTCTATCAGGACGGTCAGAAGGTCTACGCGAGGGAGGACGGATGAGCGCTCGGGTGACGGCGGCACGACCGCCGATCGCCGCGCCGCATCTGCGGCGCGATGCGTGGTGGGCGCTGCCGGTGACGACGGCGATCGTGCTCGGCAGCTTCATCGTGTATTCCACGTGGGCGGCCTTCCAGAACGCGTACTACTGGGCGCCGCCGTACCTGTCGCCGTTCTACTCGCCATGCCTGTCGGCGAAGTGCCTGCACGTGACGTTCGGCTGGGGACTGCCCGACATCTCGCTGCCGATCATCGGCGTGCTGTCGCCGGCGTTCTTGATCCTGTGGGGTCCCGGCCTGTTTCGCCTCACCTGTTACTACTACCGCAAGGCCTACTATCGTTCGTTCTGGCTGTCGCCGCCGGCGTGCGCGCTGCCCGACGCGCAGAAGCGCCGCTATACGGGCGAGACGCGCTTCCCGCTCGTGCTGCAGAACTATCACCGCTATCTGTGGTACGTCGCGGTGATCTTCATCGCGCTGCTGACGTGGGACGCGATTCTCGCGTTCCGGTTCCCGAAGCCGGGCGGCGGCACCCAGTTCGGCATTGGCGTGGGCACGCTCGTCATGTGGGCGAACGTCATTCTGCTGGCCGGCTACACCTTCTCGTGTCACTCGTGCCGGCACGTGTGCGGCGGCTACGTCGACGTGTTCTCGAAGGCGCCGACGCGCTATCGCCTGTGGAATGTCCTCAGCCGCCTCAACGAGCGCCATCCGGCCTTCGCGTGGCTGTCGTTGTTCAGCGTGGGCTTGACCGACCTCTACATCCGCCTGGTGGCGATGGGCGTGATCAGAGATGTGAGGATCCTGTAATGGCGAATCACGACTACGAGACCCACGAGCACGACGTCATCGTCATCGGAGCCGGCGGCGCGGGGCTGCGCGCGGCCATCGAGGCCGCCGCGCAAGGCGTCTCGGTCGGCCTCGTGTGCAAGTCGCTGCTCGGCAAGGCGCACACCGTGATGGCCGAGGGCGGCATCGCCGCCGCGCTCGGCAACGTCTGGCCCGAGGACAACTGGCAGGTGCACTTCCGCGACACGATGCGGGGCGGCAAGATGCTGAACAACTGGCGCATGGCGCAGCTGCATGCCCAGGAAGCACCGGAGCGGGTGCTGGAGCTGGAGCGCTGGGGCGCGCTCTTCGACCGCACCAAGGACGGGCGCATTCTGCAGCGTGACTTCGGCGGGCATCGCTACGCGCGCCTCGCGCACGTGGGCGATCGCACGGGCCTGGAGATGATCCGCACGCTGCAGTACCACGGCATCCACCAGGGCATCGACGTCTACATGGAGTGCACCATCACCCGCCTGCTCAAGGACGGCGACCGCGTGTGCGGCGCCGTCGGCTACTGGCGTGAGAGCGGCCGCGTCGTCGTCTTCAAGGCGAAGGCGGTGGTGCTCGCGACGGGCGGCATCGGCAAGGCGTGGAAGATCACGTCGAACTCGTGGGAGTACACCGGCGACGGTCACGCGCTCGCGTTGTGGGCGGGCGCTGATCTCATCGACATGGAGTTCGTGCAGTTCCATCCCACGGGCATGGTATGGCCGCCGTCCGTGCGCGGCATTCTGGTGACGGAAGGCGTGCGCGGCGACGGAGGGACGCTGAAGAACAGCGCGGGCAAGCGCTTCATGTTCGACTACATCCCCGAGTTCTTCAAGGGGGAGACGGCGGACAACGAGGCCGAGGCCGACCGCTGGTACGAGGACAAGAAGAACAACCGGCGCACGCCGGATCTGCTGCCGCGCGACGAGGTCGCGCGCGCGATCAACTCCGAGGTCAAGGCGAGTCGCGGCAGTCCCCACGGCGGCGTGTTCCTCGACATCTCCTCGCGCCGGCCGGCGGACTACATCCGCAAGCGCCTGCCCTCGATGTACCACCAGTTCATGGAGCTGGCCGGCGTCGACATCACCAAGGAGCCGATGGAGGTGGGGCCGACCTGCCACTACGTGATGGGCGGCGTTCGCGTCGAGGCCGACACCACGCAATCGACGATCAAAGGTCTCTTCGCGGCCGGCGAGGTCGCCGGTGGCATGCACGGCAGCAACCGGCTCGGCGGAAACTCGCTGTCCGATTTGCTCGTGTTCGGTCGGCGCGCCGGTCTGTACGCCGCCCTCTACGCCAAGGATTTCGGCGGAACGCTCGCGGTCGACTCCGGCCAGGTCGCCGATGCCACGCGCGCGATGCTGGCGCCGTTCGAGCGCGCGGCGGGCGGCGAGAATCCATACTCCATCCAGTCGGACCTTCAAGAAACCATGCAGACGCTGGTCGGGATCATCCGGCGCGAATCCGAGCTGGTGGAAGCGATCAAGCGCATCGGCCTGCTCAAGGCGCGCGCGCGCAACGTGCGCGTCGACGGCCACCGCCAGTACAACCCCGGGTGGCACACCGCGCTCGACCTCGAATCGCTCCTGACGGTCGCCGAGTGCTCGGCGATGGCGGCGCTCGAGCGCAAGGAGAGTCGCGGCGGCCACACCCGCGACGACCACCCGTACACGGACGACACGTGGGGCAAGGTGAACGTCGTGCTGCGGCTCAAGGAGGGGCGCGTGCAGGTGAGTCGCGAGCCGTTGCCGGAAATGCCGGCGGAGCTCAAGGCGCTGTTCCAGGAGCGCAAGTAATGCCGGCCTACCGGATGCAGGTCTTCCGCGGCGACGGCCGAGGGGGCGAGTTCACGGAGTACCGTGTCTCCGTCGATCCCGGCATGGTCGTGCTCGACGTCATTCATCGCATCCAGGCGACCCAGGCCCCCGATCTCGCCGTGCGCTGGAACTGCAAGGCGGGCAAGTGCGGCTCGTGCAGCGCGGAGATCAACGGCAAGCCGCGGCTGATGTGCATGACGCGCATGGACCTCTTCGCCGAGGGGGAGCCGATCTCGGTGGCGCCGATCCGCGGCTTTCCGCCGATCCGCGACCTCGTCACCGACGTCTCGTACAACTACGTGAAGGCCAAGCAGGTGCCGCCGCTGCGGATCAAGCCGCCGGAGCCCGACGGAACGTATCGGATGATGCAGGAGGACATCGATCGCATCCAGGAGTTCCACAAGTGCATCGAGTGCTTCCTGTGCCAGGACGTGTGTCATGTCATCCGCGATCACGAGGAAAACAAGCGCGCATTCGCGGGGCCACGCTTCTTCATCAAGCTGGCCGGCCTCGAGATGCATCCGCTGGACACCGTCGATCGCTCGGCCTTCGTGAAGGACACCGCGGGCGTGGGCCTCTGCAACATCACCAAGTGCTGCACCGAAGTCTGCCCCGAGAACATCCACATCACCGACAACGCGATCATTCCGCTCAAAGAGCGGATGGCCGACGAGTTCTTCGATCCCGTGGTGTGGCTGCTGCGCCGGTTCCGCGCCCGGAAGAAGCAGCCCGCGTGATTCAGACACTCTTGCCGGTCGGCGACGCCACCCTGCTCGGCGCCCTGACGCTCGAGGCGCTCGGTCTCTCGCTCGATCCGATTCGGCGCGAGCTGAAGCCCATGACGCTGATGCTGTGAGCGCCACCGCGTGAAGATCCACGAGTACCAGGCCAAGGCGCTGTTGCGCGAGTTTGGTGTGGCCGTGCCGAAGGGCGAGGTCGCCGACACGCCGGCGCAGGCGCGCGCGATCGCCGAGCGGCTGGGCGGTCGCGTCGTCGTCAAGGCGCAGGTGCACGCGGGTGGCCGCGGCAAGGCCGGCGGCATCAAGGTCGCCGATGATCCCCAGCGCGCCGAGCAGGCGGCCGGGCAAATCCTCGGCATGATGCTCAAGACGCCGCAGACGCCTCCCGAGGGCATCCGCGTGCGCAAGGTCCTCGTCGAGGAGGCGTCGGCGATCGAACGTGAGCTCTATCTGTCGATCACGCTCGACCGCGCGCGCGCCACGAATGTCGTGATGGCCTCGCAGGCCGGCGGGATGGAGATCGAGGAGGTCGCGGTCAAGACGCCGGACAAGATCCTGCGCGAGTGGGCGCATCCTGCGCTCGGTCTCGCGGACTTTCAGGCGCGCCGCCTGACCTTCGGCCTCGGCCTGGCCGGCGAGTCGTTCAAGCAGGGTGTGGCGCTCATCCGCAACCTCTTTACGCTCTATCTCGCGAAGGACTGCTCGCTCGTCGAGATCAACCCCCTCGTGGTGACGAAGGACGGCCGGGTTTTCGCGCTGGACGCCAAGCTGAACTTCGACGACAACGCGCTGTTTCGCCACAAGGACATCGTCGAGCTGCGCGACACCAACGAGGAGGATCCGCTCGACGTCGAGGCGTCGAAGTACGGTCTCAACTACATCAAGCTCGACGGCGACGTCGGCTGCATGGTCAACGGCGCCGGGCTCGCGATGGCCACCATGGACATCGTCAAGCTGTCCGGCGGCGAGCCCGCGAACTTCCTGGACGTCGGCGGCGGCGCCTCGCCCGAGCAGATCGAGAACGCGTTCCGGATCCTGTCGTCGGACCGGAACGTGAAAGCAGTCTTCATCAACGTGTTCGGCGGCATCCTGCGCGTCGATCGTCTCGCCGAGGGCATCATCGCGGCGGTGAAGAAGCTCGGTCTCACGCTGCCCGTCGTGTTGCGCGCCGAAGGGACCAACGTCGAGCAGGGCAAGAAAATGCTCGCCGACTCCGGCCTGGCCCTCACGATGGCCGACGACATGGCCGACGGCGCGAAAAAAGCCGTCGAACTCGCCAAGCGGGGAGACCGCAAATAAAGCCGCGGCTCCTATAATGCCTATCCTCGTCGATCGGTCGACCCGCGTGGTCGTGCAAGGGATCACCGGCAAGGAAGGCGCGTTCCACGCCGCGCGCTCCAAGGAGTACGGCACGCAGGTCGTCGGCGGTGTGACGCCGGGCAAGGGCGGTACCACGCACGAGGGCTTCCCCGTCTGGAACACCGTCGCCGAGGCCGTCGCCAAGGAGGGCGCCAACTGCGCGCTCATCTTCGTGCCGCCTGCCGCGGCCGCCGACGCCATCATGGAGGCGGCGGCCGCCGGCGTCCCGCTCGTGATCTGCATCACGGAAGGCATCCCGGTGGCGGACATGGTGCGGACGAAACATTTCGTCATGGGCACGAAGAGCCGGCTGATCGGGCCGAACTGTCCCGGCGTCATCACGCCGGGCCAGGCCAAGGTCGGCATCATGCCAGGGCCCATCCACAAGGCCGGTGACGTCGGTGTGCTGTCGCGCAGCGGGACGCTAACCTACGAGGTCGTCGGCCAGCTCACCCGGCGCGGCATCGGTCAATCGACGTGCGTCGGCATCGGCGGCGATCCGGTCAACGGCACCAGCTTCGTCGACGTGCTGCGCCTGTTCAACGAGGATGCCGGCACGCGCGCGATCATGATGATCGGCGAGATCGGCGGCACCGCGGAGGAAGAAGCCGCGGCGTTCATCAAGTCCAGCGTCAAGAAGCCGGTGGTGGGCTTCATTTGCGGTCAGACGGCGCCGCCCGGGCGGCGCATGGGCCACGCGGGCGCGATCATCGCGGGCGGCAAAGGAACGGCGGCGGAGAAGATGAAAGCGTTGCAGGACGCGGGCGTGACGGTGGTGACGAGCCCGGCCGACATGGGCGCGACCGTGGCGAAGGTGATCGGCGCATGACCCAGCGCACACTGGCCATCATCAAGCCCGACGCGGTCGCCAAGGGCACCGCCGGCGCCATCCTGAGTCGGATCGAACAGGCCGGCTTCAAGATCCGCGCGCTCAAGCTGATCCACCTGTCATCGGCCGACGCAGCGGGCTTCTACGCGGTCCACCGCCAGCGTCCGTTCTTCCAGAGCCTCTGCGCTTTCATGACGCAGGGGCCGTGCATCCCGATGGTGCTCGAGGCCGACAACGCCATTCAGAAGTGGCGTGATCTCATGGGCGCCACCGACCCCGCCAAGGCCGCCGCCGGCACCATCCGCAAGGAGTTCGCGAGCTCGATCGAGGCCAACGCCGTACACGGCTCGGACGCGCCGGAGACCGCGGCGTTCGAGATTCCGTACTTCTTCAGCGCGCTCGAATGGCAGTAGGTTGGGGGCCCCGAAATGGCCCCCCAGGTTTTTAAGCGAAGGGGCTACGCCCCCTCGGACTCCCCGGCCAGCGCTCGTCGCGCCCCGAATGAATCGGGGCGCGCCTCGATCACGCGTCTGACGAACGCGCGCGCTACGGGCTCTCCGTCGCTGCATTCACGTGCGCGACGAGCACGAGCGGCCCGGCGTCGGCCATCGGCGCCCTGGCCGGCGCCTCTGCGTGGCGGCGCTCGCTCACGTTCGCGACGATGAGATATGCGATGACGATCAGCACGGCCACGCCGACACCGACGAGGAAGATGATGGTGCCGACCTCCATGGCCTCGGCGCGCGCGGGTGTCGCGACGGTTACGAGCAGGACCACGACCAGGACGAGCGCGATCATCCGGTAAGGAATCATGGCCCTACCGTAGCACCCAGTCAGTTCGCGACCGTCACATTGATCGAGCTCGAGCCGGTGGCCCCGGCGGAATCGCGGACGCCCACCGTCGGCGTCCGCGCGCCGTTGTCCGCCGCGGTGGTGGACCAGGGGATCGACACCGGCCCCGAGCTCGTCGTCGTGGTCGTCCCGAGCGTGCGCCCGCCTTCGGTCAGCGTGTACGTCTTCGATCCAGGGGCTGCGCCTTCGATCCAGATCGTGAACCACATGACGCCGCGTATGGTGTCGCCGTTGCGCGGCTGGGTGATGAAGACACTGATCGGTCCTCCCGGCGGCGGTGGCGGTGGCGCGGCATTCTGCACGGTCACGCCGCGGGCCGCGGTCGCCGTGCGGCCGGCGCCGTCCTGCACGGTGAGAGCGAGCGTGTGCGGTCCGTCGCCGACGGCCGTTGTATTCCAGCTGAACGACGCGGTGGTCGCCGAGCCGGAGCTGGCGAAAACGCGTGTCCCGTCCACCGTCAGCGTGAAGGCGATCGGTGTGCCGCTCGCGCCGCTGGCGGACATGCCGACGGTCACGGTGCCGGTCACCGTCGCGCCCTCGGCCGGCGCGGTGAACGAGGCGGCGAGCGGAGGTGGCGCCGTGCCGCCGCCCGCGTTCTGCACGTTGAACGCGCGCGTGGTGCTGCCGGAGTTGCCCGACGCGTCGCGCACGGTTGCGACCAGCGTCTGCGTGCCATTGGCCACGCGGGTGGAATCCCACGCCAGCGTGACGTGATTCGACGCGTCGCTGGTGCTCGCGAGCGTGACGCCGCCGATCGCGAGCGTGAACGTGCGCGCGCCCGCCGCGGCCCCTTCGACCCAGACGTCCGACCAGACGGTGCCGTTGACCGTGGCGCCGGCGGCGGGGCTCGTGATGAATGCCTTGAGCGTTCCCCCGCCGCCCACCGTGACGTTGCGCGTGGCCGTCGCGGTGCGGCCGGCGCCGTCGCGTACGGTGAGTGTCAAGGCGTGCGGACCACTCGCCGCGCCGGCCGTGTTCCAGTTGAAGCTCGCGCTCGTGGCCGCGCCCGACGTCGTATACGCCTGCGTGCCGTCGATGGCGAGCGTGAACGTGATCGGCGTGCCGCTCGCGCCCGTTTCCGACATGCCGATGGCCACGGTGCCGGTGACCGTCGCGCCCGCTGCAGGGCTGGTGAACGAGGCGCCGAGTGGCGATCCGACGCCGCCGCCGTTATTGCTGACGGTCACGCCGCGCGTGGTGGTCGTGGTGCGTCCGGCGCCGTCGCGTACGGTGAGCCCGAGCGTGTGTGGGCCGTCGGCGACGGTCGTCGTGGTCCACGCGAACGTCGCCGCGGCCGCGTTGCCCGACGCGGTGAAGACCTGGCCACCGTCCACCGTCAGCGTGAACGTGATCGGGGCGCCCGACGCGCCGGTCTCGCTCATGCCGATGCTCACGGTGCCGCTCACGGCGGCGTTGGCGGCCGGACTCGTGAACGCTGCGGTCAGCGTCGGCGTGGTCCCGTTCCTGATGGTCACGGCGCGCGTTGCCGTTCCGGTGTGACCGGCCGAGTCACGGACGGTCGCGGTCAGGGTCTGCGGACCATCGGCGACCTGGCGGCTGTCCCAGGCCAGCGTCGCGTGGTTGGTCGCGGTGCCCGTGGCGAGCACCGTGTTGCCGATGCTCAGCGTGAACGTGTTGGAGGTGCCGACGTAATTTTCGGCCCAGATATCGCTCCAGAGGGTGCCGCTCACGGTGGCGCCCTCGGCGGGCGAGGTGATGAACACGCGCACGTCGGAGGGCTCGAGCTTGGCGACGAATCCAGCGCCGGGCGTTGCCTGATACGGCCGTACGGTCGGGAACGAGGTCGACGACGTCGTGCCGGCGAGATACAGCGTGCCCGTCGCCGAAGCGCTGGCGGCGGTGATGCTCGTCTGCGCATCGGCGAAGTACGTCGAGTACACGAGAGTGCTCGCGTCGGAGTTGAGCTCGGCGACGAAGTTCGACGCCGCGCTACCGAACTGGGCCGACAGGGCATTTTTCTGGGGGAAGTCGGTCGATCGCGTCGTGCCGGCCACGTAGATGTTCGCAGACGCGTCGAGGCTCAGCGCGATGGCCGCGTCGTCACCGCCTCCGCCCAGATAGGTCGAGAAGACGAGCGTCGACCCGCTCGGGTCGAGGCGCGCGACGAACGCGTCGGTCCCCCCGGCGAGCGCGGGCTGCATCGCCTTGAGCGTCGGCAATCCGACGCCCGCGGCGCCCGCGATGTACGCGTTCGCGTCGGCATCGACCGCGATGCCGCGCGGCCTCGTGCTCTCGTTGCCGAAGTACGTGGCGTAGGCCAGCGAGCCATCGGGTGCGAGCTTGGCCACCGCACCGGCGCCCCTCACTCCGTTAGTCGTGGGCTGGAAGCTCCCGGGCGTCGTCGGAAAGTCGGTGGAGCTTGCGAACCCGGTCACGTACGCGGCGCCCGCGCGATCGACCGCGAGTCCCGATGCCTCGAGACTCCCGGTCTGGAACTCGACGACGTAGACGAAGCGCGAGAGATCCGCCGCGATGGCTTCGACGACGGTGATAAATGTGCCGCCGCCGCCAGGGATGGCATACGGCGGACGCGTCAGCGGAAAGCCGGCATAGACGTCCCACGCGGTTGCGTAGATGTTGCCGGCCGGGTCGATGCCGATCCCGCCGGGCGTGACGGAGCCGGTGCCGCCCATCGAAGTCGAGAACAGCAACGATCCGCTCGGGCTCACCTTCAGCACGTAGGCGCCGCTGTCGCCTTGCGACTGCGGCCGGCCCGTCGTGAGTCCATTCAGTGTCGGACACGTGTACACGACGCCGGAGCGGTTGTAGGGGCAGGTGCCCTGCATGTACGCGTTGCCGGTAGCGTCGACGACGAGCTGACGGACGCGTATGTCGGCGAAGCTCGCCGACCACAGCAGTGTCGAGCCGTCGGCGCTCAGCTTGAGCAGCGCTGTGAGCGTCGTCACATAGATGTTGCCGGCGCCGTCAACGCCGACGCCGGCGGCGCCGGCGTTGAGGTAGGTGGCGTACGTTACGACGGGATCGATGACCAGTGGTCGCGTGCGGTCATACGCACCGATCTCGAAGGCGACGTGCCGCCCGCGCAGACGAAACCGGCCGTCGACGCGCGCGCGACCGCTCGGCGACTCCTGGTAGACAAGCGGAGCGTGCAGGCGCAGCGTCTCGCCGCCTGCGGCGACGATCACGTCGGCACCGTCGAGCTTGATCGTGTCCGCGCCGGCGATCTCGAAGCGGATCTTCCGCGGATCGGCGCCGGCGGCGACGACGAAGTCGAACTCCGCGGCGCCATGCGTGCCGTGGAACACGAGATCGGTGCCGGGGTAAACGCCGCGATAGACGACGCGCCGATACGTCGGCACGTCGCGCAGCCACGCGGTGGGATCGTTGCCTGTCACGTAATGGGCCTTGCCGGGCAGCTCGTCCTGGGCCGTAAGTGTCGGCATCGCCGTCGTGCCTGTCAGTCGCAGCCGTACCGTGCGCCGTTGGTGTTCGATCGCCGTCGGGGTGAGCCGGGCGCCATCCGCTGTGAGCTCCAGCTGCATCCCGGGGCCTCGGCTGACGTATCGAACGTCGCCGGGCGCCTGGCCGACGTTGGGCTCGAACGCCAGGGGGAGGCTCGAGACTTGGGCGCGGAGCCGCGCGTCGTCGGCCGCGGCGGCCGGGGTGACGAGCGTCCAGAGCGCGATGAGTATGAAAAAGACTGCAGCATGAGGCGCGCGCTTCAAAC
>Ga0209266_1003080_pt1 | contig 10288 bp, 13 predicted proteins | sample GraSoiAngelo_132_FD_185889 | JGI IMG/M metagenome (GOLD analysis project Ga0209266, IMG submission 185889) | Grasslands soil microbial communities from the Angelo Coastal Reserve, California, USA - 14_0929_02_40cm (SPAdes) (version 2) | ecosystem: Environmental > Terrestrial > Soil > Grasslands ...
GAACTAAAACCTCTACACTCTCTCGGATACCTCTGGCCTTACTCATTAGGCTTTGCACTTCGGAAACCATCGCCTGCGCTTGCGTGCCAGACATGGCAGACCAGTTTTGGATCACGGCCCGTTGGGACCCGTCCCTTGCCGGTAGGCTCGTGTAGTTCAACGCCCATCCGACGAAGTTGCGCAATCGCTGCGTCATGTTCGTCTGCTGGGATTGGCTGCGGCTTACGCTTTCGGTAAACCAAATATTGATTGCGAAGTTCTCCTAAACCTTGGACAAGATTCGGAAGGATGTTGCGGAGCTCTTCATCCGACAGCTCCTTTGGTGTCTCGGCACAAATCCCTCCCTTACGATCGATCTGTGCAGCAAACCCCACCCGGTTCTGACCTTCACGATATACCACGTAGGCCTCTTGCCAACCCACGCTGTTGATGGTTACAGAAAACGTTGCAGACGTAGCAACTGAAGGTATGCGGCCCCGGATCAGCAATACGATCAGAAAAACGAGCAGTCCCGAGAGAGGCACACACACAAAAGGAGGATTTGAACCAACTCGTCCGAAAGGTTAATCCAGCCAAGCATGCGACGATCTTACCTTCGTGGGCGCAATCCCAGTTGTACAGCCTCCGACTAAAACGAATTGTCCGAGGAAATTATTTGAGCAGAGTGCTGTTCGCGATTCGTGAATGGCTCATCACTGACGACGCATCTGCCGATCAGATCACCCACAGCGTCGACCATAAAGCAAACGATTCACGAAATTGCTTTCTAAAAGGTCTGTATCGCGAGTGTCGGAAAAGCAGCTCGATACAAACGGTCGTCCAGGGTCAGAAGGCGGCAACCATTCGACGCTGCATGAGCCCCAATCAAGAAGTCTGCAAGAATATCGCGCTGCTTACGCCGACGTTCTGCGTATGCCTGGAAAGCTCGTCCCGCAGATCGCCACACCTGCTCCCGCAACTCCCAGTCGATCACAATTCCAGTGTCTTCGAAAAATGATCCGACGAACGTCTCGGTGCGACCCGGCGCTGCGATCAATTCTGCGAACACCGGAGCGGCGGCGACCAAATTCCCACGATTGAACGCTGCTTCTAGAGCATTCTGTGCGGCCGAACTAAGCGCGGGATCCTTATCCCACAACGCAATGACCACATTCGTGTCGACGGCTGTGGTCATTGTCCACGCATCCCACGCAGCCATTTTCTAATGCTCTTTCTGCCTGGCGGAACTCCGGGGTTCCCAATGCCTCTGTACTTTGAAAACGCGCTCCGGCTTCGAACCGGCCGGACTCGAACTCCCTGAGCATCGCTCTCGAAGAGCAATTTATCCCCGCTACGCACTCCCAGTGCGCGCCGAACCTCACGAGGCACGGTGATCTGACCTTTGCTGGTGATGGTTGCTTGCTTCTGCATACCTAACCTCCACTTCCTTACTTTATCATATTATCCTTACCTGCACCATTGAGATTCGTGATGTCGAACTTGCTTCACCAGCGGGTGTCCACGCTCTGCTTTAATGTTGGGAATCTTCCGCCTGAAACTGTAGTCTCCAGGCTGGCCGAACGGAACATCGTAGTGCGCAGTGCGGGACGGCCACATGTACTCGCCCCGCTTGATGAAACGACTGGGTCTCTCGCCCGAACAAGGGGCGGCGCGGGCCTCGCTTGTTCACTACAACACGCGAGAAGAGGTTGGAAAATTCGTGAGCGCACTGGAGGAAATCGACAGGCAAGCCTGAGGACTGCAATCCGCTGAAAACATATGACTCGGTTGAATCGAGGGATGGTGCAAAGAGATTCAGATCGTCAACTCCGCGTCCAATTGCGAGGCTTTATATCATCCCCTAAGGGAGGCGGATATTGATTCTTTCCCCGGAGCAGGATGACCAAAGCCGCTGACGAGGTTTACGCCGTCTTAAAACGTCAGTTTCGAGGCGAACTGCTGCGCCCGTCTGATGATGGCTATGAGCAAGCGCGCGTGATCTGGAATGGAATGATGGCAAAAACTCCCGGCTTGATTGCGCGTTGCACTGACGTTGCCGACATACAAGCCGCGCTGCGCGCTGCCTCATCCACTTACATCCTTACCGCCGTACGCTGTGGCGGACATAGTCTGGCTGGCCACAGCAGTTGCGACGGCGGCTTAATGATTGATCTCTCACGAATGCGCGCGGTGAGAGTCGAGCCCGAGCACCGCCGCGCCAGTTTTGCCGGAGGCTGCCTTCTCGGGAATATCTACCTCGCCACCCAGCCCTACGGCTTGGCCTTTCCGGCGGGCGTCGTGTCCCACACGGGAGCGTCGGGACTCGTCCTGGGCGGTGGATTTGGCTGGCTCACGCGTTACGGCGGCCTCGCCTGCGACAAAGTGGAAGGATTACCATGGTGACGGTAGACGGCTCCCTGGTTCATGTTGACAGCAGAGAAAATGCGGACTTATTTTGGGCGCTGCGGGGTGGTGGTGTCTTGGCTCAGCGTGAAATGGAGAACCGACGCTCCCCGTTAGTGTAGGTTCCGCCCCTTCGGGGCGGGGATTTTCAAGGCATTGGGGGTCTATCGTCCGATGCTCATCTGCGAGTCGTTATACACAGCGCGAGAGAACTAAGCTCCCGCGCTGCGGAACATCGGCTCGATGAGCCCCGCCAGGCTATCCCTTGGCATGGTTGCATCCCTGCAGTGCCCGCTTCCGTTTCACCCGGCCCGAGTTATTGTAGCTCCACAAGGATCATGAGTGCGCCAGCTAGAGGTAAACTGTTCCGCAGGAACGATCTTGCTCTGGGAACTTGTGATGCGAAGGTCTGCCATCACGGCAAAGGATGCCATGCGCCAAGGTGATGATTCTCAATCCGGCGAAGGTCCCAATCATGTGCGGCGAAGATTCTGGCTGCAGCTCTTGGTCGCGCTGTGCGCAGTTCTGGCGGTTACTCGGATTGAGATCCCTCCACGAACTCGATGGTCCCGCCACACGCGCCTGGCCAGAACGGGTCCTCTAGCTCTTTGTCTGTTGGGCTGTTGGCTACAAGTTGCGGGTCGTCCGGCACCCAGGCTGGAGGTATTCCCGAAACACTTCCTGCTGCACCCCGGCGAGCAGATTCACTACACGGTCTGCGAATCCCGTGAGGGCAATCAACCTCGCTGCCCCGATGCCGAGTTCGCTACCCAGGACCCTGAGATCGTGCGTCTGATCAAGCCGACGGGGCTGTTCGAGGCCCTACGACCCGGACGTACCGAACTCGTCGTGCGCACTCCGACCTCAGAACGGCGAGTCACTATCCAGGTGGCAGGTCGCGCTGAGACGCCGATGATGGCGGTCCCCCACAGTACCGTCCGGGAGATCGTCGCGAAGGAGTTGCTCTTCGTCGGTCATGCCAACCTCGACGGGTTCGACCATACGGCCGTCGCCAAGCCCGGAATCGACCGTCTTGTGCAAGAGGCCAAGAAGAATGGCTGGACAGTGGTCTACTGGGTCAGCCAGGAATACCCGGACTGGTACACCGCCGACCGGCACCCTGACTACGCGATCATCAGCGAGGGACAAGAGCATCAAATCCGTGTCGAGGCTCAGCGCATTGTGTTCGCCGGCGGGGGCTTCATGTTTTGTCTTGTAAGGAACGCTCAGATGACGCTCCACAGCATGCTTAAACACAACGTCGCGCCGCGCATCCATTTCGTTTTTCCGGCCCAGGCCATCTGGAGGGGACCGGCTGATGCGCGACCGTATCCAGCACCGATGGCTTTATTGACGACGTCGTTCGCCCGCTGTGCGAACGACGCGCGGGCTTATGACGAAGTCGTCGTCCCGTTCCTCGATCGTATGATCATGCAATTCCCGGTTGCCGGCTATCCTGCCGACCCACCAGCACCGCCCTTGAGCGACCTGCTTAAGGATTGGAACATTGTGGTTCGCTTCGGCGACCGGTTCGAGCGGGTCTACCGACGCGGGGATTCAAACAAGACCCTGCTCGTCGAGTTCCAAGGCGTGTGAACGGGGGTTCAAAGTCAACGTAGGCATCGACGCACGATCGCGCGTCCGGCCAGCATATCCTTCGGCGTGACGTAGCCGATGGCACTGTTCAAGCGGATGTTGTTGTAATGCTCGACGTAGCCCTGTACCAGGCGCAGCGCATCGTCCAGCGAAAGCGGTGTTCCCGGTCGGATGCACTCGCTCTTTAGCGACTTGTGCCAGCGCTCGATTTTCCCGTTCGATTGGGGATAGTAGGGCGAAGTTCGGACATGCGTCATTCCAGAGATTCGAATGAATTCCTTAAAGTCGCGTGCGATGAACTGCGGCCCATTGTCCGAGATGATACGCGGCTTTGCCTCCGGGTACTTCTCCTTGGCTCGTTCGAGAATTACTTCGATGTCGGTCTCCCTCATCGACTCACGCAAGTCCCAGTCCACGATTGAACGACTGTACCCATCCAGAATGCTGCACAAGTAATAGAAGGTACCGCAGACGTTGATATAGGAAACATCGATATGCCAGTGTTGATGCGGCTGGAGCGGCTGCTCGAAGCCGGTCCCCTTACGCGACGGCTTCGCTTTCCACCGGGAGAGCAATCCCGCTTGCTTCAACACTCGCCAAACGCTCGCCGGACTGACAGCTACACTGCCCGTGTTTCGGCTTTGTCGGCGTGCATGTGCCGGGTCCGGGAATAGGCGGAGGGAACACGCCCGGCGGGAAGCCGCCACCTCCACCCGGTCCGAATAGCTGGCTGATTGGAGATTGGGGAGGCCCTTCGCCTCCGAAGCCGGTCGGACCAGTTCTCTCGTTCAGCGCCGATTGGAAGTTACCGGGAAAATCCACCTTAGTTGCGGAGCCACCCTCGGCGAATGGATCGTCAAACTGCTCGGCCAACGGTTCGTCTGGAGCAATGGCAGCTTGCGGCAGCACTTCCACGCGATTGGCGCAGCGAGTGCGCGCGGTGATTTTGCCGTCTGTAATCAGTTTCTCGCCCTCCCGCAGCGCAATCTGCTTCTTCGTCCAGAAAATCTTGTCACGCATGCGGTACGACAGATACATCAGGGCAGGCTGGCGCTACTACACTAAATCGGGGTACTTCAAATCTCTAGATGACAGCAGCATCGAACGCATAACGGAGTCGCTCGTCACGGTCCCTTCTCCGATGACTCAGATCGAACTTGCCTATCTTGGGGGAGCGGCGCAAGAGTCTCGCAGCTAATGAAACTGCCTTTGGGGACCGCAGTTCACCTTTCGTAATGAATTTGCTGGGAAAGTGGTCCGATTCCTCGGAGGACGCCGTCAATATCGCGTGGATCCGCATGCTATTCCACACGCTCCGTCCGGCAATGACGCCGGGGTGCACATCAATTTCATGAGCGGCGACGAGGAAGATCGTGTTCCCGAGGCGTACCGCGAAAATTGGCATCGGCTGATCGCTGTAAAATCAAAGTACGATCCCAGGAACCTGTTGCGCCTCAATCAGAATATCCCCCGCGCCGGACAGTCCACAAAAGTCTCGCAAGTAAAGCCGTTTCTGGAAGAAAGCCATGATCTACCGACGCATGCTGATCTTTTTTGAGCGCAACGCCGTTTTCTCAGGCACGGACGACCGAGCGTCCGCTTCGAACTCGGGGGTTATGACACAAGCCCCGTACGACGGTTTGAATGCTTCTATGAGAAGGTCGTAAAAAGTCAAGGCCGACGTGGCGGCCATCCTTAATTAGTTCTTTTCCGAGCTGCATAGACCTCCGGTGGTGACTTGGGGAGCTGTCAAGGGCGCCCCGAAGGGGACGTTCATCTTGACCCTTGACAGCTCCCCAAGTCACTTCACAATCGAACTCGGGACGAAGCGAAACGCAGTTCAGTTGAGCTTCGTTCCTTAGTGTGAGTGGGGTTTGCTTTTCTCGAGCACTCTCGTCGTGAGCCAAACTCCGCCTTACGCCTCCGGCATTCTCGGCCATCATCATTTTTTCTTTTCGGTCACTGAACGTCGTTGATCCGCTTCCAACCAGGCCTTACTAGAAACTCTGGTCGACGCCACCCACCGTTGCCGTGCTTCTATCCGCACTCTGAATGGGCCGCTTCTGGGCCCGGTGCAATTTGGGGTTCGATCTAAACCCAGGTCCGTCACGGTAGTGATGAACCTGGGATTGTTGGGGCTGCCATCTAAGTCGCGGTCTCATGGACCAGCATTCAAAACGCAGTCACCCGAACAAGGCGATGGATGCCGTTATCTGCCAAACCTTCTGGATAGCCTGCCTTCCCTAACAAATCGCTGGGAATCGTCCTCTCACTTCGGCGTCTTCCCCTTTCTCTTGGCCGGCTACGCAGCCGCCGTTATCGGAGTCGACAGGGCAGGGCGCAGCGGCTCATATACCTCTCCACTCGCCCACAACCGGTGCAGTAAGACTGCCAGCTTGCGCGCCACTGCTATCGCCGCTCGCTTCTTCGCATTCTTCCCATCCCGCTCGCATAGCCGCAACCCATACCGTCGTAAGTCCGTGTCCGGTCCGATGGTCGTAAAGGCTGCCGAGGGCACTTGGAACGTGGGCGTCACGATCGCCGGAAAGGTCCTATCAGAGGCACTCGCGAAGTACTATGGCCTCCCGTGAAGTTCTTTTTGTGGCGCCTAGAGCGTGTGATCCTGCTCGTAGGTACACTTAAGAGAGCTTTGCTTTGAATTCTCAAGCCAAAGTTTTGAAAATGATCGTGGGACGAAAGATCGTATGGGATGCGGCGGCTCAGAAGTAATCTAAGCCGCTAACGACATTGTGCTCGCGCTTTTTCTCACACGGCTTGGCAGCCTTGAACCCCCGAAACCGCGATCAGCTCTCTGCCCGAAGCAGATCGCCAATAGTCTCCCGCCGACGGATCACGCGCGCCGATCTGCCGTCCACCAGCACCTCAGCAGGCCGTGGACGCGTATTGTAGTTCGATGCCAGCGCCATCCCGTACGCTCCAGCGTCTAAGATTGCCAGCACGTCGCCCTCGCTGGCCACCGGCAATTCGCGATCACGAGCAAAGAAGTCCCCGCTCTCGCAAATGGGTCCGACCACATCGAGTCTTTCACTTAAATCTTCTTTCCCCACGCGTAGCGGAACAATTTCGTGATAAGCCTCATACAGCGAGGGCCGAAGGAAATCGTTCATGGCCGCGTCAACTACAAGAAATTTCCTGTTCCCATTAGTTTTCTTGTAAAGCACGCGCGTAAGCAGGGCGCCCGCAGGTCCTACAATGGAACGGCCCGGCTCGAGTAAAAGATGCACTCTCAATCCCCGCAATGGACCGAGCACCGCTTCCGCGTAGTCACCCGCGAAGCTCTCAAAATCGGGATTGCCCGACCGGTCATAATTAATCCCCAAGCCGCCCCCCGCGTCTACATACTCAATGCGGTGGCCATCCCTCCGAAGAGCGCGAACCAGTTCCGCTACACGGTTCATGGCGGCCGCAAACGGATCGACGTCGGTAATCTGAGATCCGATATGCACGCTGACGCCGGCAATCTGCAAATATCCGCTCCCGGACGCCTGCGCATACAGCTTGCGCGCCTCGTCGATCGGAACCCCAAACTTGTGTTGCTGCAATCCGGTCGAAATGTAAGGATGCGTATTAGCGGGGACATCGGGATTCACTCGCAATGCGATTCGTGCCTTTTCCCGCGCCCGCGCGGCACACTCCGCCAGTACCCACAGCTCCGATTCACTCTCCACGTTGAACAACAAAATTCGCGCCTTGAGAGCCGCCGTCATCTCGTCGGACGTCTTCCCTACTCCGGAGAAGACAACTTTCTTAGCCGCGCGCCGGTCCACGCGCAGAACCCGCTCCAGTTCCCCGCCCGAGACCACGTCGAAGCCGCAGCCTGCTCTGCCGATCAGCCGCAATATGCCGAGGTTTGAATTTGCTTTTACGGAGTAGCAGATGGTATGCGGAACTTTGCGGAAGGCATGCTGGAAAATCCGCAGACGCTCGCGGATGGCTGAGGCTGAATAAATGTACAAAGGAGTGCCGAAGCGCTCGGCCAGCCTCTCCAGCGCCGCCTGATCGCAGTTCAGAACCAAGGCGCCAGGCCTGCGCCGCAAGAATCCACCGCTTTGTTCGCGATAAGTAAAGGCCGGCGGGCGCTCGATGCGCTGGCGAACGGTCCGGCTCACTAGAGGCTTCCCGAACCGTCTTTCACTTTGATGACTACCACTGTCTGATCGTCAAAAGTCTCCACGCCGGCAGCATGCTCCGCGACTGCATCAAAAAGCGAGTTCACCAAACCTTCAGCGGACACTCCATCGGAATTGGCTACGATCTGCTCAACGCGCGAGCGTCCGAATAAGTCTCCCGCTTCATTGCGCGCATCGAGAATACCGTCGCTGAAAAACACGAACTTGTCCCCCGGCTTCGCATTGAACGTAAACTCGTCGTAGTCCGCGTCATCGAATAATCCCAAAGGGAGACCGGTAGCCTCAATGATTTCAATCTTGTCATCATGCCAATAGAGCGGACGCGGCAGCCCAGAGTTCGCCACCTGCAAAGTTTGCTGCTCATCGTCCCAAACCGCGTAAATGAGAGATACGAACTGGCCATCAATACGCCGCTCGCCCAGCGAAAAATTCACCGCTCGCAGCATCTCCGCCGGCACCGGCTCAATGGGAGCATGGGACCGCAGAATGCCGCTGACTAGCGCCGCGTAGATGGCTGCGGGAGCGCCCTTGCCGCTCACGTCGCCAATCACCAGTGCCGTGCGCGAGAGCGAGTAGCTGACGAAGTCATATAGGTCGCCGCCAATCGCCCGGGCCGGCGCGAACTTTGCCGCCAGCTCCAGATGCGGCAACTTCGGGAGAGACTGCGGCAGCAATCGGAATTGCAGCTCACGCGCCAGCTCCAGATCGCGTTCTAGCCTTTTCTCCTGGCGCTCAATCTGCTCATAAAGCCGGGCATTTTCGATCGCAATCGCTACTTGCGCCGCTAGCGTTGTCACGGTGCGCTTGTGATCGTCGGTAAAGAAACCACGCCGTGTGTGCTCCAAATCCAGAACCCCTATGACTTTGTCCTTGTAGATCAAAGGTACCGCCAGCTCTGACCTGGTTTCGGGATTTGACAGCACATACCGCGGATCTTTGCTCACATCCGGAACCAGTACCGCGTGCTTATGCTGGGCTGCGTGGCCGACGATTCCCTTGCCCAGCGGAACATCGTGCTTGAGCTGAATGTTCTCCTGGAATCGTATTGAAAAACGGTGCTGCAGCTTCTCTCCGGACGCATCCAGCAGCAGAATGCTAAACATTTGGTAGTCGATCAGCCGGCTCAGCAGTTCCGCAATCCGCTTGAGCAATTGATCGAGGTTAAGAATCGACGTCAGCTCGCGGGCAATTTCATTCAGCAGCAGCAGCGTGCGTGCCTGCCGGGTCGTGCGAGTGTAAAGCCGCGCGTTTTCGATGCCGACGGCCACGCGCGACGCAATGAGAGTCAGCAGTTGCTTGTGTTCTTCAGTGAAATGATCCGGCTGCAGCGATTCGATGTCGATCACGCCGATCACGCGGTTCTTAATGATCAGCGGAACCGCCAGTTCGGAACGGACCTCAGGGATGGCAGAAATGTATCGGCCATCTTTGGCAACATCCCCGACTAGGATTGCTTCGCGGCGCTGCGCTGCCAGCCCGGTAACGCCGTCGCCAACCTTTATCCGCATGCGATCGGCCACTTCCTTCGGATAGCCCACCTGGAAACGGATGCGCAGATCCTGAGTCTTTTCATTCAACAACAGAATGGCGAAGATTTCATAATCAACAATTTTGCGCACCAGTTCGGCCACGCGCCGAAGTGTGGTGTCCAGGTCGAGCGTGGTGTTCACCACGTCTGCTACTTCGAGCAGAAACGGTTCAATTTTGCTCTGAACTTCCGGCTGTTCGGTAGTCACATCCACAGCTCTTATCATATCAGCCAATCCAGCATGTACTCAGACCGGAGAGTTCACGGCAGCGGCGGTCAACCAGGAAATCCACCATGGCAGACTTATACTTCCTTCGTGCACCTTCGTGTTCTTTGTGGTTACTGCTCCTTTTTTGACTGCAAAGAGCATGCGTGTACGAAAAATCACTCGCGTGGCACAATGCAAATATCGGGCAAGTTCCGGTATCGCTCCGCGTAATCCAGCCCGTAGCCTACAACGAACTCGTCGGGAATGCTGAACCCTACGTAATCAGCCTGAATCGGCTGTTTGCGCCGCGAAGGTTTATCGAGCAGAGCGGCAATGCGAAAAGCTTTCGGCTGACGCGCCAGAATCAGCTTCTTCAAATACGTGAGCGTAAGCCCGGTGTCGAGAATATCTTCGACGAGGATT
>Ga0209266_1003084_pt1 | contig 10285 bp, 6 predicted proteins | sample GraSoiAngelo_132_FD_185889 | JGI IMG/M metagenome (GOLD analysis project Ga0209266, IMG submission 185889) | Grasslands soil microbial communities from the Angelo Coastal Reserve, California, USA - 14_0929_02_40cm (SPAdes) (version 2) | ecosystem: Environmental > Terrestrial > Soil > Grasslands ...
AGGCGGTTCTTTTTTTGACGCATTTCTTCCTGTATGAGACGTGGACATTTTCGTCTGCAAACGCCCGTATCCCTGGACCACTGTGGATCAAGCTGGTCCTCGGAGTTCTGTCCGCAACATTCATTCCGGCTTCGCTGCTCGCTTTTCGCTATACAAATGCTTTTGTGCGTGTCGTCTACAGGATTGCCGCGGTTTGGGCAGGTTTGCTGAGCTTCCTTTTCATTGCCTCGGTTTGCTCCTGGATGGTTCTCGCGGTTGGACTTTTGGCGGGGCTGCACCCGAACTTCCATAGAAGTGTCGAAGCGCTGTTCGCGGTTGCGCTAGCAACCGGACTCTACGGGGTTTTCAACGCAAGTTGGACGCGCGTCACGCGAACTACAGTGCGGCTCGCGAACTTGCCGGACGCGTGGCGTGGGCGAAAAGCAGCGCTAATTAGCGATTTGCATCTGGGACATGTGCGAAACGCCGGTTTTCTGCGGCGTATGGTTGCCAAGATTTTGAACGAAAAGCCGCACGCAATTTTTATTGCCGGCGATTTGTATGACGGCACGGCCATCGACGCCGTTCAAGCGGCGGAGCCATTGAACCAGTTAACTGCTCCACACGGTGTGTATTTCGTCGCTGGAAATCATGAGCAATTTCGGGACGACAGCAAATATCTCCATGCTATTGCGGCGGCTGGCGTACGCGTGCTCAACAACGAAAAGGTTGAAGTAGATGGTTTGCAGATTCTTGGTGTCCAGTACCGGAATGCGTGGCATCGCAGATCCCTTGCGTCGGTGCTCCAAGGCATCCGTTTGGATCGCGGCCGTCCGAGCATTTTATTGACGCATGCTCCCGATCATCCGGAAATTGCGGAGGCTGCCGGGGTTTCTTTGCAACTTTCAGGACATACACACCTTGGCCAGTTCATACCCTGGAGCTGGATAGCGCGACGGATTTACCGCCAGTTCGTGTACGGCCTCAGCCGAATAGGGGAGATGCAGGTTTTCACTTCGAGTGGAGCCGGTACGTGGGGGCCACCGCTGCGACTCGGATCGAATCCGGAGATTGTGGTGCTACAGTTCGAGTAGAGTCGGCTGCTTCCCTCCTCCCGCGTTAAGGTATGACTCGCCTAGCCCGGTGCTGCCTGCATAGCCGATGGCTTTCCGCGCCAACAACCTGGCACCTCCCCACGTAGCCGGCAGTAGCGGTCTGGCACGGGACCCGCCGAAAATCTTTAGCCCGCCCTTATCTCATTGCAAATCAAGGAGTTCCGTTTAAGCCAGAACACTTCGAGAGCCTGGTCCTCGCTTTGCTTTCCCATCATCGTCGCAACGCAGCGCATCTGAAAGGAGGCGCTATGTCACTCGTTCTCGCTTTCGTCCCCAAGGGAAAAAGTGGTCGGGCGTGCTGCGCGGCCGCAATGGATTCGCTATGACCTTTGGCTGGCACCGAGGCTGATCGGGAGGTCGCGTCGTGAATACCGCGCACACACTGCGAATGTGAAGCCGGCCCCGCGACGGGTATTGCTGGACGAGGAAAAGGATCTGACCCGACTGGCCGCCGCCGACCCTGTGGCGCCGGAGGGGCTGGAGGCGAACACGGCTGGGGCATCCACCTCATGAAGTCGGCAATGGATTGAAGTCTCCTTTAAACGCGGAGGCACCGAGGTTCACATGCGGAAAGGGCCGGCGCGCAATCCGGGAGCCGAGTTACAAGACAGCACCGCATCGGCCCACGACACGCAAGCGAGCCACCCTGGTCGCGGAGTTGCCGTTGTCGCGATGAAGGCAAAGGCAGGCGGCGAGCAGCAGCGGCAAGCCGCTTGAAGACGGTATGCCATTTGAAACCGATAAGGAGAGCAGCACCATGCGATCCGGCCTGGCGGAAGACGGCAGCAAACCTGAAACGAAGCTCGCTACCTTCAGTGATCCGCCAAAGCAAGAGGCGCTTGTCGCTGCCGCCAAGAGTGGTGAGGAACTGGCATTTGAAGCGCTTGTCAAGCGACACCAGCCAAGGATTTTCGCGCTCGCGCTGCGCTACACACGCGTCCCGGAGGACGCAGAAGACGTTGTCCAGCAAACTTTCCAAAAAGCCTTCGTCTACTTGCACAAATTCGAAGGGAAATCTCCTTCTCCACCTGGTTGACGCGCATCGCCATCAACGAGGCACTTATGTTGCTTCGGAGAGGTCGCGCGCTGCGCGAGGTACACATCGACGATTCGAGCAGCGAAGGAACAGCCCCTGGCCTGGAGGTGCCCGACACAGATCCAGACTCCGAAGCCAGATACTTACAGCGGGAAGGGGCGCAAATTTTGGCGGCCGCGATGACGCAGTTGAGGTCAGGAATTCGGAGAGCCCTCGAGTTGCGGGAACTCCGTGAGTTAACCACCCAAGAGACCGCTCGCCGCATGGGACTCTCGGTTAGCGGCGTTAAAGCGCGGGTCTTTCACGGGAGAAGGAAGCTCGGCCAGGCAGTCAGGCGCTATATGAGGCCACGTCGCGTATCCGGACGCAACATTTTAGCCATCGCCGGTAACGCAAAATCTCCTGACCTGCAATGCATGAGTCAGCTCTGCCGCCGAAGGAGGAACTTATGGGAATGTTTTTGATGATTGCCGCAGTGAGCATTCTGGGTTTTCTCTGCTTCACCAGCCCGGACGGTGTCATCGGTACAAAGCGTCGTCCATGAGCCGGGTTGTTAGGAGTTTGGAGTCTGAAAGTTTGAGGTCAGATCCGAGAACGACTTTGCCAAGGGCGACAACGGAAACTGGCAGCCTAACTATTCGAATTTCCTTGGAAACCTGACGGCGGCTGGAATTGCGACCTCCTACCGTCCAGCAAAAAATCGTAACGTGGGGTTTGTGTTTCAAACCGCCGGGATCAGGGTCGTTGAAACTGCTTTTGCCAACGTATTTCAGGAATTCGTCAGCCGGAAGCTAACACCTAGCTAGTTAGGGTTTCAGGCCGCCGTGATTAATAGCGGCGGCTTAGTGGCTCCGCAGCATGGACATGGAGAGAGCTAACCAGAAGAGGATCCACCAGAACCACCGCCATGTAGGCATTCTGCTGTGGTCTGCCAGGTGAAATCCGCCGAACATGCGTTTCCAGCGCACGCTTCGCAGGGTTTGTTGGTACAACGGGAGCTCGCTTTGCTGCAACGCACGGGCCATTACCGGTAGATCGGTCAGCAAATGCTTGCTGCGCGAGTCAAACCATTCGTTCTGTTCGAGTTTGCTGGTCAGATAATTGCCGTGTTTCAGCCAAACCTGCTGAAAACCAGCCTGATCACCTAACAAGGCACAGGCTTCGGCCTGCCTGTGCACGAGATATTTGGCGCAATGGTCGTGTGGGAGCCCGGCCAAGGCATCGCGACAAGAGGAGACCAGCTCGCGCAAATGGGAGCGACGACGGGGCGAAAAGCACATGACATAATTTGCGACAGCCCACATGGGAACTCCGGTTCGCGAGCGCCAATCGGCCAGATGTTGGCGGGCGAATTTGTTTTTCTTCAGCGCAACAAGGGCCCGTGCGGTTTCCGACCAGGATAGAACATCGGCCTCAACCAGCGGCTTGTGCCTCCTCCAGTACCTGACGACAGCGCGGTGGTAACCGAAATCGCAGAGGTGACGCAAGAGGATCGTGCGATACGTTCCGTTTGCCCACACCGAGGAATCGACGAAATTGAGCATTGCGAGGATCTCGCTAGCCCCGCGGTCTGGGAACCATGTGCGCCAGCGTGGCTGGAGCCTTTGTTTGAAGGTTCCATAATGCACGAGGGCGTAGGAAGACAACTGAGATAATGCCCGCGGCGTGGGACGCGAACCCTGTCGCAAGAGCTCACGCGCCTGCTCATAACCCTGGTGTTGCCACTTGGCGACCTTTGCGGCTCCCCAGGCGTAATCCACAGCCCACGAAGGATCTTCGCCGTCAGCAAAGAAAATCGTCAGTAAGGTGTGGATGGCTTCAGCTTTGCGTTGTTGATCCTGCGCCAGCACTTCGACGAAGCGAGCAAGCACGAACAGATTTTCCGGGTAGCGGGCCCGGGCCAGTTCGAGCACCTTGGCCGCCTCCGGCATCCGTTTGGCGGACCGAAGTGAGTCATAGCGTTGCAGGTGGACAGCCAGGTCTTCTGGAAAATCCTGGAGCAAGGCATTCCATTCAGAATCGAGTTCGGCGGGGGAAAGGCCGGCTTTCTCCAGCAGAACTAGACGTTGGCGACGGAACCGCATGTGCGTCTGAAGCTCAGTGGGTGTGCTGATGAAAATCGTGCGAGCATCGTCCCAAGCCTGGTCCGCGACCAGCGCGTCGTGCAAAACCATCCAGCCCCAGAGATAGGAAGGGACAGCGCGTAACAAGGAGGCCAGTTCATTGCGCGCTTCCTCTTTTTTGCCCTGTTGGTGGTGAATCCAAGCCAGACGACCGTTCGCCGGAGTAGGATCGCTGAGGCGTTCGCGAACGCAAAGCATCACTTGCTCAGCTTCGGCATAACGGCGCTGCTCGACGAGAAAAATAGCAAGCCGATCGGCTGGTGCGAACAAGCCCTGATCGAGCGCGAGGCTATGCCGCAGGCACTTCTCAATCTCGCCGTGTGTAGCGAAGCGTCTTAAGTCGTTAAGGGTTGTGCCTAGAAGAAACCACAAGTAAGCCCCGCGAGGATACACACGAACGCCCTCGCGGGCAGCTTCGATGGCGTCCTCGGGCTGCCCGCAATCCAGCAGGAGCCTGATGGCTCGCTCCCGCCAATGAACATGCCTAGGGAACCGCGACAGTCCATCGCGGACGGCAGAATTGGCTTCCTTAAAACGCCGGGCATGAATGAGCATCTGCGCGCGCACGTCCCAGAGATCGGTATTTTGGGGATCGCGCTGGCTGGCGGATTCGAGTACCTGCAAGGCTTTGTCAAGCTGGCCACCCTGTTCATGAACACGGGCCAATTGGATGTGTGCAGGAGAGTCATCCGGATGACGGCGAACGAGGTCGGCTAGGACTTGCTCGGCTTCCCCGAACTTGCCCAGCTTGTGTCGCGCATTCGCTAAGGAAGAGCGGAGACCGATGTGATAGGGATGGCGTTCTACGGCGGGCTGCAGAATTTCGAGGGCGCGCTCGGCGTCAGTGCGACCATGACCGTGCTCCAACAAAAGATCGACCCTGGCTTCCAACACTTCTGGGTCATCGGCGCGGAGAGTTGCCCACCGGGAAACGCTTTGCTCAGCCAGAGTGAAGCCAAACATTTCGGCAGCGCGCATGGCGTTGTAGCGAGCCGCGAACAAGCGGCCCGAGTACCTTGGCAGGAGCGCGGAGATTTCCTCCCAGGCACGCTTTCGCTCCGCAGCCTCAAACCTCGCTAAACAATTCAGCGCGTGCTCGTAGGCATAGAGGCTTTCCGGTTCCCGACGGATGGATTGCGACCAGCCCTCGAGGGCTTCAGACCATTTACCGCAAGCTTCAGACCAAAGGGCTTGCGCTCGCAGAGTGGCTGCGGCTTCCGGTGAGATTCGCCGGCATTGTTGAAGGAACTTATGGATGCGCGCAGCTAGTCTGCCACGCCGCCGATCATCCGCAGATCGGTATTCGAGGCAGCATAAGAATACCAACTCACGCCAGGTCCAGCCATCTTGGGGATTGCGCCTGGAGCGGCGAAGCAGGAGCGAGTATTTTCTGAACCGCGAAAAGGCCACGCGATCCAGTTGCTGCGAATAGAGTTGCTCGAATCCGTCATGGCCGCGATGATCGGCAAGCCAGCGGGAGGCCAAATCCACGGCAGCAACAGCGCCGTCGCGTTTAGCAATGAGTTGAAGTAAGTCGCCGTAAGCCTCGGTGGAAAGTGGCGATTCACTTACGCAATCATAGGCGTGCTGAATGGATTTTTCGAGATCGCCACGCATGCGATAGAAAGCCACAGCCGCCTTGTGAAACAAGGCGGAGTTTCCCGCGGCAGCCAAGCGGCCCAACAAGGCCTCCGCGCGCTCCCATTGGCCCATGCGCGCGGCAAATGGGACCACGAAGGCCAGCAATGCGGCAGAGTCCGGGTAGCGATTCAGCGACTCTTCTGTCGCCCGCAACGCTTCTTGCGGGCGCCCCCACTGTTCGAGCGCGCCAATCCACGTGGTCCATGTGGAGACGGCCCGCGAAGAAGAGCCAAAACGGCGAACACGCTCCTCGAGCCACCTCAAACCGTCTTCTATGCGGCCGCAATTGCCGAGCGCATCGCAGTAAGCGCGAGCATAATGCTCCCAACTATCAGCAAGACAAGCCGCAATGCGATAAGCAAGCAGTGCTCCGCTGGTGTCCATCTCGCTCGAGAAAACTTCGCCAAGGACATGCCAAGCGAACGCGCAGGTTTGTTCACGTACGAGTACGCCGTGTAGTAATGAGAGCGCGATGTCCCGTGTCTCCGCGGACTGGCGCAGGAGGTCGGCGTATTCGGCTACGTAATGGCCGGGCGGATACAACCAGTTCTGCTGAGACTCGATTCCAGGGACTACACCTCGGTGGACGACGGTTGCTAAGGTCTCGCGAGTAAGGGCGGTGTTGCCGAGCGACCGGCAGGCGGAAAGAATCCTCGAGCGAACAAAAGCGGAGTTTGGGAATGCCCTTAGCAGGTCCTGAAGGTCACGCAAAGCAGCGCCTAATTGCCCGTCGTGCGTCGCCTGCATGGCAACGAGCAACCGGGTAACTGGATGCGAAGGGTAGCGCTTGGCGAAATCCTGAACGAGTTCGCGGGCGGCAGCGGGTCCGTGCAGGGTAACAAGTTGATGGTGGCGCTCGGTAGCCGCGATGGCTTCCGAATCAGCCTCCGGGAGCAGGCGCTCGAGCAGCGGCAATTGCGCGGGTGCAACTACGGCCATAGCCTTGGGGCCGAGAGGCGCTTCGCCGTGCCCGATGTATTCTGAAAGGTATTCGGAAGTACGAAAGGATTGCGGATCGTGGACGATGAGAGTTCCAGCAGCTTCGTCAATGCCCACAACGGCCACCGCATGTGCGCTGGCGTCACCCTCCAGGGTCATGATGAAAGCAATGCCGTTCTTAACTAGTCGCGCGGCAGTGTCCGGAGTGGCGGGAAAGTAGCGAACGCAAAACCCGCGATTCTCAAGCCATTCGGCGGCTGCCCATTCTGGCGTTCCTCCGAAAGTAATCTCCGAGGCCATTACATCGGGATCTATGTGGGTTCCCATAGCTTCGAGTGCGGAGGCAACGCTCGTGGGCAGGCATGCGTCATGCTTTTGAATGCCACAGCGGAACGGCAGACGGACGCGGAGTCCGTTAGGATTTGCACGAAGATTCTTCATGACCGCGCGATGGAACGGAGAGCGAGCTTCGTATGACCAGCGCTCCGTGGCGTCGTGGTCGTCATCCTGTTGGGCAATGTCGAGCCAAACTCGAGCCACCAGAGCGCGGGTTTCGCGGTCCGCCAGGGGCGCCAGAGACGCGAGATTGCCGGCCAATGCGCGTGCACGACTCATGGTGCGCCGCCGGTCGTCGCCTTCGAACGTTTCGGCGAGCGCGCAAAGATGCCAGCAGGCTCCACTCGCGACCTCGAAGGACTGGCAGCTCTCAGCGGCTGCGGACAATCGATCGGCGGCTTCCCTCACACGCCGCAAATTCAAGAGGCTCTGACCGAGGCTATGCGCGACATATGGCGCTCCCGGGTTGATCTCCCAGGCGAGTTCGGCGGAGCGTAGGGCGTCATCCCAGCGATCTTCCAAACCAAATACGTCCGCTTGGCAAGAGAAAACCCAGCTGTCGTTGGGCCTGTAGAATGAGGCTCGCTCGATGCAGCGGTGGGCCGCGGCAAAGTCGCGAACGGAAGCCCAAAGTAGGGCGCGCGTAGCCAGCCAATCTGCCTGGGTGCGGCTGTCAGCGCCGGGCAGCTCCGGACTTGATTCCGATTCTCGCAATTGCTCGAAGAGCTTCCATCCGCGGCGGTGGAGGTGTGACGCGAAATAACGAACACGCGGCTCAGAGGGGTATCGGTTGAAAGCGGAGCGCAGGAGCCAACGCGAGAGACGCCGGCCACCGAGGCGTGCGGCAAGTCTGCCGCCTAAAATCAACTCGTCACAGGAAAGATCATCAAAGCGACGGGCAGGGTTCCAATAATCTGCACTCTGATGGAAAGCCTCGAGAAACCGATTTGTGTCGTATAGGCGCTGTAAAGCTGCGAATGAGGTCATGGATATAGGGTGCAGCGATTCCGAGCAACTGCACTGCATCAGAGCGTCAAGAAGAAATTGTCACCGCGCCATGGGTCTGGAGCTGCGCAGATTCATCTAAGCAATGCGCAGTCCTGGCCAGGCTACCCGCATGATATTACGATACACAAACTGGAAGCTTCGTTGAAGAGGGACCCAGAGTCCTGGTGAACTTTCGATACACTGACCATAACCGAGTCTCTACCGAACTTAGTGCACCATTCCAGGCCTTTCGATAATCTCGCAGGTAAATGCTGCGGCTCGGAGGTTTTATCCGAAATATTTGCCAGGTGTGCACGCTGCGGTTGTCGGCTCCGCCCGATTTACTTACGTCTCGCGCTTCGGAGGCCAGCTTTTTCTTTCGCTGTTGTTGAGACTCCCTGGGTCTTGTTCGGCAACGCCAGAGTGGGGAATAACACCGAGAGGCGACGGCAATCATCTTGGGTTCTTCCTCGCGACGTTCGACGTCGCTATAAACGTTGTCAGGGTCTCGCCATTGCTTCTCAAAGGCGCGTGCTCCCTTCCAGAACCGGCCCTCGTCGGCGCAGCGCTCGCGGTCGCCCGGTCGCTCGGCGAAATCGGCATCATGCCGGCGCGAACTCTTCGATTTCGGCCTGGGGGGAAGGCAATGACTCCTTATCGGCAAATCCGAAACTTCTCTGGGCCGTGTCAGATGTCGGGTTGTTTCCACGCCGCGGGTCAGTTTACAGGATGGCTGACGGAGGTCGGCTGACGGAGTGCCTCCCTCACTAAAACAGCCGAAAGCACAGCAACCGCCGAAAAGCATGCAACAAAGTGGGTAGGAGGCCGGGTTATGCTATAACACGCTGGACCATCCAATAGATTCGCTTTTCGGAGATGTTATCTTGCCAAAGCCGCGCCTGGCACGTTCACTAGAATTTCCTTTGCTTGCGTTTTGCTGGGTTGTCGCCGCAGGCAATCTTCGCGCGCGACAAAACGAGGCGCTGCCGGTCATGCCTCTTCCCGCGCATGTTGTGCGCGGCGAGGGGGAATTCGTTATTGACGGGCATTTTGGCATCGCTCTGAAAGGGTACAAGGAACCTCGGCTGGAAGGAGCGCGGCAGAGATTCCTGGACAGGCTTTCCGAGGAAACCGGCATCCCGCTTTGGCGCGAGGCAAGCCTCAACGAACCACATTTCATCGTTCAGACTGCGGGACCGAGCGCGCCCATCCAGGAACTGGGCGAAGATGAATCCTATCACCTCGAAATCACAAATACCGATGTTCAGTTGAAAGCGCAGAACCCACTTGGGGCGCTTCGCGGCCTCCAGACGTTCCTTCAATTGGTGAGAATTACTCCGAAAGCCTTCACTGTTCCCGCCGTGACGATTGACGATCAGCCGCGCTTCCCCTGGCGCGGATTGCTGATCGACTCCGGACATCGGTTCGTGCCCATCCCGACCATCAAGCGCAATCTGGACGGCATGGAAGCGGTCAAACTGAATGTCTTCCATTGGCGTTTCGCGGACGATGAAGGCTTCCACGTGGAAAGCAAAAAATTCCCTTTATTGCAGGAAAAGGGCTCCGGCGGGTTTTATTACTCGCAACATGAAGTGCTGGAGATGATCGACTACGCGCGGGACCGCGGCATCAGAGTCGTCCCGGAATTCGACATGCCCTGCCATACAGGGTCATGGTTTCTGGGCTACCCGGATTTGGCCAGCGGCCAAGATCCCTCCCACAGTTCGGCGATCGACCCCACACGCGAAAGCACGTACAAGTTTCTGACCGGATTCATTGGCGAGATGACTGCTCTTTTCCCCGATTCCTATTTTCACGCGGGAGGAGATGAGTGCGATCCCAAGGAATGGGAAGGCAACCCACGCATTAACGAGTTCATGCGGGCGCACGGAATTAAGGACGGAGTGGCCTTGCAAGCGCTGTTCACAGCCAGAGTCCAGAAGACCATCGCGGGCCGGAAGAAGATCATGGTTGGATGGGACGAAGTGCTTCAGCCTGATACGCCGAAAGACGTAGTCATCCAATCGTGGCGCGGATCAAAGTCACTGGCAGAGGCCGCGCGCAAAGGCAACCGCGCCGTGCTCTCGTCCGGCTATTACATTGATTTGAACCAGTCAGCGGCGGAGCAT
>Ga0209266_1003085_pt1 | contig 10285 bp, 10 predicted proteins | sample GraSoiAngelo_132_FD_185889 | JGI IMG/M metagenome (GOLD analysis project Ga0209266, IMG submission 185889) | Grasslands soil microbial communities from the Angelo Coastal Reserve, California, USA - 14_0929_02_40cm (SPAdes) (version 2) | ecosystem: Environmental > Terrestrial > Soil > Grasslands ...
TGAAAGTCGAGCAGGCGGAGCCGGCCGTCCTGCACGTGCAGGTTCCAGGCCATGAAGTCGCGATGGACGAGGACAGGCGCTCGCTGCTCGAAGGGCTCGGCGAGCGGCGCCAGCGCGGCGAGCAGCTCGGCGCGCTCGTCGGCCGCGAGGCGCTGTCCGCGTCGCGTCTCGATGCCGTGCTCGAGGAAGTGCTCGAGCTCCCAGCGCGCCAGCCGCCCGTCGAAGCGCCGGCGGAAGGCGAGGCACGACGGGTCGGGATGGCGCGCCCCGGCGACCTGGAGCGCGGCCAGCAGCTCCACGGCCGCCGCGAAGAGCGGGCGCGCGTCCGCGGGCCGCGCACTGGCCGCGGCCCAGAGCGTCGTGTCGCCGAGGTCTTCCAGGAGGAGGAGGGAGTCGGTGGCCGACGCGTCGTGATGGATGAGCGGGACGGCGAAGCCGCGCGCGGCGAGGTAGCGGCCCACGTCGACGAAGGGCAGGTCCTTCGTCAGCGCGCGCTCGCCGATCTCGTCCGACCCGAGCGGGAAGCGGTCGGCGCCGAGCAGCATCGCGACCGCAGTGGGCGGCGCGCCGCCGCCGGCCAGGTGGAGGCGCACGTAGCGGCGGCTCGAGGCGTCGCCGAAGAGCGGCTGCGCGCCGACGATGCGCGCGCCGAAGGCGGCCCGCACGGCACGCGCGAGAGCCTCGTGCGGAATCGCGTCCGGCATCGACGCGACGCCGCGTAGCAGAGCGCCCGGGGCGAGTCAAAAGCGCGCGCCGGTTACCTTGACACGCTACGCCGGTTCACATTAGCTACCATATTCTGCGCGCTTCGCGATGAACCTCGCCTACGTGGCCATTCTCGTCTCGTTCGGCATCGCGGGCCTCGTGGTCGCGGTGCTGCTCGGTGCCGGCGCGTTCCTCCGGCCGCGGCGCCCGTCGGCGATGAAGGCCGAGGCGTTCGAGTGCGGCAACCCGCCGAGCGGCCCTGCGCGGGGCCGCTTCTCGGTCAAGTTCTACCTGACCGCGATCCTCTTCATCCTCTTCGACGTCGAGGTGGTCTTCCTCTATCCCTGGGCGGTGACGTTCCGCCCGCTCGGGATGTTCGGCTTCCTCGAGATGGCGATCTTCGTCCTCGTGCTGGCGCTGGGCTTCGTGTACGTGTGGCGCAAGGGCGCGCTCGAGTGGAGCTGACGCGGCCGGCCGGCGGCGGGTGGTGATGACCGCGGACGCACTCCTTGCTCGCGTGGCCGCGCTTCTGCCCGGCGCGACCCCGCTCGCGGGCGAGGTCGCGCATGGCCAGGCGGCGATCGTGCTCGAGCGGAGCGCGCTGCCCGCCGCGCTCCAGACGCTCCGCGACCATCCCGAGACGCGCTTCGAGATGCTCTCCGACCTGACCGCGGTCGACTACCTCGGGCGCACGCCGCGCTTCGAGGTCGTCTATCAGCTCTACTCGCTCACCCTGAACCACCGCCTGCGCGTGAAGGTCCCGGTGCCGGAGGACGACCCGATCGTGCCGACCGCGACCGGGGTATGGAAGAGCGCCAACTGGGCGGAGCGGGAGGCGTGGGACATGCTCGGCATCCGCTTCGCCGGGCATCCCGATCTCCGCCGCATCCTCATGTACCCCGAGTTCGAAGGGTACCCGCTGCGCAAGGACTATCCGCTCGACAAGCGCCAGCCGCTCGTGCCCGAGCGCGACCCCGTGCGGCAGCCCTGGTACCCGCGCCGGAGCGGCGCCGCCTGATGACGCAGGCACCCGACACGACGGGCGAGGTGATGGATATCCAGATGGGGCCGTCGCACCCGGCGTCGCACGGCACCATCAAGTTCAACCTCCGCCTCGACGGGGAGACCATCGTCGACGTGGACGTGGAGATCGGCTACCTCCACCGCGGCTTCGAGAAGATGTGCGAGCAGGGGACGTGGAACCACTGCTTCCCCTACGCCGACCGCCTGAACTACGCCTCGCCCATCCTGAACAACGTCGGCTTCGCGCTCGCGGTCGAGAAGCTGGCGGGCGTGACCGTGCCGGAGCGCTGCCAGTACATCCGCGTGATCGGCGGCGAGATCTCCCGCATCACGGATCACCTGACCTGCCTCGGCATGGCCGCGAACGAAATCGGCGCCATCTCGGCGGGCTTCTACATGCTCGAGGCGCGGGAGTTCCTCTACGACCTGGTCGAGGCGATGACCGGCGCGCGGCTCACCGTCACCTACTGCCGGCTGGGCGGGGTGATCAAGGACCTCCCCGCCGACATGAAGGAGTCCACCGCCGCCGCGCTCAAGCAGGTGCGCCGCGTGCTCGCGGACTGCGACCGGCTCCTCTCCCGCAACCGCATCTTCGTCGACCGCATGGTCGGCATCGGGAAACTCTCGCGCGCGGACGCGATCTCCTACGGCCTCACGGGGCCGCTCCTGCGCGCGACGGGCGTCCCCTACGACGTGCGCAAGGCCGAGCCGTACCTGGTCTACGACCGCATCGACTTCTCGGTCCCCACCGGGACGAACGGCGACAACTACGACCGCTTCATGGTGCGCATGGCGGAGATGGAGCAGAGCATGCGCATCGTCGAGCAGGCCCTCGCCAACCTCCCCGAGGGCCCGATCGCGATCAGCGATCCGCGCTACTTCCTGCCCCCGAAACAGGAGGTCTACACCTCGATCGAGGGCCTCATGAACCACTTCAAGCTCGTGATCGAGGGGCAGAAGATCCCGCCCGGCGAGGTCTACGTCGCCACCGAAGGTGGAAACGGCGAGCTCGGCTTCTACCTGGTGAGCGACGGCAGCGGCCGCCCCTACCGCGTGCGCGTGCGCCCGCCGTCCTTCTACGGCATGGGGGCGCTCGGCGCCATGCTGCCCGGTCACATGGTGGCGGACATCATCACGACCTTCGGGCAGATCAACATGATCGGGGGCGAGTGTGACCACTGACGCCGGACGCCCCTGCTTCTCGGAGGCCGCGCTCGCCGAGTACCACGCGATCCTCGAGCGTTACCCGACGCGGCGCGCGGCCCTCATGCCGACACTCTGGCTCGCGCAGCACGAGTTCGGCTGGCTCTCGCTGCCGGTCATGGAGTACGTGGCGGAGCTGATGGAGCTGCCGCTCGCCTGGGTGACCTCGGTCGCCTCCTTCTACACCATGTACTGGAAGGAGCCGAAGGGGCGCTGGCACATCCAGGTGTGCCGCAACCTCTCCTGCGCGCTGCGCGGCGCCGGGGACATCCTGCGCGCGCTCGAGGCGCGCCTCGGGATCCGCGACGGCGAGCGGACGGCCGACGGGAGGTTCTCGCTCGAGGAGGTCGAGTGCCTGGCGTCGTGCGGGACCGCCCCCTGCCTCCAGGTGAACAACGAGGAGTACCACGAGAACCTGGACGTCCCGCGCGCGCTCGCCCTGATCGAGCGCCTGGCCGGCGAGTAGGCCGTGGCCGACGCCGCCATCACCGCCGCGAAGGCGCTCTTCATCATCCTTCTCGTCGTGCAGGTGATGGGCCTCGGCGTCTTCTTCGAACGCAAGGTCAGCGCGCTCATCCAGGACCGCATCGGGGCCAACCGCGCCGCCATCCTGGGCTTCGCGGGGCTCGGTCTCGTGAACACGCTGATCGCCGATCCGGTCAAGTTCCTGCTCAAGGAGGACGTCGTGCCCGCCGGCACCGACCGCGTCCTCCACTTCCTCGCCCCGGTGCTCAGCCTCGTGCCCGTGCTCGTGACCTTCGCGGTGGTCCCGTTCGGCGACGTGCTCGAGGTGGGCAGCCGCACCATCAACCTCCAGGCGGCCGACCTGAACGTCGGCATCCTCTACATCCTCGCCATGGTGTCGCTCGCGGTCTACGGCGTGGTGCTCGGGGGCTGGGCGTCGAACAACCGCTGGTCGCTGCTCGGCGGCATCCGCGGCTCGGCGCAGATGATCTCGTACGAGATCGCCATGGGGCTCGCGCTGGTGGGCGTCGTCCTCGCCTACGGCACGCTCGATCTGCAGGCGATGGCGCGCGCGCAGGGACACCTCCTCTGGGGCTGGCTGCCGGCGTGGGGCATCCTCTACCAGCCGGTCGCCTTCCTGATCTTCATGACCGCCGGCGTGGCCGAGTCGAAGCGCATCCCCTTCGACCTGCCCGAGGCCGAGTCCGAGCTGGTGAGCGGCTACTTCACCGAGTACTCGGGCCCGAAGCACCTGATGTTCATGATGAGCGACTTCGTCGAGGTGGTCCTGGTCGCGTGCCTCGTGACCACGCTCTTCTTCGGCGGCTGGCAGGTGCCGTATCTCGTGCGCGACGGCTTCCACTTGCCGTGGGGCGCGGCGCTGGCGCTGCCGTCCTGGGCGGTGGCGCTCCTGCAGGTGACGTCGTTCGCCTTGAAGCTCGTCTTCTTCACCTGGCTCCAGATCGTCATCCGCTGGACGCTGCCCCGCTTCCGTTACGACCAGCTCATGCGGCTCGGCTGGCAGGGCCTCCTCCCCCTCGGGCTCGCCAACGTGGTGGTGTCGGCGCTGGTCATCGTGCTCGCCGCGGGGCCGGCCGCGTGAGCCCGCTCATCTTCCTCCTCCTGGCGGCGCTGACGGTGGCCTCGGCGCTGACCGTGGTGGTGCACAAGAACCCGGTGCACAGCGCCTGCGCGCTCGTCCTCACGCTCTGTCTCCTCGCGGTGTTCTTCGTCGGGCTCGACGCGCAGCTCGTGGCGCTCCTCCAGGTGATCGTCTATGCGGGCGCGATCGTCGTGCTCTTCCTGTTCGTGATCATGCTGCTCAACCTCCAGGTGGAGACGCGCGCCATGGCGGGCGCGCTCCTGGTGGGGAGCGCGGCGGCGGGCGGGGTGGCGCTTGCGGCGCTCATCTTCGCGGCGCTCGGGCGCACGGTCGCACCGGCCGCCGCCGTGCCGGCGGGGTTCGGCGAGACGGCCGCGCTCGCCCGGCAGCTCTTCACCGCCTACCTCCTGCCCTTCGAGCTCACCTCGGTCCTCCTCCTGGTCGCCATCGTGGGCGCGGTGGCGCTCGCCAGGAAGCCGACATGACGCCGCCGCTCGCCTGGTACCTCGGGCTCAGTGCCGTGCTCTTCGCGATCGGCGTGCTCGGCGTGGTCGTCCGCCGCAACGTGATCGTCATCTTCATGGCGATCGAGCTCATGCTGAACGCCGTCAACCTGACCTTCGTGGCGCTCGCCCGGAGCCTCGGCTCCATCGACGGGCAGGTGATCGTCTTCTTCGTGACGACCGTGGCGGCGGCAGAGGCCGCGGTCGGGCTCGCGATCATCCTCTCGATGTTCCGGAACCGCGAGACGACCAACGCCGACGAGCTCGCGACCCTCAAATGGTGATCGAGACGACCAGTCTCCGCTGGATCGTCGCGCTCCCGGCGCTCGGCGTGCTCTTCAACCTGTTCTTCGGGGGGCGCCTGACGCGCGCGGTCACGGTCGCCGGCCCCGGGACGGTGGGGGCCGCGTTCGTGCTCGCGGTGTGGGCCGCGCTCCGCCGGCCGGAGGCCGGGGCGCTCCACGACCACGTCTACACCTGGATCGTCGCCGGGCCGTTCCGCGCCGAGGCGGGGCTCCGCCTGGATGCCCTCGCGACGGTCATGACGCTCGTCGTCACCGGCGTCGGCTTCCTGATCCACATTTATTCGGTTGGTTACATGCACGGGGACCGCGGCTTCGCGCGCTACTTCGCCTACCTCAACCTCTTCACCACCGCGATGCTGATCCTCGTGCTCGCGGACAATCTCGTCCTTCTCTTCGTCGGCTGGGAGGGCGTCGGCCTCTGTTCCTATCTCCTCATCGGCTTCTGGTACGAGAAGCCGGAGAACGCCGCGGCGGGAAAGAAGGCCTTCCTCGTGAACCGGATCGGCGACGCGGGCTTCCTCCTCGGCCTCTTCCTGCTGGTCACGACCCTGGGCGGCCAGGGCGTGTGGACGCTCGACATCGCGACCATCGAGCGGCACCTGGACGCGCTCCGGCCCGTCGCCGTGCCGATCTGTCTCCTCCTCTTCGTCGGCGCCACCGGCAAGTCGGCGCAGCTCCCCCTCTACGTCTGGCTGCCGGACGCGATGGCGGGACCGACGCCGGTCTCGGCCCTCATCCACGCCGCCACCATGGTGACGGCGGGGGTCTACATGATCGCGCGGCTCCACTCCCTCTACGCGCTCGCGCCGGCGGCGCTCGCGGTGGTGGCGGTCGTCGGCGCGCTCACCGCGCTCTTCGCCGCCGTCATCGCCACCGCCCAGACGGACATCAAGCGGGTGCTCGCCTACTCGACCGTCAGCCAGCTCGGCTACATGTTCCTCGGGCTCGGCGTGGGCGCGACCGGCGCCGCCGTCTTCCACCTGGTGACGCACGCCTTCTTCAAGGCGCTCCTCTTCCTGGGCGCGGGCAGCGTCATGCACGGTCTCGGCGGCGAGCAGGACATGGAGCGCATGGGCGGGCTCTCGAGCCGCATGCGCCTCACGTTCCTCACCATGGCGGTGGGCACGCTGGCGATCGCGGGCGTACCGCCGTTCTCCGGCTTCTTCAGCAAGGACGAAGTCCTCTGGGGCGCCTGGGAGGCGGCGCCCCCGCTCGCCGTGATCGGCCTCCTCGTGGCGTTTCTCACCGCCTTCTACACGGGCCGGCTGCTCTTCCTGACCTTCCTCGGCGAGTGCCGCGCCGGCGAGGACGTGCGGCACCACATCCACGAGTCGCCGGCGGTGATGACGCTGCCGCTCGTGGTGCTCGCCGTCCTCGCCTGCGCGGGCGGCTTCCTCGACGTCCCCGGTCTGGTCGGCGGCGAGGGGCGCCACGCGCACCCGCCGCTCGCCTTCATGCTGCTCGCGACGGCGCTCGCGGCGGGCGGCCTCGCCCTCGCCTGGGTGTTGTACGTCAGGCGGCCCGGCCTCCCGTCGCTGGTCGCGGGGCGCCTGGGCGCCGTCTACCCGCTCGTGCGCGACAAGTTCCGCGTCGACGAGTTCTACGACGCGACGGTCGTGCGCCCGGTGTTCGCGCTCGCCGACGTGAGCGCCGTGCACATCGACCCGCAGCTCATCGACGGCGCGGTCAACGGCGCGGCGCGGGTCGTCGCGGCGACCAGCAGCGCGTGGCGGCGCGTCCAGACCGGCAACGTGCAGCACTACGCGCTCTCCTTCCTCGCCGGCGCGCTCGCGCTCCTCGGCTACTGGGTGACGCGCTGATGTTGCTGACGCTCGTCGTGTTCTCGCCGCTCGCGGGCGCGGCCCTGCTGGCGCTCCTGCCGCGCGAGGAGGTGCGCGGCATCCGGCGCGCGGCGCTCGCGTTCGCGCTCGTGACGCTCGCGCTCTCGCTCGTGATGCTGGGGCGTTTCCAGGCGGGCGTCGCCGACTTCCAGATGCGCGAGCGCGCGGCGTGGATCCCGCAGTGGGGGATCGAGTACCGCCTGGGCGTCGACGGCGTGAGCCTCTTCCTCGTGCTGCTCACCACCGTGCTCACGCCGATCGTCGTGCTCGCCTCGTGGGGCGACATCCACCGCCGGGTGAAGGAGTTCTTCGCCTTCCTGCTCGTGCTCGAGACCGGAATGCTCGGTACCTTCGTCGCCCTCGACATGTTCCTCTTCTACGTCTTCTGGGAGGTGATGCTCGTCCCGATGTACTTCCTGATCGGCGTGTGGGGCGGGCCGGGCCGCATCTACGCGGCGCTCAAGTTCGTGCTCTTCACGATGGTGGGGAGCCTCCTCATGCTGGTCGCGATCCTCTACTGCGCCTGGCGCGTGCGGACCGCCACCGGGCTGTGGAGCTTCGCCTACGAGACGTGGCTCGCGCGGCTCGCCCTCTCGCCCCGCGAGCAGCTCTGGCTCTTCGCGGCCTTCGCGCTCGCCTTCGCCATCAAGGTGCCCCTCTTCCCGCTCCACACCTGGCTCCCCGACGCGCACGTCGAGGCGCCGACCGGCGGCTCGGTCATCCTGGCGGGCGTGCTGCTCAAGATGGGGACCTACGGCTTCCTCCGTTTCGCGCTGCCCCTCTTCCCGGGCGCGGTGGCGCCGGCGGCGCCCCTCGTGATCACCCTCGCCGTCGCCGGCATCGTCTACGGCGCGCTGGTGGCGACGGTGCAACCCGACTTGAAGAAGCTCGTCGCCTACTCCTCGGTCTCGCACCTGGGCTTCGTCATGCTCGGCCTCTTCGCGCTCCACCCCACGGCGGTGGCGGGCAGCGTCTACCAGATGCTGAACCACGGCCTCTCGACCGGCGGGCTCTTCCTCCTGGTCGGCATGATCTACGAGCGCCGCCACACGCGGCTCATTGCGGACTTCGGCGGGCTGTGGACGGCCGTGCCGGTCTACGCGGCGTTCTTCATGGTCATCATGCTGGCCTCGGCCGGGCTCCCGGGCCTCAACGGCTTCGTCGGCGAGTTCCTGATCCTGCTCGGCAGCTTCTCGCGGTGGCCGTGGGCGACCGCGGTGGCGACCAGCGGCGTCGTCCTGGGCGCCCTCTACCTGCTCTGGATGTACCAGCGCGTCATCTTCGGGCCGCTCGCGCACGCGGAGAACGCGACGCTCCCGGACCTGAGCGCGCGCGAGGTCACGGTGCTCGTGCCGGTGGTGGCGCTCTGCCTGGTGATGGGGCTCTTCCCGGCGCCCTTCCTGACGCGCATGCAGCCGTCCATCGACCTGATCCTCCAGCGGCTCGCGCCGCCTCCGGCGGTGGCCGCGCGATGATCGACCCGGCGCCCTTCACCGCCCACTGGCAGGTCGCGCTGCCCGGGCTGATCGTGGCCGTGGCCGCCATGATCGTGATGGCGGCCGACGCACTCGCGCCCGCCGGCGAGGGCGACGGGCTCGCCCTCCTGGGCATCCTCGGGGTCGGCGCCGCCGGCCTGGCCGCGGTCTGGCTCTGGGTCGGGGGCGGCAATGCGGGCGGCTTCCAGGACACGCTGCGCGCCGACCGCTACGCGCTCTTCTTCACGGTCGTCCTGTGCGCGGGCTCGCTGCTCACGCTTCTCCTCTCCGTCGACTACCTCCGCGAGCAGCCGCTGCCGGCGGGCGAGTACCACGCCCTGGTCCTCCTCTCGACCAGCGGCATGATCTTCCTCGCCGCCGCCAATGACCTCATCGTCCTCTTCCTCGCGCTCGAGATCATGTCGGTCGCCGTCTACGTGCTCGCGGGCATGCAGCGCCGCGAGGTCCGCTCGACCGAGGCCGCGCTCAAGTACTTCCTGCTCGGCGCCTTCGCGACCGGCTTCCTCCTCTACGGCATCGCGTTCTTCTACGGCGCGACGGGCAGCACCCGGCTCGACGTGATCGCGCGCGCGCTGGCGCGCGACGGGCTCACGGCCTTCACGCTCCTCGGCATCGCGCTCCTGCTCGTCGGCTTCGCCTTCAAGGTGGCGCTCATCCCTTTTCACGTGTGGACGCCCGACGTGTACGAGGGCGCGCCGACGGCGGTCACGGCCTTCATGGCGGTGGGGGTGAAGGCGGCTGCCTTCGCGGCCTTCGCGCGCGTGTTCGTGGCGGCGCTCGGGCGCGTGGCGGCGAGCTGGACGGGGCTGCTCTGGGTGCTGGCGGCGCTCACGATGACGGTGGGCAACGTGACCGCCGTGCAGCAGCGGAGCGTCAAGCGCATGCTCGCCTACTCGTCGATCGCGCACGCGGGCTACGCGCTGGTCGGGCTCGTCGCCGGGGGCCGGGACGGCGGCGCGGCGCTCCTCTTCTACCTCGCCGTCTACTCCTTCATGACTCTCGGCGCCTTCGCGGTCCTGATCGCCCTCGGCCGGCGGGGCGAGCCGAACGAGGACCTCGCCGACTGGGCCGGCGTCGGCTTCCGCCATCCCGTCCTCGGGCTCTCGATGGCGGTCTTCATGCTGTCGCTGGCGGGCGTGCCCCCGACGGCCGGGTTCGCGGGGAAGTTCTACCTCTTCAGCGCCGCGGTCGACTCCGGCCAGGTCGGGCTCGCCGTGATCGGCGTGCTGAACAGCCTGGTGTCCGTCTACTACTACCTGGGCGTGCTGGTCGCGATGTACATGGCCGAGGGGGAGCGGGCGATCGTCGCCCCCGGCGCGCGGCCGTGCCTCCTCGCGAGCATCCTGGTCGCGGTCGCGGCCACGCTGGCGATCGGCGTCCTCCCCAGGTGGCCGATGGAGTTCGCCCTGCTGTCGTTCGCCTCGCTCAGGTAGCCGAACGCGCGCCCGGGTCGAGCCGGGCGAGGAGCGCGGCGAGCATCCGGTTGACGGGTACCGCCACGCCCACCCGCGCCGCCGCGCGCACCACGGCGCCGTTGAGCGCGTCGTGCTCGAGGCGCCGGCCGCGCAGCAGGTCCTGCAGCATCGAGGTCCGGAAGTCGGGGAGGCCGCTCGCGCTCTCCTCGAGCACCCGCTCGGTCCGC
>Ga0209266_1003086_pt1 | contig 10282 bp, 5 predicted proteins | sample GraSoiAngelo_132_FD_185889 | JGI IMG/M metagenome (GOLD analysis project Ga0209266, IMG submission 185889) | Grasslands soil microbial communities from the Angelo Coastal Reserve, California, USA - 14_0929_02_40cm (SPAdes) (version 2) | ecosystem: Environmental > Terrestrial > Soil > Grasslands ...
CGACGGCGTGGCCTGCACGACCGACACCTGCGACGTCGTCAACGGCTGCCAGCACTCGCCCAACAACGGCGCCTGCGACGATGGCGTGGCCTGCACGACCGACACCTGCACGGCCCAGGGCTGCCAGCACTCGCCCAACAACGGCGCCTGCGACGACGGCGTGGCCTGCACGACCGATACCTGCACGGCCCAGGGCTGCCAACACTCGCCCAACAACGGGGCCTGCGACGATGGCTTCTCGTGCACGACCGACACCTGCGATGCCGTGAACGGCTGCCAGCACGGGCGCAACGACGCGGCGTGCAGCGACAGCAACGCCTGCACGGACGACGGGTGCGATCCGTCGAACACTCTGCACGATCCGACGACAGGCTGCGTGAACACGACGCGCACCTGCAGCGACAGCGATCCGTGCACGAACGACAGCTGCGACCCGGCGACCGGCAACTGCATGCACACGGCCAAGTGCAACGACAACAACGAGTGCACGAACGACTTCTGCGATGCGGCGGGCACTTGCTCACATACCAACGTGGCGGACGGCTCGCCGTGCACGGATACCGACGGGGATGCATGCACGACGCCGGCGTGCCAGGCAGGCTGCTGCAACCAGCGCGCCAGCGTCAACACGACGAGCTGCCCGATCACGAACTGCTCGATCATGTATCCGTTCTCGAGCAGCGACCCACGCACGAACGTGACCTTCAACGAGAGCGAGGTGCTGCGCACGTTCAACCCGATGGGGGGAGTACCGGCGACCCCGGGGCTCACCATCAAGCTCTGGTACAACGACGAGCACGCCATGGTGCTCGGCGTGAGCAAGGTGAGCGTGAAGACGAGCTCGGGGACCACCACGACCAACTACCCGCTCTCGTCGCTCTGCGCGACGCCGGGCACGGGCTGCGCCCAGCCGAACCCGCAGGTCGGCACGACGGCCCTGAACGGCGACCAGTCGGGTACCGACACCAACGCCTGCACCGGCTTCCCGGACCTCTGCGACCGGCCGATCTTCCCCTCGCTATTCGTCACCGACATCACCGACCCCAACCAGACCAGCAAGGCCGGCGACTGGCAGTCGGGCGGTACGCCCATTCCTCCCTCGGCCGTGTTCGGCAGCTGGAAGAGCGTCACGAAGTTGATCGACAAGACGAAGAATCCGCCGGCAGTCACGCTGACGACGGCCGCGGATCCCGGGACGAAGAACCACTGGAACCTCGGCCCCGGGAGCGATCCGGTGCCGAAGCACTGCAGCGTGTCGCTTGGCACCGCGTGCAAGGTGAATGCGGACTGCGGCGGAACCCAGACCTGCGTCCAGCCCGCCGACGAGGGCTACGGCGCCGAGGCACGCTGGGGCGTGGACGACCTGGTCGGCAACGGAACCCTGATCGCCGGACACTCCTACCGGCTCGAGTTCATGTTCCACGACGGCGACCAGAACAAGACCGGTGGCGACGTGGGCGAGAACTGCGTGAACATCAGGATCCTCACGGGCAGCAGCAGCTGCCCATAGGCCTCTCGGCGACAGGGATCGAGCGGACGCGCCGGGCGGCTGCGGGATCGCAGCCGCCCGGCGGCTCGCCTACGGCGCGAGGCTCGGGACGAGGGCATCCTGGGCGCCGGCGCGGGTGAGCGGGCCCGCAGCATTCTCGGGCCGCCAGGCGATAGTAGTCGAAAATTGTCCCGGAAACCCTCGGCCACCGAGCTGGTCGCCGGCGCGGCGACAGCGCGCATGGCCACGGAGGGGACACGGTGCCGGGTGGCGACACGCGCCAGGGCCGCGGTCTCCATCTTTTGGCGATGGTGACCGTTGCCCGGACGGTGCGAGTCTACCTCGCTGGAGAGCGCCGCGGCGGCGGCGTATGCGACGCGATCGCCCGGCTCGGCGGCACCCGGTCGCACACCTTAGGGCATGCGTCTATACCGCTCGACATCCGTGCACGGGTTCCCTGCGGGGTCTCGACACCCGCCCGCCAGGAAACTGTAATCCAGTTGATATTGCAGCTGACGGAAATCCTCGGTGACATAGCCATTGTAAATTTTGATCCACTTATCAGCGCCCCAGGCGCGTACCCCACTGAGTCTGCGCCCATTCAACTTGAAGCGGCCGACCTCCTTTTCATCCCCTTTCAGAAATTTGCCGTATTTCTCGTCATCCGCATCGGTAACCCAAATCAGTGACAACTCCTGGGTCTTCTCCTTCATCTCGAGGCGGTAGTGATCCCGGTAGCTGAGCGTCCCATCTCTATTCACAGAACGCCACGTACCGATCAGGGAGCGGATGTCGGCGTCGCTGGTGGGCCCGCGTGTCGCAAGGTCCCTCGTACCGGTGCAAGCCGCTGCGGCCAATACGACGCACGCCACGACGCACGCCAGGCCGACGACAGCATGCGGGGGCATGGCCCATGCCCTTCCGGTGGCGAGCGTGGTGAGCCTACAGACTCTCGGCACGAGCTCCGCCTCTCATTCGCCCTTCCCCTGCTTCGGCGGGCGACCTGGCCCCCGCCGCCGTGTCTTCGACCCCGGCGGCCGTCCCGGCCCTCGACGTTTGCGCCGCCTTCTGCGGCCGTTCTTGGCCTTCTTCTTCGGCGTGGCACTCCCCAACAACCCGTGGATCGCTTGCTGGACCTGCTCCCGAACGAGCTTCCGGACGACGCTGATGAAGTTGGTCGGTCGTGGCATCAGGATCCTCCTTTGGATTTAGAGCCGTATTTCACAATTTTGAGACGCCTGTCCAGCTTCGCGGCATGGCTCGGTTGGGGCCCCTCGGCTGCGAGCAACACGCCGGCGCGCGGCGGAGGCCACGGACCGCGCCGCCGTACAACGAAGAGCTGGTGAAGACCGCGCGGAGCGATTCGACATGACCCGCGCCCGCCGTCGAGGCCATGCCCCCCCTGCCCTCGCGCCGGATTCTTCCATGTCTGCTGTGTCCCAATGCCTGGGAATCCGCTTTTTTCCTTGACAGCCGGCAAGGCGGTACGCTACCGCGTCGCCTAGCCTCGGGAGGACCCAATGCGACGGACGCTACCCCTCTGCCTCCTCGTAGTATCTTGTGTCCTCTCGGTCGCAGAGGCGGCCCAGGCGAACCGATGCCGCCGCGCCTGCCGTGCCGCGGTCGACGACTGCGTTGCCACGACCCACCGCCGGCGGGCGTGCAAGAAGCAGCTCATCCGGGCGTGCAGGCAGCACGGGGTCGCGGCGTGTGACATCACGCCTCCGACGACCACGCTCTCGCCACCCAGCACCACGACGACCACGACGTTCCCCGCGCTGCCGACCACCTCGTCCACCAGCACGACGACGACCACGACCAGCGTCACCACGACCCTCCCGGTGCGCGACTACAGCGGAGCATGGACCTTCGTCGGTACGCTCGCCGAGGATAGTTGCGGCACGAGCCCGGGGCTCACCGAGACGCTCGTCATCTCGCAGAGCGGTACCGCGCTCGAGGTGACGGTCGAGAGTCTACCGGGCGTGACGCTTGGGGGACAGGCGACCGGTGACGGTTTCCAGGTCTCCGGGACCTTCGTCGCCGCCGGCTGTACCGTCGAGGTCGCCCTCACGGCGTACAACGACGGTACGGTGGTGCTGACCGCAGGCACCGGCTTGGACTTCGACTGCCCCTTCGCGCCGCCGTGTCGGTCGATCTGGGCCGGAACACTCACGCTGAGCGGGCCGACCACGACGGTCACCGTCAGCACGACGACAACGAGCACGAACAGCACCTCGACGACCAGCCCGGTGGTCCGCGATTACGGCGGCGACTGGACTTTCGTTGGCAGCCTCGCCACGGACACCTGCGGCTCGAGCACCGGGCTGACCGAAACCTTCCACGTCTCGCAGAGCGGAACCGCCCTCAACGTCACGGTCGGGAGCCTCCCCGGCGTCATCCTCCAGGGCAGCGCGACCTCCATCGGCTTCCAAGTCTTCGGAAGCTTCCTCGACTCGGGCTGCACGGTAGCCCTGGTCCTCGTCGCGCAGAACGACGGCACCGTCACCCTAAGCGCCTCCACGGGCTTCGATATCGACTGCGGGTTCACCTCCTGCGATTCGATTTGGGTCGGGACGCTGAGCCGCTGACGCGGCCGGCAGCGCACGGGGCCGCAGCGCACGACAGATGGCGTGCGGGACGCGACCGTCCTATTCGATGCCGCTCAGGCGGGCGCTCGCGTCCCAGAGACGGCGGGCCAGGCTCTCGTCGTATACGCGCGGCGAGCGCGCCTCGCGGCAGTCGACGAAGTACTTGCCGCTCACGCCTTCCACCGCGGGCGACGAGGCCAGATAGATCGCGGTGGCGGCGCCCTGCTCGGCGGTGCGGAAGAACGGGCGCAACAGCTTCGTGAGCGCGGTCGCGAGCCGGCCGTTGTTCTGCCCGAGGCGCGTCGCGACGGCGCCGGGGTGAAGGAGGGTTCGCGGTGACGCCCGTACCGTCGAGACGGCGGGCCAGCTCGGTGGCGGAGGCCGCTTCCTGAGGACTGAGGCAGGTATCGAGTTTTCCAGTGGACAAACTCGCCACCGGAATGGTATATGTCCGTAGCGCTGGCGTCCGTTCGATGTCTTCTCCGACCCGATTGTCTGCCGCTCGCGCGAGTCAGCGCGCGCATCATCCGGCGCCGATGAAGCGAGCGACACTCGGGCGGCTCCTCCGACACCTCGTAGCCTTGGCCGCGCTCGCCGTGGGCCCGCCTGCCGCCGCGGGCGGGCCACCGTCCGGGACTCTGCTCGGTCCCGGGACCGCGGCGCTCGCCCGGGGGTTCCTGCCCGAGGAGATACTCGCGCGCTACCGAGCGGGCGAGTTCCTGCACGAGGTGATGGGGGCGAGGCCCGACACGCAGTGGACCGACCCCGCCTTCCTGGCGGCTGCCGGGAAGAACCGTGGGCGCTACGCCGTGAGCGACGCGGGTAGCATCGTCGATCGGACGACGGGTACGCAGCCGGCGGGCATCTTCGGTCCGCCATTCCCCGACATCCGGCCGGACGATCCCGACGCCGGCGCGAAGCTCGTCTGGAACTACTTCTACAACTCCTACCTCCTCGGCGACGACCGCAACGTCGTCGCGCTCAGCTGGATCGGACGGCATGGCCTCGACCGGCAGATTAGGACGGAGGTGTGGCAGAAGTTCTACGACGGCCAACCGTTCGAGGGGACGGCGCCGCCGAACCCGCGCAACTTCCTCTTCCAGCAGTTCGTCGAGACGCAGTACCCCGCCGACCTGCAGGGCACCCTCTCGCTCACGTGGCGGTACCGCGGCGTGAGTCGTGACACCACATGGGCCTACGTGCCCGCCATCCGGCGCATTCGCGCCGTCGCGCCCATCAACCGCTCCGACGGCTTCCTCGGCTCCGATATGAGCCAGGACGACGGCGTGTTCTTCGATGGGAAGCCGGAGGACTTCCGGTGGACGTACGTCGGTGAGGCCGAGATGCTGTGTCTCTACGACCGAGCGGCAATCATCGAGGGCGCGCACGACATCCGTGCCCTGCCCGGCGGCGGCTGGCGCGCGGTCTTCCCGCCCCGCCCGCGCTTCGGATGGCAGGATCCCCGTGCGGGAGTGGTCGCCTGGGCGCCCCTGGCCGAGCGCACGGTCCTCGTCCGGCGCCCGGTGTTCGTCGTCGAGGGGGTGCCGCGCGACCCCTACTATCTCTACGGCAAGATCGTGCTCCGCTTCGAGAAGGACACCTACGTCGGCTGTTACAACTCGAAGTCCGACTGGAAGGGAGAGGTTATCAACACGTACACCCCGCTGCGCGGGGCCTGGTTCCGGGTCGGTGAAAGCTCGTGGCGGCCGTACACGGCCGCACAGTTCACGCTCAGCCAGAGCTTCAAGCTCGACCGGGCGACGGCGAGCCACCCCTACGCCGACGGTCCCGAGGTTCCCTCCGACTCGCTCATCCCCCTCAATCCCCAGCTGCTCGAATACGAGGCGCTGGTGCGCCGGGGCCGTTAGCCGTGTCGGGCGACGGCCACGGCGTCCCGTCGCCGGGCGACTCTCGCGAGCGGGCCGAGGCCGCACGTGACGTCCCGGCGGACTTCGGCGGGGGACGCTACGTCGTCCGTCGGCACCTCGGCGAAGGCGGGGAGAAGATCGTCTACCTTGGCCACGACGTGCGCATCGACCGCCCGGTGGCGATCGCGCTGATCAAGACACGGGGCCTCGGCGCGGACGTCCTCGCGCGCGTGCGGCGCGAAGCGTCGGCGATGGGCCGGCTCGGCAATCATCCGCACATCGTCAGCATCCACGACATCGGCGACGAGGACGGGAGGCCGTTCCTGGTCCTCGAGTACATGGCGGGCGGAGATCTCGCGGAGCGCCTGGACCGCGCGCCGAGCAAGCGCCTGCCGGTGGCCGAGGCCGTGCGGGTCGCGGAGCAGGTATGCCGCGCGCTCGACTACGCCCACCGTCACGGCATCGTGCACCGTGACGTGAAGCCGGGGAACGTGTGGCTCACGGACGACGGGACCGCCAAGCTCGGAGACTTCGGCCTCGCGGTCTCGCTCGACCTTCAGCGCCTGACCGCGGCCGGGACGATCCTCGGCACCGTCTGCTACATGGCGCCCGAGCAGGCGCTCGGCCGCGAGACGAACGCGCGGACCGACCTCTACGGACTCGGCGCCATGCTGTACGAGATGGTGAGCGGGCGGCCGCCCTTCGTGGGCGACGATGCGGTCGCCATCATGGCGCAGCACATCAATACACCGCCCGTCGCACCCTCCTGGCACAACGCCGACGTGCCGCGTGCGCTCGAAACGCTCGTCCTCGAGCTGCTCGCGAAGACGCCCGAGGAGCGGCCGGCCAGCGCGGCCGCGGTACGCGAGCGGTTGGCGACGATCGCGACCGCGCCGTTCGCCGTCGCCGAGCGAGCGGCGCGCTACGACGCGAACCCGCTCGACCGTCTCGCGCGCGGCATCTTCGTCGGTCGCGAGCGCGAGAAGAACGTGCTGCGGGGCGCGCTCGAGGAGGCGCTCGCGGGGCAGGGCCAGCTCGTCCAGCTCGCCGGCGAGCCGGGCATCGGGAAGACGCGCATCGCGGAGGAAATCGCCGTCTATGCGCGGCTGCGCAAGGCGGAGGTCCTGTGGGGACGATGCTACGAGGGCGAGGGGGCGCCCACGTTCTGGCCCTGGGTGCAGATCATCCGCGCGCATTTCAAGGACCGCGAAAGCCAGGTGCTCCTCGGCGAGATGGGTGCGGGCGCGGTCGACATCGCGCAGCTCGCTTCGATCGTACGCGAGCGGTTCCCCGACCTCCCGGCGCTGCCACCTCTCGAGCCCGAGCAGGCGCGCTTCCGGCTCTTCGACGCGATCACCACCTTCCTCCGACGGGCATCCACGAACCAGCCGCTCGTCATCGTCCTCGACGACCTCCACTTTGCCGATCGGCCGTCGCTGCTGCTCCTCGAGTTCCTCGCCCGCGAGCTCGATGGGAGCCGCCTGCTCGTCATCGGAACCTACCGAGACGCCGAGGTTCGGCGGCACAACCCGCTCGCGCAGACGCTGGGGGAGCTCGTCCGCGCCCACCGGAGCAAGCGCGTGCTCCTTCGCGGACTCGGCGAGCAGGACGTCGCCCGCTTCATCGAGCTCACGACCGGCACCGTGGCGCCCTCACCGCTCGCATCCGCGGTCTACCGGGAGACCGAGGGCAACCCGTTCTTCGTCAGCGAGATCGTCAATCTCCTGGTCTCGGAGGGCCGCATCCAACGGGCGGAGCAAGTGAAGTCGTGGAGCGTCGAGATCCCCCAGAGCGTCCGCGAGGTGATCGGCAAGCGCCTCGACCGCCTCTCCGACGACTGCAATCGCATGCTCACCGTTGCGGCGGTCGTCGGGCGGGAGTTCGGCATCGATACTCTCGAGCGCGTGGGGGAGGTATCGGGGGATCGCCTGCTCGAGGTGTTGGACGAAGCGGCCTCCGCACGCGTCGTCCGCGAAGTGGCGGGCGCGGCCGGGCGCTACAGCTTCGCGCACGCCCTCATCCGGGAGACGCTCTACGATGAGCTGAGCACGATCCGGCGCCTGCGGCTCCACCGTCGCATCGGCGAGGCGCTCGAGGCGCTGTACGTGGCGAAGCACGAGCCCCACCTGAGCGAGCTCGCCTATCACTTCCTCGCCGCCGCGCAGCCGGGCAACATCGGCAAGGCGATCGACTACGCGCGCCGGGCGGCGGAGTACGCGATACGCCGTCTGGCGTACGAGGAGGGAGCGCGGCTCTATGAGATGGCGCTCCAGGTCCTCGAGCCGGGCGAGCCCGTGGACGACCGGGAGCGCGGCGACCTCCTGCTCGCGCTCGGCGACGCACACCTCAAGGGGGGTGACATCGAGCGGGCGCGGGACGCCTTCCGGCGAGCGGCGGAGGTCGGCCGGGCGGTCGGCGCGACGGAGGTGCTCGCGGCCGCCGCGCTCGGCTTCGCCCGCTGGCGCGCGGGACGGTTCGACCAGGAGGAAGTGTCGCTGCTCGAGGAGGCGCTCGCGGCGCTCGGCCCGGAGGACGGCACGCCCCGTGCGCGCCTCCTCGCGCGTCTCGCGGTCGCGCTCTACTATGCGGGTACGCCGGAGCGGCGGGCGAGCCTCAGCAAGGACGGGGTGGAGATGGCCCGCCGCCTGGGCAACGCTGAAACCCTGGCGTACGCCCTCAACTGCCGCTGCTGGGCGCTGTGGGGGTCGGAGAACACCGAGGAGCGTCTGGCCGACGCGAGCGAGATGCTCGCGCACGCGCAGGCAGTGGGCAACCCGGAGCTCGCGCTCGAAGCCCGCCAGTGGCGACTCCTGAGCTTCCTCGAGCTCGGCGACATACCGGCGGTGGACGCGGAGATGCGGGAGCACGCGCGGCTGGCGAACGAGCTCCGGCAGCCGCAGTACCTCTGGTTCGCGGCGCTCTGGCGGGCCATGCGGGCGCTCCTCGACGGCCGCTTCGAGGACGCGGAGCGGCTGGCTGGCGAAGCGCTCGCGCTCGGCGAGCGGGTGCGGACCGAGAACTCCTCCGGGGCCTACGGAGGGCAGATGAACTCCTCCGGGGCCTACGGAGGGCAGATGACGTTCGTGCGCCGCGAGGAGGGGCGCCTCGCGGAGCTCGTGCCCTGGGTCCAGGAGACGATGAAGCAGATGCCCGGGCAGCTCGTGGTCCGTTGCGGGCTCGCCAGCTTCCACGCCGACCTCGGCCAGGGCGAGGATGCCCGGCGCGAGTTCGAGGAGGTAGCGGCGTACGGCTTCGCCGCGCTGCCTCGGGACATCTACTGGCTGATCAGCCTCGCCCACCTGGCTGACGCCTGCGCCTTCCTGAAGGACGCGCCGCGGGCAGCGGCGCTCTACGAGCTGCTCGTCCCTTACTCGGGGCGCAACGTCGTGATGGGGCCGGGGGTCGCGTGCTTCGGCTCTGCCGATCGCCTGCTCGGCATCCTCGCCGCAACCGGGAAGCGGTGGGCGGTGGCGGAGCAGCATTTTCAGACCGCGCTCGTCTTCAACGCGCGCATCGGCGCGAGCGCGTGGCTTGCGCACACGCAGGCTCAGCTCGCCGCGATGCTCGTCGAGCGGGATGCCGAGGGCGATCGCACGCGCGCGCAACGGCTGCTGATCGACGCCCTCCAGACGGCACAGCGTCTCGGCATGAAGGCGCTCCTCGAGCGGGGAACGGCCCTCAGGCTTCGGGCCCAGGGGACGCCGGCCACGGCTCGGTCGTCGATCGACGCCCTCGCAACGTTCGTGCAGAGCGAGCAGCCCGATCTTCGCCGCTACGTGGGGGTGGATGGTACCGTGACGATCATGTTCACGGACATCGAGGACTTCACCGTCCTGACAGAGCGGCTCGGCGACGCGCGCGCGCACGCGGTGGTGGCCGAACACAACGCGATCGTGCGGGCAGCAGTGGCGAGCGAAGGGGGGGTCGAGGCGAGCGTGCAGGGCGATGGCTTCATGCTCGTCTTCAGGAGCGCCCGGCGCGCGCTCCGCGCTGCGGTCGCCATCCAGCGGGCCATCACGGCGTGGGGCGCCGAGCAGCTGGATGCACCGATCCGCGTGCGGGTCGGAATACACACCGGCGAGCCGATCCACGAAGCGCGCGACCTCTTCGGAAAGGCCGTCATCATCGCGGCCCGCATCGCGAGCCACGCGCGCGGCGGCGAGATCGTGGTCTCGGCCCGTGTCAAGGAGCTCGCGGAGGAATCCGGGGAGTTCCGCTTCGGGACCGGGCGCGCGGCGACCCTCAAGGGCCTCGCCGGGACCTACGAGGTCTTCGAGATCACGTGGTGATCCAGCGCATCATGGCGGCCCCGTGAAGATGATCGACCAGCCGGCTGG
>Ga0209266_1003094_pt1 | contig 10272 bp, 8 predicted proteins | sample GraSoiAngelo_132_FD_185889 | JGI IMG/M metagenome (GOLD analysis project Ga0209266, IMG submission 185889) | Grasslands soil microbial communities from the Angelo Coastal Reserve, California, USA - 14_0929_02_40cm (SPAdes) (version 2) | ecosystem: Environmental > Terrestrial > Soil > Grasslands ...
CTGTCCATCGCTCACCATATCAAACGCCCGATTGCGAACAATGGGGAGCAGGCCAATCATGCGCAGCATAGCGGGCTTGCGCGCCAGCACGTAGCCGCGAATTTGTTTGTAATCGGTAACTTTCCCCTTCTTCACGCCACCCACCGAAGTGTCAATATCGACAGTGGCCTGCATGGACTGCACTCTGGCTGCCTGGGTGTTCACATACTCGATCAGTTCAGCCTGGGTAGCAGTCTTGAGTGGCGCCTTGCTCACCTCTCGCGGTTGCACTTTGTGTGAGCGAAACAGGCAGCCGGTGAGCGGAAATGTGATTACGACGACCAGCAGAACGCGATGGAGATTGCGCAAAGTCATGAACAAGCCGACATCTTTCCTCTAGAATCAGTATATAAGGAGCACGCTGGTTCGGAGCGAGTTGCTGCGGCTAGGATAGAAGCAACACCGTTCCGGGTGCACTTCGAGATAATGCCCGATCAAAAGTGACAAGGGTCAAAGCCGAGGTGTTGGCGAAGGCGGCGAGGTATGCGTCCGGCCATTGTTGCGAAGAAGCTAGAGTACTGGAACTCAGTCGGCGCAATGTGAACTCGAGTTGTGCAGCATCCGGTTCCGTCAGAAATGCAACGTTTTCGCTTTCCATCAGCCTGTCATACGTGACCCATGCCTGTTTTTGACTTTGAATGTCCTCGTGCATTACCTGAGAAAGTGTGAGCAGCCTCAAAAATCCCAGTTGCGTCAGCCGACAGAAGTACGCTGTTTCATCGTCAAGCGTCGCGAACCAGGAATTGGCTGATAGGTGGTGCTGATGCCCACGATAGGTAAGGGCGATCCAGACATTGACGTCAGGGCAATATGAGCTCATTGATCATTTTATTAGTCAGGTTCAGCCGCCCGGGATGCTTTGATTCGATCAAAGGCAGTTTGAACTTTTTCCCGGGCTTTTTTGAGACCGCACCCTTCAATTCGGCTTTGACACCGCTCAGAATCAACTCTCGCACTGAGCATCCACGCAAGGCTGCCTTCGCTTTAAGCTGCCGATAAACGGGGTCTGGGATGTCCACAGTGGTCCTCATAAACGACATTATACCATATTTATGTATTTATGTAGCTACTCCGACAGGAATCGGTCAGTCCCCTGGACTCCTCAAGGGAAAGTTACCGATTATTTACCGCTCTCCTGTACGCAGCCACATTCCGATTGTGCTCTTCCAGGCTGTGGGCAAAACGGTGATGCCCGTTGCCGTTGCTCACAAAATAGAAGTAGTCAGTGTTCGCGGGATGCTGGGCTGCTTCCAGGGAACCCTTCCCAGGATTGCCAATCGGGCCAGGCGGCAAACCGGCATGCGTGTACGTGTTGTAGGAAGATGGAAAACGCATGTCGGCGTGGTGCAGCGTGCCGCCGTACGCGCCTTGCAGGAGTTCGGCGTAAATCACGCTCGGATCGGCTTGCAGGGCGATGTTTTTTGAAAGCCGGTTGTAGTACACGCTTGCGACGAGAGGACGTTCGTCTGGAACCGCCGTTTCTTTTTCAACGATCGAGGCCAGAGTTACTGTCCGCTGCACATCCGTCGTGAGCCCGATTTCTCGGGCCACTTGGCGGAATTGCTTCACCATGGCGGCAACCATTTCTGGCATGCTTTGTGTGCGAGTGAATTCGTAGGTGCTGGGGAAGAGGTAGCCTTCAAGCGTTTTCGCCTCAGGCGCCAGATCGGAGATCAGAGCTACATTAGCCTGCGCCGCCCGCAGAAAATCCTCACTCGATCCCAATCCGCTATCCTGCACGGTCTGGGCGATATCGAAGATGGTATAGCCCTCGGGGATCACAACCGTATGAACATAGATATCCCCGCGAACCAGGCGCTTGTGAATGTCGATCACGTTCGCCGCTTTGTCGAACTGATATTCTCCGGCTTTGAGAGAGCCCTTGTGATGAAGGTAGTGCCAAAGCACGAACGCATCGGCACTGCGGATTACTCCTGAGGACTTGAGCTCCGTTGCGATACGGCGGGTCGAATAGCCTGGCCGCAGGAGCACGGATTTCTGCGTCGGCGGGCTGACGGGCATCCACGTGGCCCATGCCAGCCACGCTCCTAGAGCCATGGCGGCCAGCAGGACGAGACTGAGAATCTTACGCAATGTGCCAGTAGTTTAGATGAAGATTGACGGCTGGTCGTCAGTCGATGGTCTTTGGTCTTTAGTCGCGGAATAGCGCCCTTACTGCTGGATTTGCAATATCTCCCCGCGTACCTTGCTAGCCTCAACAAGCAGCCTGCCCACACTCACCGGCAGCTTGAACCGCCGTGGGCCTGCGCTGCCCGGGTTGAAATATAGGACGCCATTTTTCATCTCCTGCTTGGGCACATGGCTGTGTCCCGAGATTACGGCAGCAAATCCGGCGGCTTCGGGCCTCAGATCCAGTTGATTCAGGTCATGCAGCACGTAAATATCTAAGCCGTCAATTTCTAGCACGTTCGTCTCTGGAATTTTCTTAGCCCAGGCACCGCGATCCACGTTGCCGCGCACCGCGGTTACAGGCGCAATCTCCGCGAGTTTCTTGAGGATCGCAGGATCATCAACATCCCCGGCATGGATGATGTAATCCGAACCCTGCAGCGCGGCAAGAGCCTCTGGCCGAAGCAGGCCGTGGGTATCGGAAATCACTCCAACAATCTTTCCTGTCATTTTCCTTGCGCACGCACTTACAGCAGGCGCGTGTTTGCTTATGCCGCAAACAAAGATTTTACAAATCCTAGACGGATGCGTGACACATGCACCCACCGCCCAGCCTACTCTGCCTCAAATTGCGGAGTACCGATCGTGACCCCAAAGCCAAAATTGGAGTACAAATATGAAAAAAGAAGATCCCTCGTCCTCCACTTCGTCCCAGCTAATTCTTGAATCCGGAGATCCAAAAAACCAACGTCGGCGGTTCAAACGTCTTAGGCGTCGTTCATTTCTGCAGGGCATCGGCGTGGCCGGCGCGGCAAGCGTCGGTGCCGGTCTATTAGCCCAGACCTCATCCGCGTTCGCCCAAGAGGGTCCGGAAGAACACAGCGGCCGTCTCACTCGGGGAGACGCGGCCCTGCTCCGGTTCGCGGCCGCAGCGGAAATCCTCGAGACCGACTTTTGGGTGCAGTACAACGAACTCGGAGGAATCCCGGACAGCGAAGTCCCAGGCGGGAGTGGGAACGCACCCTACACCGCCGCCCTTGCAGTTCTCGATGAGGATATGGCGCAGTACATTCACGACAATACCGACGATGAGTTTACGCACCAGAACTTCCTGAACGCTTACCTCGCATCCAAGGGCGCGAGTACCGTCAATCTCGAACCTTTTCGCACTCTGCCGGGCAGCACGGCGACCGGATCCAGCGGCAAACTAAGGCTCACAAACCTCACGCAGCTCACTCTGGACACTAGTTGGTGGACTCGGTACCGCAGCAGCACCAAGAACCCCGATCTCGGTGACACCTTCCCGCAAGCGGTTCCCACTTTGGCGGTTGGGCAGCATACGGCAATTCCCAGAACCGATAATGATTTGAATGATCCCAACTTCCTTCAGGCGATCGCGAATACCGCCGCTTTTCATTTTCCGACTATCGAACAAGGTGGCAACAGCCTCTACCCTTCGATGGCGCAAAGGGCAACTCACGTGGAAGTCTTGCGAATCCTGATCAGCATCGGCCCCACGGAGACAATGCACTTTCAAACCTGGTCGGACAAGGCGGGCAATGCGCCTCCTTTGACTGCGGTGGATCCGGTAACTGGTGCATCCGTCACCTTTCCAGACCTGAATTCTCCGCCATTTGGTGGCGAGGATTTTCAAACCAACCTGATCATGCCGGAACCGTGCCCATTCCTGAGCCGAAAGCTCCCCGTGGTTTCGATCATTCGCCCTACCCAGACAAGAGGTATTGCCATGGGCGTGGTCAGTTTCCTGACGGCGATGGGGCTTTTCATCGGCCAGTCGCCTGAGTTTTTCGCGTTCATGCGTGATCTGGCGGAGGACGCGGACGAAGCTCGGCGAGGAATCCGATAAGGCTGCGTAGGGCAGGTGCCCTCACCTGCCCCGCGTTGATGGGCACAAAGGGTGAGGAAATGTGGCTTGTTGTCGCGCTGCAGGTGAGGAAGATTACGACTGTAGAAAGACTTTGGCACGGGCGCTCGAATGAATTTTACCGCCGGGCTTCGCCCGGCCGCCCAGACGAGGACATCTGGGCCTACGTAGATCGTGCCAAAACGGGAAGCGTCAGGTTGCGTAGGGGCAGGTGTCCTCACCTGCCCCTCGAGCGAGACTCGGCCGCCTACTATAAGCTCGGGGATTTCTGTGCAATTGCCCTCTTGATCTTTTCTACAAACTCCTCCGCCGCCATGTCTTCGGTCTTCTCTTTCCCTCTGGTGCGCACATTCACCGTTCCTGCCTCCGCCTCTTTGTCTCCGACCACCAGCATGAATGGCACTTTTTGCAGCGCGTGCTCCCGGATTTTCGCATTCATCTTTTCATTGCGGGCGTCAACTTCTACGCGCACGCCGGCTGCTTTGAGTTGGTCAGCAACTTTGTTCGCGTACGCAGCATGCCTCTCCGAGATCGGAATCATCACAACTTGCACCGGAGAAAGCCAAACCGGAAAAGCGCCGGCATAGTGCTCGATCAGCACGCCGAAGAAGCGTTCGACCGATCCGTACAGCGCGCGATGCACCATCACCGGCTGCTTGCGCGATCCGTCTTCAGCAACGTACTCCAGCCCAAAGCGTTGCGGCAGGTTGAAGTCAAACTGCACGGTCGAAAGCTGCCAAAGCCGGCCAATAGCATCTACCAGTTTGATATCAATCTTCGGCCCGTAAAAAGCTGCTTCGCCCGGCATGGTTTTATATTCAATATTCAGACGCTTGAGTACGGTTTCGAGCGAACGAGTCGCCAGGTTCCACTGTTCCTCGCTACCGACGAAATTCTTGCGGTCAACCGGGTTCCACGTCGAAAGCTCAGTCTGGAATTGGTCGAACCCGAAATCCTTCAGCACGTCATTAGCAAACTCGACGCAGCTTGCAATCTCCTGTTCAACCTGTTCCGGCGTGCAAAAGATGTGCGCGTCGTCCTGAGTAAATCCGCGCACGCGCAGCAGTCCATGCATCACGCCCGACCGCTCATACCGATAGACCGTCCCCAGTTCACCCAGCCGCACAGGCAAATCTCGATAAGACTTTAGCGAGTCTTTGTAGATCAAAATGTGGAACGGGCAATTCATCGGCTTCATGCGGTATTCGGCGTCGTCGAGCTCCATAACGTCGAACATGTTCTGCGCGTAGTAGCCCTCATGCCCGGAGGTCTGCCACAACTGTCGTCGCGCCACATGCGGCGTGTAGACTAGCGAGTAGCCGCGCTTCAGGTACTGGTCGCGCATCCAGTCTTCCATCTCTTTGCGGATGATCCCGCCCTTGGGATGCCAGAAGATCAGCCCCGGCCCGGCCAGCTCCTGAATGGAAAACAAGTCAAGCTGCTTGCCCAGCACGCGATGGTCGCGCTTCTTCGCTTCTTCGATCTGGTTCAGATAGCTGTCGAGATCTTTCTTGCTGAAAAAAGAAGTTCCGTAAATGCGTTGCAGTTGCGGGTTCTTCTCGTCTCCCAGCCAGTAAGCCCCGGCGATATTCAGCAGCTTGAATGCTTTGATCTTGCCCGTCGAAGGGATGTGAGGTCCGCGGCAGAAGTCGAGAAAGTTGCCAGTCTTGTAAATCGAAATTTTCTCATCGGGCTTGGTGAATTGCTCGATGTAATGGCACTTCATGAAGTCGCCTTCGCCCTTGAATTTTTGTAAGCCTTCATCGCGAGGCAAAAACTCCCGCGCGTAGGGGATGTTCTGCTGCGCAAGCTCCTGCATCTTGCGTTCGATTTTTTCCAGATCTTCCGGAGTGAACGGCGTCGGCCGATAGAAGTCGTAGAAGAATCCGCTGTCGGTGGCGGGGCCGTGACCGAGCTTGGTCTCAGGAAAAAGTTCGAGCACCGCAGCGGCAAGAAGATGGGCTGAAGAATGGCGGTAAACTTCCAGCGCCTCGGGATCTTTCTCAGTCAAAATGCGGAGCTCGGCATCTCTGTCAAGCGGCCGAGTTAGATCGATCAGATCGCCATTGGTTTTGGCGACCAGCGCAGCATCCGCCAGCCGAGGGCTGATGGACTTGGCGACATCAAGCGCCGTCGTGCCCTTAGGTACTTCCTTCGTGCTCCCGTCTGGGAGCTTGATCTGGATGCTGTCTGCCATGGGATGTTTTCGAGTTTACCATTGCACGCGTAGGGGAGCCCCTCACCCTGACCTGAGCGACGACAATGTCTATTCTACGTAGGCCCGGACGAGCGCGTCCGGGCAGGCGAGCGCAGCTCGCCAGTTTCCGCAGAATGTCTCTCCCCAAATCTGCCGAGCTTTGCTCGGCCGGGCGGGTGAGGGCACCCGCCCCTACGTGCTCCGCAATGGGAATGTGCGGTTCGTCACATACTTTGGCAACTTTTTGGTTGATGATGCCGCATTGCCGTGATTTTCTATCGCCGCAACCTTCCGCACTTGCAACGTGACAACAAACCACACTTCATTACATTTGTGACAAAGAAGCGCTGGATCATGCCGGACTGGGCTCGCGATGTCGTGCTCGAATGCTGCCTTCACGATCATGGTGCCAGATACGACCTCCACGTTGCGGTAGTGATGCCCGATCATGTCCACCTTATCTTGATTCCAACTATCGATGCCGAACGGCGCGCCGTTATTCCTCTCCCAAAGATCATGAAGGCAATCAAGGGAGCATCGGCTCACCAGATCAACCACCGGCTTGCTCGCCACGGCAGCATCTGGCAAGAAGAGTCTTTCGATCGGGTGCTGCGATCCTCAGAAAAACTGGACGAGAAAATCGCGTATATTCTCCATAACCCGGTGCGCTGTGGTCTGGTAAGAGAATGGCGCGAATATTCTTGGATCTGGTATCGGGATCGCGAGAATCCGTATACGCCAGAGCCGCTGGCGTAGGCCTCTCCACACCCAGACGGGGCGTCCGAGCCTACGTGATTGTTACTAATCCGACCACGGCTTAGGCTTCCGATCCCAGCGGTGCGCTTTTAACCTCTGCACCAAGGCCGCATCCAGCGGACCGGCATCACTCATCGCAATGTTCTGCCGCACGTGCTCGGGCTTGCGCATCCCCACAATCGTCGTGCTCACCACTGGGTTGGTGAGAATGAATCGCAATGCCATCTCTGGCAAGCTCATTCCCGGCGGCAAAATTGCCTTGAGTCTTTCCACGCGAGGAAGTGTATTTGAGAGATTCTCTGAGCCAAAATATCTCGATCGCCAATCATCGGCAGGGAACTTCGTTTGCAAGGTCATCTTCCCGCCCAGGCTGCCTTCATCGAGCGGCACACGCGCGATCACGCCGATGTTCAACTCCTTGCAGGCCGGCAATAATTCATCTTCCGGCGACTGGTCAAAAATGTTGTAGATTACCTGCACCGAATCGATCAATCCGCTACGCAGGGACTTGATTCCATTCCACGGCTCCCATCGGTTCAAACTCAACCCGAAAAAGCGAATCCATTTATCACGTTTAAGTCTCTCGACCGTCGCGCGAAATTCCGGTTCGTCAGTCCAACTGTCATCCCACACGTGAAATTGCAAAAGATCGATGGAATCGGTGCCTAGCTTCTGCCGAATTAAATCGGCGTATTTGAAAACGTGGTCCGCAGGGAATACGTCCTGATAACGATATTTCGGCGAGGCCGGCCACTTGTCGTTCTTGGGGGGTATCTTGGATGCCGCATATAACCGCTTGCCCTTATTGCGCGCGATAATCTGGCCAAGCAAGCCGTCGCTCTTGCCGTTTCCGTACGCCCAGGCGCTATCGAAAAAGTTGCAACCCAGATCGACAGCCAGTTGCAACGCCTTGAGCGACTCTTCATCTTTGGAACCACTCCATTCACCCATTCCCCAAAGCCCGACAGCAATGTCACTGATTTCCCAGCCTGTGCGACCAAACGTGCGGTGTTTCACGGAGTCTCCTGTGCCACTGCTTGGCTTAGAAAATATATCAGTCGCGTGGGATGTTATTTAGTCGCCAGGGGAAAGCTCGCGGTCGAGCTAAAGGAACTTGGGAGCGCGATCCGCCTCTCTTAATCGAACCCGTTATCAGTTCCCGGTTCTCAGCCTTTACTTGCGCTTAGAATGCGCACTCTGGCTCATGGTGAGGAGCACCGTCTGCGCTAAGCGCTCGACCACCGCAACGTCGCCGTCGTCGAACGCGAAAGGCAAATTTGAGAAGATCTCAATCAGTCCGATGACCTGCCGCTCATACTGAACCGGCGCGGCAAGAATTGAGCGGATATCCAGCCATTGGCAGCTTTCCGTATTCACGCGTGGGTCGGTCTGTGCGTCATCGCAGCGCAGGGCTTTGCCGGTGCGAATACACTCGCCCGAAAGGCCTGAGGTCGCATCCAGCTTCGAACCCAACGCCGGCGTATTCTTGCCCACACTGGCGCGGCACATCATCGAGCCGTTGTGGGCAAGCGCGATGGCCGCGCCCGTTCCGCGAGTCAGCGAACACGCCTTGGCGCTGATCAGGCGCAGCGCAAGATTCAGGTCAGAGCCGAGCGAGCCGAACTCGTATTGGACCGTGGTTGATGCAGGTCTTTCGGGAGCCCATGCCTCCGGTTCCAAGCTAATAGCCAGCGGCTCGCGTATTTCATTTGTGGCGAAGGCCGCCAGCGCAGAATCGCCCAACGTGAGCTTGGGCGCCTCACGGGTAGGGCTGTTGTCGTTCAGCGTGAGCCATTCCTTCAGGCGCTGGCGTGCTTCTTCCGGAAGATCGGAGAAGCGCACTCCGGCACGGCCCAGGGCATCTGCCCAGGCGACGTAGCCGGTGGTATCGAGTTGGGTAGCTTCGGACAGGCTAAGGTGAAGCGACAGGCGGCGATGGGGTTGAAGCGGGGCGGCGGTGTGCATCGCCAGCCCTTCTTCGCTCAGGTCGAGAATCACTCCGCCGGTAACGCCATCAAAACTCGCAAATGCCGGCGTGTTGACTTTCTGACGAAGTGAATGCCGCCGGTCTGGAGTGATTTCGTTGCCCGCCATCTTGCGCGGCTCCGCCAAAATTCCATCATCAGCGGAAACTGGCAAGGGGGAAAGTACATGGCCGGGTTCCCAGCGTGATCTACCATCCCACCTTCTGCCCTTTATTCTGCTCGTCCAGCCACTTTTTCAGCGGGGCGAAATATTCCAGTAACGCGCCGGCATCAATCTGCCGCTCTCCCGTAAGAACTTCCAGCGCATCGGGCCACGGCTTGCTCTGGCCCATTTCCAACATCTTGTTGAATTTCGACCCGGCTTCTTTGGAACCGAAGAAAGTACAGCGATGTAGCGGGCCCGTGTACCCTGAAGCCTGGCAGAGCGCGCGATAGAACTGGAATTCCAGAATGTGTGCCAGAAAGTAGCGCATGTAGGGAACATTGCCTGCCACGTGATACTTCGCGCCAGGATCAAAGTCAGCTTCGCCACGCGCAACCGGCGGCGCTACGCCCTGGTACTTAAGCCGCAGATCCCACCAAGATTTGTTGTAATCCGCAGGCAAAACTTCCCCGGAAAACACTTTCCAGCGCCACTGATCAATCAACAATCCGAAAGGCAAGAATGCCACTCGATCGAGCGCCTGCTGCAAGAGCTGCGGGATATCATTATCGCCTTCCGGAACTTTCTCGAGCAGCCCAACTTTGTGCAGATAATCCGGCGTGATGGCCAATGCGATGGCGTCACCGATAGCCTCATGAAAACCATCATTTGCGCCATTCTCAAAAAGAAATGGCTGATGCTTGTACGCGCGCTGGTAGAAATTATGCCCGAGCTCATGATGGACGGTAACAAAATCGACGTCGCGAATTTGCAAACACGTCTTGATCCTCAAATCGTCTTTATTATCGATGTCCCATGCGCTGGCATGGCATACCACGTCGCGATCGCGGGGTTTTACGAATAACGATCGCTCCCAGAATGTCTGCGGAAGAGGCGCGAAGCCCATCGAGATGAAGAAATTCTCACCGTACTTCACCATGCCCTTGGGATCAAGATTCCTGGCTTTCAGCAGCGCCGTCACGTCTACGCCGCTGTTTTCAGGAAGGCCGAGCAACGGGAAGGTATTTTCCCACTCCTGCGCCCAGGGATTGCCTAGCAAATGAGCGGGAATCGGACCGTCCGGAGGAACCAGCTGCGGCCCGTACTTCTGCACCAGTTTGCTCCGGACATAGGCATG
>Ga0209266_1003097_pt1 | contig 10268 bp, 13 predicted proteins | sample GraSoiAngelo_132_FD_185889 | JGI IMG/M metagenome (GOLD analysis project Ga0209266, IMG submission 185889) | Grasslands soil microbial communities from the Angelo Coastal Reserve, California, USA - 14_0929_02_40cm (SPAdes) (version 2) | ecosystem: Environmental > Terrestrial > Soil > Grasslands ...
TGGGATCTGGCGCATTATAGAATCCGTTGAACGTGACCCTAAGGGAGGGGCCATCATGCGTTGGACACTTTTGGTATGCCTGTCCTGCTTCGCGGCCGGCGTTTGGGCCGGCGATGTGGGGCAGATCAAGGCCGCCACGGGAGCGGTGTTCCTCGAGCGGCAAGGCGAGCGGCTGCCGGCCACCCTGGGCATGCCGGTGCAGGAGTCCGATACGCTGGTTACCGGCGCCGACGGCTCGGCCGGGGTGACGTTCTCCGACAACAGCGTGCTTTCGGTGGGCCCGGGCAGCGTATTGGCGATCGAGCGCTATGCGTTCGATTCGACCACGCACAACGGGCATTTCGATGCCTCGCTGAAGAAGGGAACGCTCGCCGTCGTCTCCGGCAAGATGGTCAAGCAGTCGCCCGACGCGATGCGGGTGCGCACGCCGTCCTCGATCATGGGTGTCCGCGGTACCGAGTTCGTGGTGAAGGTCATCGAGCCGGGAAACTGAGCGAATGCTGGTGCTGGTGCTCGGCGCGCTGGTTATCCTCGGCGCGATCTATGCTGAGCCGGTGCCGCCCGAAAAGACGGTTGTGGTTCTGCCCAGGGCCGTCTTACAGCGACCGCCCGACGAGACCGTGGTGGTTCTGCCCAGCGCGGACGGGCATACCGGCACCGTCGTCGTACAGCGCGGCGGCGAGCGCCATGTGCTCAACCAGCCGTTCGCGGCGAGCCGGCTGACGGGCGGGAAAGCCGAGATTACGCAGCTTTCGGACGCCGAAGTGCGCCAGTCTTTCGGTGTCGCGCTCGAAGCCTTGCCTGCCAGGCCCACCACGTTTCTGCTTTACTTCATTACCGCCACCGACGAGCTGACCGACGAATCGAAAGGGGAGCTGAAAAAGATCCTGGCGGCGCTGAAGCAGCGAGCCGTCCCGGACATCATGGTCGTCGGGCATACCGATACCGTTGGCGAGCCTGAGAGGAACGATCTGCTGTCGGCACGGCGTGCCGAGCGGGTGAAGGGCTTCCTTATCGAGATCGGCATTCCTAGCGCGCAGATCCAGACCGCCGGCCGCGGCGAGCGCGAGCTTCTCGTGCCGAGCGCCGACAACGTCGACGAGCCGCGCAACCGGCGCGTCGAAATCAACGTCCGCTAGCGGCTGCGCCGTTCCAGCGCACGCAAAGCAGGGTAAGGTCGTCTGATTGCTCCGTCGTGCCGGTGAACTTGCGTACGTCCGCACGTACCGCCGCGACGACCGCATCCGGCGCAGCCGACGAGAGGGGTTTCAATACCGCGTGCAGGCGCGCGACGCCGTAGAACTCGCCCGCCGCGTTCATCGCCTCGGTCACGCCATCGGTGAGCACGCACAGCCACTCGCCCGCTGCCAGGATGCGGTGCCCGCTCGGATACTCGAAGCCCTCCAGCACGCATAGCGGCGGCCCGCCGGAATGCTCTACGCGTTCGGGGACGCTGCCCGGCCGGCAGGCAATCGGCGGCTCGTGGCCCGCGTTGCAGAAAGCCAGCGCGCCGCTACGCACGTCGAGCAGCCCTGCGAATGCGGTGACGAAGAACGATTCCGCGTTGTCGCGGCAGATTTCGGCGTTCGCGAGCCTGAGGAGCGAGCCGGGGTCGCCAGGGCCCCGCAGGGCGATGCTCTTCAATAGCGACTTGGAGAGCGCCATGAAAAGGCTCGCCGGAAGTCCCTTTCCGGAAACGTCGCCGACCACCAGGAAAAGCCGGTCCTCGTCCACCATGAAGCAGTCGTAAAAATCGCCGCCGACCATTCGCGCCGGCTCGAGCACCGCGTCGAGGGCAAAACCCGTCTGTCCGGCGAAAATCGTGCGCGGCGCCGGCAGCAGCCCCATCTGGATGCGCCGCGCGGCTTCCAGCTCGCCGGCGACGCGCGCCTGCGCTTCGCGCAGCAGCCGCCGCTGGCGGTCGGCTTCGGCAAACGTCGCTCCGAGCAGGGCGGCGAAGACGGCGAGCGCCGCCAGCGCTGGCGCCGTGACGTTCAGCAGCAGTCCGGTCATGAAGGCGAGGATGCCTGCTGCCGCAAGCGCGAGCAGCGCCGCCGCCAGAAGCGCGAAGGATATCCACGGGCGCGCTGCCGGAACGAACAGGACGAACAGAACCCCCACGCCGGCCAGCAGCGCGGCTTCGGTCCACGCCGCGCCCGTGGGCCGGCGCAGATAGGTGCCATCGAAAATCTGCTCGAGGATTTGCGCGTGCACTTCCACGCCCGGAATGCGCTCACCAAGCGGGGTGGCCTGGAAATCGAGCAACCCCAGTCCCGATACGCCGACGAGGACGAATTTGTCGCGAAAAAACTCGGCTGCGGCCTTTCCGGAAAGCACATCCTCGGCCGGCACGAAGCGCTGCGCATCGTGACGCCCGAAATACACGTTCAGCGTGCCGTCGGACTGGATCGGAATCGACGCAGGACCGACGTTGAGGTCCACGTGCTCGCCGCCTTGGTCGTCGATGCGCAACTCCTGCGTGCCGGTGGCGATGCGAATCATCTCCACCGCAAGCGCCGGCACGATGACTTTTCCGATCCGCGCAACCAGGGGGATTCGCCGCAGGATGCGATCCGGTGAGTCGGCGCTGATCAGCCCGCGGCCGGCGGCTGCCCGATCGATCTCCGGCCGGCTCTGCAGCTGGCCATCGAACTGCTGTAACGGCAGCTCGCGCCGGCCGGACGATAGTACCGGCGCCACGTGCGGCGGATGCGGGAAACGGCGGTCGCGATAGTCGATTCCGGCGATGCCCAGCACCACTTTTCCGCCCTGGACCGCTTGCGCGAGCGCCGCGTCGGCTCCCGCCACCGAGCGGTCCGGCTCGACGAACAGCACGTCGACGCCGATCGCCGCCGGCCCGGCGCGCGAAATGGCGCGCACGAGGTCTGCCGTGACGCTGCGTGGCCATGGCCACTGCCCCAGCGTGTCGAGCGAACGCTCGTCGATGTCCACGATAACCGCCGGCACGGAACTGCGCGCGCGCGGCATCAGCCTTTGATAGCCGTCGAACAGAGTTTCGCGCAACGCTGCGACCGGCGGCGACTCCAGACCGATGAGCAGGACGCAGACTGAGAGCAGCGCTGCGCCCATCAGCCGCGGCCCCGAACGCAGTTTCAGAGATCGATCTCCAGCCCGTCGTAGGCCGCCGAGACGCGCAGCGGCTGCGCGCCGCGGGTCAGCTCCTCGAGGCGACGCGTGTCCCTCAATACGGCTTCGATCGACGCATCGTCGGAACTGGGCTCGTGGTGGAACAGCACCAGGTGCTTGACGCCGGCCATCTGGCAGAGCTCGACCCCGACGATGTTGCTGGAATGGCCCCAGTCGGCCTTCACCGAGGCCACCTCGGCGAGCGAGTACATGGCGTCGAACACGACGAGGTCGGCGTCCCGGAAGAAGGCGACGAAGGCCTCGGCCTCGCCGCGGTTTTCGAGCTTGTGCTCGGAGTCGGTGGAGTAGATCAGTACTTTGCCGCCCGCCTCAAACCGATAGCCGTAGGAGTCTCCCGAATGGCGCTGGATCTTGGGCGTCACGCTTGCGCTGCCGGCCGCATAGGTCTCGCCGGGCACGAGCTTCACGAACTCGATCTTCGCGGCTAGCTGGTCGAACGGTACCGGGAAACAAGGCGGCGCCTGCTGCAGCCGCAGCGCCTGCTCCAGGATATCGTGGCAGCCGTGGATGCGGATTGTCGTCCCGGGCACGTAGGCGGGCCCGAAGAAGGGAAAGCCCATGATGTGATCCCAGTGGACGTGCGACATGAACACGTTCACCGTCGCAGGCCGGCCGCCCTGTCGCGCCAGCACGTGAGCGCCGAAGGGCCGTGCCCCGCTGCCCATGTCGCACACGAAATATTCGTTGCTGCCGGTCTCCAGCTCGACACAGGACGAGTGGCCGCCGAAGGTATGAGTGAGCGCGAACGGCAGCTCCCGCTGCGCAAAGTCGTAGGCCGCGCCGAACGACTCGAAACGCCGGCCGTCGGCCGCGACCAGGGCCTGGGCGAGCTTGTCCCGGACGTCGGCGGCGGTGAGCGCCACCGGCATCGAACCGCGCGTGCCCCAGAAGCGGACGCGCATGCCCGATCAGCCGCGCTCGAAAGCTTCGACCGCCTCAGACGAAACCGAAGCGAGCGCCTCGCGCATCGTTGGGAAGACGTCGAAAACGAGGTTGAAGCGGCTGATCTGGAAAATTTCGGCGACCAGGGGCTGCAGGGAAGCGATCACCAGGCGGCCGCTGCGGCTGACAGCCTGCCTGGCGGCAAGCATCAGGCAGCGCAACCCGGCGCTGGACACGTACTCGAGGCCGGACAGATCGAAGATCAGCGCCTGGCCCTCGCGCAGGCAGGCGTCGAGGTGGGGAGCGAGATCGTTCCTGAAAGCTTCGCAGTTGTCGTGGTCGAGACGTCCCACGGGCGCTACCACCCGGACTTTGGCATAGTTTCGGTGCGAAAGCGCCATTGTTAGGTTCCGACCTGTACCGTATTTTAGTGGAGAACCTTCATGAGGACGGTTCGCGAAAGCAATTCACTGCCTTCGCTCTCGGACAGCGGTTCGACGCCTGACAAGGCGGAATAGCAGCGTATCGCGACGCGGTGCTCGCCGGCCGGCAGCTTGAGCCGCGTGTGCTGACCCGATCGGATCGGCGCGATGTCGTCCCGGTTGACGTTGATGTAAAAACTGGTCTCATCGGCAAAGGCGCGAGGGCGGATAAGCACCACGTCCCCTGCTATCTCCCCAGGAGGTTGTTGAGGCGCTCCAGCCGCGCGCGCGCGTCGGTCAGCTCGAAAAGCTCCTGCTTCGCCGAAAGGGGAAGCGGAAGGATTTCGGCGAGACGGGCGCTCACCCAGGCGCTGGAATCGAGCCGGTGCGGCGGCTCGAAGAGCCCCTCGCCCTGCTGCGCGATCACGCGCTCGAGCAGGCGCACGCAGGACTTGCACTGTTCAGGTACTGGAGCGTCGATATCGTCGGGAAGCATTTCGATCGAGGCGCGCGCGAGGCCGCTGGGCTCGACTCGCCTGCCGACGATGCGAAAGCGCCGCTCGCCGCGGGCGATGATATGCAGCATGCCCAGTTGCGGCATGTCCCAGGCGGCGATGCGGGCGAGGCAGCCGATCTCCACCGGGGTCGCCGGCGCGCCGACTTCCGCGCCATCGCGGATCAGGCATACGCCGAAGGGCGTGTCGTCGCGCAGGCAGACCTTGGCCATTTCCATGTAGCGCTGCTCGAAGATCCGCAACGGCAGGCGACCGCCGGGAAAGAGCACCGTGTTCAGCGGAAAAAGCGCGAAGTCCTGCATTACGCTTGCGCGCCTTCGCGAGCCAGGCCGCGATGGCGCACGAGGACGCGCCACTGCGCACGAAACGCCTCGGCGAGCCGCTCGGCGAGGTACACGGAGCGGTGACGGCCACCGGTGCAGCCGATGGCCACGGTAACGTAGCTGCGGTTCTCGCGGGCGATCTCCGGCAGCCAGCGCGCGAGCAGCGCGCGCACGTCCTCCAGCCAGCGCTGGACCGCAGCGTCGCGGCCCAGGTACTCGGCCACGGCGCTGTCGCGACCGGTAAAAGGGCGCAGCTGCGGATCGTAGTGCGGGTTGGGCAGCATGCGGCAGTCGAGCACCCAGTCGGCGTCGAGCGGAATGCCGTCGCGGTACGCGAACGACTCGAAAAGCAGCGTGAGCGACCCCGCGTCGAGGGCGAGCAGATCTCTGATCCAGTTCTGCAGCACGCGCGGCTGCAACTCGCTCGTATCGATGCGCTGCGCGAGCGCCGCGACGCCGGCCAGCAGCGTGCGCTCGCGCTCGATCGCCTCGGAAAGCGTCAGGCCGGAGCTGGCGAGCGGATGACTGCGCCGCGTCTCGGAGAAGCGCCGCAGCAGCGTCGGAGAATTCGCCTCGAGGTACAGCACCCGGCAGTCGACTCCGCGGCTGCGCAGCTTGGCGATGTTCTCGGGCAGCGCGGCAACGGCTGCGCTTCTTGCGTCGACGCTCACGGCGGCCCGGTCGTGGCCCGCCTCGGCCAGAAAGTCCGCCACCTCGAGCAGCAGCGTCGCGGGCAGGTTGTCGACGCAGTAGGAGCCGCTGTCTTCGAGCACCTTGAGCGCAATGCTCTTGCCTGAGCCCGACAGCCCGCTCACCAGGATGAGCTGCACCTACTTTTCGCCTTCGCTCTCGCTGCCGTCGAGCTCGCGTTTCTGTCGCGCCAGGAACTCGGCGGTCGAGTCGACGCCGCGCAGCTTGAGGATGTGGTTGCGCACCGCGGCCTCGACCAGCACGGCGAGGTTGCGGCCGGCGGCGACCGGGATGATGACCTTGCGCACCGTCACGCCGAGTATGTCCTCCCACAGGTCGGCAAGCGGCAGGCGCTCGCCGGGATCGCGCCCTTCGGGGCGGGGCTTCTCGAGATGCGCGATCAGCTTGAGCTTCATCTTCGGGCGCACCGCGGTCTCGCCGAAGATGGTGCGGATGTTGAGCAGCCCCAGGCCTCTCACCTCGAGAAAATCCCTCAGCATCGGCGGGCAGCGGCCGTCGAGCGTGTTGGCGGCGATGCGCGAGATCTCCACGATGTCGTCGGCCACCAGGCCGTGCCCGCGGCTGATCAGCTCGAGGCCGAGCTCGCTCTTGCCCACGCCCGACTCGCCGGTGATCAGCACGCCAAGGCCGAGCACGTCCATGAAAACGCCGTGCCGCTCGGTGCTCTCGGCGAGCGCCTTGGCAAGGTAGCGTGCCAGCTTGTCGATCACGCGCGCGGCCGGCATCGGCGAGGTAAAGAGCGGCGTGTGGGTCCGCGCCGCGGCGTCGAGCAGCTGCGGCGGCGGCGTGACGCCGTCGGCGATGATCACCGCCGCGGGCGCGAACTCGAACAGCCGCTCGACGAATCCGGCAAGCGTGCCGGCCTCGTAGGCGCCGACGACCTGGATGCTGTTGGGGTGGGTGAGGTTGAGATGGCCGATCAGCGAGGCGGCCTTGGCCGCCTCGCGCCGCACCGCGGTGCCGCCTTCGCGCCCCGCGATCCAGGCGAGCGACAACGCCTCGCGATTGTCGTCATGCAGCCGCGCGACGTTGACCTGCAGCATCCGGTTGCCACGCCGTGATCAGCTGGTGAAGGGCACCGGCGTCCGGCGCCCCGCTCATCGCCTCGCGCAGCGCCTTGTCGCTGAACATCTGCGCGAGCTCGGAAAGGATCTGCAGGTGCTTCTCGGTCGCCTTTTCGGGAACCAGCAGCACGAATACCAGGCTGACGGGACTGCCGTCGGGGGCGTCGAAGGGCACCGGCTGCGCGGGCCGCAGGAACGCGCCCAGCGCCTCCTTCAGTCCCTTGATGCGGCCGTGCGGAATCGCTACCCCCTGGCCGAGCCCGGTCGAGCCGAGGCGCTCGCGCGCGAACAGGCTGTCGAAGACCAGGCTGCGGGCGAGGCCGTGATGGTTCTCGAACAGCAGGCCGGCCTGCTCGAACAGCCGCTTCTTGCTCGACACCTGCAGGTCGAGCACGATGTGGTCGGCGCGCAGAAGATTGGCGACGAGACTCATTGGAGCGCGCGGATTATACGCGCTTCTCCTCTATAGGGATTTTCTTTGGTTGACAGGCGGGATCTGCAGCGCCTCACGATATTTTGCAATCGTGCGGCGCGCCACTACGATGCCTTGCTCGCCGAGGATCTGCGAGATGCGCGCGTCCGAAAGCGGGGCTTTCGCGTCCTCGGCGGCCACCAGCTGCTTGATCAGCGCGCGGATCGCGGTCGAGGACGCGGCGCCACCGGCCTCGGTGGCGACGTGGCTGCCGAAGAAATACTTGAGCTCGAAAGTGCCGCGCGGCGTGGCCATGTACTTCTGCGTGGTGACGCGCGAGATGGTGCTTTCGTGGAGCCCGAGCGTCTGCGCAATCTCGCGCAGCACCAGCGGCCGCATCGCGACTTCGCCGTGCTCGAGGAAATGGCGCTGCTGGTCGACGATCGCCTGCGATACGCGCAGGATGGTGTCGAAGCGCTGCTGCACGTTCTTGATCAGCCAGCGCGCCTCCTGCAGCTGCGAGGCGATGGCGGCGCCGCTAGTGCGCGCTCCCGCCGCGAGCTCGGCGTACAGGCGGTTGATGCGCAGGCGCGGCATGGCGTCTGGATTGAGGCTCGCGCGCCAGACGCCGCGCTGCTTGCGCACGATGACGTCGGGAATCACGTAGCGCGTCTCCACCTTGGCGTAGGCGGCGCCCGGGCGCGGATTGAGCGCCTGGATCAGGCGCTGCGCCGCGCGCAGCGCCTCCTCGCCGGCGCCGGTGATGTTCTTGAGGCGCGTGTAATCGCGGCTCGCCAGCAGCTCCAGATGTTTTTCCACGATGTCGAGCGCCAGGCGCCGCGCCGGCTCATCGGGCATGATGCGCAGCTGCAGCGCCAGGCACTCCCCGGGGGAGCGCGCGCCCACGCCGGCGGGCTCCAGGTTCTGCAGGTGCCTGAGCGCGATGCCGAGCTCTTCGGGATCGGCTTCGGCGGGCAGCAGCGCGGCGATTTCCTCGAGCGGCTGGGTCAGATAGCCGTCCTCGTCGAGGGCGTCGATCAGCAGCTGGACGAATACGCGGTCGCGATCGCCGAGATTGGTGAGCGAGAGCTGGCCGCGCAGGTGATCGCGCAGCGTCGGCGTGTCCGGCGCGGTGAAGCTGCGGTCGCCCTCGTCATCGTCGTCCGGCCCGCGCCAGCTGGAGGCGATATCCGCCGGCCAGTCGGTGTCGGGGGCCGCGGGCTCGGTGCTGCCGCTCGCGCCGGCGCCGCCAGCCGGGGCGGGCGCGGGTGCGGCGGCGTCGGGCTCGCCTTCGGCATCCTCGCGCTCGAGCGCCGGATTCTCCATCAGCATGCGGTCGATCTCCTGGTTGAGCTCGACCGTCGACAGCTGCAGCAGGCGGATGGACTGCTGCAGCTGCGGAGTTAGCGTGAGGTGCTGCGACAACCGGAACTGCAGGGACGGCTTCATCGTCGGGAGTGTGCCGTCATGGCGTGAAGACAGCGAGGCTACATCCGGAAGTTCTCGCCGAGGTAAACACGGCGCACGCTGTCATTATAAACAATCTCCTCGGGATGCCCCGAGGCGAGCACCGCGCCTTCGTTGATGATGTAGGCCCGGTCGCAGATGCCCAGGGTCTCGCGCACGTTGTGATCGGTGATCAGGACGCCGATGCCGCGTTCCTTGAGGAACCTGATGATGCGCTGAATGTCGAGCACGGCGATCGGGTCGACGCCGGCGAACGGCTCGTCGAGCAGGATGAAGGCCGGCTTGGTGGCGAGGGCGCGCGCGATCTCGAGGCGGCGGCGCTCGCCGCCCGAGAGCGAGATCGCGGCGTGCTTGCGCAGATGCGCGATGTTGAGGTCCTTCAGCAGCTCGGCGAGGCGCGGCTCGATCTCGCCCGGCTGGAGTCCCTGCAGCTCGAGGATGGCCTGCACGTTCTCTTCCACCGTGAGGCGCCGGAACACCGAATTCTCCTGCGGCAGATACGAGATGCCCAGCCGCGCGCGGCGGTGGATCGGCAGGTGCGTGAGCTCGGTGGTGTCGAGGTGGATGCTGCCGGCATCGACCGGTATCAGCCCGACGATCATGTAGAAGCAGGTCGTCTTGCCCGCGCCGTTGGGGCCGAGCAGCCCCACCACCTCGCCGCTGGAGACATCGAGCGAGACGTCCTGCACCACGGTGCGCGACTTGTAGCGCTTGCGCAGGCGCTGCGAGCGCAGCTGGCTCAGCCCGGTGCGCTCGTTGGCCTTCATTTTTTTTCCGCGTCGGCCGGGTTGATCTTCGGCTGGATCACCGCGCGCACGCGCCCGCCGCTCGACCCCTTGCCGGCGCTGACCGAGAAGAAATCGGAGCGCTGGTCGACCAGGATGTAGTTGCCCGCGACCTCGTCGCCGTCGCGGTTGACGCGCGCGTTTTCGAACAGCTCGATCTTGCTGTTGCGGTCGTCGATCTCGATGCGCAGGGCCTCGCCGTCGACCCAGGCGCCGTCCCTGCCTTCCTTCGGATCCTGCCGCTGGCGGAAGCGCACCGGGTTGCCGGTGGCGGTCGAGGATTGATAGCCCTCGGCGTCCTGGCGCACGACGATGCGCTCGGCGCGCACCAGGATGGTCCCCTTGGTGAGCACCACGTTGCCCTCGAAGATGTTCATGCGTCGCGTGTCGTCTGCGCTAAGGCGGTTGGCTTCGATCTGCGTCGGCTTGTCCCGGTCCGCCTTTTCGGCCCAGGCGACGCACGCCGCCGAAAGAATTGCCGCCAGCCAGACGCGCTTCATGGCCCCTTCTTCGGCTCGA
>Ga0209266_1003098_pt1 | contig 10267 bp, 8 predicted proteins | sample GraSoiAngelo_132_FD_185889 | JGI IMG/M metagenome (GOLD analysis project Ga0209266, IMG submission 185889) | Grasslands soil microbial communities from the Angelo Coastal Reserve, California, USA - 14_0929_02_40cm (SPAdes) (version 2) | ecosystem: Environmental > Terrestrial > Soil > Grasslands ...
GAGCCTGTCGACCACGGCCGAGCTGCATGGCGACACGTTCGTTCTCAACGGCGAGAAGCTCTGGTGCACGAACGGCACGATGGCCGAGCTGCTCGTCGTGATGGCGCGCGACCCCAAGACGAAGAGGATCAGCTGCTTCATCGTCGAGACCGACTGGCCGGGCGTGAAGGTCGAGTACCGCTGCCGCTTCATGGGCCTCAAGGCGCTCGCCAACGGCATCATCAGTTTCCAGGATGTGCAGGTGCCGCGCGAGAACCTGATCGGCGAGGAGGGGAAGGGGCTCAAGATCGCGCTCGTCACCCTCAACACCGGACGGCTGACTCTGCCCGCCACCTGCGCAGGCGTCGCCAAGCAGTGTCTCGAGATCTGCCGAGGCTGGTCCAACGAGCGCAAACAATGGGGCGTCCCGATCTGGAAGCATGAAGCCGTCGCCCACCGCATCGCGGACGTGGCCGCGACGACCTTCGCCATGGACTCGGTCTCCAAGCTGGCGAGCGCGATGTCGGATCGCGGAGGGTATGACATCCGCCTCGAGGCCGCGGCGGCGAAGGAGTGGAACACGGTCCGCGCCTGGGAGATCGTCGACGTGACCCTGCAGATCCGCGGGGGCCGCGGCTACGAGACCGAGCGCTCGCTCGAGGGGCGCGGCGAGTTCCCGATTCCCGTCGAGCGGCTCATGCGGGACGTGCGCATCAACCTCATCTTCGAGGGTTCGAGCGAGATCATGCACCTCTTCATGGCGCGCGAGGCGGTGGACAAACACCTGCAGGTGGCGGGTGCGCTGATCGACGCGAAGAAGGGCAGGGGCGAGAAGCTCCGCGCGCTTCCGGGGATCTTCGGCTACTACGCGAAATGGTACCCGCCCCTCTGGCTGCGGGGCCTTGCCGGTCCGCTTCGCCACCGCGACTGGGGACGGCTCGCGCCGCACCTGCGCTTCGTCGAGCGGAGCTGCCGCAAGCTCGCGCGCGAGAGCTTTCACGGCATGACGGTCTACCAGGGGAAGATGGAGCGAAAGCAGGGCTTCCTCTTCCGCTGCGTGGACGTCGTCATGGAGCTCTTCGCGATGGCGGCGACCATCTCCCGGGCTCGGCAGATGGTCGATGACCGCGACCCCGATGCGGAGCGGGCGCTGGAGCTGGCCGACCTCTTCTGCCGCACGGCCCGCCGCAAGGTGCGGCGGCTGTTCCGCGATCTGTGGGCCAACGAGGACATCCGCAAGAACGGCGTGGCGGCCAGCGTGATGCAGGGCGAGCAGGTGTGGCTCGAGAGGGGCGCCATGGACATCGGGCTCACCCCGCAGGCGTTCAAGACCCGCTCCCTCGTCGAGCAGCGGGCAGCCGGCCCCGGGAGAGCGCAAAAGGCGGCGGCGGACGCGTCGTAGGACCTGGCCAGTTAGGCGGTAGCCCGACGAGAGAAGACCGGCGCGCAGGCCGAGACTCGCGACCGGCTCTCGATCAGCACGGAATCGCCGAACTCGTGCGTGAGATGTAGCGCAACTCAGCCCGTCCGCGCCAGACGAAGAAGTTCCGCCGCGTCGCGGAGCTCGTGCGCGCCGAGGGCTGCGGCGCCGAGGGCCTCCGCCCCGGCGCGGCCGAGGACCGGGGTCGCGAGGGCGAGGAACTTCGTCCTCAGGCGCTCGCGCTGCGCTCCGACATCGGACGCTGGAATGCCGACGTCGGCCTCGCCCTCGAGCTGCCCGCTCTCCGTGTGGACGGTCACGGTCGTGCGGGTGGCCCGCGTGCCGGCCACCGGGACCACGGTCACCCGGTCGCGGAGGCGCACCAGGCCCGGGTCGCACATGCGCGCGTCGGTGAACGTCTCGGGATCGGCGGTGTCGGCGCCGAGGAGTGCCATTGCCGTGGTCGCGCGCAGGCTGAACTTCCCTTCGAGCCCGGTGCGCGGCTCGACGATGTTGCACACGGCGAGGAGCGAGGGATCGACACGAACCTCGACGCCGGCGATCCGTTCCGGCGCGAGGGCGTGGCGCGTACGCAGCGCGCCCGCCGCCTCGATCGCGGCGTGCGTGAGGTAGCAGGCCGCGTGGTACTTGAAGAGCGTATCGCGGACGAGGAATCGGCCCGCCCAGCGATCGAGCGCGTCGCTCCTCGGCTCCGCGCCCGCGTGGGTGGCGGCGAAGCCCTGCGGCGCTTCGAGGACGGACGGGCTGGCGGTGAAGCCACCCCGCGCGAGGAGCGTCGCGAGCAGCCCCGTCTCGGCGGCCCGGCCGGCGTGAAGCGGCTTGGCCATCGAGCCGAACGCCGACTTGAGGCCGGCCGCCTGCGTCCCGGCGATGCCGAGGGCGTGGAGCCACCGTTCCTCGTCGAGCCCGAGGAGATGCGCGCAGGCGGCCGCAGCACCGAACGCTCCGACGGTGGCGGTCGCGTGGAAGCCCGCCGCGTAGTGCCCGGGCCCGAGGAGCGCGCCCAGGCGGCACTCGAGCTCGATGCCGGCCACGAGCGCGGCGAGGAGCCGCGGGCCGTCGGCGCCCTCGCTCTCCGCGAGCGCGAGGAGCGCCGGCAGGAGCGGCACCGAGGGGTGGCCGCTCATCACCGTGTGGGTATCGTCGAAGTCGAGGGCGTGCCCCGCCGCCCCGTTGACGAGTGCCGCGCTGAGCCGCCCGGCGCGCTCGGACCGGCCGATCAGCGTCGCCCGTGCGCCGTCCTCGGTCCGCGCGACGGACTCGACGAGAATCTCCGTCAGCGGCTCGCGCGACCCGGCGAGCGCGCAGCCGAGGAAGTCGAGCAGGCAGTGGCGGGCCACCTCGAGCGCGTCCGCGGGGATCGCGTCGTGGCGGATGCCCCGCACGGCGCGGACGAGCGCCAGGGTGGCGCCTGCACTCATCTCGCGAGGCTCCGTCGTATCGTCTCCTTGACGGACTCGCGCAGGGCCGCCAGGTCGACGGCCCCCGGGTCGACGAGCCACTGCATTGCCACGCCCCGCAGCAGGGCGAGGAACATGGCGGCCCCGGCCCCGGGATCGACATCGGCTCGAATCCGCCCCTCCTCGATGCCCCGGCGGATGCAGCCGCCGGCCGCCGAGCGGATGGACTCGTTCAGCTCGGCAAAGACGCTGCGCAGCTCGGGTACCGGTCCCAGCGCCTCGCCCATGAGGACGTAGAGGGCACGCAGCCGCTCCTCGCGGGCAGCGAGCTCGCGCAGGTAGGTGTCGCCCATTTCGCAGAGCGCGTCGAGCCCGGCGCGGCCCTCGATGGCCGGGATCATCTGGTCGTGTGCGAAGCGGGTCGTCATCCTCTCGACGAGGGCGCGGAGCAGGTCCTGCTTCGAGCCGAAGCGGTGGCTCACGAGCCCGCCGCTGTAGCCCGCCACCTTGCCGATCTCGGCCAGCGTGGTGCGGCTGTAGCCCTGGCGGGCGATCAGCTTGACCGCCGCGCGCAGCATGAGCTTCTCCGAGAGCGCCGACCGCTCGGCCTGGGTGCGCCGGCGGGGCGGCTTCCCCGGGCGCCGGGTCGCGGCGGCAGTCGGGGCCGTCCGCGCCATCGTCAGCCCTCGCGCGCGGTGCGGGGGCGGCTCTCGTCCGGTACCGTCATGGCCGCCCTGTAGCGGAAATTTACTTATTGATCAACCCATAAGTTTGTGCTAGCGGGAGGCCGCCTCCATGGCGGACCCCGATTTCGCCGCGTTCGCACTCGTCCCCAAGGGCCACGCCTTCGAGGACTTTCACGACGGCCAGGTCTTCGAACACCACTGGGGGCGGACGCTCAACGAAGGCGACAACTCGCTGTTCGCGACCATGGCGCTGCGCTTCCTCCCGCTCTACTTCAACGCGGAGTACGCGCGCGCGCACGGCCACCCGGGCGTGGTGGTCGATCCGCTCCTCGTGCTGTGCACGGTGATCGGTCTCTCGGTGGAGGACCTCTCCGAGGCGGGCGGCCCGTTCCTCGGCGTCGAGGACGTCGCGTTCCTCCGCCCCGTCTATCCGGGAGACACGGTCACCGCCCGGAGCCGCGTCGTCGCGAAGCGCGAGTCGGAGAGTCGCCCCGCCTTCGGCGTCGTCACCTGGGAGACGCAGGGTCGAAACCAGCGGGGCGAGGTCGTCGTCAGCTGCCGGCGCACGAACCTGGTCGCGAAGCGGAGGGCGTGATGAGCCTGCTCACCGGCATCGTCGAGCGCGTCCCCGCGGCGTACTACAGCGACGAGCGCCAGGCGATCCTCGAGACGGCGCGCGAGTTCGCGATGAGGGAGGTCCTGCCGGTCGCGAACCGGCTCGACCCGGTGCAGGGCGAGATCCCGATGGAGCTCCGGCAGAAGATGGCCGAACTCGGCTACTTCGGCATCCTGATCCCGCAGGAGTACGGCGGCCTCGGACTCGGCATCTTCGAGTACGTGCTCGTCACCGAGGAGCTGGCGCGGGCGTGGATGAGCGTCGCGAGCATCATCGCGCGCGGCAACGGCATCGGCGCGGGCTTCAGCGAGGACAAGCGAAGGGAGATGCTTCCGAGAATGGCGCGCGGCGAGTGGCTGGGCGCCTTCGCGCTCTCCGAGCCCGGCGCGGGCTCCGACGTCGCCTCGATCCGGTGCCGCGCGGAGCTGGCCGGCGACGAGTGGGTGGTGAACGGCCAGAAGATGTGGTGCACGTTCGCCGACGGCGCCGACTTCATCATCCTGGTCGCCCGGGCCACGCCCTACGACCCGGAGAACCGTCACGCCGGCATCGCCCAGTTCCTGATCGAGAAGGAGCGCGGCAAGTTCCCGCCGGGAATCGAGGGTACGGCGATGCGGAAGATCGGCTACCACGGCTGGAAGACGTGGGAGCTCTCCTTCGACAACTTCCGCATCCCGAAGGAGAACATCCTCATCCACTCCGCGCGCAGCGGCTCCTCGGAAGGCTTCAAGCGGACGGCGATGGGGCTCTCGGTCGCACGCATCCACACCGCCGCGCGCTCGGTCGGTCTCGCCCGCGGGGCGCTCGAGGACTCGGTCGCCTACGCGCAGACGCGCGTGCAGTTCGGCCGGCCGATCGGCGACTTCCAGGCGATCCGGTTCAAGCTGGCCTGCATGGCGACCGAGATCGAGGCGGCGCGCGCGCTCACCTACGCCGCCGCCGACGACTTCGACCGCGGGCGGCGCGCCGACGTGCAGGCGTCCATGGCGAAGCTCTTCGCGAGCGAGATGACCGAGAAGGTGACCAGCGAGGGCATCCAGATCCACGGCGGCGCCGGCTACACGAGCGAGTACCCGCTCGAGCGCTACTGGCGCGACGCGCGTCTGACCAGGATCTTCGAGGGCACCTCCGAGATCCAGCAGCGGATCATCTCGGACGCCTTCCTCCCGAGGCCGAAGGGATGAGCACGGAGCGCGCCTACTTCGAGGACTTCGAGGTCGGCCAGAAGATGCATCACGCGCGCGGCACGACGATCGGCGAGGTCGAGAACCAGCTCGTCACGAAGCTCGTGATGAACACCGCCGACGCGCACTACAACGAGCACAAGATGCGCGCCACGCCCTTCGGGCAGCGGCTCGTCTTCGGCCTCGTCACCGGCTCGATCGTGATCGGCCTCGCGACGCAGGATACCGCGGAGCACGCGATCGCGGAGCTGGGCCTCGACCGGCTCCGCTTCCGCGCCCCGGTGTTCCACGGTGACACCCTCACGGCCTACAGCGAGGTGATCGCGAAGCGTGACGCCGACCGCGACGATGCGGGCGTCGTCCGCTTCCGGCACTGGGGCGTGAAGCACGACGGGACGATCGTCTTCGAGGGCGAGCGCGAGGTCCTCCTCAAGCGGCGGAGCCACTGGGCGCGGGGCGAGGCGACGCCGCGATGATCGCCGCCCGCACGGGACCGCTTGCGGACGTCCGCATCCTCGACCTGACGCAGGCGCTCGCCGGGCCCTTCTGCACCATGCTGCTCGCCGACCTCGGTGCCGACGTGGTGAAGATCGAGCCGCCACAGGGCGACATGACCCGGACCATGCCGCCCCATCCCGCCGACCGCGAGGGCTGCGACTACGGTGGCTACTTCGCGAGCATCAACCGGAACAAGCGCTCCGTGGTCCTCGACCTGCGCGGGGCGGGCGATCGCGACATCCTCCTCCGGCTCGTCGACCGGGCCGACGCCGTGGTGGAGAACGCCCGCGTCGGCGTGATGGACCGCCTCGGGGTCGGCTGCGAGCGGCTGCGCGAGCGGAACCCGCGCCTGGTCTACGCGGCCATCCGCGGCTTCGGCGATCCCCGCACGGGGGCCAGTCCCTACGCCGAGTGGCCGGCCTTCGATATCGTCGCGCAGTGCATGGGCGGCATCGTGGGGACGACCGGGGCGGCGGGCACGGGCGGCGTCCCGTGCGGCGCGAGCATCGGCGACCTCTTTCCCGCGACGCTCGCCGCCCTGGGGATCGTCGCGGCGATCCACGCCGCACGCCGCAGCGGCGTCGGGCAGTTCCTCGACGTCGCGATGTACGACGCCCTCCTGAGCCTCTGCGAAAGCGTCATCTATTACTACTCGTACGAGCAGCGGGTGCTCGGGCCCCGGAGCACCGGGCACCCCTCGCTCTGCCCGTTCGACGTCTTCGCGACCAGCGACGGCGCGGTCGCGATCGCCGCGCCAACCGACAAGCACTGGAAGCTCTTGTGCGAGGCGATCGGGCGGCCCGAGCTCACCGCCGACGCCCGCTACGACCATAACGACAAGCGCGTCGCCAGCGCCGACGAGGTGCGCCGCCTGATCACGGCGTGGACCGGGCGTCACACCAGGCGCGAGGTGGTGGCGGCCCTCGGCGGGAAGGTGCCCGTCGGGCCGGTGAACACCGCGAAGGACATCTTCGAGGACCCGCACGCGAGGGCTCGCGGCATGCTCGTCGAAGTCGAGCAGCCCGGAAAGAACGCGCCCGTCGTGCTCGCCGGTCCGGCGATCAAGCTCGCTGCCACACCGGCGGCGGTCTACCGCCGCCCGCCACGCCTGGGCGAGCACACCGCCGAGGTGCTCGCCGAGGCGGGCATCGACGCCGTGCCGACGGGGGCTCCGCGCCGTCGCCCCGCCGGGCCCGGCAAGGAGGAGCCATGAGTGCGAGGCTCCGACGATCCGAGCTCGCCACCCCGGCCTCGAGCCAGAAGATGATCGAAAAGGCCGCGCGGAGCGAGGCGGACCTCGTCTTCCTCGACCTCGAGGACGCGGTGGCCCCCCCGCAGAAGGAGGCCGCGCGCGACAACGTGGTGCGCGCGCTGCGCGAGCTCGACTGGGGCAGGACGCTCCGCGCCGTGCGCGTGAACGGCGCCGACACGCGCTGGGCGCACGACGACGTCATCGCCGTGGTCGAGGGAGCCGGGGCACAGCTCGACCTTCTCATCCTCCCCAAGGTGAAGGCGCCGCGCGACGTGTGGTTCTTCGAGACGCTCCTCGAGCAGCTCGAGGCCAAGCTCGGCCTCGGGAAGCGGATCGGCCTCGAAGCGCTGATCGAGGAGACGGCAGCGCTGGCTCGGGTCGAGGACATCGCCGCCTGCTCGCCCCGGCTCGAGGCGCTGATCCTCGGCTTCGGCGACCTGTCGGCGAGCCAGGGGGTGCGCCTGGCGCTCGCCTCGGGCTACCCGGGCGACCTCTGGCACTACGCCCGCGCACGCGTCGTCGTCGCGGCGCGGGCCCACGGCCTCGACGCCATCGACGGCCCGTTCGCGAACTACCACGATCCGGAGAGCTATCGCCGCGAGGCCGCCTGGGCCTCGACGCTCGGCTTCGTCGGCAAGTGGGCGATCCACCCGAGCCAGATCGAGATCGCCAACGACGTCTTCGCGCCGACGGAGCAGGAGATCGCGCTCGCGCGGCGCATGTGCGAGGCTTACGAGGGGGCCTCCCGGGGCGGCGCCGGCGCGGCGGGCACGGGCGGCATCCTGGTGGACGCCGCCTCGGTGCGTATCTTCGAGGCCGTCCTCGAGCGTGCCCGGCTCACCGGCCGGGCCTGATCTGACGATCAGGATCTGAGAAGAGGTCGTATGGTTCTGGCCCGCCGCCTGTGGCAATGTCGCCGCGTGCGGCCGGGAGGGCCGCAGGAGGGGCCAAGTTGGCAGGGATCGTTCGCTACGGGAGCTACGTCCCCTACTTCCGCCTCTCGCGCGCCGCCATGGGGGCGGGGAAGGGGGAGCGCGCGGTCGCGAGCTACGACGAGGACTCCGTGTCGATGGCGGTCGAGGCGGCGCGGGACGCGGTCCGCGGCGACGTCGCCGTCGACACCGTGCTGTTCGCCAGCACCAGCCCCGCCTACGCCGAGAAGCTCGACACCGCGACCATCCAGGCGGCGCTCGACCTCCCGGAGACCGTGAGCTCGGTCGAGCTGGGTGGCTCGTCGCGCATGGGCCTCGCGGCGCTGCTGCTCGGCCTCGATCTGGCCGCCGCGGGGCGGCGCACGCTCGTGTGCGCGAGCGACGTGATCGTCGGGGCGCCGGGCGGCCCACGCGAGAGCCAGGGCGGCGACGGCGCGGTGGCGTTCGTCACCGGGAATCACCGGGAGGCGATCGCCCGGATGCTCGGCCGCGCCTCGGCGACGCTCGAGATCCTCGACGTGTGGCGCCTTCCGGAGGAGCGCTTCCCGAAGCAGTGGGAGGAGCGCTTCACGGCCGACACGATGGCCCCGGCCATCACCGACACCGCCCGACGGGCGCTCCGGGCCGCCGGCGTCGAGGCGTCGGCCCTCGCCACGGTGATCCTCGACGGGACCAACCCGCGCAGCATGGCGGGACTCCCGAAGGCGCTCGGCCTCCGGCCCGAGCAGGTGGCCGACCCGCTGGCCGCGACGGTCGGTCGCACCGGCGTCGCCCACGCGGGCCTCCTCCTCGCGCGCGTGCTCGACCGGGCGAAGCCGGGCGACCGCATCCTGGTCGTGTGCGAGGCCGACGGCGCCGACGCCCTCGTCCTCGAAGTGACCGACGCGATCGAGGGCATGCGGCCCGTGCGCAAGGTCGACCGCTGGATCGCGTCCAAACGCAACGAGCTGGCGTACAACACCTACCTCAAGTGGCGCGGCATCCTGCCGTTCGAGCCGCCGCGACGTCCCGACCCCGAGCGGCCGGCGGCCCCTCCGATGCGCCGGCACGAGCGCTGGAAGCTCGCCTTCGTCGGCTCGCGCTGCCTCGAGTGCCAGACCGGGCACCTGCCGCCGCAGCGGGTGTGCGTGAAGTGCGGGGCGGTCGACCGGATGCGCGACGAGCGCTTCGCGGACACCTCGTGCCGGGTCGCGACCTACACGCTCGATCACCTCGCCTACTCGCTGCAGCCGCCCGTGGTGGCGGCGTTCGTCGACTACGAGGGCGGGGGCCGTTTCTCCTGCGAACTGACCGACGTCGAACCCGCGCGGGTCGCGATCGGCGATCACCTGGAGATGACGTTCCGGCGCCTGTTCACCGCGCAGGGTGTGCACAACTACTTCTGGAAGGCCCGTCCAGGGCGCTGAAGGAGGGGATCATGGCCAGCAACGGGATCAAGGACCGCGTCGCGATCGTCGGCATGGGCTGCACGCCGTTCGGCGAGCACTGGGACAAGGGGCCCGAGGACCTCCTCGTCGACGCCGCCACGGAAACGTACCGGTCGGCGGGCATCGACCCCGCGCAGGTCGACGCCTACTGGCTCGGCACGATGGCGAGCGGCTTCTCGGGCCTGATGCTCTCCGAGGCGCTCAAGATCCCCTACAAGCCGGTGACGCGCCTCGAGAACATGTGCGCCACGGGCAGCGAGGCCATCCGCAACGCCGCCTACGCGGTCGCGTGCGGTGCCTACGATCTCGTGATGGCGATCGGCGTGGAGAAGCTCAAGGACTCGGGCTACTCGGGGCTGGTCGGCGCGAACCCGCCCAACGACGGCACGCTCTCGAACATGACCGCGCCGGCCACGTTCTCCCTGCTCGCCCCGGCGTATGCCAAGAAGTACGGCGTCGAGGAGGACACGCTCAAGCAGGTGCTCGCCCGCATCGCGTGGAAGAACCACAAGAACGGGGCGAAGAACCCGAAGGCCCAGTTCCGGAAGGAGGTGCCGATCGAGACGATCTGCAAGTCGCCCCCGGTCGCCGGCATGCTCGGCATCTTCGACTGCTCCGGCGTGAGCGACGGCTCGGCGGCGGCGATCCTCTGCCGGGCCGAGGACGCGCACCGCTACGCGAAGCATCCGATCTTCATCAAGGCGCTCTCCTTCGCGGCGGGGCCAGCGGAGGGCTACTACAGCCAGGACTACGACTTCACGACCTTCCCCGAGGTGGTCGCCAGCTCGCGGGACGCCTACCGGCAGGCGGGCGTGAAGGACCCGCGCGCCGAGATCAGCATGGCCGAGGTGC
>Ga0209266_1003105_pt1 | contig 10249 bp, 5 predicted proteins | sample GraSoiAngelo_132_FD_185889 | JGI IMG/M metagenome (GOLD analysis project Ga0209266, IMG submission 185889) | Grasslands soil microbial communities from the Angelo Coastal Reserve, California, USA - 14_0929_02_40cm (SPAdes) (version 2) | ecosystem: Environmental > Terrestrial > Soil > Grasslands ...
AGCCGCCGACTCCCATCACCGTGAAGGCGCGCGACGGCGCCACCGACCTTTACGGCCTCCTCTACACGCCGACGAACCTGGACCCGGCAAAGAAGTACCCGATCGTCAACCACATCTACCCGGGTCCGCAGACCGGCAGCGTGGCGGGCCGCGGGTTCAGGCCCGCGCGCGGGGACGCGCAGGCGCTCGCCGAGCTGGGATTCGTGGTCGTCGAGATCGACGGAATGGGGACGCCGTGGCGCTCGAAGAAATTCCACGAGGCGTACTACGGAGACATGGGCGACAACACGCTGCCCGACCAGGTGGCGGCCATGAAGGAGCTTGCCGCGCGGTATTCGTGGATCGACATCGAGCGCGCCGGCATCTACGGACACTCCGGCGGCGGATATGCGACGGCCGACGCCATGTTCCGGTACCCCGATTTTTTCAAAGTGGGGATCTCGGAGGCTGGCAACCACGACAACCGCGTGTACGAAGACGACTGGGCCGAGAAATGGCAGGGCCTGCTGGAGAAAAAGTCGGACGGCACCAACTACGACAACCAGGCGAACCAGCTGATTGCGAAGAACCTGAAGGGGAAACTCCTGCTCGCGCACGGCACCATGGATGCCAATGTGCCGCCCAACAACACGCTGCTGGTGGTCGACGAGCTGATCAAGGCGAACAAGGATTTTGATTTGCTGATGCTGCCGAACCGGGGCCACGGCTTCGGCAACGAAGGGTACATGGTGCGGAGGCGTTGGGATTACTTCGTGCGGCATCTGCTCGGCGCCGAGCCGCCGCATGAGTACGAGATGCATCCGCCCGCGCCGGCGCGCCAGCCGTCCCAAGAATGAAGAGGCTGATCAGGGGAGCCGTATGACCAGGAAGCCGAAGCGCGGCGGGAAACACGAAGGCGCGTTACGGGCTGTGAAGTCGGCGAGTGCGGCTCCAGCGCCGAGTGACGCAGAACCGGAGGCCATGGCTCACCCGGGTATCGCCCCCAAGGCCGATCCGGACATGAGCGTTGCTCCCGTGCCGATCGTGGGCATCGGCGCTTCAGCCGGGGGGCTGGCTGCGTTCGAATCCTTCTTTTCGGCGATGCCTGCCGACACCCAGCCTGGCATGGCCTTTGTCCTCGTGCAGCACCTGGCCCCCGACCACAAGAGCATCTTGTCCGACCTCGTCAAACGCTATACCAGGATGCAGGTCTTCGAGGTCGAGGATGGGATGGCGGTGCGGCCCAACTGCGCCTACATCATCCCACCCAACCGGGACATGGCCTTTGTGAACGGCACGCTGCAGTTGCTTGAAGTCGTCCACCCGCGCGGACTGCGTCTGCCCATCGACTTCTTCTTCCGGTCGCTGGCCCAGGACCAGCACGAGCGGGCGATCGGCATCGTGCTCTCCGGCACTGGCGGCGACGGCACGCTGGGCGCGCGCGCGATCAAAGGCGAAGGCGGTCTTGTGATCGCGCAGAGCCCGGAATCGACAGAGTACGATGGCATGCCGCGGAGCGTCATCGCCACGGGCCTGGTCGATTATGTCCTGCCGCCGGCCGAGATGCCCGCGCAACTGATCGACTTCGCCACGCGCGCCTTCGGAAGTCTCCGCTCGCCAGAGGCTTCGGAAAAGTCCGAGGACCAGGTCAAGAAGATCTTCGTCCTGCTTCGGGCGCAGACCGGTCACGACTTTTCGCTGTACAAGCAGACCACCATTTCCCGCCGGATCGAGCGGCGAATGGCCATCCACCAGGTCGAGGGGCTGGCCGACTACGTGCGCTACCTGCAGGAAGCGCCGGCCGAGGTGGACGCGCTGTTTGGCGACTTCCTGATCGGCGTCACCAGTTTCTTCCGCGACCCGGAGGCGTTCACGGCGTTCGAGAATCACGCCGTCCCACGCCTCTTCGCCGACAAGCCCGCCAACTCTGTGATCCGCGTCTGGGTGCCCGGCTGTTCCACTGGGGAAGAGGCCTACTCCATCGCCATCCTGATCCATGAGCGCATGCAGGCGCTGAAGCAGAGTTTCCAGGTGCAGTTCTTCGCGACCGATATCGACCGCCGGGCCATCGAAGTGGCCCGGGCCGGCGTCTATCCCGCCAGCATCGCCGCCGATGTGTCGGCGGAGCGGCTCGCGCGCTTTTTCGTCCAGGATCCCCCGGGCGCCTACCGTATCCACAAAAATATCCGCGACCTGCTGGTCTTTTCCGAGCAGGACGTGATCAAAGACCCGCCGTTCTCGAAGCTCGACCTGATCAGCTGTCGCAACCTGATGATCTATATGGGCGGGGAGCTCCAGAAGAAGGTGATCCCTCTGTTCCATTACGCGTTGAACCCGGGCGGGATCCTTTTCCTGGGCACCTCGGAGACGGTGGGAGAGTTCGCGAACCTCTTTGCCGTCACCGATCGCAAGCACAAACTCTACGAACGCAGGCAGGATCGCATCGGCGCGCTCCGACCGGCGATCGGAGGCTTCCTCGTGCCGATGATGGACGGTCGCGCTGCGGCACGACCCCCACTGAAGGGGCGCGCCGACACCGTCACTCACTGGCGTGAGTTGACCGAACGAGCCTTGCTGCAGCAGGACACGCACACCGGCGCCCTCGTCAACGAGCAGGGCGACATCCTGTATCTTCACGGTCGCACCGGTCACTATCTGGAGCCCGCCCCTGGGGAGCCGGGCATGAACATTTGCAAGATGGCCCGTGAAGGACTGCGGCGCCACTTGACCACCGCCCTTCAAAAGGCCGTGACACAACAGGCGCCGGTGCTCCACAGGGGGCTGCGGGTCAAAACCAACGGGGACTTCATGATGGTCAATCTGACCGTGAAACCGGCTGGGGTTGGCCGGGATTCAGCCGCTGAGCTGCGCCTGTTCGTGGTCGTCGTGGAGGAAGCGCCGGCGCCGGTGCTGGAACGACGCGAGAAGGCCACCGACGTGCCTGCCGGGGACGCAGGGACCCGGAGAGCGACGGCGGTTGACGCGCGCATCGAGGCGTTGAAGAAGGAATTGCGCGACAAGGAGGAGAACCTCCAGACCACGAACGAGGAATTGGAGACCTCGAACGAGGAGCTCAAGGCTTCCAACGAGGAGATGCAGTCCGTGAACGAGGAGCTCCAATCCACCAACGAGGAACTGGAGACCTCCAAGGAAGAGCTGCAGTCGGTCAACGAGGAGCTGGCCACAGTCAACGCCGAGCTGCAAACCAAGGTGGCCGATCTGTCGCGGGCCAACAACGACATGAATAACCTCCTGGCGGGCACGGGCGTGGGAACCCTCTTTGTGGACCACCACTTACGCATCCTGCGATTCACCCCCGCTATCACTCAGGTGATCAGCCTGATCCAGACCGACGTCGGGCGGCCTGTGGGCCAGCTCGTCGTCAACCTGGTGGGGTACGACGGGCTCGTGAAGGACACGCAGGAGGTGTTGGACACGCTGGCGACCAAAGAGGTGGAAGTCCAGACTGCGGACGGCGCGTGGTTCTTGCTGCGCATCCGTCCCTATCGCACTCTGGAAAATGTGATCGAAGGTGCGGTGATCAGCTTCACTGAGATCACTGAAATGAAACAGGCTCAGACGGCACTGCGGGAATCCGCGGACTTGCGCCGTCTGGCCGTCGTGGTGCGCGATGCGAGCGATGCCATCATGGTGCAGGAGCTGCACGGGCGCATCACGGCCTGGAATCCCATGGCGGTCAGGATGTATGGTTGGAGCGAGGCCGAAGCGCTGACGATGAATATCCGGGACCTGATCGGAGAAAGCGGACTCGATCAAGAGTTGGCGAGATTGCAGCGGCTTGGCCGGGGTGAGGTATTGGAACCATACCGCGCGCGGCGGATCGCCAAAGATGGCCGGGGCCTCGACGTGTGGGTGACCGCGAGCGTCCTGGTGAGCGATTCCGGGCTCCCGTATGCCATTGCGACCTCCGAGAAGCGCGCTGAGGAAGCTCGACAGTGATTGACGAGTTGCGCCGCCGAGCGGAGCAGCGAGTCCGCGAGCAAGCGGCCGAAAAGGCGGAGCTCGGGCGCGCGATCTCGCCCGAGGAATTGCGACTGGTGCTTCACGACCTGCGGGTGCATCAGATCGAGCTGGAAATGCAGAACGAAGAGCTGCGTCGGACGCAGGCGGATCTGGAAGCCTCGCGGGCGCGGTATTTCGATCTGTACGATCTGGCCCCCGTTGGCTATTTCACCATCAATGAAGACGGGTTGATCCTCGAAGCCAACTTCACCGCGGCGACGTTGTTGGGAGTGGCTCGGGGCGCGCTGATCAAGCAGCCCCTGACCCGATTCATCGTGCCTGAGGACCAGGATCGTTACTATTTGCACCGCAAACGGCTCTTTGCCACTGGTGCGCGGCAATTTCTCGATCTGCAGCTGCGGAGGGAGAACGGCACGCAGTTCTGGGCGCGGTTCGAGGCCACCGCGGCGCCGGATGCTGACGGCGCGACGCAGGTGTGCAGAGCCGTGGTGAGCGACGTCAGCGAACGTAAACGTTTGGAGGAGGAACGGCTTCGGTTCGAGCAGGAGCTCCGCGAGATGCAGAAGGCGGAGAGCCTCGCGCGGATGGCCGGTGCGATTGCCCATCATTTCAACAACCAGCTTGGCGTGATCATGGGGAACCTCGAACTGTCCTTGGGCGAGCCTCCCGTGGATGCGGGCCCCCTGACCGACGCCCTGCAAGCAACCCGCAGGGCGGCGGAGGTGAGCGGGCTGCTGCTGACCTACCTCGGACAGAGCTCCGGCAACCATGCGCCGCTGGACCTCTCAGAGAGCTGCCGTAAGAGCCTGCCCATGCTCCTGGCCGCCATGCCGGAAGGCGTGGCGCTCGAGCCCCACTTGCCCGCGCCTGGACCGGTGGTCAACGCGAATGCGGTCCAGCTGCAACTCATGTTAACCAACCTGATCACCAATGCCTGGGAGGCAGGGGGTGGCCGGCAGACGCCGATTCATCTGACCGTCAAAACAGTGTCCGCGGCAGAGATCCCCACGTCGCACCGCTTCGCCGTCGGCTGGCGGCCGCGGGACCAGGACTATGCGTGCCTCGAAGTGATCGACGCCGGCCACGGGATCGAGGAACGGGAGCTCGAGAGGATTTTCGAGCCGTTTTTCACGACCAGGTTCACCGGGCGGGGCCTGGGGCTCCCGGTGGTCCTGGGGATTTTGCACGCGCACAGCGGAGGCCTCGTGGTGAAGAGCAAGCGAGGCCGCGGGAGCGGCAGTGCGTTCCGGGCTTACCTGCCGGTGTCTGCGGAAAAAGCCGCGCGGCTGACAGACATCGCGGCCCGGGGCGCGGAGCGAGAGGAGCCCTGGACGGGCACCGTGCTCCTGGTCGAGGACGAGGAGACGTTGCGGCGGACTACACGGACCATGCTCGCTCGCCTGGGCTTTACCGTGCTGGAGACGAAAGATGGGATCGAGGCAGTGGAGATGTTTCGGCTGCACAAGGACACGATCCGTTTCGTCCTTTGCGACGTGACCATGCCGTACATGGACGGCTGGGGGACGCTGGCGGCGCTGCGCACACTCGCGCCCGGCATTCGGGTGATCCTGACCAGCGGGTACGACGAGGCCCATGTGATGGCCGACGACTACGACGAACGGCCGCAGGCCTTTCTGGGCAAGCCGTTTCAGCTCAACGCGCTTCGCGACGCGATTCGCCGCGCCCTGGCCAAGCCGGAGAACTGACTGAGCCGCGCCAGCCCCATCCGGTTCTCCAAGCCGGGGCGGCGGAGCGCTTCAAGATGAGTTGGCCGGCCTGTTCAATTGTGTACATAAATTTTCTGTGTTGACGCGTATATGGTTAAAGCCGACAGTCGCGTCGAGTCGTCGCGCGAGTCCGGCGGTCAAGGGTTTGGAGGGGAGTGGCAATGGAATCCAAGCCAAAGGGCGCGTTCAACGTCCAGGTCTTCCTCGGCTCTTCGGGAGTCGCGAGAAGGATCGTGGAGTTTCGGAGATCCGACGTCATCTTCGGCCAGGGCGACGCTTGCGACAGCGTCCTCTATATCCACAGAGGTGGTGTGAGGCTCTCGGTCGTCTCCAAGGGGGGCCGAGAGGCCATCGTGGCAATGCTCGGCCCCGGCGACTTCTTTGGGGAAGGATGCCTGGCGGGCGTATCCGTCCACACGGGGAGTGCGACCGCGATCACGAGCAGCACCATCCTTCTCGTGGAGAAGGATCAAATGGTGCGCATGCTGCACAGCCAGCACGCGCTGTCCGATCGGTTCATCGCGCATTTGCTGGCGCGGAACATCCGGATCGAGGCGGACCTGACCGACCAGCTGTTCAACTACAGCGAGAAACGACTGGCCCGGACGCTCTTGTTGCTTGCAGGGTACGGCAAGGTGGACGCGCCGGTCACGGCCGTCCCGCCGATGTCGCAGGGGACACTGGCCGAAATAGTCGGCACGACGCGGTCGCGAGTCAATTTCTTCATGAGGAAATTTCAGCGCCTGGGATTCATCGACTACACCGATGGGCTCAAGGTCAATCGCTCGCTGCTCAGCATCGTCTTGCACGACTAGACATCTTCTAAAGCCGCGTTCTGACGAAATGAAGCAAGTTTATGCCGGTGAGGCTTTAGAATCTGTCTTAGCGGCCGCACAGCGGCCGCCTAGTAACGAAGATTCGCGTACCGACGGCTGGGCATGACTCGGCCGTTCGAGGCGAAGCTTCGTTACGTTGGCGGCCTCCGCCTTGGCGGGGCGGGAGAAGACAGGATCGCCGACCCGATATCGCGGAGAACCGCGATTGTCGAGCTTCCACGGAAAAAGTCGAGCTTCCACGGAAAAAGCAGACACGGCGATTTCCAGGATGTATGAATCTGCGCGTTCGGCCACGCGCCGATCGACGCCGCGCGAGCCCGGCGGCTTCTGAAAATGATGGAGTCCGCCGCCCGTACCTCGGCTGTTGAACCGCGTTTTCGACCGCAATTAGCCGGCCGGTTGTCCTGGCTGCAGCGAATGGGCGCAAAAACATCGGAGACAAGGAAAGACACAGCAAAGGCAGGCCGAGCGGAACAATTCGTGTATCTTACATGACGCGTTCGGAGTCTAAATGGGTTAGCAAGGAGAAAACCGATGGCCAAACGTTCCACTTCGGGTATTGTCTGTCCTCGCTGCGGCGTGCCGAGCGCACGCGTCATCGGACGGTCTGAAGCGCTGCCCGTGCTCTATCTTCGCTGCGACGACTGCGGCAAGACTTCCGTCTCACCCGAATAACCCATCATGCTTTCGACCGGCCGACTCAGTCCGGACAGGATCCGCTGACCGGCCGGACGCTCTTCACTTTGAACTCGGGAAGCGCGACAGTGCCCGGGCCCGCCGTTCCGCCGGCGGCCGCAATCGCCGCGCGCACCGGATCCATGGCGCCGGCCTGAGCGGCCACATTGGCGTTCGGCGTCAACCCTTTCGCGATCGTGAAGCGCCGTGACGCGACTCCTCCCACGATCTGCACCCGCCGCCCGATGTACTCGCGGACGTCGGTCCCCGTCAGGCGGTAGGTCGAGCCGTCCTTCTTGTCCGACAGCGTGAATTGGCCCGGCGTCGTCTCGCCGCGTTCGACGCACCCGCTGAGGGTGATCATCTTGCCGGCGGCCTTCGACGGAGCACCGGGGTTTGCTCCCTGGGCAGCCAGCTGAGCCGAGCAGACGAGTGCCAAACCACAGGTGAGGCACAAGCAAGTCTGAAGTAGGAAGTCTGACGTCTGAAGTCTGCGCATCACGACCTCCCAACAAAACCGCTCAGAACCGCCGGCATCGGACGGCCGGCGAGTCGTGTCGCAATCTCGACCGCGATTGCGGGCGCGAGGTCGCTCACGGGCATCAATGGTCGCACATAATCGCCTTCCAGCGCGGCCAGCGGCACGCCGTCGCGGTAGGCCACGCGGCTGCCGGCCACCGCGCGCACGCGATCGCCGGCGGTGACGACTCCGGCGAGGTTCAGCGGATCGGCCGCGCTGATCACGACGCACCCTCCGTCGGGCGCCGTGCGACGGACTTCGCGCAGGCGATCGACGGCGTCGCTCAGTGCGAACTGTTCGCCGGACATGCCGGCGACGAAGCGTCCGCCGCGGATGTCGCCGCGCGCTTCGAGACGACGGTAGACCCGCGTGAGCTCGCGCCAGGGCGCGGCGTTTGCCTCGCGCGCGAGGAGACGCCGAAACACCACGCCGTATCGGCGGAGCAGCGTCCGAGCCTGTGCCTCCACTGCGGCATCGCGGGTGACGTCAACGACACGCCGAGGTGCGTCCGGCTCCAGCACCGACCAGCGGCCGGTGACGTCGGCGCGCCGTCCACTCGACGCGCGGACGATGGACCGCAGACCGCCGAATCCGTCGGACGCGGCGAGGCCGGCCGCGACGAGATCTACGAGCGCGCTTCGAACACCCGCCTCGTCGAGTCCGCAGGCGGCCGCCAGATCGGGGATGAACGAGGCGCCCCGTGTGCGCAGCGCGTCGATCACGCGTCGCGACGCGTCTTCGAGTCCGGCTTCCGCCTCAGCCGCATCGGCGTCGCTCGAGGCGCCGAGCGCCCGCCACGCGCCAGCGTGCTCGCGGAGGAAGAGCGCCACAGGGGTCGCGCCGACGAGCTGCGTTCGGTCGCGCGACGAGGTCGAGAGCCGCGCCCACCCGACCTCGCCCGTGAGGCACAGCGTATCGAGCATCGCCGGCTCGTAGCCCTCGACGCGCGCCGTAAGGACCGCACGCTCCCAGGCGTCGGCCGCGAGCTCGAACCCGTCGAGCGCCTCGATGACGGCGCGCAGGCCGTCGATGCCCGTCAGCCGGCTCGCGCGGTCCACGTGCTGCCATGAGAAGAGGAACCGCATGAAATCCGCGGGGCTGACCGGCTCGATTTCCGCACGCAGCCGGTTGAGCGTGTAGCGATGGATACGGGACAACAGACGGCGGTCACACCATTGGAGGTCGCCGGACGACGGTTGGGACCGAGAGCCCGCCAAGCTGTCTTGCTTTGCGGCCTTGGCGGGCTTTGCGTTCCGCCGTTCAAACACGCCGCGCAGCACGACGCCTTCGGACTCGAGAACGGAGAGCGCCGCGTCGGCGTCGCCTTCACCAATCGACAGCGCGTCAGCGAGCGCGCGCGCGGTCGTGGGGCCGACGAGGGTCATCCGGCCGCGCACCAGCTCGACGATCGCGTCTGCGCGCGTCCACGCACGCGATGCCCGCGAAGCCGGAGGTTCGATCGCGGGATCGATCGCGCAGCCGGGATGCACGGCGCGCAGCTCCGGCAGCCGTTCGGCGGCCACCAGAATTTGGAATTTGGAATTTGGAATTTGGAATTGTGTCGCGCGCCGCGCCGCGACCAATTGCTCGAAGAGCTCGGGCGCGATCGCGCGCGTTTCCTTTTCGGTCAGGAATCCTGCAGTCAAGAGCGCATCGTGCAGCTCGTCGGCGTCACGCGGGTCGGGCCGGGCCTCGTCTCGCACCCGCTCGATGGCGGCGCCGTCGAGCGCGCCGAGCTCGCCCGCCGCCGAGGGGTCCATCGCCCGCCGTGCATAGACCGCCTGTGTCCGCCGTTCCTCGAGCGGTGCATCATCCATGAACGCGTACGGACGCGCATTCAGAATCTCGTGCGACAGCGGAGAGGGCTCCGGCGAGTCGTGCGCCACGCAGCGAATCTCGCCGCCGTGAATCCCGGCGAGCACCGACGCCAGCCCGGTGAAGTCCATCGCCTCTTCCAGACAATCGCGCACCGTCTGCGCGACGAGCGGATGATCGGGAATCTGCCGGTCGCCGGGGATGTTCTCCAGGCACGCGGCGGCGTCGGGGAAGACCGCGGCCATCAGATCGTCGGCCAGCATCCGCTGCAGCTGCGGCGGCACTTTTCGGCCGCCGCGGTTGCGCGGCACGGCCAGCGAGATCGTCGCGTTCCATCGCCACCGCGTCTGGAACACCGGCGCGTCCAGAAACGCCTGGATCAGCACGTCGCGCGCGGTCGCCGGATGGAGATACCGGAAGACATCGGTGAGCGGAAACGAGTGCTGCGGCCCGAGCGAGAGGAGCAGCGCGTCCTCGGTGGCGGCCGCCTGCAGCTCGAAGTTGAACTGGCGGCAGAAGCGCTTCCGGAGCGCGAGGCTCCACGCCTTGTTGATGCGGCTCCCGAACGGCGCGTGCAGCACGAGCTGCATGCCGCCGGACTCGTCGAAGAAGCGCTCGAGCACGATCGTGTCTTGCGTCGGGATCACGCCGAGCGCACGGTAGCTTTCCGCGAGATAGGCAATCGCCTGTTCGGCGGCGGCGGGCGGGATGCC
>Ga0209266_1003107_pt1 | contig 10242 bp, 10 predicted proteins | sample GraSoiAngelo_132_FD_185889 | JGI IMG/M metagenome (GOLD analysis project Ga0209266, IMG submission 185889) | Grasslands soil microbial communities from the Angelo Coastal Reserve, California, USA - 14_0929_02_40cm (SPAdes) (version 2) | ecosystem: Environmental > Terrestrial > Soil > Grasslands ...
AGATCGCAGCCGCCCGGCCGCAGAACCCTCGAGAACAGGAACACAAATCGCTGGACATCTACTATATCGACACAGAGGGCGGAAAGGCCGTGCTATTTGTATCGCCGGCGGGGGAGACGCTGTTGTACGACACCGGCACAGGAGGCGATGGCAACCGCGATCTGAATCGGATCCTGGCCGTCATCAAGGCCGCGAATCTGCCGGTCGAGCAGCTAGATCATGTCATCGTCTCGCATTACCACGGCGATCACGCGGGCAACGCTGCTGCGCTTGCCGACAAGCTGCCCATTCGGAACTTCTACGACCATGGCGGATGGACTGTGGAACTTCAGCCCAACCGTTCCGCAGCGTTCAACGCGTATCGCCCGATTCGCGACAAAGCACATGTCACAGTGCCGAAGCCCGGCGCCAAGATTCCGATTACCGGTTTTGATGTGACGGTGGTCGCAAACGCGGGCGAGATCATCACGAGTGCGGTCTCCGGTATGCCGGGAGCAGGGACGCCGAATCCGCAGTGCCGTCAATTTGTGCCGAAAATTCAAGACGCCACGCCCGAAAACCACTACGCGATGGGTGTGGTCATCAAGTATGGCAATTTCAAAATGCTCGATCTGTCGGACCTCACATGGAATCAAGAGAAAGACTTGGTCTGCCCGAACAATCTGCTCGGCACGAATTTCGATGTCTATAACACGTCGCGCCATGGCACAGACTTCGCAGGAAATCCGGTTCTGGTGCATGCGGCGCGGCCCAGGGTGGCTGTCATGAACAACAGCCCAACGAAGGGGGGAACTCCGGATACGTTCAGGATCGTCAAGAGCTCACCGGGACTCCTCGACTTCTGGCAATTACATTACTCGGAGAACGTGAGCAAGGATGTTAACTCTCCGAATGCGTTCATCGCGAACATCGACTCGATGCCGACGAACCACCCCGCACACTACTTCAAGCTCTCAGCGCGCTCCGACGGCAGCTTTACCGTTACGAATGAGCGAACCGGATTCAGCAAGGAATACCCCGCGCCGAAGCCGTAGATTCCCCTCCTCTGCGAGGAGGGGTGGCGCGACAGCTTAATAGAAGCTGGCGCGCCGGGCGCGAAGCGCGGCCCGATAGGGCGAAGCCTCAATTAGTGGTCAGTTCGGCCAGACTTTTGCCGTTCTGACCACCCCGTCTGCGCCTTCGCTGCGCTCGGCGCATCCTCTCTTGAGGCTTCGCCCTATCGGGCTCGCGCTTCGCGCCCTCCTCTGCGAGGAGGGGAATACGTCACTTGACCGGCTCCCAAGTCCCCTGTTATCGTGGCGCGCATTGTAATTCCGCAGCAGTAACGAAGCTGAAACCAGATAGTCTGCCGGTTTCGCCTTTTGGCGTGGAGGGGGAAATGAAACGCATTGCTGTCTATGTTTTGACCGCCTCGCTTGGAATCGCAGTAGTGGCCCCAACGGCGGGAGCGCAATCCACTACCGCTCAGATTAGCGGCACCATCAAGGACCAATCGGGCGCCGTTCTGCCTGGTGTCGAAGTTACCGTCACGCAAACTGCCACCGGAGCCAAAAGAACTGCCGTCTCCAATGAGACCGGCAACTACGTCCTCGCCAGCCTGCCGCTTGGACCCTACATGCTGGAGGCCGCGCTTCCGGGGTTCAAGAGCTACGTGCAAAGCGGGATTGTCCTGCAAGTCGACGCGAGTCCAACGATCAACATCGTGCTCGAAGTCGGACAGGTGACCGATCAGGTAGAAGTTCAGTCCAACGCCGCGCTGGTCGAAACGCACAGCAGCGGCTTGGGAACGGTGGTTGACAATCAAAGGGTCATCGAGCTGCCACTGAATGGACGCAACGTCACCGAACTGGTTTTCCTTGCCGGCTTGGCAAATGTCGGGGGCAGCGGCTTTTTGAACTCGGTACGAAACTATCCCACTGTGATGATTTCGGTGGCCGGCGGGATCGCGAACTGGACGGCATATAACTTCGACGGCGCTGCGCACAATGATGCTTACAACAGCCTGAATCTCCCGTTGCCTTTTCCCGATGCCGTACAGGAATTCAAAGTCGAATCCAGCGCGCTGCAGGCGCAGTATGGCGTGCACGCATCGGCGAATGTGAACGTCGTCACCAAGTCGGGTACGAACGACCTGCACGGCGATGCGTTTGAATTTGTACGAAATGGAATTTTCAACGCGCGAAACTTCTTTGCGCCGAAACGCGACACGCTGAAGCGAAATCAGTTTGGGGGAACGGTCGGCGGGCCCATCGTGAAGAACAAGCTGTTCTTCTTTGGCGGATATCAGGGAACCATTCAGCGATCCGAGCCGACGCAAAACACCGCCTACGTTCCAACAGCGGCAATGCTTCGAGGCGATTTCACAACCTTTGCCGGCCCCACGTGTCGGACCAGCCCCCTAACGCTGGCGGCGTCTCAGGGATTCGTGAATAACCAGATTTCGCCGTCCCTGATCAGTCCTTTCGCGTTGAAAGTCGTGGCGCGGCTGCCGCAGACGAGTGACCCATGCGGCAAAGTGAACTTCGGACTGAGGAGCAATCAAAGCGAGCACATGGAAATTGCGAGGCTCGATTGGCAAGCGAGCGAGAAGAACTCGATATTCGGACGATTCTTCGTCACGAATTTGAACATCCCCACAACATTTGATGGGTCGAATGGGCTGACATTGAACCGAAACGGCCAGTCCGATCGGGTTTATGCGCTTTCGATCGGAAGTACCTACTTGATTAGCGCTAACGTCGTGAATTCCTTCCGTATCGGAGCCAACCGGCAGGAAATTCCAAAGATACCCGACCGTTTCGCCACCTGGCCCGAGCTGGGCGTGAATGCCCCCTTCAATCCCGACACTGAACCACGTATTACAGTCGCGGGAGGAAATGTGGGTACAGGCGGTGCGGCATCAGGGGGCGGAGGAAATGGCTTCAACATCGGTGGGGGCTCCGCCATCATCAATACCGATTACGGTGGGCCCAATGCGAACCTTAGCGACGATATCAGTTGGGTGAGAGGATCGCATCAGTTCGGTTTCGGAGCGAGTTACATCCATACCGGTCTCAACTACAAGTCGGGAATTAACGCGACCGGCTTGATGACCTTCAACGGGACTTTTACCCTCCACGGCATGGCCGATTTTCTAATCGGCAAGCCCGTCACCTGGTCGCAGGGCAACGTTCAATCGTACTTGTACAACCGGCAAGAGTATTTCGGCGCCTATGTGCAGGATTCATGGAAGGCGACGCAGCGTCTCACCATCAATTACGGTCTGCGTTGGGAACCATTCTTCGCATTCAAAAACAAACACGGATGGTTTGACCATTTCGACCTGGACTTGTTCAATCAGAACGTGCACAGCACGGTTTATCCGAACGCGCCCGCCGGCCTGATTTTCCCCGGCGATTCGCAGTGGACGTGGGGAGAGAAGAGCATCGCATACAACCGGTACAACATTTTTACGCCTCGTTTGGGTTTGGCGTGGGATCCGAAAGGAGATGGCAAAATGTCGGTGCGGGCTTCGGCAGGAATCTTCACCGATCGCGGGGCTCTGTATTCCATGAGCGCAATGGCGCAGGATGCACCTTTCGGAAATGTGCTCACGGTGAATAACCCGAAGGTGGATGATCCATGGAGCAGTTATCCAGGCGGAAATCCTTTGCCGATTGTGCTGAATCGGAATATTACCTTCCCTTCGTTTGCCGCCTATGTGACGTACGATCCGCATTGGTATCCGACGACGGTAAACCATTTCTCGTTGAGCCTGCAGAGGCAATTCGGTCAGGACTGGCTGTTATCGGTAAATTATATCGGCAACACGATTTCACATCTGATCAATGAGCAACAGATCAATCCCGCGGTCTACTTCTTCAACGGAACCAATGTTTGCACGCTGCCCAACGGAGCGATGATCAGTGGGCCTGCTCCAGTTGCGAATGATCCAACCAGCGGCCGGCAGTGTTCCACGACTGGCAATACGAACCAACGCCGGGTTCTTAATCTGAAGAACCCGGCGCTTGGCCAGTACTACGGGATCATTGCGACGAGCTACTCTGATGGAACGGGCAATTACAACGCCATGTACGTGCAGATCCAGAAACGGCTGAGCCGCGGCACGACCGTGCTTGCCAATTACACGTGGTCGCACTGCATCAGTGATTTGTGGAATGGTAATCCCGGAAACACGGGGCAGTCGAACGCCACGCCGGGCGACCGCCGTTTTGACCGTGGATCATGCGACGACAGCGGTTTACAGAGTACGGATCAGCGTCACGTGTTCAATCTTTCCGCCGTGGCGCAGGTGCCAGCGTTCTCGAACAATATTCTGCGGCGGATTGCGAGCGACTGGCAGCTCTCTCCAATCCTGAAGGTGAAATCGGGACCATACTTCACGCCCAACTTGGGAACCGACAATCTTCTCAACGGCGAAACGGCAGGGTATCAGCGCCCGAATCGCATGCCAGACGTGAACCCCTATATGGATCACAAGAGCGTGGACGGATGGCTGAATCCGAAAGCGTTCGCCGTTCCGCCCCCGGGCACCATGGGCGATGTGCCTCGAAACTCCGTTCAGGCTCCCGGAATGATTCAACTCGATCTATCTCTATCCAGGACGTTCCGGATCGCGGAAGGAAAGGCGATTCAGCTACGCGCTGAGGTGTTCAACCTTCCAAATCGCCTGAATGCCGGGCTTCCCATAGCGGCCCTCAACTCGGGAACTTTCGGAAAAATTCAACAGGACATCAGCGGCATCAGCAGCAGTTTGTACTCAGGCGATCAGCGCATTCTCCAGTTCGCGCTGAAGTACGTGTTTTGAGTGTGCCCAAAGGGGGAACAAGGTGTGCGGAAGCTTGGGCACGACCCGCGTAAAGGAGGGCACGACTGTGAATCCCTCCACACTGAGGCGTATTCATCATCGGCAGCGTTCTCGAATCGTTTGATGTAAGCCATCCCGCCTTCCGGCAGACCAGGATGGACACTTTGGCCAGTGAATGACATTTGGCCCGAGTGGTAATTCGATTCCGCCGATAAGCCATTCAAAATGCATTATTGTCAGTGTTAGTCCTATATGTGCTAGCGTACAGAGATGCACGCATGCGCGTGATTTGGGGGCGTCAGAGACCGTGCCGCAGAACGCCGAAATCAACGATGGATTTGGAGTGTATAAAAGCGTCTGCTGCGGCTCAGAAATTATCATCACCAAAGGTGCAATCTTCCCCAACTGTCCGAACCATCCACGGTACACCACCATTTGGAAGCCACATTCAGACGAGAACACGATCCGATTGACGGGTAAGAAAAAATCGGAATTAAAGCCTGCCGCTTAGCCTGCCGTTATGGAAGCTCCGAAGCAACAACAGTCTACAACGCACATTGAGTACGGGCGCCTACTGGATCTCGCCGGCGGGCGTACCAAAAGAGAAGAGTGGGAGCAAGACCATCTTCATGGCTGCCGCGTCTGTCACAGCGTCTACGTCTACCTCAATCAACGGACCACTGAGCCGTCCGAAAAGTTTGAATCCGAAGACGACGCGGCGTAGCGTTTCGTGATCGGAATAGTCATGCCACGCTTCGGAGCCGGTGATCCCGTCTACATCCTGTCGAAGTATGCTCACTGCAGGCCTCACGGCGGGCCGTTGAATATGCTGGTGGTTATTCCTCAGGCCATGAGACGCATTTTAGGGGCGTTCTCGATCTGAACGCAGTCTACCCAAGGATTAAAGTCCTCCAAGTTTTTGCCGATAACATGATGGGGTACCACGATGTTCACATGCGCGAATGCGTGGAGGCCATACGCCGCTGCTTGGACTCGCCGCCCAACCCAACGAGCTTTGGTATTGGGTAAGGCAGGTCATTGAAGATGAAAGCGACCATCACACGCCGTGTTGACGAGTGCACTTTCCAGTGCGGCTATGAAATGCGGCGCTGCACGGCCTGCGGCAAGTCTGCACGCACCGTGCCCGTACTCCTGTCCCTCGAATGCGGCGCGGAACTGATGGGATTTGTGTGCAAGACCTGCGTTCACGCCGCCGACCTCGAAGATACGCGGCCTCATGTGCATGTCGGCCCCGAAGCCCAGATCGTCCCTTCGACATCGCACAAGCATCTTGTCATGGAAATCGCGCGAATGGCTACACGCATGGCGCATACGAGTTACGATCCCGTTGACTGTCGGGTTGTGATTCATACTGCCGAATTTCCTGTGCGGTTGTGCAACTTCAATGGAGCCGTCGGCAAGTCATGAGATACTTCCCCGGTGGGGCCGACACCGCCAGCAATCTTCTATTTGCTTGTATACATCGTCCCTATCACCGCAGGCATCGTCGGCGGAAAATACCTCACCATCGTATCGACCTTTTGCTTGATGGTCGGCGTCTTATGGGCCGAGGGTGTGCTGACAATGCTTGCCATGACGGGTGAATTTCGGCCCAGCGGCTTCCTGCTTGGAATGTTCGTGTCTCCCGGAGGCCTCGTTCCACTCCTCATTTTCTTGTTGGTCGCGCTGCGAGTGTCCAAGCGAAGACAATCGTTGCCTACTCGTTAGGTCGTTCCCCTTTCGACGCGCGCTGAATTCTCGCTTCAAGTAATCTTCGAATGTCCCTCGAAACAAAAGCCGCAGAAATCGCGTGGAACTGGCACTGCCAGAATTCGTCAAGTGTCCAGCCCTTATGCCTGAACAGGTTTTGGAATTCTCGCGTGCAAGAAGTCGCTGACAGTGTCCGGCCATCTGTGTTGACCGTAACGCGCAAGCCGCGCTTCAAGAGGTTGTCTATAGGATGAGCTTCAAGAGAGTCCACAGCGCGAGTCTGCACATTGGACTGTGGGCAAACTTCCAGAGCAACAGCTTTGTCTTTCAGTAGTGACATCAACCGTGGATTCTCGACGACGCGGACGCCGTGACCGATACGTTCGGCGTGAAGCACATCGATTGCTTCTTGAATTCGATCGCTTCCCGCAGCTTCTCCGGCGTGGACGGTTCGACGAAGTCCGGCGCGTTCCGCCAGTATGAAAGCATTTACGTGTGGATTGCCGGAAAAGCCGAATTCGTCCCCAGCGAGGTCGATTCCGCAGACTTTGTCCTGATTGTCGGCCGCCAGCTTCGTTATTTCAAAGCTCACCGATGGGTCTTGCTGCCGGATGCAGCACAAAATCAATGATGTCAAAACGCCATACCGCTGCTTGCCTTCTTCTAAACCCGCATGGACCGCGTTCACAACCTGCTGTAGGGAGAGCCCACGCTTCGTATGTAGTTGCGGGGCAAACCGAACTTCGCCGTAAATGACGCCATCGGCTTGAAAATCTTCCACAAGTTCACAGGCAATCCGCCGAAGGTCCCCTTCGCGTTGCAGGACTTCGAGAGCCAGATCGATCCTCCGCAGATAGTCCATCAGACCATCACACACCGGGGGCGCGATGAGCGCCGCTTCGAGGGAATCGGGAAGAACCAGTCCCAGCTGTTTCCCGATCTCAGTCACTGTCGAAACCCGGACACACGCGTCCAGATGGCAGTGCAAATCAATCTTTGGTAATTCGCGAAGATCCATACATGAATTCCGGCGAAGACTATTATGCGCTGGGAAGTGAGGTTGCCGAAATCAGCTCGTGGCGTAAAAAACGCTTTCTCCGGGGTTACGGATATCTGTACACATTTGGTATGGTCGAGGAGTTCATTCTGCCTTTTGTGCTCGACCACGTCCGTCCAGGAGCATACTGACAGAATGAAATTTTTTGATCGAATGTCGATTTGACCCCCCGCCGTACGACTTATTGGTAGAGAAACAAATTCTGAGGGAGATAAAACAATGCGATTCATGATGATAGTGAAGGCCAGTAAGGAGTCGGAAGCCGGTATCATGCCCTCGAACGAACTCATTGCTGCAATGACCAGGTACAATGAGGAGCTGATGAAGGCCGGCGTCCTGCTGGACCTGTCCGGCTTACAGCCCAGCTCGAAGGGCTCACGCGTAAAATTCTCGGGCGGCAAGACGACCGTCCTCGACGGGCCGTTTACCGAGACGAAGGAACTGATCGCTGGATATTGGATCATCCAGGTGAAATCCAAACAGGAAGCCATCGAATGGGCAAAGCGTGCACCCGCGCCCCACAACAATGGAGAAGGTGAAATCGAGATCCGCCAGTTTTTCGAGCTGGATGATTTTGAACCGGGACCGGCGGTCGACCGCGCGCGAGAACTGGAGAAAGGACTGCCGAACAAACAATGAAATACATGTTGCTGGTTTATCGATGAGGCGATCGCTATCGCCGGGCAAATCCCCGCAGCCCGGGTGGGTACGATCGAAATCAGGCCCGTGATGGAGATCTCGGGCCTGCCGGCGAAATAGGAGAGGAGTATGAATATTTTTGGCAAGCCTTTGTCAGACTATGTCCGATTTTCAAGACTGTTTCTTGTCTTGATCGCCGTCACCGGTCTGGTACGGCTGGCGCTCTCACTGGGCGGTGTTCCGAATTCAACGGTAAAGTGGTTCAGCATGACCGGGCTGATGTGGATTGCGGTTGTGTATTACGCGATCCGTATCCATAAGACCGGTTTTGGCACGTACAAACATCTGCTGCCGGTTCTCGCCGTTCTCAACGTCGTTTTCCAGGCGATTGCCATTGCGGGAATCCTCATCGCAATCCTCACAGGCAATGCGAACGTATTCAGCGCGCCGGAGTACGCCTTCGGTGGAGACGGCAAGACGTGGTCTCACCTGCTCGCCCACGTCTTCATCGGAACAACGCTGGGCACGGTCTTGCCATGGGCCATAGGGTGCGCAATCCTGGCGGCAACTCGTAAATTGTCGGGAGGGAAGACTTATGAGAGCAATCATCACGTACCTCAATTTTGACGGAAACACGCGCGATGCGATGACGTTCTATCATCGCTGCCTCGGCGGAGAACTCCTGATGGCACCGTTCTCCGAAATCCCATCAGCGTGATTTCGGCCCGGTCCTAAATTAGATTCGTGCCGCAAACAAACGGACACACAACAAAGGGGGGCGCGTCCCACAACCCGCCGTGGTTATTCGGAATCCTTTCGATTCCTTACGGCATCTTCAACGGCATTCTGGTTGTTTTGATACCGTTTCTGCTTCGCAAGCATGGTGTTTCCCCTGATCGGATCGCGAATGTGATCGCGATTTCGTCGATTCCGAATGTCTGGTATTTCCTATGGTCTCCGGTTGTCGACACGGGACTGCTGCGGCGTACATGGGTTCTCATCGCTGCCGGCGTGTCGGGCCTTTGTGGATCGGTTGCGATTGCCGCGACATCGCTATCACTGGCGCAACTCACAATTCTTCTGCTGGCGGGAAACGTTGTCGCAATGTTGCTGTCATCGGCATGCGGTGCAGTCCTGACGATGTTAAATCCTGACAAACGCGGCAGAGCCAGTGGCTGGTACCAGGCAGGTAATCTTGGTGGCGGCGCAGTGGGCGCGGGAGCCGCAATCTGGCTCGCCGACAAACTTCCGCTTCCCATTTTGGCTGCGGCGGCCGGGTCGATGGTATTCCTTCCCGCATTGGCGGCCTTGCTCATCTCCGAAGAGCGATTTCCGCGCATGGGGCTGGTTCCGCTGTTTCGCGCGCTCGGCCGTGACGTGTGGGATGTGCTCCGCGCTCGAGCGACCTTGATCGGATTAGTGTTCTTTCTTTCTCCCGTCGGGAGCTCCGCCGTAGCGAATCTGATTTCGAGTGTGGGACCGGACTATCACGCATCCGATGCTCAGGTGGCGTGGGTATCCGGGCTGGCGGGAGGTGTGCTGTCGGCGTTGGGATGTGTGTTGGGAGGCTTCGTCTGCGATCGTGTGAATCGGATGACTGCTTACGCATTAGCGGGTCTGCTGTCGGCGATCTTCTCGGCCTGGATGGCTCTGGGTTCGCCGACGCCGCTTACGTACGCCGGCGGATACATCGGCTACGCGTTGGCGGCAGGAGTCGCATATGCCGCTTTTACGGCACTGGAACTGGATATCCTGGGCAAACGGCGTCACGCTGCGGGCACCGCCTATTCCTTGCTTGGCGCAAGCGGGAATTTGCCGATCGCGTATATGACCTGGTTCGACGGAATCGGCTATAAATATTCCGGAGCCCGCGGTCTCATGGCTGTGGATTCGCTGGCCAATGGAATCGGAGGAGTGGTCCTGCTCTTATTTGCGGCGTATTCCGCGCGAGCGTATCTACAAACTCCAGGAGATTAGACCTGCCAAAAGTTGCTGTCGCGAAGCGCAAGCGCGATAGCGCGCAGCCTCA
>Ga0209266_1003111_pt1 | contig 10238 bp, 9 predicted proteins | sample GraSoiAngelo_132_FD_185889 | JGI IMG/M metagenome (GOLD analysis project Ga0209266, IMG submission 185889) | Grasslands soil microbial communities from the Angelo Coastal Reserve, California, USA - 14_0929_02_40cm (SPAdes) (version 2) | ecosystem: Environmental > Terrestrial > Soil > Grasslands ...
TGCTTGTAGCCGCCCTTTTCCGCCATGATCGGGTCCCACGCGATGTGCTGGAACTGCGGCTTCCGTCTGTTTCCGGCCGTATCCAGCAAGCGTATGCCGTCACGTGCGACGACAGCCACCTCGTGATCGTCGAGAAACAAGATGGAGCGCGTATAGGGAAGCATCGCCGGCACATCCGAGGCGACGAATCCTTCGCCGTCCACCGCCCCGACGATCAGCGGATTTCCTTCACGGACCGCGACGATCTTCTGTGGGTCGTCGACAGAGACGCACGTAAACGCGTATAAACCCTTCATCTCGGCGAGGGTCTGAACCACAGCATCTTCAAGATTCCCTTGGAAATGCTTTTCGAGGAGATGCGCTATAACCTCGGTGTCGGTTTCGGTGGTGAACTTGTGGCCCTCTTCGATGAGCTTCCGCTTCAAAGCGAGATAATTCTCGATGATCCCGTTATGCGCAACAACGATGCGCCCTCTGCAATCGCGATGGGGATGAGCATTCTCTTCCGTTGGACGTCCGTGGGTGGCCCAGCGCGTATGCCCGAGCCCGAATTGCCCCGTTACGGGCTGATCCCGGAGCAGCTCCTCGAGATTTTTCAGTTTGCCGGAACACCGCCGGATCCGGAGCTGCTGGCCTTCGATGATTGCGATTCCCGCAGAGTCGTACCCGCGGTACTCCAGCGATCGAAGCCCTCCCATGATGACCGGAACAGGATCACGTGGCCCGATGTAGCCGAAAATCCCACACATCTAGGCAGAATAACACGATTGACGTGGAACTGTTGTAGCGGCGTGTCAAGGAATTGAAAGGCGCACGGCCTATTTCTTTTTCCGGTTTTTTACCCAACCCTCTTTGACGGCCTGACGACCGCGGGCGATAGCGAGAGCTTCCGGAGGGACATCATCCGTGATGGACGACCCGGCAGCGATGTACGCATCCCTGCCGATGCGCACCGGCGCGATGAGTTGTGAATCGGTGCCGATAAAGGCACCGTCCTCGATCACTGTAGGATATTTGCTCACACCATCGTAATTGCAGGTAATAACGCCGGCTCCGATGTTCACGTTACAGCCGATAGTGGCATCGCCCAAATAAGCCAAATGCATCGACTTCGTGCCGCTACCGAGCGTGGACTTCTTGATCTCGACGAAATTCCCGACGCGCGCTTTGCCGGCAATCATCGAACCCATGCGCAGATGCGCATAGGGACCGATCGCTACGTCTTCGCCCAGCGCGCTATCAACAACAACGCAGCCCTCGAGCACGGTTGATCGCGGGCCGACCGTTGAATTGGAAATGCGGCTGAACGAGTGGATAGTCACGTCGTCGCCGATAACCGTATCTCCATAGATCTGAACCGACGGATAAAGGACCGAATCGGCGCCAATCCGCACGTCTTCGTCGATGAACGTGCTGCGCGGATCGACGATTGTCACGCCTTCGGCCATCAGCGATTCGCATTTCCGGCGTCGCATCAAGAGATCGATCACCGCCAGTTCCTGCCGCGTATTGATTCCGAGAATCTCCGCAGCCGACCGAACCTTGTACGCGCCGACTCTTTCCCGCTGCGATACCAATATCCCGATCACGTCCGGCAGGTAATACTCGCGTTGTGCATTGTCGTTCCGAATTTTAGTTAGTGACTTGAACAGCGCCGGCGCATCGAAAACATAGATCCCGGAATTGATTTCCCGGATTTTCAAGATTTCCGGAGTCGCGTCGCGCTGTTCGACGATGGCATCCACGTCGCTCTCGTTCCGTCGAACGATTCGGCCGTACCCAGTAGGATCGTCCGCATCGGCTGTAATAACGGACGCGCGATACCCCTCCTTGCGGTGAAAGTCGACGAACGCCTTGAGAGTGTCTGGCGCGATCAAGGGAACGTCGCCCGACAACACCAGCAGGTCACCTGTGTATTCCGCAAATTGATCGCGGGCAGTCATGACGGCGTGTCCGCTTCCAAGCTGCTCGCGCTGATCAACGAACTTCACCTCCGGGATCGATGCTTTCACTTTATCGGACGTATGGCCAACAACAACCCAGATATCCCCTGAAATGGAACGCGCGCTCCGTAAGACGTGCTCGATCAGCATGCGGCCCCCGACACGCTGGAGAACCTTTGCGTATTTCGATTTCATGCGCGTGCTCTTGCCCGCAGCGAGAATCAGAATTCGGAGATTTTCCATAGACTATTCCAGACCTGCGATCTGAAGTACTGCCTGCGCAAGGCGATCCGGGTCGTGGCGGATCACCCCTTCCTCAGCCAGCAAATCCCGTTCCACCAAGTTTAATCCGAGGGCATAGAGGCGGTCGCGATCAATTTCAACAAGACCCGCATGTTCCGCGTCGTACTTTTTCAAGATCTCCGGCGAAGGCTTTCCATTATTGAGGAGGACGTTGGAGAACAGTATTCCGCCGCAGTGCTGGGCCAGCGCTTCGACGTGGTCGGCGGCCGAGTACATCTCGGTCTCGCCGGGCTGCGTCATGATGTTTTGGATATAGATCTTGACGGCGCTTGAAGCCCGGACAGCGCTGATAACTTCGTTGACGAGCATATTGGGGATCAGACTTGTGTAAAGCGAACCCGGTCCTATCGTGATCAAATCGGCAGCATCAATCGCATCCAGCGCATCCGGCAATGGATGGGCATCGGATGGAGCAAGTTGTATGCGCCGGATCCGTTTTTTGGAGGCAGTGATGCGCGTCTCGCCTTCAACCCAGGATCCGTCCTCGAATTCCGCGCGAAGGCCGACGTTGGAAGTGGTCGATGGATAAATAATACCTTTAATAGCAAGAACTTCGGATGTGAGCCGCACGGCTTCTGCAAAATCGCCCGTGATGCCTGCCATCGCCGTCAAAAACAAGTTTCCGAAACTGTGATCGTGCAGCCCACCTTCGCTACTGAACCGGAATCGAAACAGCCGCGACATGAGATGCTCGTCTTCCGAGAGAGCGATCATGCAATTTCGAATGTCGCCGGGCGACAGAACGTTTAGCTCTTCGCGCAGACGGCCGGAACTGCCGCCGTCGTCGGTGACTGTTACGATGACCGATATATCCCCTCGGAATTTTTTTAATCCGCGCAGAAGAGTGGAGAGGCCGGTGCCGCCACCGATTGAAACGATCTTAGGCTGCGGGTCTTCTTTTTTTCCAACGCTCACTACTTTTCCGTAGCAGCGACCAATTGTTTGAAATCCGGATCTTGCTGTAGCGATTCGAAATCGCTATCTCGCGCCGCAAGAAAACGATTTTCCGGCCGAAAATGAATGGCTTGTTTCAAGTGCTGAAAGGCGTTTTCGCGATCGCCTTGAATCGCCCTTGCCGCCGCCAGAGCGTAGAGCACGTGGTCGGCTTTGGGGTTGAGCCTGAGCGCATGCTCCAAATGCTGGATCGCCGATGCCATCTCGCGCCGATTCAGTTCGGCGATGCCGACATTATAGTGATCGTCAGCAGACCGGAGCACTGTCCTTTCGCTTTCGTGAAGCTTCTTTTCACAAGCGTGCATAAGGACCTTCGCCCGTTCCTGAATCTCCGGCTCTTCGGAATGCTCCGCAATCAGCTCTTCGAAAGAACGGATAGCTCTTCCAAAGTCTTCCGCGTGCATCAACTTAAGGGCGGCCTCGTATGCTTGGACGGCGTTGGCGAAACGCTTTGACCGGGGTCGCGGAGGAGCAGTCGAACGAGGCCCAGCGATCGCTGATGCCACCGAAGTTCTGTCCGATTCCACTTTTGCCGTCCGCTTTGGAACCCGGGCTTTCGGCGACTTGCCGCCGGAACGGGATCCGTTCCGGGAAGCAAACCTCTCCGCTTTTGCCTTCAGTCCAATAGACTTACGCGCGGCAGCAGATCTTTTCGCGGCTTTCTTCACCGCTTTGGGCTTCGCTTTCGCCTTCATTGCCATGCGCCGTCCGGAACTGTAAGTGGATCACGCTGAAAAGTCAAGGTGGCCACTCTCCCTATGAAGAGGCCGGTGGGAACCGCCGATTGAGGGTCGCGCGAAGCGCGAGCCCGATAGGGCGAAGCCTCAAAAGAAGTCTAATCAAATTTTGAGATCCTCACCTGGCCCCCAAGGGAGGGGGCTACTGCAGAGCGGTACGCGAGTTGCTACTCCTTCGTCGGCCACCGTCGCTTCCCGATGCCGACCGCGGCGGGAAGGCCCTGGAGAGGTGAAGCTGCGTTAGGAATTTCAGCAACCCGGTCGGTTCTTTCAGGAACCGGAGAAGTCTTCAGATTCGTATGAATCCGGATCTCCTTAGGCGCTTTGATTCCAAACCGAACCCGATTCCGACTCAAGTCCAAAATCGTAATTTCGATGTTGCCGTTGATGAGGAGCTTTTGCAGTCTGTTACGAGTAATGATTAACATTCACGCTTACCCCTCTACTAAGTGCTGTTCTCGCAACAGGAAAATACAAAAGGTACAAAAAAAATTCACGGCCTTCACCTTTGTTCATATTTTTGGCACAATAGGCGGGCCTTTGACATGATGAAGCATCTCCTGTTGCTTACTTCTTTGATTCTTTTGTTGTTTGGGCCTATTCGGGCACAAGAAGCCCACATACCAGGCACCCCAAATCCTGACTTTCGGCCAGCCGTCGTACTGGCGGCATCCGGAACCAACTACCTCAATCGGCTTGCCCTGCGAGGATTTAGTCTCGACTCACAAGGTGTGTTGATCGAGTCCTTGGACGGGCGAACGGTATATGCCGATCTAAACAGCAGTGTCGGATTCAATCCGGCGTCGGTTATCAAGGTCGCTACGTCGTTCGCTGCCCTGTCAAAATTCGGACCCGAATACCACTTCGAAACAGGTTTCTATGCGGACGGCGAGCTCAATAAAAAAACACGAACGCTGGACGGCGATCTGATCTTCGCCTCGACGGGAGATCCGGTGCTGACCACGATCGATGTGGCGCGTCTCGTCCGCGACGTGGTCCGCAGCGGAATCGCGCATGTTACGGGAAACCTGGTCGTTACAGGTCCATTCAGTTATGGGATGTTCTACACAACGGATCGCTCGACGAAGGCGCTGGCGCAAATGCTGCGCCGTACGGGCGTGCGGTTTGAAGACGTAGTGCACGGCGGGACCGTTCGGGGAACGAGCATTGCGAGCCATGTCTCAGAGAGCTTGCGCGACATTCTCTTTTACCAAAATGCCCACAGCACCAACTCGATCGCAGACCGCCTCGGAGAGGCATTAGGCGGTCCCAGAGCGGTGGAGGAGTTTCTTGTCAAAGATGTCGGAATTCCCCAGAGTGACGTCTACATCAGTCACACTTCCGGGCTCGACTTAAATCGGATTACGCCGCGGGCCACCGTCCAACTGTTTCGTGAACTCGTGCTCTGGCTGAACTTGAGTAACCTGCAACCTCAGGACCTGCTTCCGGTCGCCGGCAGTGATGCCGGCACGCTTCGGAGGCGATTTGTTGGAGAAGAGTTCCGAGGCGCAGTCATCGGCAAAACCGGAACCCTTCCTGGTACCGACGGAGGTGTGAGCACACTGGCCGGTATCGCGTACACACGCAACCGTGGTCCCGTTCTTTTTGCGATCTTCAACACGATGGGATCGGTCGCGACCTACCGCAAACTTCAGGATGACTTTTTGAAAGGCTTTATTCTCGAAAGCGGCGGCATTCCTGAAACCAATGCGTCATTGCACAGGCTGAATAATTAGTCAAAAATCGAACAAGAGGAATTGTTCGAAGAGTCGCCAATAGGTATATCGCAGGAGAAACCGTCGACGACGCGCTGCGGATCGTTGCCGGTCTCAACGAACGCGGATTCCGCGCCACACTCGACATCCTTGGCGAACATATCCACAACCTCGATCAGGCACGCCGCGCCGCCGCCGGATACGTCGGAGTGCTCGACGCCATCGATAGCCGGAAGCTCGATAGCAATATTTCCATAAAACTGACGCAGCTCGGATTGAAAGTCGATCTTGCGGCGTGTTTTGATCTGACGAAGCGGCTCGTCGAGCATGCAGGCGAGCTGAAGAATTTCGTCCGGATCGATATGGAGGATTCCTCCTGCACAACCGATACTTTGCAGATTTATCGTCAACTCCGCAAGGACCATTCCAATGTGGGTGTCGTCGTTCAGGCTTACCTCAGGAGAACTGCCAACGATATCTGCGCGCTCGAGCAATTGCGTCCAAATTACCGGCTCTGCAAAGGCGTCTATGTCGAGCCGCGGGAGATCTCTTATCATGACATGCGGGTGATCAATCGCAATTACGCTTACCTTCTCGAGAAAATGCTGCGGAACGGCTCCTATGTTGGCATCGCCACGCATGATGAGCTGATGGTGTGGGAGGCATTCCGAATCATTCGCGATTTGAAAATTCCACCCACGGCTTATGAGTTCCAAATGCTGCTTGGTGTCGATGAGCAACTCCGGGATATCATCCGAGCGGCGGGACATCCTCTGCGCGTGTATATTCCATTCGGGCGGGACTGGTACGCCTATTCCGTACGCCGCTTGAGGGAAAATCCCCGGCTGGCAGGGTACGTCTTCAAAGCGATGTTCAAGTGAGGATAGTTCTACTAGGAACCAGCTCGGCGGTGCCCACGCTGACCCGAGGTCTGTCGGCGACGGCACTCGTCCGGGAAGGCGATGTCTTCCTGTTCGACTGCGGCGAGGGCACCCAATTGCAACTTATGCGATCGAGCGTGAAGCGGAGCCGCATTCACTCGATCTTCATCGGACATCTTCATGGCGATCACCTGTACGGCATCGCGGGGTTGCTAAGCACGCTGCATCTGGATGGCCGCGAGACCCCGCTGAATGTCTTCGGCCCTGAAGGCCTCCGCGTTTTTTTGAATGCCGCGTTTCGAACGTCGGACCTTCAGTTCGAATTCAAGCTTACGCTGCGTGAATTTCCGCGCGGCTTCCGCGGCCGCGTTCTGGACGAGGAAGACTTCTATGTAGAAGCGCTTCCACTTGATCACTCCATCTTTTGCCTCGGCTGGCGATTTCAAGAGAAAGACAAACCGGGCGTCTTCAACGTCGAAAGAGCGGAAGAGTTGGGAATCCCTCGCGGGCCGTTGTGCGGGCGTCTGCAGCACGGTGAAAACATCACGCTTTCAGATGGCCGAATCATTACGCCGGATATGGTCCTGGGGGCGCCACGACCCGGTAAATCCGTCGTGTATTGCCTGGATACACAGTTTTCCGAACGCTCGATTCGGCTTGCGGACAAATGCACCACGCTGATCCATGAAACGACGTTTGGTCCGGAAGCAATCGATATGGCTCGCGAGCGAAAACACTCCACGATGGAAGACGCCGCCCGCGTGGCAAAAGAGGCGGGTGCGCAAACGTTAATTGCGACGCACTTCAGCAGTCGCTACGATGGACGGCAGATTGCACAAATCGGTGATGATGCCCGCGAGGTGTTTGAACCCATCACGATCGCACGAGACCTGCTGGAAGTTGAAATTTAATACCGGGCGAGGGACGAATCGATCTGCTCCGCCCAGGCATCGATCCCACCGCGCATGCTCTTCGCATTCACAAAGCCGTGGCCGCGAAGATATGCGGCGGCATCGAGGCTGCGCACGCCGTGATGGCACATCGTAACGATGAGCGTGTCCTTGGACCAGGCCTGCATGATCTCTTGCGCCAGCGCCTGACTGAACAAAACGCTGCCGGCCACATTCGCGATTGCGTACTCCTCTGGGCTCCGCACATCGAGCAATTTGATTCTGCCCTGCTTCAACAGTTCGGCCGTTTCCTTCGGCGTGATCTCGAGGTCTTTTTCCATGTCCTGGCTTTTCTTAATATGGTCTATGACCTCATTCACCTCCAGGCCGTGATTGAGGGCGACCGTTGAGAGGGTGTCGGTCGGCTGGAAACCGCAACTGCTGCAACCTCCAATGTGATATTTCTGGAAAAGAGCACGCTGCGCCGATGGAAAAACCGTCGTCACCTGTTCCATCGTCCAGGCGCCCGATAAATCTTTCGGATCTGTACTCACCGGCGCCTTCCATTCCATTAACGGTTTTAGCGAGCGGGTGTCCAGTTCGTTATTGTCGATCTGGACAGGTGCCGTCTCGACAGTCTTCTTCCCGAAAATTCTCGATAGCAACGTTGCCATTGTAGACTTCTCCTTCCAGTGTCGCCCTTTGCGCGTTCGTGATCCGAACGGGTACTTGTTCACCTTGAACGATATTGCTTAAAGCGGCGCCGTGTGCTTGTGCTTCGCGCCGAACATGTACTTTATAGTTTGTGCGCGTCCTGCCGACTCCACCCTCCTCGATCAGCACATCCTGAATCGTTCCAACTAAGTCCAACCGCTTCTTAAGTGCGATTCGATCTACCAGTTCCAGACAGCGCTGATGCCTCTCTTCAATGAGCTGTTGCGGCAGACATTCCAGTCCCGCAGCCGGAGTGCCTTCTCGCGCTGAATACTTGAAAATGAATCCCCAGTCGAACTGTACCTCTTCTACTAATGAAAGCGTTTGCCGGAAATCCTCTTCCGTCTCGCCGGGAAAACCGACGATGATGTCTGTGCTCAACGTCATGTCCGGCACGGCTTGACGCATCTTCCCGGCGAGCTCTATGTAATGCTCGCGCGTGTAATTCCGCATCATGAATTTCAGCATTGTATTTGAACCGGATTGGACCGGCAGATGCACCGACTCGCATACCTGAGGAACAGTCGCCATAGTTTCAATCACGCGATCCGTCATGTAATAAGGATGGGGGCTGATGAAACGGATACGCTCGACGCCGTCGATGCCGGCAACGGCCCGCAGCAGATCGGCGAATCGATGCTGCCCGTCCCGATAAGAATTCACCGTTTGTCCCAGCAACGTGATCTCGCGCGCGCCTTCGGAAACTCGATCACGAACTTCGGCAAGGATCTGATCGATCGAATGATAGATTTCGCGCCCGCGAACATAGGGGACGATGCAGTAGCTGCAAGAATAATTGCAGCCGCGCATGATGGTGACAAACACGGCAACCTTATCATCGACCGCAGGAACTGCGTAATCGAGGTCCTCGTCCGTCGCTCGGCGATCGAGCAGCCGCCCGGCTATTTCGTTGAAGTTCTCGATGGACTTGGCACCCACGACCAGATCGATAAACGGAAACCTGTCTTCGAGATATTCCTTTGTCCGCTCCGCGGCGCAGCCGCTGACGACGACTTTGCGGCCGCGTCTTTTCGCTTTCCAACGTTTAAGTCGCCCGATTTCAGAAAACGCGCGATCTTCGGCGTGCTGGCGGACCGTACACGTGTTCACCAAATAAATGGAGGCGTCTTCCGGATCCTGCGTTTCGACGAGACCTCTAGCTTTCAAATGCCGCCCCATCTCGTTGGAATCCGCGACATTCATCTGGCACCCATAAGTGCGGATGTAAAACTTCACAAGCTCACGATTATATACTGTAGCGGACGCGGGCGGTCCGCGAAGCGCAAGCGCGATAGCGCGCAGCCTCAAGAGACAGACCGCCCCTACAGTCATGCACGAGGTTCCGATCGAAGACTTCATCGATCTGCACACTTTCCAGCCACGGGAAATCCGGATTGTGATCGAAGAGTACTTGTATCAGGCGATTAGGCGAGGCTTTCGTGAGGTCCGGCTCATCCACGGCCGCGGCATCGGCGTGCAGCGCGAAATCGTGCACTCGATGTTGAAGGAGCACCGCGCGGTGATTTCGTTCCGCGATGCTGCCGACCGCGGGTCTACATACGTTCTGCTTAGACCCGGCCCTCCTCCCGAAGCTTCTCCAGATGCGCCATAACGGACCGCTCCGCCAGAGCATGCATCGCGGGCTGGACATCCGTGTAGACTTCCTTCACGATGGCACCCGGCTCTCGATGTCCGCGCTCCCAGGCTGCAAGTATTTTCGCCTCCCGCTCCATTCGATGATCGAGATACTGCTGAATTTTTGCCTTTGCGTCCGCCATCACCGGACCGTGAGCTGGGAACAATGCGGTAACGGGCAGCGCCTGCATTCGTTTCAGCGAATCGAAATACGTCGCCATGTGTCCTTCCGGCGGATCAATCACAATGGTTCCCAAACCCGCCATCAGATCACCCGTGATGAGCGATCCGTTCTTCTCCTCGAATATGCAGACATGTCCCCGCGCGTGTCCAGGTGTATGCAGTACGCGAAGATTCCATCCGGGCTTACCTCGAAGCTCAAGCCGTTCGCCGTCGGCGAAAGCGCGGTCGACCTTCACCACACCTTCCAGATCGCGTGCCGTGATCGGATGGGCAGCAATTTTGA
>Ga0209266_1003113_pt1 | contig 10234 bp, 7 predicted proteins | sample GraSoiAngelo_132_FD_185889 | JGI IMG/M metagenome (GOLD analysis project Ga0209266, IMG submission 185889) | Grasslands soil microbial communities from the Angelo Coastal Reserve, California, USA - 14_0929_02_40cm (SPAdes) (version 2) | ecosystem: Environmental > Terrestrial > Soil > Grasslands ...
TCCTCTACGAGCTCGCCGTCCCGCCCGCTGCGGCGCCGACGCCGGACAAGGTCGCGCTCGGCGACAAGCTGTTCAACGACAAGCGCCTCTCGATCAACGACCAGGTGTCGTGCGCCACCTGCCACGACCCCGCGCGCGGCTTCGTCGACCACAAGCCGGTGCCCGACGGCGTGGCCGCGCCCGCCCAGCGTCCGCAGCGCAACAGCCCGACGGTGCTGAACGCGATGTTCAACGCGACGCAGTTCTGGGACGGGCGCGCGCCGTCGCTCGAGGAGCAGGCGAAACTGCCCATCTTGAACCCGATCGAGATGGGCCAGAAGTCGCCCGACGAGGTGGTCGCCAAGGTGCGCGCCCTGCCGGAGTACCGCGAGGCCTTCCCGCGCGTCTTCGGCCACGAGGCGACCTACGACGACATCGCGGCGGCGATCGCCGCCTTCGAGCGCACGCAGTACGCCGGCGACGCGCCCTTTGACCGCTTCATCGCGGGCGACGAGAAGGCGATCGGTGCGGCCGCCAAGCGGGGCTGGGGGCTGTTCAACGGCAAGGGCCGCTGCGGCGACTGCCACGCCTTCTCGACCGTGAGCCCGCTCTTCTCCGACCAGAAGTTCCACAACATCGGCATCGCCGCGCACAAGACGGACTTCATCGACCTGGCGCGCAAGGCCGCCAGCACCGTGCGCGCGGGCGATGTGAAGCAGGTCGACGAGCTCGCCATCCAGACCCACTTCTCCGAGCTGGGGCGCTTCCTGGTCACCAAGCAGGCGAACGACATCGGCGCCTTCAAGACGCCCGGGCTCCGCAACGTCGCCGTCACGGCGCCCTACATGCACGACGGCTCGCTCGCCACGCTCTGGGACGTGATGGACCACTACAACAAGGGCGGCGTGCCGAACCCGAACCTCGACGGCGGCATGCAGCGGCTCGGCCTCACCGAGGCCGAGATCGACGACCTGGTGGCCTTCCTGGAGTCGCTCACGAGCAGCAAGCTCGCCGCCCTCGGCAAGCAGGAGATGGCGCGCCAGCGCGCGCGCAAGAACGTGCGCCCGGAGCGCGAGACCGCGGTCGCGATGGGCAAGCAGGGCCACCTGGGCGATCTCGCGCCGACCCCCGACCCGGCGCGGCCGGCAGCCTTCGGCGTGCTGGTGCGCGGAGGGACTTCCTATGAATAAGGGTGTCAAGAGCATCGAGACCAGGCATTACGAGGAGCGCGACGCCTTGTTCGCGGGGCTGCGACACGTCTCACGCCGCTCCTTCATGAAGCTCGCCGGGCTCTCGGCCGGGCTCGCGCTGGCGAAGGGGCTGGTCACGCCGCACGGCTTCCAGCTGGTCCAGGTGGCCGGCGCGGCAGAGGAGAGTGACCAGCCGTCCTTCACCTTCGCCTACATCTCTGACACTCACCTGTACCCGGCCAGCCTGAACGACCGCTTCGTGCGCGCGGCGCTCAAGGCCGTCGACGACGTGAACGCCCTCGACCCGCAGCCCGACTTCGTGCTCTTCGGCGGCGATCTGGCGCAGCTCGGCCGGAAGGAGGAGCTCGATCTCGGGCGGCAGATCCTGAAGACCGTCAAGGCGCCGGTCCACATGATGGTCGGTGAGCACGACTGGTTCCTCGACCTGGGCCAATACTGGCGCGAGCTCTTCGGGCCCGAGCAGTATTCCTTCGAGCACAAGGGCGTGCACTTCGTCACCGTGATGAGCGTCGGGGAGAAGGACTTCTGGACGGCGCGCGGCATGACGCCGGCCGAGCGCATGCAGACGGTCGCCGGGCTGGACAACGGCGTGCAGTCGCGCTTCGAGGTGGGCGAGGCGGGGCGCGCGTGGTTGAAGCGCGATCTCGAGAAGGTGGACCACAAGACGCCGCTCGTCGTCTTCTCGCACTCGCCGCTCTACAAGTACTACCGGCCGTGGAACTTCTGGACCGAGGACGCCGAGGAGGTGCAGGCGATCCTGAAGCCCTTCCAGCACGTGACCGTGATCCACGGGCACACCCACCAGCTGCTCACCAACCGCATCGACAACATCCAGTTCCACGGCATGCTCTCGACCGCCTGGCCGTGGCCGTACGCGCCCGAGGGCCTGCCCACGCTCACCATCCAGATGAACCGCGCCGATCCCTTCGATCAGTTCGACGGCTGCGGCGACGGCGCGGTCGACGTGCTCGCGAGCGGGCTCGTCAACAAGCTCTACAATCTCTGGGACCGCAACCCGGTCACGGTGCGCGCGAGCTACCTCGCGTCGGGCGGCAAGCACGACGCGCCGCCGCGCACCAAGCTGCCCTCGTTCTAGGGGAGGGGACGCGATGACGCCGAAAACGCTGATCGTGCTGGCCGTGCTCCCGCTCGCCCTGGGCGGCATCGTGCTCGCGCAGTCGCGCACGACGGGCGTGCCGCGCCACGCCGCGCCGCCGTCGCCGAGCGGCGACCTGGTGGTCGCCCTGTGCGACGGGAAGACGACGGCCGAGATCCCCGGTGTGAAGGAGGGCGAGACGCCCACGCCCGAGCAGGCGCGCGCCGCGGTGGACGCGCTCATGGACGAGTGGCGGCGAAGGAACCCGGGCGCGCGCTGGGACGACCTCGCCGACGCGGCCCAGCCGAAGGGTGGCGCCCCGCCCGCCGCGGCGCCCCCCGCGGCCGACGTGCAGGGCGGTCAGACCTACGGCGCCTTCTCCGCGCGCGACGAGCGCATCTGGCAGGCGGAGACGGAGAAGTTCGTCGCGGAAGGCCGCCGCGTCTTCCACGACGCCAAGGCCTTCGGCGGCACGATCGGCGTCTCCTGCGACATGTGCCACCCCGACGCCGCAAACACGCACCCGGAGACGTATCCCAAGTTCCAGGTCCAGCTCGGGCGCGTCGCCCTGCTGCGCGACATGATCAACTGGTGCATCCAGAACCCCACGCGCGGCAAGCCGCTCGCCGACGACGACCCGCGCTTGAAGGCGATGGAGGCCTACATCATCGCGCAGCGCAAGGGGGCCGCGCTCGAGTTCGGGAAACACTGAGCAGGTTTTCGCCCCCGGCAGGGATTGGTGTTATCAGGGGGCCGGTGGAGTCGCGCGACGAGCAGGGCGCCCTGACGCTGCGGGGGGTGCGGATCGCGGCGCTCATCGTGTTCGTGTCGATCGCCGTGTTCTCGCCCATCGACGTGCACTACTCGTCCGCGGGCCTCCGCCCGGTGCTCTTCGTTTACGGGGTGCACGCCACCCTCGGCCTCGCCGTCCTGCTCGCCAGCCTGACGCGCTGGGGCGTCCGCCATGCGGACGGTCTCGCCCTCGCGCTCGCGTTCGGTGCGGCCACCAACACCCTCCTCTACGTGTACGTCTGGCCGCGCAATCTCATGCTGGTCGCGACCGCCCTCATCTGCCTGCTGATGGGCTGCGCGGTGGTCTTCTCGTGGAGCGCGCCGCGCATGATGCTGCTCGGCGCCTTCTGCTGCATCGGCTTCGCGCTGGTATCCTCCGGCGCGAGCCGCGAGCAGTTCGGCGGGGCGCCGGTGGTGTCCGTCGTCGGCGCGATCGCGGTGGGCTCGCTCATCGCGGTCGCGGGTGCGAGCATCCTCGGGCGCATGCGCGCCAGCCTGGCCGCGCGGCAGGCGGAGCTGGCGGCGTTCTCGACGCGTCTCATGGCCGCGCAGGAGGAGGAGCGGCGCCGGCTCGCGCGCGAGCTGCACGACGAGCTCGGCCAGTCCCTGACCGCGGTCAACGCCTACCTCTGGCTGATCGAGAAGGAGCTGCCCGAGTCGCAGGCGAAGCTGCGCGGGCGCACCGCCGAGACGCGCCGCCTGGTCTCGAAGACGCTCGGCGAGATGCGCGAGCTGTCGCACCTCCTGCGCCCCTCGACCCTCGACGACCTGGGGCTCGTGCCCTCGCTCGACAGCCATCTGAAGGCGTTCGCCGATCGGCATCAGATCGCGACCAGCTTCACGGCGGAGGACCTGCCGGAGCGCCTGCCGGCCGAGATCGAGACCGCGCTCTATCGCATTACGCAGGAGGCGCTCACCAACGTTGCGAAGCACGCCGGGGCGCACCGGGTGCGCGTGACGCTCGCGCGGGACGGCGGCGAGCTGCGGCTCGAGATCGCCGACGACGGGCACGGGCTGCCCGCCCGCGCGGGCGGCCCGTGGCCCGGCACGGGCCTGGTCGGCATCCGCGAGCGCGTGCACGCGCTCGGCGGGACGGTGATGGTGAGCTCGGAGAGCGGCGTGCGGATCGACGTGCGCGTCCCCCTCCCCTAGTCCCCGTCCCCGAGACTTCGTCTCGGGGACGGAGATCGAGAGTTCCACCCGGTGGACAGGGCCAACGCCGTGCCGCGGCCGGCGAAGCCGGCGCGGCAGACTTGCCGGAGTCTGAGCGCGTGACTGAAGCGACACGTCCCGGCGCACGCCGACTGCCCGAGATCGTCCTCAAGTTTTGCCGCGCCGGCTTCGCCGGCCGCGGCACGGCCTCCGCACGATCCGCGGACGCCACACGCTCGCGTCCGATCCCGACGCGAGACAAGGTCTCGCGTCGATCTCACCGCGCCGGCTTTGCCGGCCGCGGCACGGCCTCCGCACGATCCGCCGGGCGCTCCACGCTCGCTTCCGAGCCGACCCGAGACGCGGTCTCGGGTCGGCTCGAAGGTCTCGCGTCGATTTCGTCGCGCTGGAGCTCGGGCGCGGCTTCGACCGCGACCGTCCGGCCGACGCGACGCTCGAGGGCTTCGACGCTCCGCCGCTGGGGGTCGGTCAGGAAGGCCGCCACCTCGGGGTGGACGCGCAGCGCGATGCGCGTCGAGTTGCTCGCCCCGGCCGCCTCGCGCTGCACGCGGCGGAGCGCCTCGTAGGCGAGCGTCTCGAGCGAGCGCACGCGCCCCGCGCCGCTGCAGTGCGGGCAGGGGGCGAGGAGGAGCTGCTCGAGGCTCTCGCGCGTCCGCTTGCGCGTCATCTGCACGAGGCCGAGCTCCGAGATGCGCAGCACGTTGGCGCGCGCCTTGTCCTTGCGGACCGCCTCCTGGAGCGCGTCGAACACCTTCTTTCGATTGGCGGCCTTCTCCATGTCGATGAAGTCGATCACGATGATACCGCCGATGTTGCGCAGGCGCAGCTGCTGCACGACCTGCTTCGCGGCCTCGAGGTTGGTCTTGAGGATCGTCTCCTCCTGGTCCTTCTTGCCGACGTAGCGGCCGGTATTGACGTCCACCGTGGTGAGCGACTCGGTCTGGTCGAAGATCAGGTAGCCACCCGACTTGAGCCACACGCGCCGCTCGAGGGCGCGGTTGATCTTGGTCTCGACGCCGTGCTGGTCGAAGATCGGCGTGAGCCCCTCGTAGAGGTGGACACGGGAGGCGAGCCGCGGCATGAGCGCGGTCACGAACTCGACCACGCGCGCGTGGTCCTCGGGGCTGTCGATCGCCAGCCGGTCGACGTCGGAGGTGAAGAGGTCGCGGACCGTGCGCAGCACGAGGTCCAGGTCGGAGTGGACGAGGGCGGGCGCGCTCGCGCCGTCGGCCTGCTTGCAGAGGCGCGCCCACAGGCGCGTCAAGAAGCGCACGTCGTCGTGGATCTCCCGCTTCGTCACGCCCTCGCAGGCGGTGCGCACGATGAGGCCGCCCTCCGCGGGGCGCTCGGCCTCGACGATGGCGCGCAGGCGGTCGCGCTCGGCGGACTCCTCGATGCGGCGCGAGATGCCGATGTGCTGGGTGCCCGGCATGTAGACCAGGTAGCGGCCGGGCAGCGAGAGGTACGCGGTCACGCGCGCGCCCTTGGTCCCCATCGGCTCCTTCGCCACCTGGACCAGCACCTCCTCGCCCTTGTGCAGGCGCTCCTCGATCGGACGCGCATCGCGCGGCGGGGGCGGCGCGGGCGTTTCTTCCAGCTCGGCCACGTCACCCTCGCGCGCGACCTCGGGCGGCAGCGCCGGGCCGCCCACGTCCGAGGCGTGGAGGAAGGCCGCCTTCGGGAGCCCGATGTCGATGAACGCCGCCTGCATGCCCGGCAGCACGCGCAGCACCTTCCCCTTGTAGATGTTGCCCGCGATGCCGCCGCCGCCGCGGCGCTCGATGTGCAGCTCGACCAGGGTCGTGTCCTCGAGGAGCGCCACCCGCGTCTCCCACGGGGCCACGTTGATGAGGATCTGCTTCGCCACCGCCGTCAGACGGCCGCCGCGCGGAAGCGCGTCGCGACCTTGTGCACGCGGAGGGTCGGGACCTCCTCGGGCGGGATGGCGAACAGCTCGCCCAGGAAGGCGCCGGGCTTGACGGTGCCCTCGGGCCCCACCGCCAGCTCGAGCGAGAGGCGCTGCGGCGCGCTCAGCGCGAGCGTACGAACGAAGCGGCGTGCGTCCACGGTGCGCTCCCCCGCCCGCGTGTGCTTGCGGAGGGGGAACGACGACGCACGGGCGAAGCGCTCGAGCGCGGCAGCGACCGCGTCGGGCGAGGGCGGCCGATCGAGCGCCGCCAGATCGACCTCGTAGACGAAGGCCGCGATGCCGGCGTCGATGCTGGGCGCGGCGCGCGAGACCTCGGCCGCACCCGCGGGCTCGAGGCCCTCGGGCAGCTCGGCCGCGAGCCGTGCGGCCACCGTCTCCGGCGGGGTGGCGGCGGTGAGATCCAGGTCGACGTACTCGTCGTCGCTCGAGAAGCCGAGCGGGATGGCGGGGCTGAAGGAGAGCCGCGGCATCGGGTGGTGCCCGTGCGAAAAGGCGAGCGGCAGGCGGGCGCGGCGCGCGGCGCGCAGGAAGACGCTGCCGATCTCGCGCGTGCCGATGAAGCGCGCGGGGCCGAGCTTGCGGTAGCGGAGGCGGATGCGCTGAACGGGGGGCGGGGCCTCGGGGGCGGGGGCCAGCGACGAGGGCACGGCGCCGAGCCATTCTTCGGCGTTGCCTTCGCCGGGGGCCGCGGGTGCGGGGACGGGGGCGCCCCCGGCGCTCCCGGTCCTCGGCCCACGCGCGACTCGTTCGCCGTCGCGTCCCCCCGACGAGCCGCTGGCGCGCGCGGGGCCTGCGGAGGTCGCGGCGGGGGCGCCCCCGTCCCCGCATGCGACGGGCTCCGGAAGCGGAGTCGCCGCGGGCATGGGCGGGCGCGGGCGCGCCGCTGCGCGGCGCTGCGCGGCGCCACGCGCCCGGATATCGCGCCAGGCTTTCGTCTCCCAGGCGGCTGCGCCGTTGCCTTCCTCGGTGGGCACCGCGAGGTCGGCCCAGCGAGAGATCTGGTGGCCGCGGTGGTCGCTGCCCTTGGCGCCCTCGGGGTGGTAGTCGACGTTGCGCACCGCCTCGAAGTCGCAGGCGCCGCAGTAGGTGCAGCGCTCGATCGAGCAGTCGGGCGTGAGGACGCCGGCCACCGCGCGCGCCAGGTCCTGGAGGAGGAACTTCCGGCTGACGCCGGCGTCGAGGTGGTCCCAGGGGAGCTTCTCGGCGAGCGGTCTCCGGCGGAGGTAGAAGCGCGGCTCGAGGCCGTGCGCCGCCATCGCCGCGTTCCACACCTCGAGGCGGCAGTGCTCCGACCAGCCGTCGAAGCGCGCCCCCCGCCGCTGCGCGGTCTCGAGGACGTCGGCGAGCCGGCGGTCGCCGCGCGCGAAGATGCCCTCGAGCAGCGAGAGCCGCGCGTCGTGCCAGCGGAACTCGATCTTCCGCCGGCCGAGCTCGCGGCGCAGGAGCGCCTGGCGGACGCGCGTCTCCTCGAGCGAGAGCTGCCCCGCCCACTGGAAGGGCGTGTGCGGCTTGGGCGAGAAGGTGGAGACGCTGGCCGTCACCCGCAGGCGCCCGCCGGCCGCGGCCGCGACCCGTGCCGACAGCTCGGCGATGCCGCGCACGTCCTCCTCGGTCTCGCTCGGCAGCCCGATCATGAAGTAGAGCTTCAGGCTCCGCCAGCCGAGGTCGGCGAACAGGCGCGCGGCACGGAGCAGCTCCTCCTCGCGGTACTCCTTCTGGATCACGTCGCGCAGACGCTGCGTGCCGGCCTCGGGCGCGAGCGTGAAGCCCGTCTTCCGCACGCGGCGGATCTGCTCCAGGATGCGCGGCGAGAGCGCGTCGACGCGGGTCGAGGGGAGCGAGACCGCCACGCGCTCGGGGACGAGGCGGTCCATCAGCTCCTTCAAGAGCGGGTTCACACCGCTGTAGTCGCCGGTCGAGAGCGACAGGAGCGAGACCTCCTCGTAGCCGGTGCGCCGCATGAGCTCGGCCGTCTGCTCGACCAGACGCTCGGGGTTGCGCTCGCGCAGCGGACGGTAGATGTAGCCCGCCTGGCAGAAGCGGCAGCCCTTGACGCAGCCGCGCATCACCTCGACGCTCGCGCGGTCGTGTACCACGCCGACGTTCGGCACGACCGGGTTCGCGGGCGGCGCGAAGCGGTCGAGGTCGACGAGCACGCGCTTCGCGACCCGCGCGCGCGCCGGCTCGAGCGGCACGACCTCGGCGATCGTCCCGTCGGCGTGGTAGCGGGGCGCGAAGAAGGCGGGCACGTAGAAGCCCGGGACGTCGGCGAGCGCGCCGAGGAGCGCGCCGCGGTCGCGGCCGTCCCAGGCGAGCACCCGATCGCAGATGTCGCCCACCGCCTCCTCGCCGTCGCCGAGGAGGACGCCGTCCAGGAAGGGCGCCAGCGGCTCGGGGTTGAAGGCGCACGGCCCGCCGGCGATCACGAGCGGATGTGCGGGGCCGCGCGCGGCGGCGCGCAGCGGGACGCGGCCCAGCTCGAGCATGGTGAGGAGATTCGTGTAGGTGAGCTCGTACTGGAGGCTGAAGCCGAGCACGTGGAAGTCGGCGAGCGGGAGGTGGCTCTCGAGCGAGACCAGCGGGAGCCCGCGCGCGCGCAGCAGCGCCTCCAGGTCGGGCCAGGGGGCGTAGGCGCGCTCGGCCGCCACCTCGGGGCGGCGGTTGAGTACGTCGTAGAGGATCTGGAGCCCCAGGTGGGACTGCGCGATCTCGTAGACCTCCGGGAAGCAGAGGGCGAAGCGCAACCGGACGGTGCCCGGGTCCTTGCGGATCGTGCCCCGCTCGTTGCCGAGGTAGCGGCCGGGCTTCTCCACCAGCGGGAGGAGCCGCTCGTACGCCTCGCGGAAGGTCGTCGGCATGCGAGGCGACGCAGTATAGGAAGCACCCCCGGGCAGCGCAATTGAAGCAGCTTGCCCGCCCGGGCCGCCTCCCCTATGATCCGCGCATGCTCGGGATGGGGATCGGCGAGTTGCTGGTCGTGCTCGTGATCGTCCTCGTAGTGTTCGGGGCCGGCCGGCTGCCCGAGGTGATGGGCAGCATCGGCCAGGGGGTCCAGGCCTTCAAGAAGGGCCTGCGCGAGCCGCCGGAGATCGACGTCACCCCCAAGGACTCCGAGGCTGCGAAGGCGAAGAAGAGCGAGACCTCCTAGCCCCGCCGGCTCGGCGCCTGCACGGCGACCACCTCGGCGCCGAACTCGCGGAGATCGGTCGGCGGCGAGGCGAACACCACCAGGAAAGCCGCCTGCTCGCCCGGGGCGAGCGACCAGTCCTTCGGCGGCTCGAGGGTCTGGAGGAGCGCGATCTCGCGCAGCGACAGCTCCTTGACGTCACGCGGGGCCGCCCCGCAGAAGACCACCTGCCGTTGCTCCCGCGCGCCGGCGATCCGCCCCTCGATCTGGATGCTGCGCGCCGGGACCGTCGAGTTGTTCACCGCCGTGCCCGAGATGACGAACACGAGCCGGTCGCCCTGGACGCGCTCGTAGCCTCCCTTCACGTCGTTCAGCTGGACGGCGGTGGGGTGGAGGCGGGCCTCGGTCAGGCGGGCACCGATCAGGGGCACGCCGCCGAACAAGGTACGCACGCCCTCCGGATTGGTATAGAGGTAGACGGAGAGGACGCCGAAGCCCAGGGTCACGACCAGCATGGTGCGCACCGCGAAGCGCGCCGGGCTCTTCATGGGCCGCCCCTCCTCCTCCGGGGCGTCGTCCGCCACCGCCAGGGGACCGGGCGCGGCATCGTCGTCCTCCGGCTCGTCATCGAAGGCGAACTCGCGCTCCTCGTCGTCGCCCGACAGCATGGCCGGCTCGCTGGCCCCGGCGTCGAACACGTGACGGCACCGAGCGCAGCGGTAGGTCGCGTCCGCGCCGCGCTGCGCGTGCGGCGGTTGGCGGTAGAGCGTACCGCAGCGCGGGCACTCGACGGTCATGGCGTGCGCGCATGGTACGCGCCGCCGGGCAAAAGGCAAATCACGGCTGCCCGCGGTCGCCCGCCGGCGCGTCGGTGGGCGGCGGAGTCTCCGGCGGCGCGGAGCCGCCCCCGCCGAAGAAGCGCAGCA
>Ga0209266_1003115_pt1 | contig 10231 bp, 6 predicted proteins | sample GraSoiAngelo_132_FD_185889 | JGI IMG/M metagenome (GOLD analysis project Ga0209266, IMG submission 185889) | Grasslands soil microbial communities from the Angelo Coastal Reserve, California, USA - 14_0929_02_40cm (SPAdes) (version 2) | ecosystem: Environmental > Terrestrial > Soil > Grasslands ...
GCTGAAGGAGGGATCGTCGACGACGACCATGTTCCTGCTCAGATAGTATCCTTCGGGAAAGAGCGAAACCCACTCAGGCTGTGCTAACTGACTTCCCACGATCACCTTCTGAGGATTCGAAGTATAGATTAAAGGCGCTGCCAACGCCACGACGATGAATAGGACGAGTAGGACTAATCCAACGATGGACAGCCGGTTGCCCAGCAACAGTTTGAATGTGTTCTTGAACCGTCTAACGTTAAAGGCGACCTTGCCCTCATTCGCCTTTTTCACCGCGCATCCTCCGCGCTAGTCGTAGCGTATTCTGGGATCTATGATTCCATAGGCAAGATCCGAGACGAAGTTGGCAATGATCACAGCCAATGCGAGAATGTAGAACATTGCCTGCATGACTGGGAAGTCTTTGGAGCCTATTGCCTGGAATAGCCAACGGCCCAGCCCGTCCCAGCTGAAAACGGTCTCAGTGATTATGGCGCCGCCTAGAACTCCTCCGAAGGCCAACGCTGATGCTGTGACCAGCGGAAGGGACGCGTTCTTCAGAGCATGGTGGAAGAGTACAGTCCTCTCTTTGAGTCCCTTCGCCCTGGCGGTGACGATGTAGTCTTCGTTCAATGTCTCGAGCATTGTAGCTCGGGTCAGCAGGAGGAATCCACCATAGGTGAAGAGTGTCAGCGTCAGCATTGGAAGGAAGAGATGCTGGAGGCGTGGGATGATCTGATCCAGCAGAGGAGGCGGAGTGGGTCCCCAAGTCGCAGGGACTACGAAGGCTGTGGGTAACCAGCGGAGTTCGATACCGAAGATCACGATGAACATTATGCCCATGAAGAAGGTTGGTAGAGCGTAGGTCGTCAGGGAGGCGGTGACCCAAAAGTTGTCCACCACGCTGCCCCTCTTCCTGGCGGCTATCACGCCGAGGAAGATTCCGATGACAATTGATAGTATCGTCGACGAGCCCAAGAGTTCGATGGTGTTGATCAATTTTCCGGAGGAGATCATGTCCGTGACCACCAGATGCTGGGTGTTATACGACGTTCCGAAGTTGAAGGTCAGCATTGCCCAGAAGTAGTTGACGAAGCGTTCCCAGGGCGACGCGTTGAGACCGTACCTGTCCAGAAGGTTCTGGTATCCCTGAGGGGTCACCCGAGGGTTGCCTTGGAGGGCCGCGAGCGCACCTTGGACTCCAGGCATCGCCTGGAATATGATCCAGTTGAGAATGATTGTGAAGATGATGAGGACGAACGTGTATACTAGTCTCTTTGCGATGTAACCGCGTAACGTCAACTAGAACTCATCTAATAAAAAGAAAAAGGAGGGGGAGTTATTTAGGCTTGCCTTGAGGTCTACGAGTATGTTGATCCGTCGTCTTGGAGTGCTGGTGGTGCTGGTAGTACTCCCTGCAAGCTACTGTAGCTGAAGGGAGAGTTCCAGAAGGTTCCCTGCCATCTCAGTACTTGGCTCTTTTCTAGAGCGCTTACTGATAGGCTGCCGTCGCCGCCGCTGCTAGCCCCGATACATGGTCCTGCGCTTGTGCACGACAATGTCGTTGAGGCGCCGTCGAGATGGTTGCACGCTGTGGGGTTGCTGCCGAAGTTGGCCTGACAACCGGATGTGAGAGATATGTCTATTGCGTTTACCTGTCCGTCGCCGTTCACATCAGCCCACAGGTACTGTTTGTAGTTGGCATTGCCTCTGAAGTAGCCCGAATTGGCGGGAGTCAGACCTGAACCATACCGTTGCAGAGTGATGGTGCCGGTCGTGACAGAGCCAGTACCGGAACTCGTGCAGCCTCCACCCAATCCTGGAGTGGAGGGACCAGTATAGGGTCCAGGGGCACAGACGAAAGCGCTACTGCCGATCAGACGGTTGTTTGTCACTGGATCCGCTCCAGCGCCCGCAAGGAAGTTCGGGTCCACGTTGCATGGGGCCGTACCCTTGCCACTGCCGGGCGTTGCTGCAGACGTGTCTCTGCATGGGCCACTGGATGCACTAGTCTTCCAGAGGTGCTGCGGTACAATGGGAACGCCGACTACGTCGAGGAGAGCAAAAGCGTTGGATGACTGTAGTGCGATGTACAAGGTCTCAGAAGCACCCGGAGCCTCTGTTCCACCGAGAGAGGTGGGCAGGACTGCGGGGTTGAAGACTACGTCGCGCGTGTTCAGTGTGGCCGGCGAGACGATTCCACCAGTAGCGTTGAAGCTCTCAAGTGAGAACTTGACGTCACTCGCGGTCAATTGGACACCGTCCTGCCAGAATATGTCTCCCCGAAGGCTAAGCTTGACGCACCCCCCTACTAAGAAGGTGCCGCCTGTTGACGGAGACACGCTAGCGGGGCAGTTGGGATCCGTGGCATGGGTCACGAGACTATAGCTGTTGCCCAAGTATCCGACGATCTGGATTCCTGCAGACGGAATGTATGGAGTGAAGGCGAGCAGCCCGTCATAGATCTCTTGCAGTATGTTGAACTCAAAGACTGTGGTGAAGGTGAACGGGTTGAGACTCGAAGTTCCCTGCTTCATACCCCACCGGATAGTGGGACCTGATACCGCAGGGTTCGGGTTCCAAGCGTTGAGGAGACTCCAGAAGTTGCCCGTCGCAGTACCGATGCCTGTAGCGTCGCTGACACCCTGCCAACCCTTCAGATAAGCGAACTGTTGTGTCCGGCTTACTGTCGGGTTGTTGATGGTGTGGTTGCCGTAGATCTCCATGGCCACCTGTAGAGACTGGGAGGCACCGGTGATGGTGCCGTTGAACTCTACAAGTTCCTGATAGTGGTCAAGTTTGACGTTGCACGCGTAGACGTCGTTGGGCAGTGGGAAGTCACCTGTTGGACTCGCAGGTACCGCGCTCGTGCCACCACAGATGGTGGAGGCGAGCGAGCTGTCATAGAGGGCCCATTGCTGGTTGAAGGCTGGACCGCCGCTGTTGGCGCCAGTGTAGAGGTGCCAGTCAAGGTTTGGAGTGTTCGTTGTAACTCCATCAGTGGAGCTTCCAGAGAAGACGAAGGTGAAGGCATCAGTGATGGTCAGTCCGTGGTCGACAAGCCTCAAAGTCGCGCCAGTATTAGTTAACCGGCTGCACTGGCCGGCGCTAATGGCCGCGTTGAGCAGGTCACAGAAGCGGTTGAACTCTGCAGTGCCCGAAGCGAGCCTGTTAGGGCTGTCGGTCCGGATTGCGAACACGACATCACCGCCAGGACCCAGAAGAGTTGTTAGACGACAGTTGGCGTCTTTAGCGCTGGCGATTCCTGCGGCGATGAAGTGGTCTGCAGCGTCACAGAAGTTTACCGTGCCGGCATCCCATGTGATACCGTCAGTCGAAGAGCTGGCTCCAAAGTTCCATGCGGTCGTGCAATTATTGAAGGCGCCGTTGGTGTGGAGAGAGTCCCAGGAGCAGACACCCTTCTGGTTATAGTTGGCCGGAGCACCTGAGCTGTAGGATCCAACACAGATCGCTGGAGACCCAGCGCAGGTGGAGCCAACGCTCGCTCCATCAGCGGGCAGACCAGAGTGGGATATTCCCTGAGCAGGTACAGTGCCGAGATTGTCGAGGGGCTGAGCAGCGCCGCCGAAGACGGTCGTTACCAGGCCCTGCTTGTTCAAGAGTGCGGAGAAGCCCTGCCGCCACTGGATACCCGCATATGTACAATCATTCGTGTGGGGAGCGGGCACGTTGGCGCAGGTGGCTGTTGGGTATGCGTAGCCGGGGACGGAGACAGCACCGTTCCTAGGGGTGCATGCACCGCCGGCCGAGATCCCATCCTGGGCGAAACAGAAGGTTATCCCCCAGAAATTGTTAGCCAGGTTAATGTCGTCATGCTGGAAGCCAAACTCGCCGTCAGGCGCGTTCGGCGTTACACCTGTACACCAGAAGCTACTACCAGAGGGACAGAAGGTGCTGACATCGCCCGGATTGAGGGGGGTATCAGTAAGATCTATCTGGCCCGATTGTAGAGCGTTGAACTCGCCCGTCTCATCAGCAAAGATGTTGTAAATGATCTTGTCAGAGTTGGGACCGGACACCGTGAACTGCGTAGGGAATGTTCCGGGGGGCGGGATTGAGTCAGCTTTGGCTGGAAGAACCATGAGCGTGAGAGTCATTGTAAGAACTGCTAGTACTCCTATCGCTGTACGCGTATTCATTTTTCTCAGAGGGCTATCGCACTTCTCGACCTTAAAAGATTATCCCCCCAGAAGCGACCCGCTCAATCCATGGATATTCACCGCTACCCATGAATGTCGATCAGTTGCTCCAAGTTGACACGTACTCCCGCAACGAGCCGGACTATAGTGCTAGGATAACGTCTCTGCACGGAGCTGTCTTCTAGATTGCGACCGGCCAAAGAACATCATCACCAGTCCGACTGCTACGAGGACCGCAATGACAACCCCAGCGAACTCGGGCATTGTGAAGGGTATGAGAGCACCTTGGTAGGGGGCGATAATTCTTATCGTTAGAAACGCGTTTGTACTCGAGTCGTTCGAGGGCTCTATCGTCCCAACAAGCTCGTACGTGTCCGGCTGCCAGCCCGTAGTGTCCAGCGGAAAAGACTTGTAGTCTTCAAATCCCCGACGGATCGTGTCGGTAGAATTGTAGGTCTTGACCACTTGTCCCTCAAGAAATATCGCGACATCGAAACCGGTCTCCGACTGCGTTCCTTTGTTAATGACCGTCACGGTAATATTGACAGCCGTGCCGGCCAGAATATTGTCCTGGGGAGAAGCACTCATCGCACTGACCGCGAGTCTGTGGAGCGCCTTTTCCGTGACGGTCAATAGTACGATCTTCTGTGTCGGACAGCCCGTACAAGAGGATAGCCCAAGACTGTCAGTGACAACAAGCGTCACCTCAAAGACAGCCCCGAATGTCTGGAACACGTGGATCATGATGGGGAGAGATGTAACGTTTTCGCAAGCCCCCGTGGCGGGACAACCTGACACTGGAATGAAGGTCCAATCATAACTAACGATCGTTGCTCCTGGGTTCGGGTCAGTGCTGTTTGTTGCATCGAAGGTAACATGGTCTCCCTGAATTGGATCAGCGGGCGAGAAGCCAAAGTCGGCAACAGGCAGGTTCGTTGGAGGCGTCCCGTAGACTGCCGAAGAAGTAGCATGGGGAACCGGATTCCCAGAGTTGATTATTTGGTTTGAAGATATTGTGAGAGGAATAGAGAGGTAGCTGTACCCGTCACCCACTACCTGGTAGGTTATTCTGAAGAGAAGGCCGCTCCCACTCCTCGGAAAACCACTGCTGCTGCTTGCTCCAGAGTGGGCCGTAGGGCCAGTATCACTAATAGTGCAACCCGTCCCTACTCCGTTGACACAGTTGATGAACTCATTAACAGATCCAAAAATGTTTCCAGCCACGGAGATGCTGAGCGGCAGGATGACACTAGAATTGGTGTGGACCGTGATGTCCCAAGTGTCGAACGGGTCAATAGAGCTAACGTTGATCTGTACGGTGAAGACCGACCCTATAGCGAGAGCGGACTGACTGGCAGGAGAGATGAAGAGTTCCCCGGTAGCATGGACGGATCGAATCAGAGTGGGGACGGTGGAGAGTGATAGCATCATGACAGAGACGAGGAATAGAACAAGTAGACGCGACCGCCTCTTACTGTCCAAGCCTGTCCACCACAATCCTTCGATGTTTCGACAGAGCCAATGATACTGTTTTAGAAAAGCTTATCCCTGCACTGAAACGTTTCGCATCGCAGTATGAATCAACGCCCGAGCTGCCACCCCCACAAAAGGTGTCGAGATGAAAATGTCGTTTCGCGTGGACCTGTTTGGGCCGTTCTTTTCGACCGTAGACGGCTGGCTACGCCGAGGCGGCCGTTGAGCGGGCCAGTGCGTGTCGGATCGGTGCATGGGATAGGTCCATCTCTCACTGTTCTCACACACGAGTTCCCTCTTCTACCTCTTCAGCCCTGTTCCGTGGCGCCTCAGCCGCAGAAATACTCAACGTCGACTGTGAGAATCCCATCGGTCAACAAAAGGAGGATGCGACGAATCTTGTGTTATGCGATTTCGCCTTTAGACTAGTATGAAAAACGCATACAAAGTTGTCCTTATGGGCTTCGGTGAAAGGTAGACGTGAAATGATTGTCTTGAATCGATTTCAGGATGATTGGATGTGGTTTTTCTGAAGGCTGAGCACTTCAAGAGCAAGAAAGCTTGGAGTCAGGCTGTTCGGGCCGTTCGAGGCTGGCGGACACTTCTGTGAGTCAAGCCAGAGTGACGACGTCCGCGGGGAAAGAGATACAAGATTAGCCTCACCCCTTTCTGAAGGCCTTGGTTGAGAATGAAAGGTGTGGAAGAGAATCTGACAGACATTCTCATCGGAGTTGCGATCTTGGTGGGAGGGGTTTCGCTGTTTCTTTGGGGACTAACTCAGCCTGGGGTCTCTGTTTGCTGCGACCGATATGGCGCAGTGGGAGGCAACCTTCCAGAAATCCTGGGTATAATCCTCACGCTTGCTGGGGTGGCGACAGTTAGCGGAACACTTAGCATTGCGATCCGGAAATGGGAAGGTGGCGATGACGGATTACCGGACGATTGAGTTCAAGGATTCAATCCCTAATTCGATTTGTCACCCAGCAGAGTCTAGTCATTCACAAGAGTTTCCATCGGGAGAGCGAGAGCTGAACGGCGCTAAAAGTTGAGGAGTGCAAGTACCCAGAATATTTCCTCTTACGTATCGGTCCCTTCTGTCTCCATGTAGCAGCGACTCAAGACGCCTTTTTGTATTTGCTGAAGATTGATGCCAGTTTCTGCTCTTCTTCAGAGATTCGCGACTGCGAGGTTCTCTTTCGAGCGCAGTTCTCAATCTATAACCCTTGACCTATATCGCTTCGATATGTCTGCCTATGAACTTGCAGGTTTCTGATCTGGCCGATGGTACTTGCTCTCAGCTGTAGGTCATTAACTATTGGATAACATGGATTTTACTTGACGATAAGTTTAGCCGGGCAAAGCTTCCCTAGGTTTCCAGCGAGCTGAGTTTTGGTTTTGACTCAAGTCAAACTTGACCTCATTACTATCCTTCGGCTTTGGAGCCGGATCCACTCAACTCTCCCAAGAATCTCGTCAGACTTGGACCCGCGAGGAATATTGCGCCTAAAGATGCGACGATCGTTCCCGCAAAGAACCCAAAGGCTCCCAATGCGTATCTGTTGTTCCATGGAATCGGATTCCAGCAAAGATAGCCATAGCCTTGGGATACCATGGCAAGGCAGGCTGAAACCAACCCGTATCCTATGGCCATTACTAACAGCCCGAAGAGGACAAGAACGATCCCGATACCAGACGCCAAAGCTAGCTCATCCCAGACGGGACTCCGTTATAAAATGCCAGCCTGAAAGCTCCATTGAACAGTTGATCCCAGCGAGAGCAAAAACCCGATCGAAAGTCCGCCCGAGCCATCGATAGAACATCACAATTCCATGATGACTCCAGCTACGTGCTTTACATGATCAGTTTCAGAGGAAAAATAACCGACACGGTTGCAAGCTTCCACTCCGAATTTCCAGAACCGTTGTGTCTTGGGAGGTATACTCATGGGAGGACCTATCGTGGTTCATAAATGCCCTAAGAACCATGGTCGATGCATACATAGAATACGAATGACATGTCGATTCACCTAGCGACCTCGGCCTCTCGGCCCTAGGCGCATCCGACTGGAGAGTATACTAGGTCGATGATCTCCCCATCTCTCAGCACGTGGCTTCCCCATTCAAAGGAAACATATTCGGAAGAGGACGGCGCACCCGGATTGACAAGACACATGTCCCAGAAGAAATCCTTGACGAATAGAGCCCCTTGGCTTGTGCCATTCTGCTTAAGGGTAAGCGTCTGGGTGGGTCCCAGAGGCTGCCCCCAGACCTCGAAGAAATCACCGAGAGTATAGCTCCTTACCACCCTGGACTCCACATGAATCAGCCCAGACCTATCATTGGTGTAGAGGGGATAGAGACCGTTCGCCCCATCCTGAAGATACCTAGTGGATGCCAGCACACCCCCAGGCATCCCAATACTGGCCACGGGGCCAATCGCGGACACCGTTGTAGGCTGACCAGATACTATCGATACTATCCGTATGGAAAGCCTAGGGTAAATGCTGATGGCCAGCTGTTGCCTGCTGGTCAGGACATAGAATGTAAGACCAGAAAGCATGATTGCCAGCAAGAGGATGCCAACAGACACGAACCGATCAGTCATGAGACTATCAGCCTTGCACTAGTGGTCTCCCCTAACTAACTTTTGCGCCATCGTGCGACTGACGAATTCGTGGCTTGCGTGTGAGACGTGGCTTGAACCCAAGATAGAAGATCATGACAAGATGGAGCATCGGAAGTCCCAAGAGTGACATTATCGGGAACCACGCAGACTCCTCAGCCGATCCTGAAAATGTAGAGGCGGCTAGGGCGCAGGCATAGTCTTACGACGCCTGAGAAAGAGGAATAGTGACAGCAGGACCACGGCCGCTGCGACACCTCCGATAATCGCCAGGGTCTCAGTGTTAAAGAAAGTCGCTCCAGCGGGCGACAGAGTATAGCTGGGACCCGTACTGGAATTGCTCCAGGCGCCGTCTTGGAAGATCACAGCTGATATGGTGTCCGTTGCCGCTCCGGTTCCCGTCGTATCCCAAGAAAGCGGGTACGACTGCTGGCCAGGCGGGAGGGTCTCGTTCTGCTCAACCACGGTCACGGACCCCCACTTCACCCGCAGAGTAAAGTTGGCCGTAACGCTCCCACTATTCACCACCGTCACTGTAACGGTGACCTTCTGGCCTACTGTCGCTGTCCCTGTGGGAGAGACGGTAATGGCGCTGATGGTGGGGGCGGTGAACACCCCAACTGGGCTTACTGTCACAATGACAATAGTAGATCGGGACAACGAAGAATTGGTCCCAGTGACCGTGACAGTATACGAGCCTGCCGATGTAGAAGTGGTCGTCGTAACATTAAGCGAAGCACTGTTCGTCCCACCCAACGATAGAGTCACGACAATGCTAAGCCCGGTGAACGTGGAGTTCTCTAGGGAAAGGGACAGACCTGTGCCGAGAGGTGAGACACTGGCTGTGACGTTCACCTTACCCGATAGCCCGAAACTGTCCAAGGCGATACTGGAGGTGGAGAAGCCCCCGGCCACGATGTTTAGACTCCCCGGACTGGCGCTGATACGAAAGTCTGCTGTCACAGTAACCCCGACCAAAACGGAGTGAGTCAATCCGCCACTCGACCCGATAACAGTGACAGAGTATACACCACCTGGCGTAGCAGCAGTTATTGTAACGTTCAAAGTGCCCGTGCCTGTTCCCCCCGCCACCACCTTGACAATCACACTGCTCAAACCGGTCTCCGTTGAATTGTTCAACACCGCTATAGGCCCGTTCGTCGTCACCGGCGAGATCGAGGTCATGAGGGTCACGTTTCCACCGAACCCGTTCAGACTCCCCAAGGTCAAGTCTGAAGTCCCGAAGGAAGCGGTGGCGTAAGAGATAGAAATCGAAGTCTCGCTGGGGGTTATGCTGAAGTCGACCACGTTCACGGTCACGAGTACGAAATGCTCCAGTGAGCCACTTTTTCCCGTCACATTGACAGTATAAGCTTGGAGGGGCGTGGAGGAGAAGGTTGTAACATTCAACGTCGCAGTATTCGTTCCTCCTGGCGTGAGACTGACCATCACATTGGCCAAACCAGTCTTCGTTGAATTATTCAGAAGCGGGACAGGACCACTGGATAGGACTGGTGTAACAGACGACGTGATGTTCACGTTGCCCGCGAATCCCAGAATACTTCTCAGCGTGAGACTGGAAGTCTCGAAAGAACCTGCTTGAACCGTTAGCGACGGTGGCTGTGCAGAAATGGTGAAATCCGGGGTTGCCAAGGTCACCGTGACCGTAACATTTGCTGTGAGTGACAACGACACACCGTTGACGACCGTTCTTCCCGTCACTCCCACGACATAGGAGCCTAGAGGCGTCAAGGCTACTGTGGACACGTTGAGGGAGGCAACCCCTGTTCCACCAGCCACTAGTTTGACGGTGACGCTGCTTAGCCCAGTCTTTGTTGAATTGCTCAAAGAGGTTGTGGGGCCGTTTAACACGACTGGCGAAACCGACGCGGTAACATTCACGCTTCCAACAAAATTGTTTATGCTCTTGAGGGTGATTGCGGATGTTCCAAAGGAACCCTGAGAAATATTCAGCGAGGAGGGGCTGGCTCCCACTG
>Ga0209266_1003124_pt1 | contig 10210 bp, 8 predicted proteins | sample GraSoiAngelo_132_FD_185889 | JGI IMG/M metagenome (GOLD analysis project Ga0209266, IMG submission 185889) | Grasslands soil microbial communities from the Angelo Coastal Reserve, California, USA - 14_0929_02_40cm (SPAdes) (version 2) | ecosystem: Environmental > Terrestrial > Soil > Grasslands ...
AGTCCAAAACGCTATGTGTGGAAAGCCAAGGGCCAGGAAATCTTGGCAAAAATCCAGCGAGCCAAAGAAGCCCTGGCCAGACAAAATGATAATATCCAGTCAATTTAGAGACACTACACTAGCACGGTCACTAGCCAGGCGTTTGCGAGAGGCAATGGCACACGCGCCTGTTTTAGGAGCTCGGCGAAGGCCGCTGGTCCACGATTCCATTTGGCCCATCCATGGACCATGAACCCTGCACCGAGGATCATCCGAATCGGGATGGGAACCCATCCACGCGATCGGTCGTCGTTCAGAAATTCAAGCAAGCGAATTCCTTTCAAAAGATCGTGCGGATTCTTCCTACTGAGATCTCGATAATCCACCGGATTGGGAAGAATCTTCTCTGCAGCATTGATCAAGACAATACGTTGCTCTTCTGGCGGCGGACCAAAGAATTCACGATAGCAGGTCAGCCATCGGGGAGGTCACGCTGCCCGATCCACCCTGATCACCCAACCATCGCGATCACTCGTGCTTATCAACGCGCTAGGAACAACTGGGATTTTGATCCCCAAGGCATTGAACGCAGCTCGAATGCGGGCGGCATGGATAGCCTCGATACATGCAATCCCAGCTTCCAGCTCAATCATGTACGGGGATTTCAACTTCGCAGTATCGCTTACATATCCTACGGCCGCGCCGATCTCCAGCGCCAGTGCGAGCTTGGCGATGTTGACGTCGCTATCGACATTACCTTCACCCTTGCCGATGTAAGTGGAAAGGTCATAGTTTTTCTCCATTTGAACGGGAGTACCGCCCAACTCACTAATTGCATGTCTGAGCATATCTTGATGTTTCTCGTGATCTGCGCGGTTCTGCAGGGCAAGCTCGAGCACGGTTTTGCCGACCTGAGAAGTGCTCAATTTGTCGGCCGCGAAGTTATAAGCCCAAACACCCCGATTCTCAAAGAAAAGGGCTCTGTTTAGAATCTGCATGTCGTTGAGCTTGTCTGCATCAGACATGCCTTGGAACTTAGCCATTATGTTATTGCTCCTTAGTATTGATCTGTCGGGTTATGCGAGTTTCTTCAGACGCTCGTCTGCGTCTCGACCTCTATCATCCGTTTGCATCGCCTGATTGGACTCGGAAGCTACAGATGCGAACAAGAAGTTAAGCCCCTCTATAAGTGTCGGATGAGTCAGAATGGCCTCACGGAGCGCGGTGTAGGGTAGCCCGGCAATCATTGCAATCTGAATCGAGCCCATGATCTCTCCTGCGTCGACCGCGAAGCCAGCGAACCCAAGAATCCGATCGCCATCCATCTCAACCAGCGCCTTGAGGAATCCCCCGTGTTTCAGAAAGCGTGCGCGCGCGAAGCACTTCTTCCTTGGGATTTTGAACAACCTGTATGGAATGCCTCGCCTTTTCGCTTCCGTTTCGCTTAACCCGAGGCGGGCAAATTCCGGATCCGTGAACACGCAGAAAGGAACTTGCCTGCCAGTCGTCACGTGGTTACCGCCACTGAGGTCGTCACGGAATACTCGGAAATCGTCAAAAGAGATGTGCGTAAACTGCGGGCTGCCTGCAACCTCGCCGAGCGCCCAAACACCTTGCGCTGTCGTTTCAAGCCGCTCATTGACCTTTATGTATCCACGATCTGTCAGTTCGACACCGGCCGATTCCAGTCCGATATTCGCTGTGTTCGGTGTGCGTCCCGCCGCGACAAGCAGATGACTGCCCTCCAACATGTTTTCCACGCCATTGTGCTCAATAACAACTTGGACTGCCTGGCCGGACTTCCCCGATATACTTTTGAGCCGTGCATTCAGAACAAGATCGATACCTTCGTCGTCGAAGAGACCACGGAGGCCCTCACTGACGTCCTCGTCTTCTCGATGCAGCAGCCGATTGTTGCGATCGATGACGGATACTTTGCTGCCGAAACGACGCATCGCTTGCGATAGTTCTAACCCAACGTAGCCTCCGCCGATCACAATGAGATGCTCGGGAATTACATCCAATTCGAGTGCTTCGACATGCGTGAGCGGTTGCGCCTCAGCCAGACCGGGAATCCCTTCTAACGTCGCGCGCGTACCCGTACTGATAATCACCTTGTCTCCACGGACTCGGCGAGTTGTTCCGTCCGTCTGCGTGATCTCCAATGTTCTGGGACCGATGAAGCGGCCGGACCCTACGATGAGTTCCACTCCACTCTTCTTAAAAATGTCGAGATGAATATCGACCGAGTGGGATACCATCCTGCGCTTGCGGTCACGTACAGCCGACATATCGATTCGGAACTCGTCAATCGTGATGCCGAACTCCCTACTCCTGCGCACGTACGAGGCGACCTTCGCACTATGTATGATGTTTTTACTGGGCAGGCAGGCGATGTTGTGGCATGAGCCTCCAATATATTTGCGCTCGATCAGGGCGACTCGCTTTCCTTGCTGAGCCGTCGTCCAAGCAGCGATTTTCGATCCCGTGCCGCTGCCGAGCACTACCAATTCGTACGCTTCCGGATCTGTCTTCTTCGGCAACTGCGCCGAACCGAGCCTTTCCATACCCATCTGATTTCTCCGTTTCGTCTTCTCCCTCCGGATATTTTCCAAGAACAAAACCAGCGATCAGAAATTAGGGAGCACGTTTAGTTCTCAAATTCAGGCCAGAACGGTTTCAGGAATTCTAGCCAGGAGATTTCATCTCTTGTTTCCGGATTTTTCCGGGTTTAGAAACAAGACCGTTGGATGCACTGTTTAAACAATCGCGAATGGTGGAACGGAATCGCGTTCGTTGTCCTTTCGTGGGCTGCGGAATGTGTCTTGCTCGATCCGAAAACGTTCCAGCGTTTCGTGTGACCGCGCTTGCTCCGTCTGCTTCGATCGCAGATGCGGTCAGCACGCACTGGAGAGAGTACTTGATGGAGGCCACGGAAATCGGTGTTCTCATGTTGAGTACGTGCATCTGTGGCACTTTGATTTATGCCGATGAGTCGCCGATCAAATCACTTGGTCTTGCGCCGGCAGTGAAGTCGATGCTGATGGGAACAGCGATCGCGATAACGACGTTCCTGATCATTCGATCATCGTTTGGCCGCCGCTCGGGCGCTCATTTCAATCCAGCGGTAACACTCACTTTTCTTTGGCTCAAACGTGTACATCGGTGGGACGCTCATCAGAACTTGTGGTGGGCAGCCGGCTACAATACCATCGCTTTTCCGGTCGCCGCCGGCGTGTTCTATCCGGCATTCGGGTTCGTGTTGCGTCCGGAGATCGCCGCTATTTCGATGTCGGGTTCGTCGTTGCTCGTTGCAGTCAATGCACTGATGCTCAAGCGCACACGGCTGCAGGGCATCAAAGTGTCTCCGCAGTAGTTTCTTGATTGAAAACTAACCCACTGATGTCAGTCATCGATTCGAAATGCGATCTCTTGAAAAAGGCCGGTTAAAGACCGACGGACGCCGGTCCCTGAAAATCTTGGTTGTTGATGTCGGCGGCACTCACGTGAAGATTCTTGCGACAGGACATCGCGCACATCGGGAATTTTCCTCAGGGGCGGCCATGACACCCGAACAGATGGTCTCCGCAGTTCGAAAGCTGGCGAAAGATTGGAAATACGATGTGGTATCCATTGGCTACCCAGGACCGGTTCTCCAAGGTAAGCCAGTTCTCGAACCGCATAATCTCGGAGCGGGATGGGTCGGCTTTAATTTCGAAACCGCTTTCCAGCGTCCGGTGAAAGTTATCAATGATGCTGCAATGCAGGCATTGGGAAGCTATAAAGGCGGCAGGTCACTATTCCTGGGTCTGGGAACAGGTCTCGGATCGGCGTTCATCGTTGATGGATTTGTCCAGCCTCTCGAGCTTGGCCATCTCCCGTATAAGAAGGCAACATTCGAGGATTACGTCGGATTGCGCGGATTGCAAAAGCGCGGCATAAGTGGCGGCGCGACGTCGCCGATGTTGTTGCACGCCTGACTGCTGCCTTGGAACCTGAAGAAGTTGTTCTTGGAGGTGGAAATGTCAAGAAGCTGAAAGAACCACCTCCCGGCGTGCGGTTCGGCGGCAACGCGAACGCGTTTATTGGAGGATTCCGCCTGTGGGATGCGACGCCGGGGTGGAAACGCAAAAACCGAAAGGAGCAAATACGTGGCAGGCCCAGCATGGAAAGAGCTGGAAGCGCACAGTAAGAAGGTGATCCGTTATTACCGAAAACGCAGGAACGCGGAGGACGATCGTCTGTGAGCGACCAACCCCCCGCGCTTCGCCTTTAAAAAAGGAGTCACTATGCAAATCGGAATGGTCGGTCTTGGAAGGATGGGATCCAACATGGTGCGGCGGCTTCTCAGAGGAGGCCACGAGTGCGTGGTATTCAACAGGTCGCCAAAGCCGGTTGAAGAATTGACGAAAGAAAATGCAATTGCCGCCGCCTCCTTGAAAGATCTTGTCAGTAAGCTGCGCAAACCGCGCTCGGTTTGGCTCATGGTCCCTGCCGCTGTAGTCGACGACATGATCGGCGCACTCGCACCGGACCTTGAATCCGGGGACATTCTGATAGACGGAGGTAATTCCTACTACATCGATGACATTCGCCGTGCGAAGGAACTCGCATCGAAGCAGGTTCACTATGTGGACGTCGGGACGAGCGGCGGCGTGTGGGGCCTGGAGCGAGGCTATTGCATGATGATTGGAGGAGAGACGGCGGCGGTTCAACAGCTCGATCCAATTTTTGCGACGCTGTCTCCCGGCATCGGCAACATTGCCCGCACCCCCGGGCGCGACAGAATCGGCGGTACTGCCGAACATGGCTACCTGCACTGTGGCCCTAATGGCGCCGGCCACTTCGTCAAAATGGTCCACAACGGTATCGAGTACGGCGTGATGGCGGCGTATGCGGAGGGATTGAACGTACTGCACCAAGCCAATGTGGGTAACCGGCAGGACACCGTTGATGCTGAAACAACTCCGTTGCGCGATCCCGAGCACTATCGCTACGACCTCAAACTTGCAGATGTCGCGGAGGTCTGGCGACGCGGCAGTGTCATCGCTTCCTGGCTGTTGGATCTGACGGCCGCTGCGTTGGCTCAAGATCCATCGCTCTCGCGATTCACCGGTCGGGTATCCGATTCCGGAGAAGGGCGGTGGACAATCAAAGCCGCCATTGATGAGGCAGTTCCCGTTCCTGTGTTATCTGCCGCGCTCTATGAACGGTTCAGTTCGCGCGGAGACTCCGATTTTCAAAATAAGCTGCTCTCGGCGCTTCGTTACGAGTTCGGTGGACATCTGGAGAAGGTCGCCTAGATCAAGTGAGTGACGGATCTCAAGCCCGACCTGCTGCTTCTCGATATCCAAATGCCGAGATTGGACGGATTCGAGGTGCTGGAACTCATCGGGCGTGAGTCGGCGTGATCTTCGTAACAGCATATGACAAATACGCCTTGCAAGCTTTTGAAGTCCACGCGGTCGATTACTTGCTGAGACTGAACTCGCTTCTGCGATAAGTTCGTCATTGGCCCCCGACTGCGGATCTGGATCATTCTTGCCAGCCACCGCCTAAAGCTTTGTAAAGCTGAACAAGAGCGAGGAGCTCATTTCGTTTGGTTTGAGCGAGTCGAAGTTCGGCATCGAATAAGTCACGATCGGCATCCAGCGCGTTCAAGAGTGTATCCACCCCGCCACGGTATCGCACATAAGAGAGTCGCGCCCTATCCTGGAGCGTTGTCAAAAGCCGTTCCTGCGTCCCGCGAATCTCGCGAACCTTCTGATACCGAACCAGCGCGTCCGACACTTCGCGGAAGGCGGTTTGTATGGTTCCTTCGTACTGTAGCAACAGAAGTTGTTCTTGAGCGGTGGCCAGCTCCACGTTCGATCGAATGCGGCCTCCGTTGAAGATCGGTTGCGACACTTGCGGAACGAACTGCCACACACTGGCGGGGCCGGTGAAAAGCCTCCCTAATTGACCGCTCTGAAAACCCAGCAGGCCGGTGAGGCTGATCTGTGGGAAGTACGACGCTTTCGCAACGCTGACTGAAGCATTCGCCGCAGCGAGACTCTGTTCCGCGGAGCGTATGTCCGGCCGGCGCTCGAGCAAAGCTGAAGGCAACCCTGCTGGAACTGAAGGGGGCTGCTCCTGCTCGGCGAGCAGGCGGCCGCGAGCAATAGGCCCAGGACTATCCCCGAGCAGGAGACTGATTTGGTTTTCTGTCTGCTCGATCGACTGTTCAATTCCCGGGATCGCTTGCTCGGCGGACTGAACCAATTCTTCACCTTGCCGGACTTCGAGGCGTGTGGCCAGACCACCCCGTTCGCGCATTTTGATCAGCTGTAACGAGTCCTGACGCGTTGTCAGCGTGCGCTGCGCAATCTCCAGTTCCATATCGAGTTCAAGCAGGCTGAAGTACGCGCTGGCCACATCGCTAACCAGCGTCGTGGTGACCGCCTTCCGGTTCTCATCCACGGCGAGCATGTCCGCCCTTGCAGCGTCGGTCGCATGGCGAAGTCGTCCCCAAATATCGGCTTCGAATGAAAGCAGATTCAAGGCGACGTTTCCGAAGTTGCGATTCTGATCAAAGCCGGCGGGAAGCGGGAACGACCCGCTAGTGGAATTTCGAAGTGTCGTCACATTGGTGTTCGCGGCTATCGTGGGGAACTGGTTCGATCTCGTGATACCAACATTTGCGCGCGCAATCTCCACGCGCACCATCGCGCTTCGTAAATCGTAGTTGTTTTCGAGGGCGACGCGCATCAACCGTTGCAACTCTTCATCTTTGAACACCTCGAACCACTTCAGGTCGCCGATCGAGGCGACCTCCGCCGCCGTATTTTTCTCCGCCCCGCGGAACACCTCCGGCGGTTTGATGGTTGGCCTGTGGAATGTAGCGGTCTGACGTGCCGCGCAGCTCACCAATACCGCCGAAATAAGAATGATGATGATCAGTTTCGTCTTCATATGCGATGCCTCTCAGGCGGCTGATGGATCCGCCACGAGTTGCGCTTCAGCCACACGCGAGTGCTTGCGGGCCACGAGCATGTAGATCGACGGGACGACGAAGAGCGTGAATGCCGTGCCGACGATCATGCCGGTGACGAGCATGATTCCGATGCTGTTTCGCGCGCCCGCGCCCGGACCCGTTGCAAACACGAGCGGAAAATGACCGACAACCGTCGCTGCGGTCGTCATCAGAATCGGCCGCAGCCGCGTGCTCGCGGCCTCGATGATTGCGGCGATTTTGTCTTTTCCTGCTTCCTGGAGCTGATTGGCAAACTCCACAATGAGGATGCCGTTCTTCGACACCAGACCTACAAGCGTGATCAGACCCACCTGACTGTAAATATTGAGCGTGGTCCAACCCATGAACGAGAAGAGCAGCGCGCCGGAAAGCGCTAGAGGAACAGATCCCGCCAGAATGATGAAAGGATCCCGGAAACTTTCGAACTGTGCCGCCAGCACGAGATAAATGAGGATGGCCGAGAGCAGGAACGTGCTCAGGAATTTGCTGCCTTCCGTGCGAAGCTGGCGTGACTCCCCCGCGTAATCGATCGTGAATCCCTGAGGCAGAATCTTTCTGCCCTCGTTCTCGAGAACACCGAGCGCCTGATCGAGCGGAACCTGCGGCGGCATGACGCCTTGAATACGCACGGCATTGAGCTGCTGAAACTTCTTCAGCTCTCGCGGTTCGGCGCTCGTGCGCAGGCTTGCGAACGTCGACAATGCCACGAGCCGGCCGCCGGCGCCGGTGACATACATTTTTGAAAGTTGATCGGGAGTCAACCGATCCGCTCGTTTCACTTGCGGGATGACCTTGTAACTCCGTCCCTGGATGCTGAAGCGGTTCACATAATTTCCACCGAGCAAGGTGGAGAGATCCTGTCCGGCTTGTTTCAGATCGACTCCTTGAGCGCGAACCTTATCTCGATCGAAAAGAACCTCGGCTTGCGGCTGATCGAATTTCAAATCGGAGTCGGCATAAATGAAGAGCCCGCTTGCGAACGCCTTCTGCACGAGTTGATCTGCCAGCCCTTGAAGCTGCTGCGGCTCTGCGGCCGTGGCGATCACGAAATCGACTGGAAAGTCTCCGCCTCCGGGGAGTGGCGGCGGTGTTTGCGGAATGATCCGCACACCTGCAATCTGCGACAGCGGCCCAAGCGATTCGACGAGAAGTTGTTGGGCTGTCTTCGTTCGTTGACTCCACGGTTTCGTAACCATGCCTCCAAAACCACCGGTTGGGGAAATGAGCTGAAAGATGCTGCCGCTCTCCGGGAACGATTTATAAACATCGTGAATCTGCGAGGCATAGAGTTTCGTCTGGTCGAGCGTCGAATTTGCCGATGCTTGAATATATCCAAAGACGACGCCTTGATCCTCCGCCGGCGCCAGTTCGCGCTGCGAGAACATGTAGAAAGGTATCGTCAGCAGGGCAACGAGAATCCAAAGGACAAGAACCACAGGACGGTAGCGAAGTGTGCTCGCCAACATCCCGGAATACATCCTACGAACAGTTTCAAATCGGCGATTGATCCAGCCCGCGAAGCCGCGCTCACTGCTGCCCGGACGCAGAAGTTTTGAAGACATCATTGGCGAGAGCGTCAATGCGACAACGCCGGACACGATCACGGCGCCGGCCAGCGTAAATGCAAACTCCCGGAACAGCGCGCCGGTCAATCCGCCTTGGATGCCCAGCGGTGTGTACACGGCGGCCAGCGTGATCGTCATCGCGATGATGGGCCCGACAAGTTCACGCGCCGCATCGATGGCGGCGCGAACGGCCGACTTAGCGCTGTGGAGATGCCGCTCGACGTTCTCCACCATTACGATTGCGTCATCGACGACCAATCCAACCGAAAGCACAATGGCCAAAAGCGTCAGGAGATTGATCGTGAAGCCCGCGGCCAGCATCAAAAACACCGCACCAACCAGTGAGATGGGAATCGCGACGATCGGAATGATCACCGCCCGCACTGAACCCAGGAACAAAAAGATCACGACGATCACAATCAGCAGAGTCTCGGTGAGAGTCCGCAGAACCTCGTTGATGGCATCCTGAATATACTCGGTCGAATCGTAGGGAATACCGGCCTTCATCCCGACAGGAACTTGCGCCTCGATCTCAGGCATAACTTTGCGGACGCTTCGCACGACATCAAGCGAGTTCGCAGTCGGAAGAGCCCAGATGCCAATGAATGTCGCGGTCTCGCCGTTGAAGCGGACATCCTGCTCGTAATCTTCTGCGCCCAGCACGACATCAGCGACTTCACCAAGCCTCACGATGACACCATCTTGCTCCTTGACGACCAGCTGACGGAACTCCTCCGGCGTTCGCAGATCCGTGTTAGCCACCAGATTGACCGACACCATGGATCCCTTGGTTCGACCCAGGGCCGACAGATAGTTGTTTCGCGACAGGGCTTCTCGAAGCTGGGTCGGCGAAATGCCGAGCGCGGCCATCTTCTCGGGCTTCAGCCAAATCCGCATTGCGAATGTGCGTTTGCCGAGAATATCGGCTCGCTGAACTCCACTGATCGCGCTGAGCTTGGGTTGCACGACGCGGGTCAGGTAATCCGTAATTTGATTCTGGTCGAGGTTCGCCGATGAGAAGCCGAGGTAAATCGCGGCGAACTGATTGTCTGCCGTTTCCAGTTCGATGATCGGCGCTTCTGCTTCCGGAGGAAGATCGTTGCGAACTTGCGCGACCTTTGCCTGGATCTGCGTGAGCGCAGCGTTCGTATCGTAGTTGAGCTTCAGATGCACGGTGATCGTGCTGAGCGACTGAGCGCTCGACGATTCCATGTAATCGATGCCGTCCGCGCTGGCGATGACGCGCTCGAGCGGAGTCGTAATGAAACCGCGAACCAGGTCGGCGTTCGCGCCGACATAAGTCGTCGATACACGAACAATCGCGATGTCGCTGCGAGGGTACTGCCTGACGCTGAGCGCTCGGATGGATTGCAAACCTGCGATCAGGATGATCAAGCTGACAACGATCGCGAGAACCGGCCGCTTGACGAATAGATCTGTAAGCCGCACTTAACTATCCTCCGGTTTCGGAGCCGCTTTGTTGCCCGGCTGAACCTTGTTGTTGACTTGAACCGCTGCGCCATTCCGCAGCTTGAAGACTCCGGATGTGACAATCTCTTCACCCGGTTGAATTCCCGAAAGGACGGCGATCTGATCGCCGCGAGTCCCACCGAGTTTCACAAACTGCTGGCGAACACCTTTGTATATTCGTGCC
>Ga0209266_1003125_pt1 | contig 10210 bp, 15 predicted proteins | sample GraSoiAngelo_132_FD_185889 | JGI IMG/M metagenome (GOLD analysis project Ga0209266, IMG submission 185889) | Grasslands soil microbial communities from the Angelo Coastal Reserve, California, USA - 14_0929_02_40cm (SPAdes) (version 2) | ecosystem: Environmental > Terrestrial > Soil > Grasslands ...
CCACGCGCGAGGTGTTATCGAGCCGCTCGCCGACGGCGGCCTGGCTGCACTGCACCACCTCGAGGCTCTCGCGCAGGCGGTCGTTCATCTGCCCCGTGAGCCGCGCGAGCTGCTGACCGACGAGCTCCCCCTGGCCGGCGAGCGCCTCCGCCACCTGGGCGCGGAGGGCGTCGAGCTGCTGCTGGAGGAGGAGCAGCGCCCCGGTGTCGTCGCGCGGGGCGCGGGTGCGGCGAACCTCCCGGGCGAGCACCACGAGCGCCCCGCCCACCACGATCGCCGCCGCGACCATCCACGCTTCGATCGTCACCACCCCTCCCCGCCCGGGCGGCCCCTACCCCAGGGCGCTCGCGTACTCTTCGAGCTGCTCGAGCTTCCGCAGGCGGGCAATCCGCACCGGCCGCTCGGGTGCGGGCGCGCCAACCAGCTCCGCCCGCGCCGCCGTGATCGCCGCCGCAATCAGGATCCGGCAGCGAGCGTGCACGGCACGTGCGACGCGCTGCCGTCGCATGCGGACGATCTCCGCGAATGCGATCACCTCGCCCACGGCCGGCGTACCCTACCATGGCCGTGCGCGGAGTTGTAGCAGGTCTCCGGCGGCGCTGTCTCGTTGTCATCCCCACGTTGATCCAGTTGGGGCTGCGGGTTACAAGGATACCGTGCGGCTCGTCTGCTTCGGTGACATTCACATGGCACTTCGAGCCATCGGACGGCTCGCGCCAGAGCTCTCGACCGCCGACGCAGCGATCCTCGTGGGCGACCTGACGCACTTCGGCGACCCGGCGGATGCCTTCCGGGGCATCGCAGCGGTGCGCGCGTTCTGCCCGCAGGTGCTCGCCGTCACCGGGAACCTCGACTTCGTTTGAGGGACGAACTCAGCAGCACGCCGAGCAACAGCCCCGCACAATTTCAGGGTTGGAACGCTCCTCGCCTACTCGTTGAGTGCGGGGTGGTTCGGATGCCGTGGTAGCAGGGCGGTAGCAACGGCGTCCTGGCAAGAGGATCCACCCGGGACACGGTCAGGGCGACGGCGGCACGACCGACAAACCCGGAAGGTGACGCTGGATCCTGGCAAACTCGTCGACGTTCGCGGTGACGACCGTGGCGCCGATCCTCCACGCGCTCAGCCCGATCAGCAGGTCGTTCACGATGCCGAGCCGGTCTCGCAGCCCCCGTCCGTCACCGTGGAGGGCCCTGAAGAGGACCGCGGCACGGTCGAACAGATCGGGCGCCGGACCGATCAGCCGTTGCGCCGGAAAGGCTCCCTTGATCCGATCGACCGCACGACGGCGTGGAAGGGTGTCCGCCCCGAGACGGAGCTCCATGAGCACCACCGAGGAGAGGAAGCGCACGGTCCGCTGCGCCGGGCCGGTGACCCACTGGGCGTGCGCGCCCAGGCGCAGGTAGTCGATGAAGACGTTGGTGTCGAGGAGGACCTTGCGACCTACCGGTACGGCCACGGCCGCTCGTCACCCTTGAGGATTCCCTTGAGCGGCCTCAGGCGCCGACCGATCCGCTCCTCATCCATCAGGAGCGCGAGCGCTCGTTCGATCGCCTCCTGCTCCGAGTCGACACCGAAGTACCGTTTCGCGAAGTCGATTTTGCTCTGGTCGAGCTTCAGGTGCTTGTGGCGAACCGCGGACGTCCGCATGTGGCCTCGTGTACATGACGTGTACACGAACAGACCTGGGCGATCAAGAACGGCTGGCCCTGACGCTGGAAGTGAATGCAGTTCCCCCGTCTCGCGCGGTTACGCGGCATGGTGTTCCATCCGCCCCGCGCCGAAACACTTCGTTGCGCGGGCGGTCGGACTCGCGCCGACCCTTCGTGCACCGAGGGCCGCTCCAGAGGTCATCGATGGCGGTGGCGCGTCGCACGTTGCAACGATGTGCTGTCGCGATGTGGGTTAAACCGGGAAGTCTACGTAACGTCCGAAGTCAGACCCTCGCCCCAAGGCCCCCCGGCTCGCGCGGGGCGTATAATGCCCAAGGCGACGTGGTCACAGACACGGCGCGTTGTGAAGTCTGCGTGCTCCGGGACACGGGGTGAACGGGAGAGCCGATCCTGGCACCAGCTTCCGGGCGAAGCGATGCGTGGCGGGCGGGGGAGCGGGCCAGCTTCTATTCCGAGGGGCTGTCGGCCCACGGCGACGCCCGCGCAGGCGGTAATGCCTCTCCGGCCTCCATGGACAGCCCGAGGTGCGTGAGGATCCGCCGGATCACCGCGGGGTCCTCGATCGTCGCCAGCACGATCATGCGCCCGCCGCATTTCGGACAGGCGAGGACGTCGGCTTCAAACGCCCGGCGCATGAGGTCGGCTCAGGCGCGATACTTCGGGCGCGCGCGACGATGCGTCGCATCGTCACGCGGGTCGTCGGCGGGCGGCGGCGATGGGACCGTGCCAGCCTCGGGTTCGGCGCGCGCCACCACCGCCCGGCGCCACGGCGCGTTCGGCGCCAGGACGCCGTGATAGAAGTATCAGGTTGGTCCGCGGCCGGGGCACCAGCGGGACGAGCCGCTCCAGCAGCTCCACCGGTGTGAAGACGAGATGGGTCGTCCCGTCTGCCCATGGGCGCTGCAGGGCGACGGCGATCCGCCCGTCGCGCAGCCGGTGCAGTCGCCCCTGCCCGAGCGGCGGACGGCAGAGGTACTGGCAGAGCCGCTCGCGGTCGCCCGCGGCGACGTGCACGGCGGCATGCAGGTCGAAGCCGGCTTCGTGCGCGTGAAGCGGCACGTGGCGCTCGACCCACGGCGCATCGGGGTCCGCGCCGATCCGCACGGGCCGCCGCCCCGCGCGCGGGCCCAGGGCGCCCCGGCCGAGGATCGCCGCCCGGGAGAGGGCCGCCAGCGCCGCGGACTCGTCCGCGAGCGGATCAGGGTCCTCGGCAGCGCTCGCCGTCCCCGTCACGCCGAGGCGCTCGAGCCGCCGCCGCACGCGCGCGACGACGCGGTGCACGTCCTCGTCCGTGGGCGGCGACGCTTGGCGGAAGCGCAGCGTGCCGTCCCCGTCGCGCACGAAGACGCCGTCGAGGACGAGCGTGTGGAAGTGAAGGTGCACGTTCACGGCCCCGCCGAAGCGCTGCACGCTCGTCGCCATGCCGGTCTCTCCGCCCGCCAGCCCCTGACGCCGCGCCTGGCGGCGATAGGCGCTGCGCAGCGCGCGCACGGAGACGTGCAGCACGGTGCGACACAGGCGGTGATCGTAGGCGAGCCGGTAGCGCAGCCGGTGCGGGACCGAGAGGACCCACTGGCGGACCGGCACGTCGGCAGGCAGCACGCGATCCACGAGGTGTGCCGCGCGCTCGGCCATCCGCCGTCCGCCGCAGCTCGGACAGACCGCGCGGCCCTTGCACGAGAAGGGAACCAGGCGCTCGAACGCACGGTGCCCGCAGCGTACTCGCGCGAAGCCGTGGGCCAACACCCCGCAGCGGAGGAATTTTCGGAACTCGTTCACGACAAACCCGGGGAGGCCACTGCCATCCGTCTGTGCGTCTACGGCGGCGAGGAAATCGGTGAGGTGTGTGCGCACGACGCCGTAGAGCACGCCGGTCGTCGGCGATCGCGGCACGTAGACGGCGGCCATGCAGAGCGCCCGTAGCGGGCGAGCGGCCAGCCCCGGGCGAGCGGTCTCAACGGGCGCGAAGTTTCATCCGCCGCGCGGCGAAACGATCCGTTACCCCGAAGGAACACGCCACGGCTCGTTGCGACGACATCGGGCGGCAGCTAAAACCGCGGTCGGTGCGACTCGTCTGCTTCGGTGACATTCACATGGCCTTCCGGGCCATCGAACGACTCGGCCCCGTGCTCCGCGAGGCCGAGTGCGCGATCCTCACCGGCGACCTCACCCACTTCGGAGACCCTCCCGACGCCTTCCGGGTCGTCGATGCGGTCAGGCAGTTTTGCCCAAGCGTGCTAGCAGTTACTGGAAACCTCGACATGCCGTCGGTGATCGACGCGCTCGAGGCCGAGGGCATCTCGCTCCACGGCGAGGGACGGCGGCTCGGCGACCTCGGCATCTTCGGCTGCGGCGGCTCGAACATCACCCCCATGGACACGCCGACCGAGCTCGAGGAGGACGAGCTGCGGGCCGTCCTCGAGCGCGGCCACGCGGCGGTGGCGGACGCGCCCCGGCGCCTCATGGTCTGCCACGCGCCGCCCTTCGACACGCGCCTCGATCGCCTCATGAACGGCCGCCCGGTGGGAAGCCCGGCGGTGCGCGCCTTCATCGAGGTGCGGCGGCCCGACCTCGCCGTCGTCGGGCACATTCACGAGGGACGGGGCACCGAGCGCGTGGGCGAGACGCTCGTGCTCAACGCGGGCCCGCTGCGCGACGGCGGCTACGTCGTGGTCGAGAACGGCGCGGACGGCCTGACGGCCGAGCTCCGGAACTTCCGCGCCGCAGGCGCCTGACCCCGGTGGGCCCGTCCTTTCCCGCTCTCCGAGTCGACCACGTGTCGATCGCGGTCGGGGCCATCGCCCCGGCCCTCGCCTTCTTCCGGCGCGTGCTCCCCATCCGCATGCGTGTCGAGCCGCGCTCCGGGTACGATGACCAGTTCGTGTGGACCGACTTCCTCGTCGGCGACTGGAAGCTCGAGCTGATCGAGAGCGCGCGCCCGGCGAGCTTCGTCGAGCGTTTCCTCGCCCGCCGCGGCGAGGGCATGCATCATCTCTCGATCGATGTCGAGGAGGGCCGGCTCGGCGCCTACACCGCGGCCCTCGAGCGCGCGGGCCTCCGTATCGTCGACCGCGGCGACTACGGGAACGGCGACGAGACCGCCTTCATCTCGCCGCGCACCGCGCCGGGCATCCTGATCCAGTTCTGGCAGGTGCCGGGCTTCCACGGCGCGCCGCCCACGGATCACCCGACCGACCCGGTCGCGGCGCGCGACGGGGTGCGCTTCCGTGTCGATCACGTGGCGCTCGCCGTGCGCTCGATCGACGCGACGCTCGGCTGGTTCCGGCGCCTCTTCCCGATCGAGGCGCCGCGGCCGAAGCAGCGCGGCTGGGACGGCGCGCACGCCTTCCAGAGGTTCTGGCTCGCGGGCTGCAAGATGGAGCTGATCGAGAGCGCGCGCCCGGCGAGCTTCGTCGAGCGTTTCCTCACCCGCCGCGGCGAGGGATTTCATCACCTCACGATCGACGTCGACCGGCTGGACCCACTGGTGCGCCGCCTGGAGGCCGATGGCATCGAGCTGATCGGCAGGGCGGAGATACCGGGGGGCCGCCGGACCGCCGTCATCCATCCGCGCCACGCGCACGGCGTGCTGATCCAGTTCTGGGAGGAGCCCGAGTTCGGCGGGCCGCGACGACCCTGATGCGTCTCGAGGCGGTCACGCTCGACGCGGTCGGCACGCTCTTCGCGGTGGCCGAGCCGGTCGGGCGGACCTACGCCCGCTTCGCGGCCCGGCACGGAATCACGCTCGCGCCCGCTCGGGCCGAGAGGGACTTCGGCGAGGCGCTCGTCGCCGCCCCCTCGCTCGCCTTCCCCGGTGTCGGCCGCGCCCGTCTCGCCGAGCGCGAGCGCGCGTGGTGGCACGCGGTCGTGCGCCGGGCATTCGGGCCCGCCGCGGAACGGCCGTCTTTCGAGACGTGCTTCGCGGAGCTGTTCGCCCACTACGGCCGCCGAGAGGCGTGGCGGGTCTTCCCCGAGGTGGCGGAGGCGCTCCGCCTGCTCCGCGCGCAGGGCCTCAAGCTTGCCGTCGTCTCCAACTTCGATGGACGCCTCCCGCCCCTCCTCGCCGCCCTCGGCCTCCGCCCGCTCCTCGACCTCGTGCTCCACTCGACCGCCGCGGCTGCGGCCAAGCCGGACCCGGCGATCTTTCGGAGCGCGTCGAGCGCGCTCGGCGTCGCGCCAGCCGCGACCGTCCACGCCGGCGACGGCCTCGTGGCCGACGTCGAGGGCGCCCGCCGCGCCGGGCTTCGCGCCATCCTCGTCGACCGCCGCGACCAGCGTCCGCGCCTCCCCGCCGGCGTGAGCAGGATCACGACGCTGAGCGAGCTGCCCGCGCTCGTCTTCGGGCTCGACTGACGACGCCGTCGGCCGCGCCGCTGGGCGAAGGCCCGGATGCCGGTATGGCCATGGCACGCTGCGTCATATAGGACTCCGACCCGTGCAGAACGGGAAGGCTGAAGGAGGTGCTTTGACCGATGTATTTCCTGAGCCAGTTCAAAGATATGGCCGTCGACAGGCTCGCGTGGTCGGCAGCCCGCAGCGCAGTGGACGCCGTTCGCTACCAGCCCGCGCACGTGAAGCTCCTCATGGCCTGCAGCGCAACCCAGGCCGACGGTTCGCAGCGCTGGGTGGACGGCGTCGCCGCGCTTCTGGCGCGGCCGTCTGTGGCGCGGTGGCTCGACCTCCCGCACCGGGGCGTCCGGTCGGTTGCGGCCGTTGCGGCGCGCTGCTTCGGGCCCACCGCCTCGGCGCTCGTCCGCTTCTCTTCGGGCGTTGCCGCCGCGGCCGCCGATCGACTGAGCGCCCTCATCCTGGAGAGCGCGCTGCGCGCTCGCGCGCATCCCGGGCTGCTCGTGCCACACGCGCACGACGCGGGCGTGCTCGCGGTCGACATGCGCGGCTTCTCGCAGCTCACCCTGGCCCTGGGCGACACCGACGACCTTGCCGGTCTTCTCGAGGAGTACCTGACCGCGCTGACCGCCGTGGTGGAGCGCCATCGCGGTCTGGTCTTCCAGTACACGGGTGACGGCTTGCTCGCCCTCTTCATCGCCGAACTGGCCGGTGGGCCACCCGGGAGAATGCTCGATCGCCTGGTGAACGAGATGTGCCCGGTGCTCCACCGGGAGTTCGACGCGCTCCGAGAGCGCTGGCGGGCCGACTGGCAGGCGGCAGGACGGCCGCAGGTCGCCGTCGGCCTCGGGGCCGGCTTGAGTTTCGGCCGGGTCACGATGGGCTACATCGGCCCCTACGGCAAGAAGCAGTTCGGCGCGCTCGGTGAGCCCGTGAATCTCGCCGCCATTCTCTGCGCCGAGGCGGAGGCCGGGACGGTGCTGGTCGATCGGGGCTCGTTCGAGCGCGCCGGCTTCGAGCCGCTACGCGCAAAGACGGTGCGCCTCCGGTCGCGCAAGCTCCGGCAACGACTCGAGGCCGCTTGCCTCCACTACGGGGCCCAGCAACCCCCGGTCTGGCTGCCGACCGCGCAGCCCTCGCCGGCCGAGAGCCCGTAGCAGCCCGGGCGGGCGCAGGGCGTTCTCGCGCACCGGCGCACTCCCCGCACGCTTGCAAGGGCTTGAACCCTGAATGTCGATTTTACAACGTCTCGACTGCTCGAAAACGAGGCACCGTGCGTATCATTCCGCCCGCAGCGGGGGGAGGAGCGCCGGCGTTCGCCGCACCTCGGCCTCGCACCGCCCGGCACGAGGCTTGCTTCCTAAGCGAGTGAGGGTTGAGAAAATGCTCGACCGAAGCCTTGGCGGATTTCGCTGCCTCACCGCGCGCCCGATCGCGCATCACGGGGGCTACCTGCCGGGGAAGCTGGCCGGCACCATACGTTACACGACCGAGAACCTCGGCCGGACGCTCGTGCACGTCGACTTCGACTCGGGGGAGTCGTTGATGGTGCTGCCCGACGACGTCGTTCTCGACCCCGGGCCCGAGCCCAGCGCCCGCAAGGACACCTAGCTGTCAGCGCGCCGTCGCGCTCGTCAGCCCGCGGTTCCAGAGCCAGGACAGCCAGCCGGTCGCCGGCACCTCGTGGTCCGCCACCACCGCCACGCGCCCGAGTTCCTCCTCGCCGCGGCGGACGACAACGTCGCCCAGCGGCTGGCGCACCTTGACCGGCGCCTGGAGCTGGCGCGGGACGTGCGCCTCGACGACCACGTCCTTGTCCGCGCCGCGTTTCAGGAGCACGCGGAGATCGCTCAGAGCCACCGCCTTGACGCTCGGCTCGCTCCCGCCCGCGACCGGCACCTGCCCCACCGGCGCCCCCCGGCGCGCCGCTGCCACGACCCGGTAGGCGGCGAAGTTCTCGTTCAGCAGGCGCGCCGCCTCGGTGAAGCTCTCCTGCTTGGTAGGGAGCCCGAGCACGACCGCGATCAGGTCGAGGTCGTTGCGGATGGCGGTCGCCGTGACGGAGAAGCCGGCCTCGCGGTAGTAGCCGGTCTTCAGGCCGGTCGCGCCGGCATAGGTCCGGATGAGGTGGTTCGTATTCGCCATCACGAGCGTGTCGTTGCGGAAGCCGGCGCTCGCCGTCCCGGCCCAGCGCATCACCTCGGAGAAGCGCATGAGCTCGCGGGCGAGAACGGCCAGGTCGTGCGCGCTGGTCAGGTCTGCCGTCTGCCCCTTGCCGGGCGGGAGGCCGTGCGGGCTCTGATAGGTGGTGTCCGCGAGCCCGAGCGCCGCGGCACGCGGGTTCATGAGCTGGACGAACGCCGCGCTCGAGCCCGCGATGTGCTCAGCCACCGCCACCGCCGCATCGTTGGCGGACTCGATCATCACCGCCTTCAGCAGCTCGCCGAGCGGGAACGTCTCGCCCTCGGCGAGATAGACCTGCGAGCCGCCGATGCGGCTCGCCCACGCCGAGGTGCGCACCGGCGTGTCGAGCGACAGCGCGCCGTCGCGCACCCGCTCCATGGCGACGAGGACCGTCATCATCTTCGCCATCGAGGCGGGCGGCCAGCGCTTGTGCGCCTCGTGCTCTGCGAGGATCGTGCCGCTCTCAGCATCCATGACGACGTAGGCCACGGGCGCCGCCGTCTCGCGCGCGAGCACCACGCGCGCCGCCGCGATCAGCACCGCCAGAGCCGCCACCTTCCGCATCACTTCCCCTCCGCGACCGCCGGCGCCCACCACCCGGGCGCGGGGCTCAGGAGCCGAGAGCCGAGAGCGCGTCCGTCCGCCGAACGAGCTGGTCGGGCTCGGCTCGAATCACGTGCCCGTCGCCGTCGAGCTCGCCGTCCAGCAGGAGCCCGCCCACGTCGCCTGCCCGGCGCAGGAACGAGACGAACCCCTGGCGCGTGAGCCGCTGGGCCACGTAGCCCCGCCCGTTCACCAGCTCGCACCACACGGGCCCCACGGCGGCGTCGTTCGTCCACACGAAGATCGTCCAGCCCCAGTCCCACCGGCCGCCCAGGTACTCGGCCGCGCTGTACCGCGCAGGCGGCCGCCAGAACACGAGGAAGCCGGAAGAGCGTCCGAGGGCCTGCAGCGCCGGCAGCGGAAGCGGGGACGGCACGGGGGCGCGCACGCGCGCCGCGGCGCGCATGCGGCGCCGGGCCGCGAAGTCGACCGGGATGACCTTGGCGCGCTGCATATCCTGCAAAGCGCGCGGACCGTACCAGAGCGGCCCGAGCGAGGTCAACGCAAAAAAGACGGCACCACGGGGGTCGAACTAGTTCCCGCCGTAGCGCGCGTCCGCCTGCAGTGCGAAGTGCTCCAGCAGGCGCTGCTCGGCCTGCCGGAAGGCGATCGCGCGCAGCATCTCCTGGGTCTGCTGGGCCAGCGGGACCGAGGCGATCACGCCGGCCAGCTCGGCGGGAGAGAGCTGAGCGATCGCCACCTCCATCGCATCGAGGACCCCGTCGGGCAGCTCCCCGATCTCCACCTTCTGGGCGAGGGCGAGCGCGTGCTCGAAGCGGCTCGCGAACTGCTCCTTGGCTTCGGCTCGCTCCTCGGGAGTGCACACGACGTTCAGCTTCTTCGCGGCGGCGTCGAAGAGGCGATCGAAGGCTCGCAAAAGGGCTTCGCGTCCGGTCATTGGCGCCAAAGTCTAGCCACGCGGCGCCCGTCTGTCACCCCCTGCGCCGGTTGACTCCTCCGCGCGCACCGCCTAGCGTCGATCGATGCGCTTCGGCGCTTTAGGCTCGGCCAGCGCCGCCGCTGCGCTGCTGGTGGCGCTCGCCGGGCGGGCGCACGGCGATGACCCGGCCGCGCGGGCCGAGGCTGCCGCGGGACGGGCCGAGGCTGCCGCGGCGCGCGCGGAGTCGGCCGCCACCCGCACCGAGGAAGCGATCGAACGTCTCGAGCGCATCCTCGACCGAGCCGCGCCCCGCGAGGACCGCCGCCGCCGTTCCCGCCCGCGGTAGCTTGCGAGCGGCGCACCCGGCTTGGTACAGCCGGTGTATGGACGGCACACGCAAGATGGGGGAGTCGCTGGCGAAGCCGGTCGCCGCCGGCGCGGCGCAGGTCGACGGCGGCGCGCTCGTCGGCCAGGTGCTCGCGGAGCAGCGGGTCCGCCACCTGTTCACCATCAACGGCGGTCACA
>Ga0209266_1003128_pt1 | contig 10201 bp, 12 predicted proteins | sample GraSoiAngelo_132_FD_185889 | JGI IMG/M metagenome (GOLD analysis project Ga0209266, IMG submission 185889) | Grasslands soil microbial communities from the Angelo Coastal Reserve, California, USA - 14_0929_02_40cm (SPAdes) (version 2) | ecosystem: Environmental > Terrestrial > Soil > Grasslands ...
CAACCCCGTCCCGATCATCCCGCCCGCGAAGAGCACGAAAGCAAACGGACCCGCCAACGGGGCCAGCGCCTGCGCCGCCTGGTCCGCCGACTGGATGTCGGTCTTGCCGTGCGAGTGCAGGACCGCGGCGGCGGTCAGCATGATGAAGTACATCACGAGGTTCGAGAAGAACATGCCGATGAGGATGTCGGCGCGCGCCGCTCGAAGCTCGGCGAGGTTCACCCCGCGCCTCTCCGTCTCCGTCCGCTTCCCCGCGGCGCGCATCTCGTCGACCTCGGACGAGGCCTGCCAGAAAAACAGGTAGGGGGAGATCGTCGTCCCGAAGATCGCGACGAGCGCGGCGATGAACTCCTTCTTGAGCTCGATGTGCGGCACGACGCTGGCGACCACGACCTCGCGCAGGTCTGGATGGACGACGAACCCCGTGATCACGTAGGCGAAGAGGACGAGGGTGAGCCACTTGAAGATCTTGAAGATCGCCGCGTACGTGAAGAAAAGCTGGAACCCCAGGATGACGACGGCCACGGGCACCAGGAGCCAGAGCCGCGGGATGATCCCGCGCGACAGCATGGCGGCGCCGGCGGCGACAGCGCCCAGGTCGGCGCCGACGTTGATGGTGTTGGCGAGGAACAGCGCGGCCACGCAGAGGCCGACGATCCAACGGGGGAACTTTCGCTTCAGCGACGTACCGAGGCCGACCCCGGTCTGGAGCGCGGAGTAGGTCCCGATTCCGCTCGGATCGTCGTCGCTCGCGCCGGTGATCAGCCCCGGTCCGAGCATCTGCAGGAGCCCGAGCGGCCCCTTGCGCCGGGCTTCTTCGACGGCGGTCCGTCCCGCGACCGGGGTGCCGGTGTCGGCCTGGTCCGGGCCGCTCGAGCCGCCCTTCAGCAGCTCGCCCGGCGCCGGCTCGGTGTCCGGGCCGTGTGTCACCACCTTGAGCAACGGATCGCGAATGTCGTCGCCGGGCGGCCCGACGTCGTCGCCTTCGGGCTCCGGCCGCGGCCTCCTACGTTTCACAATCGGGAAACGCCGGATCTCGCCCGTTCGACGGCCGCGGCAAAGAACTCAGATGGCCGAAGCGTTTCCTAGGGGATGGAGATGCCCGCCCTCGAGCCGCCGCGGATCCTCCCTGAGACGGTCGACCGGCGCCTGTATCGGCTGATCCACGGGCTCCCCCACTCGCCGCTGGGCGACAAGTACGTGTCCACCCTTTCCGACCTCGGAGAGGGGCTTGGATGGGTGGCGGCCGGGGCAGCGCTTGCATGGCTCGGCGGCGCGAGAGGGCGCCGGGCCGGCCTGGCGGCAGCGATCGCGTCGCTGGGGACCACGTATGTCGTGCAACGCCTCGTCAAGCCGGTGTTCAGGCGCCGGCGCCCGTGGGTCGAACGGGACGTCCTGGTGGTCGGCATCAGGACGACCGACGCGTCGTTTCCGTCGGGGCACTCGGCGTCGTCATTCGCCGCCGCCACCGCGCTCGCGACCTTCTATCCGCATGCCGCCCCACTCGTCTTCGCGCTGGCGACCGGCGTGGCGCTGTCGCGTGTCCACCTCGGTCATCACTTCCCAAGCGACGTCGCGGCCGGCGGGCTTCTCGGCGTGGCGAGCGGAACCGCCGTGGCCTGGATGCTCAGGACGCCGAAGGCGATCTAGCTGAAAACAGGCTGAAAACAGATGGAGGGCTCGGCCATTGCTGGCCAAGCTCCCCCACCTCGTTAACGGGCCAGCGCGCCCAAATACCGACGATTTGTTGGCGCCACGGTACAAAACCCCATGTGACGGTTAAATGGCACGGTCGTGAGGCAGCACATGAAGGTCGATCCCAGGCACAACCTGCGCTTCATCACGAACTAGGCGCCGGCGCGAGTAAGCCTTGAGCGCTCGGACGTTTTTTTCGTAGCGGATTTCTGGGCTCGGGAGGTTTTGATGGCGAAAACAGTTCGCGACGTCATGACGCGCGACCCGGTGGCGTTGAGCTCCGACTCGTCGGTGGTTGACGCCGCGAAGGCGATGAAGGACATGCGCATCGGTTCGGTCGTGGTGATGGAGAAGGACAAGCCGTGCGGCATCGTCACGGACAGGGACATCACGGTGCGCGCGGTCGCGACCGGCAGCGACCCAGCCAGGACCAAGCTGGGCGACATCTGCAGCCATGACCTTGCGGCGGTGCGACCCGATCAGTCGATCGAAGATGCGATGCAGATGATGAAGTCCCACGACGTCAAGCGCGTCGTGGTGATGAGCGACAGCAAGCTCGAGGGCATCGTCTCCCTGGGCGACCTGTCCAGGCGCGGCGAAGGCGAAGACGTGCAGGAGGACATCAGCCGGGCCGAACCGAACAACTAGCCCAAAGTGGTCTCTCAGCCGCTGTCCGGTCGAGGCCGCCCTTTCTCGACGGGCGCTTCGACCGGGGCCGCCTCCATGGCGCCGGCGGCGCGCATGATCGCCTCGGCGTCGGCGAGACGGGGTGCGGCGACCGTGACGAGGAACCGGCCTGACTCGACCTCCTGCTCGTAGTACAGCGCTCGGTCGCCCGACGCCGCCATGCTCAGGAGCCCACCCGCCACCCCGCCCGTGGCCGCCCCGGCGACCGCCGCCAGCAGGAAGGTGAGCATGACGTTGCCCGGGAGAAGCGGTTTGACCCCGGGCACCATCCCGGTGACGATCGCGCCGGCGAGCGCCCCCAGCAGGGTGCCCACCACGATCCCCGTCAGGACCTTGAGGCCGTAGCGCCCGCGCCGGCCGATCCGGGGCGTGGCGAGCGTGACCTGGTCCGGCCCGAAGCCCGCCTCCTCGAGTTTTCGAAGGGCTAGCTCGGCTTCCGGGCGGCTCCTGAAGAGGCCGGCGACAGTGTCTGGCATTTACATAGGTAACGCCTATCGGCACCGCCTATCCTGTTTCGGCCATGGCCACCCGCTCCGAGCTTGCCGGCTACAGCACGGCCGAAGCGCGGCGGGCCCTGGAGGGCCTGCCCCGGTGCGACTACGAGGTGGTGATCAAGCCGCTGCGCTATCGCTGGGGGCCCCACCTGGCCGCCCGGTGCGAGTTCGACGAACGCCGGATCGTCCTTCAGGTCCCGATTCCGTTCCGCGCCTTCAAGGAGCCGGTCATCTATGCCGCGCGGCGCAAGCGCGGCGCGGGGATGCGTTTCGCCTGGGCTTCAGAGACAGTCCCATTCCGCAGCCGGCGCGACGTGCTGAGGTTTCTCTACTGCCACGAGTGGATGCACTGGTATCTCCACGAGGTCCTCGGCAAGGGCGCCGCCGCCGAGACGGCATGCGATCGGTTTGCGCTCCGCAACTTTCGCCGCCGCTACGTCACGGCCGACGACGCCGACGCCGCGCTCAGGCGGCGGACGCTGAAGGCACGCGCGTCGGGCTGAGGCCGGCCGCGGCTGCGAGCTCCGCGAACGCGGTCGCGTCCCGGATCGCGTAACCCGCCGCGTCATTGTTGAAGTACACGTAGACGTCGTCGTGGCGCGACCACGTCTCCGCGATGCGCTCGACCCATCGCCGCAGCACGTCGCGCTCGTATCCCGGCGCGTGCGCTCCCTTGCCCTCGTGGAAGCGGACGAACCCCCAGCCGGCGGTCCGCCACAGGGGCTGCTTCGTTCGCGGGGAGTCCGCAAGACAAAGGGCGACGCCGCGCCGCTCGAGCAGATCCGCGGTGTCGCGCACGAGCCAGCTCTCGTCGCGGAACTCGACCGCGACGCGGATCGATGGGCCGAACAGCTCGAGCGTTCTGTCCAGCCGCTCCACGTTGGCGGAGAAACGCGGCGGCAGCTGGATGAGGACTGGGCCGAGCTTCTTGCCCAAAGCCCGGGCGCGGTCCATGAAGGGATGCACCGGCTCGGCCGGATCGCGCAGGCGCTTGAGGTGCGTGAGGAAGCGGCTCATCTTCAAGGCGAAGATGAAGTCGGGCGGGGCTGCCTTCCTCCAGCTCTCGAAGACGGACTTCTCGGGCAGTTTGTAGAAGGTGTTGTTGACCTCCACCGTCTGGAAGCGCTCGGCGAAGTACGGCAGCCACAGTCGCTGCGAAAGTTTCTCCGGGTAGAAGACGCGCCTCCAGTGCGCGTACTGCCACCCCGACGTGCCTACGTACAGCACCGCTCTATGAAAACGCTTCGGCCTCGCTCTTGCGCAGCAGGACGATGACGGCGATGGGCAGCGCGACGTTGACCATCAGCGAAACGGGGCCATCGTTGAACCGGATCGGCAGCAGGAGCAGGACGGCCGAGCCGAACAGGCAGACGACCTCGAGCGCGACCGCCAGGCCGCGCGCGCGGAGCCGGCGCCACAGGACGCCGATGCCGACCAGCAAGGTGGCGAGAGCGAGCAGGCGACCTCCACGTCGTACGTCTCCGCGGCCAGGACGCGATCCAGCGTCGCCGCCAGGCGTGGGTCGTCCTCCACGACCAGGATCCGCGAGCTGTCCATCCGGTCGATTTATAAGCCGTCGGGTGTGAATTTCGTAAGAGATGTCGATTTCCGCCCCGCCGGTTCGTCGTCGTGGGTAGAAGCCAGACTCAAGGAGGAATCACAGATGGCGAACTTCGTTCTTCTCTACAGCGGCGGCAGCGGGGGCACGAACCCGGCGGAGCGCGAAAAGATCATGCAGCAGTGGGGCGCGTGGTTCGGCAAGCTCGGGGACAGGATCGTCGATGCCGGCAACCCGTTCGCCGAGCACGCCAAGAGCCTCTCCAACGGCTCGGTGCACGACGGCGCGGTCGGCACCCCGGCGACCGGCTACTCGATCCTGAAGGCCGACTCCCTCAACGCGGCGACCGAGCTCGCGAAGGGATGCCCGGTGCTGCAGTCGGGCGGCAAGATCACGGTCTACGAAGTCACGCCGGCGATGTAGGTCGTGGGGGGAAACCTGCCGGTTTCCCCCTACGCCGGCGCGCTCAACGGCCGCTCGCAAGTGAGCCTCTCATGCCGGCGACGTCACGGCCGGATTCGCGCGCCTAACCCCTTTCGGAGGGGAAGAATTGTTTTAGCAGCCTTCCACAAGAAGGTTGCGGCGGCCGGCAGCGACGCGTGTGGCGGCCGGGCTCAGCCCGGCCGCCAGGTGGGCTCCCCCGAAAGTTCGGGGTTACTCGAACCCGGTCAGGGTGACCCGCTTGGTGGCCGTCAGGCTGCCGCGGGCTCCTGACCGGTACGTCCCGGAGGTCGGCGCGACGTCCGAGTAGTCGGCGCCGACCGCCACCGTCACGTAGCCGAGCCCGCCATGGCTCGCGTGCGTGGGGTCGAAGGCGTGGGCGACGCCGTCCCCCGTCCCATCGCGAGTCGGGATCACCACCTCGACCCACGCGTGCGTCCCGCCCTGGCCGAGCAGGTGGCCCGACACGTAGCGAGAAGGGAGGCCGCAGGCGCGGCAGAGCGCGAGCATCACGTGCGCGTAGTCCTGGCAGACGCCGGCGCCCAGGGCGAGCGCCTCGGCGGCCGTGGTCCGGACGCCGGTCACCCCATGGCGATAGGTCATCGACTGATAGACCCAGTCGTTGATCCGGTCGGCGAGCGGCAGCCCCCACTCCGAGACTTCGGACAGGTCGTCTGCCGCGCGCAGGATGGCGTCGTCGGCCTCGGTCAGCCGCGACGGCTGCAGGAGATACCCGTCGGCCAGCCAGCCGTCGGGGAGGCGGTTCGGCTGCGCCGCCCGCCGCTCGATGGAAACCTCGGCGACGAACTCGATCACGTCCGGCACACGCGGCGCGAAGACGTCGACGATCATGTTGCCGAAGCGGTCGGTCCGGTTCTCCACCCTTGCGCCCTCCAGCGCCACCGAGACGTTGTGCGTGAGGCGCCGCTGGTCGCCGAAGCGCTCTGGGGGGATGACGATCAGGCGGTGGCTGAGGTCGCGGATGGGCTGCGGGTAGACGTAGCGAAATGTCTGCAGCAGCTGGTACGACGCCCGGCGCGCCGAGCTCCAGTCGACCGACGCGGGGTCGATCGCCATCACGATTCCATCGGTGCGCCCTGCGCGCGCCCCGCGGACTCTTTATCCCTGTCGGCCCAGACCACCATGGACTTGAACGTTGCAGGACCGAAAGTGGTCAGCATGGCCACGTCCAGCGCATCCCGGCCGCGGCCGATCAGCACCCGTCCGACGCGCCGCGCGTTGTTGCGCGGGTCGAAGGTCCACCAGCGGTCGCCGAGGTAGACCTCCATCCAGGCGGCGAAGTCCATCGGGCTGTCCGGCGGCGGGACGTACAGGTCGGGGAGGTAGCCGAACACGTAGCGAGCGGGGATGTTGAGCGCCCGGCAGAAGGTGATCGCCAGGTGGGCGAGGTCCCGGCAGACGCCCTTCCGCTGCTCCAGGACGTCGACGGCCGTGGTCAGCGGGTTGCTCGTCCCGTACTGGAACGTGATGTTGTCATGCACCCAGTCGCAGACCGCCTGGACTCTCGCGCCGCTGGGCTCGGTCTGGCCGAAGAGCTCCCAGGCCATGCCCATGAGCTGGTCGGACAGGCAGTAGCGGCTGGGCAGGGTGAAGTGGAGCAGCTCGCCCGGGATGTCATCGACCGGGACCTGGGGCGCGGCCGAGCCGTCGAGGTCCGGCTCGTCGGGCGCGGAGACCACGGCGTCATAGCGCAGGGCCAGGGCGCCGGCAGGCATGACCAGGCGCTTGACCGGGTTGCCGTAGAAGTCGCCGTACTCGTCGATGGGCACCGGCGGCTGGGTCGTCCACGTCTCGGTGACGAGCTGGTGGGTGGAGTCGGAGCGAGGGCGGACCTGCACGGTCGCCACGGTTGGAGCGCTCACGTCGTACCTGAACTCGCAGCCGACCCGTAAGTTGATCGTCTTCTCAGGTTGCGGGATGGCGGAGACACTATAGCGGTGGCTTTCGGGAAACTTGATGCCAACTACAAGGTCAACGGGTTCTATGACGAGATGCTTGCGGCCCCTGGCCGGCCGCGCCCTCCTTACCGTCGACTCTACGAGGAACTGAACCGGCTCGGCCCGGTCGAGCTTGGGCGCCGGTGGGCGCTGGCGATGGAGATGTTCCGCAACCACGGCATCACCTTCGCCGTGTACCCGGACGCCCAGGGGACCGAGAAGGTGTTCCCGTTCGACGTCATCCCCCGCCTGATCGAGGCGAACACGTGGCGCCGGCTGGAGCGGGGCCTCACCCAGCGGCTGCGGGCCCTCAACCTCTTCCTGGACGACGTCTACGGGCGCAAGCTGATCCTGAAGCAGCGCGCGCTGCCGCCCGAGATCCTGCTCGGCAGCTCGCTCTATATGCGCGAGATCGAGGGCCTCGGTGTGCCCCACGGCATCCACTGCCACATCGCCGGGATCGACCTCGTCCGGGACGAGAAGGGCGAGTTCTTCGTCCTCGAGGACAACCTGCGCACTCCGTCGGGCGCGTCGTACGTGCAGGCCAATCGTTACGTGATGAAGCGCATCCTGCCCGACCTGTTCGCCGGCTATCCCGTGCGGCCGGTCGAGGGCTACGTGCACGAGCTGCTGCGGTACCTGCGCTGGCTCGCGCCCGCGGGCGTCGACGACCCCACCGTGGTCCTCCTGACCCCGGGCATCAACAACGCGGCGTACTACGAGCACCTCTACCTGGCGAAGCAGATGGGCGTGGAGCTGGTCGAGGGCAGCGACCTGGTCGTCGACGACGACAAGGTCTTCATGCGCACGACCCACGGCCTGCGGCCGGTGCACGTCATCTACCGCCGGATCGACGACGAGTGGCTGGACCCGATCTTCGGGCGGCAGGAGTCCCTGGTCGGCGTGGCCGGCCTGGTCAACGCCTACCGGGCGGGCAACGTGGCGATCGCGAACGCGCTGGGCAATGGCGTCGCCGACGACAAAGCGGTCTACTCGTTCGTGCCCAAGGTCATCCGCTACTACCTGGACGAGGACCCCATCCTGCCCAACGTCGAGACGTACCTGTGCGCCATCGAGTCCGAGCGGAAGCACGTGCTCGAGCACCTCGACAGCCTGGTCGTGAAGACCACGGACGCGTCGGGCGGCTACGGCATGCTCATCGGCCCGGCATCGACGCGAGAGGAGCGCGAAGAGTTTCGGCGCCGCATCGTCGCCAGGCCGCGCTCCTTCATCGCCCAGCCCGTGGTCGGCCTGTCGGTGCAGCCCGTGCTCGACGGCGACGGGCTGCGGCCCGGACATCAGGACCTTCGGCCGTTCATCCTCACGGGCCCAGACGTGTACGTCACGCCTGGAGGTCGTTGAAACCAGGCTCTCTGGTCGTAAACAGCTCGCAGGGCGGCGGCAGCCGCGACACCTGGGTCATCGCCGACGACGGCGCGGAGAACGCCGATGCTTAGCCGCGCCGCCACGTCCCTGGCCCTGCTCGGCCGCCACCTCGAGCGCGCCGACCATCTCGCCCGCATCCTGGGCGTCCATGTGGCGCTGTCGCTCGACCGCACCGATGAGCCGGGCACCGAGTTCTGGGTGCGGTTCATGGAGCTCGCCGGTTGGCGCGGCAGCGACACCGGCCGGCGGGACCAGGCCGTCGAGATGGTCGTCGCCGGCACGCTCGGTCCTTCGGTCCGCTCGAGCATCGCGTCGGCCAGGCTCGCCGCGCAGGCCGTGCGCCCTTCGCTGCCCAGCGAGCTCTACGAGCAGGTCAACGCGCTCCACTGGCGCGTGCAGGAGGCGGTCTGGCAGCCCGACCTGTACCGGTTCCTCATGGACGTGCAGATGAGCATCCGGCTGGTCGACGGGCTGCTCGAGGGCACGATGTTCCACGACGAGGCGCGCGACTTCGTGCGCCTGGGCAAGTTCGTCGAGCGCTCCGCCAACGTGACGGCGGTCGTGACGCACAAGGCCGCGGAGCTTGCGGACACGCCCGAGGACGCGCTCGAGTGGACGGCGGTGCTCAAGTCGTGCTTCGCGTTCGAGTCGTATCAAACGCGCTATGGCGGCGGCGTGACGGAGGAGGGCGTGATCGAGTGCCTCCTCCTCGACGGCGCGCTCCCTCGCTCGGCCAGGTTCGCGGCGTCGAGCGCGCTGGAGGCCGTCGCCCGCATCGAGGGCAATGCGCGGCGTTCCAAGCCCCTGCGCCTGTTGATCCGGCTCAACGGTATGTACCAGCAGGCCAACACCCAGTCGATTACGGAGCAGCCACTCGATTTCGAGGCGGAGTGCCGGGCGATCCTGCGCATGCTCGAGATCGCGCTCCGGGAGACCTACTTCCACCCGAGCAAGGTCCCGGCCACCGTGGCCGGCGAGGAAGGGCGCGGCATGCCGCAGCAGCAGCAGCAATGAAGCTCGAGATCGTCCACAGCACGCGGTACCGCTACACGGCGCCGATCGCGGAGACCGTGATGGAGGTGCGCCTGCGGCCGATGGACGGCAACGGCCAGCGCTGCCTGCACTTCCGCCTCGAGCTCAGCCACGGCATCAAGGCGCGCACCTACGTGGACGGGTTCGGCAACCACGTCCACTACTTCAACCTGGTCAAGCCACACGCCGGCTTGAGCGTGATCAGCCGTTCCACCGTCGAGACCGGGCTCGCCCCGGACGAGGACGCCGGCGAGGAGCTCGTGCAGGACTTTCTCCGTTTTCGGTCGCCGGTCAAGGACGTCGAAGGCGTGCGCGAGCTTGCGCGGCGTCACGCCATCGCCGACCCCGGCTCATCCGCTGCGGCCGAGGAGGCGCTCGACGAGCTGACGGCGACGATCAGCCGCGAATTCACCTACGACCGCACGGTGACCAACGTCTACAGCGTGGTCGACGACGTGCTCGCATTGCGAGCGGGCGTATGCCAGGACTTCGCGCACCTGTTCATCGCCGTGGCGCGCGCGATGGGCGTCCCCGCGCGCTACGTCAGCGGCTACATCCACTTCCCGGGCGACAAGACGCTGACGACGGCGTCGCACGCCTGGGCCGAGGCCTGGGTGGCCGGACGGGGATGGATCGGGTTCGACGCCACCCACCCCGTCCGGACGACGCCGCACCACGTGCGCCTGGCGGTGGGCCGCGACTACACCGACGCCGCGCCGACGCGTGGGATCTACGTCGGCTCGGCGGGGAGCGCGATGTCGATCAGCGTGAGGACGCGCACGGTGGGCGCCGGGCACGCTGAGGGCGCCGGCTCGACCTAGAAGCGCTTGCCCCGGACGTGCTCGATGTCGAACTTCGCGGTGTCCGCGATCAGCATCACCGCCATCACGCCGGCCTCCACCGGGTCGGTGACGACCACGTCTGCGGCGTCAGGCACGGAGCCCGCCATG
>Ga0209266_1003139_pt1 | contig 10177 bp, 5 predicted proteins | sample GraSoiAngelo_132_FD_185889 | JGI IMG/M metagenome (GOLD analysis project Ga0209266, IMG submission 185889) | Grasslands soil microbial communities from the Angelo Coastal Reserve, California, USA - 14_0929_02_40cm (SPAdes) (version 2) | ecosystem: Environmental > Terrestrial > Soil > Grasslands ...
TGGAAGGAGCGCGAGGCTTGGAGACGGAATCTGGTAATCGGGTAATCTGGTAATCGAGTAATTGGATTGCCAGATTGGGATTGCCGGATCGGTTGAAGCGCGCGAGCCTTTCATCCGCCGACTGTCGGGGATGCAGGCAGGCGAGTGGTTGAACGTAGCGCGACTTGTCCGCCGTAGCTCGTGGGAACTACCGAGCGAAGGCGGAAGGCTTCAGCCGAGCGGGGAGGGCGACTGCGTCCGTTCAGCCGCAGACCGATCTAACCGGCTTCACGCGGCGATTCGAAGCAGTTTGATCAGGTTCCCTCCGAGGATCGCTTCCTTTTCGGCGTCGCTCAAGAACGGTGCGTTCAAGACGAAATCCACGCCGACGGGCCAGTCAAAGGGGTAATCCGTTCCGTAAAAGATCTGGCTGACGCCGACCTCGGCGACCAGATGCCGCAGGCCGTCTTCGTGAAAGACCATCGTGTCCACGAAGAGCTCACGCTTGAAATACTCACTCGGGCGTTTCTTGAGGCTCTTGCAATCGGCGGCGCCGGCTCCTCGCCCGCAGAACGCATCCGACCGGCCACTGTAGGACGGCAGGTACCCACCCGCATGGGCTCCGCAGATTTTCAGCCCGGGAAAACGGTCCAGCGTTCCCTCGAAAATCAAGTGGGAGAGGAAGACCGTGGTTTCCAGCGGATTCCCGATGGTATTGCCCAGGCCACCTTTTCCCTGCAGTCGAGTGTTCTGCGTGGTGCCCGGCGCGGGCTGCGGATGCATGAAAACCATGATCCCGAGCTCTTCCGCCTTTGCCCAGAATGGATCGAACTTGCGATCCGACAGTTCCTGGCCCTCGCAGCTGCCTCCGATCGCGGCCCCACGAAGGCCCAGCCTCCTGACCGCTTCATCCAACTGATCGGCCGCCAGATCGGGGTACTGCAACGCAACCGACGCCATGCCCACAAATCGGTCCGGATGCGCCGCGCACCACTGCGAGATTTTTTCGTTCTGCAGCTTGACGATGTCGCGCGCCAGGCTGCGCTCTGCCGAGTATCCCCAGGCGTTGATGTTGATGACCTGATAGTCGACGCCCTGGGCATCCATATCCTGCAGCCGTTGCGGGTTACCGAGCGCTATGGGGCCGGTGAGGCCGGTCCTCGCTGCTGCCGCCAGATTGGAGTCCTTCACGAGGTCCCAGACCTCCGGGACGAAACAGTGGGCGTGAATGTCGACGGTCTTCACACGGCGGCCGCCGATGAACACCTCACGGCGCTTGCCCGCGGGGGCGCCGATCTGGCCGGACGGCATACCGGCGTCCGCGACACCACGTCCGCCGCTGAACAACGCCGCGGAAACACCGGCGACGCCCTTGAGGAAGTCTCTGCGCTTTGGCACGTCTTCTCCTTCGTTACTTGGTGTCGCAGGCTCGCTGCGCTTCTAGAAAACAAGCTGGGCGCTGAATTTGAGCAGGCGCCCGCCCATGATTTGTATCGCGTTCATGAACTGGTTATTCGTGTTGCTGTAGCGCGTTTGCTCGTTGAGGATGGTGCTCCCGTTGAAGATGTTATAGAGGTCGAAATTCCCCTGCAACTTGGCCTTTCCTATCGGGAAGGTCCGGCTGAAACGGAGATCCAGCTGCATGATCCGATCGTCGAAGATCGTGTTGGGCGGAATCAGCGAGATCGTGCGGTTGGCGGAACACGTAGCGGCCGCTTGATTGCACTCCGACAGGTTCCGGCCGAGCGATGACTTGATTTCAGCATTGGTGGCCACGTAGGTCGCCGTGATCGGGAACCCCGGCTTGTTCTGGTAGATCGCGCTGGCCTGGAGGTTCCAGGGCAGGGGGTAGACGACATTGAAACCGAACGCCGTCCCGCCGGACCATGGCGAGCTGATGTGGCAGAACGCGGGCGTTCTCGGCGTCACGACTGACGATGGGAGCGCTTGATTTGGCGCCGAGACCCCTTGGATCAGGAGCGTTTGCACTTGCGGAAGACTATTGAAATCGCAGGTGTCGTTCACCGTCTGCCCCGTGCTCAGACTCGCCTGGGTCCGCGCACCCCGTGCGAAGCGCCCGGTCACCGTGACATCGACGCCTTGGAAGACCTCGGTCTGCTTCCCGTAGTGCGTCGCCTGAGTGACCAGGTTGTCTTGCTGCCCGGTGAGCGCCGGCGTGACGTCATAGAGGCCGCAGATCGGCTGGCCGCTGTTGGGCAGCCGACTATCAAGGGGCATCGTGATGCAATACGAATTGTAACTAGCCGCCGCCGTCGCCAGATTGTCGCTGGCCAGGAAGCCGCCGTACCAAGTGCGGTAATAGGCGATATTGAGCCCCACGTCCTGCCGCAGCTGGTGCTGGGCGGAGATCGAGCCCTGCCAGTTGTAGCTCTGCTGGTTGAGGCCGGTCAGCGCATCGGCCGCGCGGTGCGTGCCGGGGCGGCCGAAGCTGAGGTCGTCCCATACCCCGCACTCGCCGTTTGGAGCGGAATTGAGGAGATCGCAGTCGGGGACGTAATTCCCGTTGGAGTCGTTCCAGGTCCTCGCTGTGCTGGCAGCCAGCCGTGCCGATGGATAATCCACCGCGGCTCCCACATTGCGAATCGGATAGCGACCTAGCGACGCTTTGAGTGCGGTTTTGCCGGTGCCAAACAGGTCGTAAGCGACACCCAGGCGCGGGCTGAGATTCTGCCACTGCGGCGAGTGCTCCACCGCCGGGAAATCGCGCACGGGCTCGAACGGGCCCGCCGGCAAATGCTGTGCGGGGATAAACGCATCATACACAGTGTACCGCAGGCCCAGGTTCAGGGTCAGCTTCCGGGCGGTCCACTGGTCCTGCAAGTAGACCCCATTCTCCGTGGCGGTGTCATAGGGTCCGTTTGGCGTGTTGTAGATCGTCACCTGATTTGGTACCTGGTTTCGGAACCGGTACGACCTGGCCAGGTTGATTACGTTCGCGTCGGTGTAGTCCTTGCTGCCTTGCTCGAAGTGGTTCAGGTCCACGCCGACCTTGAAGTTGTGCGACCCGGTAATGTAAGACACCGCGAACCGTTCGTGATAGCGATAGTCATGCAGTATCTGGTAGCCAGTGCGCCGCGAGCCGTACTCGAGGTTCAGCGCCTGGTCCACGACCGAGACGGCGTCGACCCCTGTTTCCGGTAGCCGTTTTTGACTGCGTTGATAACTGTTCATCGAAGCGTTCACCTCAACCAGCAGCTTGTTGGTCGCAGTGTAGGTGTAGGTGAGAACCGGCATGTACTGAGGGTCGTAATGATGCTCCGCGGCAGCTTCGGGCGCACGGAGTTGATTAGTCGCACCAGTTGTTTCCAGAATGGCAAACACACACTGGCAGGATGGGTGCTGGGTGTCGGAGGCGACAATCTTGTGCTTCTCCGCGGCCTGCCACGTGAGGCGGAGCGAGGCGTCCTTGGAGTAATCATGGTTGTAGGCGCGCCGGCTCAAGTCTGGCTCGTAGAACAGCGTACCTTGTCGCTTGTTGTAGTAATTGCCAGCCTGATAGATGGCTCTGTCTTCCACCCGGCCGGCGCCGAAGAACCACAGCTTGTCCCGCTTCACCGGGCCGCCCAGCCCTCCCCCGACGTCGTAGTAACTCTTGATTGACGGCGCCCCGCTCAGGCCACGGGCGCGCAGCTCGTCGGTCGCGTTGTCACTCGACAAGCCGGGACCGGTGTACTCGGCACTCAAGGTTCCCGAAAGCCGGTTGCCGCCGTCCTTGGGGATGATGTTGATCTGGACGCCGCCGGTTGTCGCTTCAGCGGAGCCGGCGCCCGTCTCGACGACTACTTCCTCGAAGGTGGCTTTGTTGTATTGGAAGCTCCCGCCACTGAACACTCTCGAATCCATGCCGGAAAAATTGAAGGTCATGTCGTCGGCGCGCTGGCCGTGGACCCCAAAGAACCCGCGGTCCGTTCCAACGCCGCCGACATCGTGGGAGGTCGTGCTTCCGGCGTTGGCCGCAGGAATGAGCGTGACGAATTGGGAGGGACGTCCGGCGATCGGAAGCGCATCCAGCGTGTTGCGCGGAATGGTGATTTGCTGTTGAACGTTCTGGACGTCCACCACTGGAGACGCTCCCGAGACGGTGACCGTCTCCTCGACCGCGCCCACTCGCAGTTCCGCGTTCACAGTTGCGGTGAACCCGGTCGTCAATTCGATCCCATCCCGCCTGAGCGTGCTGAAGCCGGGCAAGGTGAAGGTGACGGTGTACAGACCAGGCCGGAGGTCGACGAGGCGGTAGAGTCCCTGGTTATCCGTGGCGGACGCGCGGACCCTTTCGATCAAGGCGGGGCTGGCGGCTTCCACCGTGACGCCCGGCATCACGGCCCCCGACGTGTCCCTGACCACTCCGGCAATGCTGCCGGTTTCTGCCTGCGTCCATGCGGTGGCCGGCAGGAACACCATCCACCCCGATACGACGACGACTCGCACGAATTGATGAGCGTTCATCGCCCTTACTCCCTTTCAAGGGGCCTGTTAACGTCAGAACCTGAGATGGGTGAGTGCTGCACCTCTTACGGCGGGCGTTCGCCTAATCTTGGAAGACACAACCGACTCGCGCTCGATGCCGCCGACCAACTGCGGCGGTTGGCGGCCGGCTATCGCGAGATGCGGCGGATGCCGCGCGCAGGCGACAAACAGCGCATCGGTGGCCCTGATAAATACGCTCGTCGGCTGCCGTTGTCAACGCGTTTCGTGAGCCGTCCTACCCTTTCGTCCTTGACTCCTTCTCCGCCCCGGCGATAATCCGCGCTGACGTCTTATCTGGCAATTGCAAGGAGAATTCCCGATGAAACATACAGCTATCGGCGTGATACTTGCCGCGGCGTGCTCGATCGTCTACTCGAACGTGCTCGTGAAAGGGCAGCAGCCGGCGGCGAGTGCGTCCCGGCAGCCCGGGACGACGTTATCGCTCGACGAGCTAAAGAGGCAGATGTTTCGCGTCAGTGCGGGGCGGCGCCTGAAGCCCGTCTCGTGGCCGAACGGCGCTCGCGTCGCCGTCGCGCTCAGCTTCGACGTCGACAACGCGACCACGTCGCTTCGAAGCGGCGACCTCGGATCGGAGCCGCTCTCGCGCGGCGAGTACGGCGCGGTGGACGGCGTGCCGCGGATCCTGCGTCTGCTGGCGAAACAGAACGTCCCCGCCTCGTTCTACATCCCCGCCGTCAGCTCGCTTCTGCATCCGCAGATGGTCAAGGACATCGTGGCCGCCGGCAAGCACGAGATCGGCATCCATGGCTGGATTCACGAGGATTTGCCCGCGCTCAACAACGAAGCCGAAGAACAGCGGATGCTCAATCAGGCCATCGACGCGCTGACCAAGGCGATCGGCAAGAAACCGGTCGGCTACCGCGCCCCGTCGTGGCACTTCAGCCAGTACACGATGAAGCAAATTAAAGCCGCGGGCTTCTTGTACGACAGCAGCCTGATGGCGAGCGACGACGCCTACGAGATCAACATGGGCGGTCAACCGAGCGGCGTCATCGAGCTGCCAATCGAGCGCATCGTGGACGATGCGCCGTATTATGGGGCCGCGAGCGGATCGTTGCCGTCGCCGGAGCTGGTCGAGAAAATCTGGGAGTCGGAATTCGACGTCGCCTATGACGAGCACGGGCTCTTCGTCCTGACGATGCACCCGCACATCAGCGGCCATCGCTCGCGCGTGGCCTGGCTCGAAAAGCTGATCGCGCACATGAAATCCAAGGCGGGCGTCTGGTTCGCCACGGAAGAAGAGATCGCGCGATACTTGAAGAACCAGGGCACGACCAAGTCATAGTCGCGTGACCGGCCGGGAGCAGACAAAGACGAAGAGAACATGCTGACATCGCGGCGCCTTGGAACGCTCGTCTGATGCTGCAACCGGCGGCGACGCTGAGCACAGGGCAGCGTTAGAGGGCGAGCCGATCGCTTTTCATATGGAGCTGGTCATGTTTGCTGGACTGAAGAATCACGTGTCTGGTTCGCGACCGCGGAACAGATCGCGACCTACGTGAAGCAGCAGAGCGCGAAGACGCACTGACGAGCGTCGCGGACCCGGAGGACGCCGCTCAGTTTCCACACCGCCGCGCTGTGGCGCGAGGCCAAGGCGTTCGTCGATCAGAAGACGAACCGACCACCCCACTGCGTCTGACGGGCGTCGAGCGCGCTGGTCCGGATGAGGAATGACGAGGAGGTCATGGCGGAGGCGCCGCCGTACAGCGTCGTGTGGTTCGTGAGGTTGTAGCCCTCGAGGAAGATCTCGAACCGGCGGTTGTGCGGCAGCGAAATCACCTTTGTCAGGCGAAGGTCGAGGTCGATGACCGGGTCGATGTTCAGCAGGCTCATATCGACGGCGCCCAGACCACGCGACGTGCGGAAGGCGTTGATGATCGCGAGCTGGGATGGGACGTCGCCGCGGCCCACGGTCTGCGGGAGGCCCGCAGGCCGATCGTTCGACGTGTTCAGGTCGCCGTCCAGATCGACCCCGGCCGACACCGGCCGCGGCCCGCCGCTGATGGCCCGGAAGACGCCGCTCAACTGAAACTTGAGAGGCAGGGACGTCGACGCCGCGATGCTCAGGTTGTGGGGCGTATCGGTCGCATTGTAGGAATAGTTGTCCGGCGTCCGGTCGGTGCCGCTGTAGGTGCTGTAGAACGTCACGCCGTCGAGGATGCTCTTCGAGTACGTGTACGAGATCTGCAGGCTGTCGGTGCCTCTCACGCGCGTGCGCAACTGGATCTCGACCGCGTCGTACCAGGAGCGGCCGTTGTTGACCATCACGCCAACCTGACTGAACTGCGGCCGCGGGCGCAGGTTGGCGGCCGTGACGGGACCGCTCGCCGGCAGGTTCTTGTCGGTAGTCCCGAGCTGATCGCCGGCATAGCCGTGCACGACGTCCACGTCGAGTGACGTCACGTTGTTCAGCTGCAGGCCGAATCCGCCGGTCGTGTTCAGAGCGAAAGGCAGCTGATAGCTGTTGTCGATCAGGTAGAGCGATCGAACGCCGCCCTGGGCGACGTAGTCCGCGAGGCTCTTTCCATTCAGCACGCCGTTGATGTCTGGGAAGCGGCTGAGCGCGACTGGGTCCGTGATGCGCACGGCCGATCCGAGCGCCTTGTCCATGGCCGTCTCGTCGAACCACGGCCGGTTCCGCGTTACGTAGTGGCCGAACCCGCCGCGCACGACCAGCTTGCCGTTGCCCCTCGGGTCCCACGTCAGCCCGACGCGCGGCTGGACGTTGTTCGTGTCATTGCCGCGATCGCTGCTGACGAAGTAATCCAGACCCTTGTACAACGGGTTCGCGAGCAGCAAGGTGTAGAAGTCGTTGTTTCGCAGGTTCGTGTCGATATCGTAGCGCAGGCCGAGATTCAGGCGGACGCGGTCGTGAAGCCTCCAGTCGTCCTGGATGAAGCCCGCGATCTGCTTCGACTTGTAGTTGTAGAACCCCGGCGTCTGCATCGTGAAGCTCTGGGGCCAGGTCCTCGAGTCGCTGACGTTGAACGGCAGGTCGGTGGTGAAGCTGAAGCTGCCGTGCTCGGTGAAGTGCGCCTCGAAGTTGCTCGACGCGAGCGTCAGCTCGCCGCCGATCTTGATGTCGTGCTTCGCCGTGTTGATGTAGAACGTGTCGAAGAAACTGTTATTCGTGCGCGGAAAGTACTGGGGAGCGACGCCGTTCTGCCCAACGCTATAGGACGGCCGGCCGATCGCGAGATCGAAGTTCGCCGGCAGCGTGTACAAGTTGTGGTACAGCAGCGCGTAGCGAAACGTGTTGACCTTGTTCTGCGAGACGATCCAGTTGTCTTCCGCCACCACGCTGTGCGACCGGCTGTAGTCCGTGATGGTGCCGCTCGCGTTCACCGGGCCGCCGCTCGGCGTGAGCTGGTTGTCGTACGCGTAGCGCACCATCAGCGAGTTCTTGCCGTTGAAGCGGTGATCGAGCTTCGTGTCGAAGATCTTTTCCGTGACGGTGAACGGATAGTTGCCGTTCTGCTGCGCGGCGAACGGGTTGGTGGCGGGCAGCGCCACGATGTTCGCCTTGTCGATGTTGAGGTACTCGACTGCCGCGAACAGGTGCGTCTTGTTCATCGCAATCGGACCGCTGAAGGTGCCGCCCAGGCGATACTGCTGGAACGGTGGCACGGAGGTCGCCAGCGCGTTCTTCGCGTTCAGGTTCTTGTCGCGGCCGAAGTAGTACCCGGTGCCGCCGAACTGGTTCGTGCCCGACTTCGACACGACGTTGACCACCGCGTTCAACGCCGAGCCGAACTGCGCGTCGAACTGATTGCGGAACACCTTGAATTCCTGCACCGCGTCCTGCGTCATGTTGATAACGGGCGAGCCCCACGTCGCGTCATCCACCGTGGTGCCGTCGATGATTGTGGTGTAGCCGTTTCGCTGGTCGGCGACGCCGCCGAACTTCGTCACCGCAAAGCGGGTCGACACCGCAAGGTTGGACATCGGCGCCGCGCTCGGGAGAATCTGCGCGACGACGAGGAAGTTGCGATCGAGCACCGGCAGGCTCGCGAGCTGTTCACCGTTGACGACCGACAAGGGCGTCGCCGTCGTCACCTCAACGAGGGGGCTCTCCCCGGTGACCGTGACGCTCTCACTCAGGGCCGCGACGCCAAGCGAGAAGTCGACCGTCGACTCGACGCCGACGTTAAGCGTCACCGTTTTCTTGCCGGCGCCAAATCCGCTCAGCTCCGCGGTCACTTGGTACTGACCGGGCTGCAAGTTCACCGCGAGGTAGTTACCTGACGGCCCGGCGACGAGCGTTTGCGCCGCGCCTGTGCCGGTGTTGAGCACGGTGACTGTGGTTCCCGGCAGCGCGGCGCCGCTCTGATCTTTGACGACGCCTCCAACGCTCGACCGGCGTTCTCACGTATGCAAAACGGCTTACGCTCGGCATGCTGGCCTCCCCGGTCCTGCGACAAGACCATACCGGGTGACTCCCTGAGCTCGCGGCTGAGTCTGCACGGAGCCGAAGCGACACGAACAGACTGGTCGGATCGTAACCGCAGGATACAGCGGCTCCCGCGCGACGAGTCTATCGCAACGTGTCGCAGGCGTGAACGGAAAAACGAGGCGTCGGCTCGCCGCGACGAGGAAGTGCCGCTATCGAACGAACGATCGAATCCGTCCCAGAAGTTTCGGATCCACCGGGACTCATACGAGTCCTGCGCATGGAATTCAAAGCGCTTCTCAACGCGTTCATTGGGATCCCGGTGCTGGTCGTGCGCACGAGTCGCCGGCTCGTCTTCCGCTTGCTCGCGTGGAACCCATGGCGGGCGGTCCTGCCCACGCCGTAAACCAGTTGAAAGTGGGCGCACGGCTCAGGTGGGAACCGAACGTGCCGCTTTACCAATTTTGGGCGGTCAGTAGTAGTACGATCAAAATCGAAAAACGTGGGGCCTGCGCGTTAGGTGGAGGTGTCATCGTGTATCACGCTATCGCAACAACGGTTCTTTGCATGACCGGTCAAATGCTCCTCTTCCACGCCGAACTTCCCAAGCCGCCGAAACTGCCGCCGGCCCAGGCGAGACTTCATCTGGTGCGGGTTGCATCCGGCGGTTATTTCGTAGAAGCGTTGGCGGCAGTCGCGTCACTCAATTTGTCACCGTCGAGTATCAGCGGGGGCAGCGGCACGATCGTCGTCGGCACAATCACGCTCAGTAGCCCAGCCCCGTCGGACACCACGGTGAACCTGTCGTCGAGTAATCCTGCGTTGGCGGCCGTCCCGGTCAGCGTCGTGGTTCCAGCGGGTTCCACATGGGCCACGTTCTCCGTGGTCACTAACGCATTGTTCGATCGTGCCTACGGCCGCATGAACCCGGTGACCATCACGGCGGGGACCGCGTCCGCGACTTTGTCCGTGTCCGCCGCGCCGCCGCCGGCTTCTTGGAGCATCGGCACCAATAACTGCGGATCCTTGCCTGCCGTTTGCGGCGCTGGGGGCAGCAAGGCCGTGGCCGATGCGGTCTGGACGAGCAGTTGCAGCGGCTCTACCAGAACCTTTACTTTCAACAGGGGATGCCCCTTCGGCTGCGTCTACCAGGCGGGTTCCGACGTCTGCGCCTCCTCTCCTCCGGTGGCGACGCTGTTCTTCGACCCGCCCGTCGTTCTGCCGGGCCAATCGACAACTGGCATCATCGAGCTCACCGCGCCAGCTCCTTCGGGAGGGCGCAATGTGGAGTTGAGAAGT
>Ga0209266_1003142_pt1 | contig 10173 bp, 8 predicted proteins | sample GraSoiAngelo_132_FD_185889 | JGI IMG/M metagenome (GOLD analysis project Ga0209266, IMG submission 185889) | Grasslands soil microbial communities from the Angelo Coastal Reserve, California, USA - 14_0929_02_40cm (SPAdes) (version 2) | ecosystem: Environmental > Terrestrial > Soil > Grasslands ...
CCGATCTTGGTATGGTGGAAGCACGGGCGCTGCTTGCCGCGATATTCGTCGAGACGAAGCACTTCTTGCTGGCGAGAGAATCGACCTTCAAAGTAGCCGCTGGGCTGGTTAAGGCAGGGGCGGACCCAAGGCGTCTATCAGAAATTCTTTCAACTCCGATGAGCAGATCCGAACGTGTCGCTCGTCTCAAAGCCGCAGGACGATCCCAAGTAGTATTGATGGGTAACTGGATCGTCGCTACATCCGACTTGGGATCTTACCAATCATCAGCAGCACGAGCTTTACTATCGCTTGGAGCTCACGTCGCTTTTGTTGCGGGGGAGTCAAAGGACAAAGTTCGTGTAAACATGAGAGCCACGGAGGATTTTTACAACAAGACAGGAGTCCACCTGGCGAGAGACCTCTCGATCCCCATCGGGAAGAAGCTGGGAGGAGTTGGAGGCGGCCATCCTACTGCAGCCGGGTTATCGGTTCCGGGACAGGTGCAGGATATCTTGAAGATCTGTGTTGATATTCTTAGAGAATCGGCTGGGCCATTCCAGACCTAATATAGCACGCAGGTCTGGTTCTGCCAAGATAGAGTAGCAACCCGAAAGTGAGTAGGTCGTGGCCCATGCCCCCAGAGAAATTATCCTCGCGAAAAATCTCGGCTTTCAATATGTCGGTGCACAAAGGGCGGCCATTGAAGGAATAGATCTCTCGATCAGAGAGAACGAGTTCATCCTACTCACTGGCCCTAGTGGCTGTGGGAAGACGAGCCTCTGTCGTTGCCTAAACGGACTGATTCCCAACTTCTACCAGGGAGAATGGACGGGTGAATTGCTTGTCGACGGTCTAAGTGTGACGACTCAGCTCACGAGTGAACTATCCCGTAAAGTCGGGTACGTGTTTCAGAATCCTGAAAATCAGCTGTTTGCCCTAACTGTGGAGAAGGATATCGCTTTCGGGCCTGAGAATCTGGGTCTGAGCAGGGAGGAAATCAGACAGAGAGTTGATGAGGCAATGAATGTAACTGGTACGCTACCTCTGAAAGATCTGGCTCCCTACGAGCTTTCCGGGGGCCAGCAGCAGAGAGTGGCTCTCGCGGGAGTTTTGGCGATGAAGCCGTCAGTGATCGTGCTAGACGAACCCACGTCGTTTCTTGATCCTCACACTGCAGAAGAAGTAATGGGGGCGACGGATGATCTCCGGAGAGAGCTGGGACTCACCATTGTTGTTGTGGAGCATCGTCTGGATCTCGTCGTGAGGTACGCTGAGCGGATCGTTGTCATGGACGCTGGGAAGATCGTCGCCGACGGAGACCTTGAGGAGACGCTCGACGAAAAATTTGATCTGCTAGAAGGATTGGGTGTTGGAGTTCCCCGGGTGAGTCTTCTCTGGACTATGCTCCGACGGGACGGACTGGTGTCGGGGAAAGTTCCGACCCATGTTGAAAGCGCCGCGTCATCTCTCGGAGACATGATGAGTCAATGATTACTCTCGAGAAGGTCTCCTTTACCTACCGCTCGGGCCAGAGAGCCCTCCAAGATGTCGACCTGAACATCGAGGGTGGTGATTTCATCGCGATAATGGGCGAGAACGGCGCCGGAAAGACTACTCTCGCCAAGCATCTGAACGGTTTGTTGAAACCGTCTCAAGGACGGGTCCTGGTCGACGGGGAGGACACGCGAAAGGTTAGCGTGGCCAACCTATCAAGGAAGGTGGGGCTGGTCTTCCAGAACCCGGATCATCTACTATTTTCGGAGACGGTCAAGGATGAGGTCGCGTTCGGATTGAAAAACTTCGGATTCACCCCCGAGGTGGTCCACAAGCAGGTGGAGCGGACCCTTGAAGCGCTTGGTTTGTCCGAGTACGCTGAGAGTTCTCCTTTTCTTCTCAGCGGAGGTGAGAGGAAGAGAGTCGCTCTCGCTGCCATTCTCGCTACCGAACCAGACTATCTGATTCTCGACGAGCCTACGATCGGTCAGGACTACCAGCAGAAGGAGCGGCTGCGGAACTTCATCCTCCAATTGTACTCGCAGGGGAAGGCTGTGGTTATGATTACTCACGATGTCGAGTTTGTAGCAGAATCTAACCCAAAAGTCATACTCTTGTCGCAAGGGCGAATCGTAGCTAGAGGTCCGGCTGATTCCGTACTGTCAAAGGACGAGTTGGTAAAGAAGGCGTCGTTGGTCAGGCCGCAGATGAGTCGGCTTTTCGGCGAGCTGGCGAAGTATGGGCTTCCAAGCGATGTCGTTGACGTTCACAGAGCTAGGATTTTGTTAGAGGAGAAACTTTCGGAGGCGAAAGTGCGTGTCGCTCAGAACTCTTGAAGGATTCAAGTTCTCAACCCTGAAGACTCCAGTCCATCTGCTGGATCCGCGGACGAAATTCCTGATAGTGATCGCCGTCTTGGTTCCCGCGTTGCTCTTTGCCAACATTTACGTGATGATTGCACTGTTGCTCTCTCAACTTCCACTGCTACTTGTAGGAAAGGTAGCTAGAAGATGGGCTCTGTCGCTTAGAGCGGGAGTCTTTCTTTCAGCGCTCATCTTTGTCGTTAATCTGTTCACGGGATCGTATTTGTCGGCGATAGCTCTGACTCTCAGGTTTCTCGTCCTGCTTACATCATTCAGCCTCTTCTTCATGACCACATCTCCGGATGATCTGGGGCTTGCCCTGGATCGGATTGGAGCGGTTAGATGGTTGTCGCGGCGATGGCTAGGATACCCGAACGCGCTGTCCTTCACATTCACGACAGCGGTGAGGCTTGTCCCGACCTTGGCGGTGGACGCGCAGACAGTTGTCGATGCTCAACGGTCAAGAGGACTAGAACTTGACAAGGGGAATCTGCTCAAGAGGGTTAGAAACTACATCCCAATCCTGATTCCATTGTTGTTGATCGCGATTCGGAGAAGTCTTGAGCTGGCCGAGGCCTTGGAGTCCAGGGGTTTTCCCGGGAAAGAGGGCAGAACTTCCCTCTTCCAGCTTAAGCTTCGGCCAGTTGACTACGCGATCATCGCAGTCTCTCTGGCCATAATCGGGATCTCGTTCTGGGTCTACTTCCATTACAAGATACCTGTGCTCTAACTCTGCGAAGGGTCTCAAGATTTTTGCTAGACACCCCCCCGGAGAGGGGGTCAGACTGACAACTCTTCAAAGATCGGCTTATTTTGCGAATCTACCATTGATTCTGGCTTTAATCGTGAGTTTGTCAATGCCAGAAATGAGCAGGAGCCGCAAGGATAACGAGCATTTGACAGCAAAAAACTACCCGGACTCTTCTTGTCTACGTCTATGAGTAGATTTCTTCAGGCCCAATATGGCTGGTCAAAATGCCCAGAGATAGCACGGACCAGAGGGCAAAACGGGAGGACCTCGTCCCCGGATATCATCGCGCGTGCGCGGTTAGCAACGTAAGCCTGTAACGACTGCGAGTGGAATGGGAGTTACAATGTGGATTTCAGACCAGTCTACGCCTTGCTGGAATTGATACGCTGTGTATTTCGGTTCAGGGAGGTGAACCTGACGCCAACCAAGAAAGCATCCTTCGGAGGTTACGGGATCGAACTGGACTCCGCCCTAGCTACCGTACTAGGTGGCCGCGAGGGCCAGAAGATTTCCCCCTCTGAGATGACCAAGAGAATCTGGGCTTACGTAAAGCACCACAACCTGGGCAAGAAGAGCAACTAGCAACGCCCAGGCTGTTCTGGATCAAGACCCCCCGTTTTTTTGGGCTCCTCCTTGAAGAAGCATCAGGCTGCCGGTTCGAGTTTCTCTGTAACTATTTTGCTTCTCTACGAGTTACACAAGGCTTCCCCACACCGAAGCTTCACTCGCTCCTACGCCAAGGTAGGCCAAGATAGCGGTAGCTCGGACCCGAATGACTCAGAAGAAAGGCACAACTCTGCTTCTCATACTATCGATCACACTATTCTTCTTGGCATCTTTTGTCGTGACGACTGTTCGAGCGCCGGCCGGTCCCTCATACACACTCGGAGCCTCGCCAACTACACTCAACGAAGAAGAGGGAAACGTGATCATCACCTTTGCCATAACCGGAGGAACAGCGAACACTGCCTACACATTTCGGTTCACGGTGACGAAGCCTGGGGGCGCTGGCCAAGCCTATGTTGACGAGTCTTTCCCGACTGACGCGACAGGAGGGTACACACAGGTTCTCACTTATCCAAACAACACTCAAACCTGGAACCCTATTACAGGAACAGTTCGCACTGATTTACCTGGAAACTATACTGTAACAGTGGTCGAGACAGCGCCAAAGTCAGTCACAACAGGATTTCCAAGCGCAACGTTCAGAGTGACCAGCGTCCTTAATGTGCGAACGATAGCGCCTACTCAAGGAAGTACAATACAACGCGAAACGACTACGTACTTCACTACCACGGTCGACGATGTTAACGGTCAACATATCAAAGACGCCCAAGTCTCAGTGTCCCTTCCCACCGGAGGTCAACTTGCACTTACTCCCACAACGCCGAGCGGAACATACTCGGGATCTTATCGGGTTCAGAGGAGCGATCCGTTGGGGTTGTGGAACATCACTGCCACCGCCTACAGCCCAGCACCGAGCACGACAAATAACTTTGGAACCTACAATGTCCTAGTCACCGTCAGCCCGTCGCAACTAACTGTCTCGAGTCTCTCAACCTACAACCAGTACGGCACTCCAACCGGCGACTTTTCTCCTGGAAATACTCTCTACGCATCATTCACAGTAGGGTATCCCACCGGTGGATACCTCACCACGGGAACGTTCACCGTTCACCTCGAAGACCCATCAGGCACATCAACGACGACCCTCTCGAGCATATACGATCCGACTCGAAATCTCTTCTACACTCCTTCCGGATTCCAAGTATCAACCTCCGATGCGGCCGGGTCTTGGGAACTGGTCTTCCCAGCTCAGAGCCTAAACGACAGTTACGGAAACACGGGACCAACCACGACCATAACCTATCGGTTCGTCATCCATCAACAACAGAACCAAGTCGTCATCAGCCCATTCTACTACGTGATCGCTGCACTAGCGATTGGAGGAAGCTTAGGAACCACCGTCTTTCTCAAACGGTTCAATTCCACAACTGGTCCTTTCGACGACCTGTTCAAGCTCACAGGGGGCGAGATGCAGCCACCCGCCACTCTAATGATAGTGTCCGACTCAGGAGCAGGGTCAACGACAATGGCTCTCCAGCTTCTCTACCGGGACCTGTCTAGAGGGAAATTCTGTGGCCTGCTCTCATACGACGCTTTCCCTGCCGAGGTCAGTAGGAAGATGCGAGACATGGGGTGGGACATAGCAGAGTATCTTAAGACCGGTCAGTTGAACATCCTAGACTGCTATTCAGCTTTGGCGGGCGTCGAAGGGTCGCTCATCAGGGACCCGACAGATTTCACCGAGGTTAGCATACAGGTGACACGGATGATTGAGAGTGCCAAAGGGCCCATGACCATTCTTTTCGATTCCGTCACTCCCATCTTCAACGCCGCCACCGCCAAGGACTGCATCAACTTCCTGCAAGTTCTAGGAGCGAAGATCAAGAACGCCGGGGGAATCTTCATTTTCACAGCAACAAAGGGTTCGATTCCAGAAGAAGCTCGATCAAAGATTGAGGCAATGGCGGACGGAGTCATAGAGCTCAACATGATCAAGAGGGCAAACAGTCTGAAGAGGACTCTACAGGTGAAGAAGATGGCTGGTCGTCAGACCTCGACTTTCGAGACTGGTTTTGAGATCGTCCAGGGTAAAGGCATATTCATACGCAAACAGCGAGTACCCATCGGGCTATTCCGATCCTAATCCGGCCGGGTCTCTCGTCTTATCAGAGAGAAAAAAAGAAGTTAGGTGTTTTAAGGTACCGTTACAGAGTATAAGTCCCAGTACAGGTGGTCAGCTGGACCCCTTTGCTGTTGAGGATGGCAGACTGGAAGGTGTAAGATCCCGAACCGTTAGAGGATACAGGTATTGTCACTGTGGTCGATGCAACGTTGTTTCCTATTGAGTACGTTGAAGATTGGGTATTGTACAGAACGCCGTTGATGTAGGCTTTGACATTGTCGTTCTCATTCGGACCCGGCAAGTAGCCGCCGGTCGCGGTGACAGTCGTCTTCACGTAGAACGTATTCGTAGTGTATGTCACGGATACTGCACACGAGTAGGTTGGACCGCTGCCGCTTCCCTTCGCGTATGCGGGAGTTACTCCCAGAGCTGCGATGATACTCAGGCCGACAAAGAGACCCAGGAGAAGAGGACCTAAGTTTCTCCCAGTTCTCATCAACCTTCGCCGATAGACATGTTGTCGTAATGAATACTAACGGGTCGTGAGCTGAAAGCCGTCGGGCGCGAGTTACGCCTCACGCTTAAGTCAATGGAAAAAAATCCCGATTCTAGAGTCGTACTGTATGTCCACGCGATTCCCGACAAAGAATTTCTGGACAGCAGACAGATGAAGTAATCCCGAAGTAGCGATCGCTAGGCGGAATATTACAAGGAGTATTCAGAACCTCTTACCGAGAAATAGTTTGATGCGGCCTGAGATTTGCTCCTGGCCCTCCGAGCCGAGTTCAGTCGATCCATGTTCGGACAATTAGAATATTGGACTGGCTCAACGTTGCGTGTGTTTCTTTCTCCCTTGTTCTGACGGCCTACCTCGATAGTTACAGCACATTTACACTAGCCCTCTCTCGATGCAAAGGCTATGCCAATGGAACCTAACCGGACAAGGCAAGTACTCCAAGACTTGGCACGGGCGTTCAACAAGCTGGCCTCAGAACTGACGGCTGATCTGAGCTATGCGGCGAGAGAGATAGAGAGCCTTCGCCGAGAAGTTCAGAAGTTGCGAGCGTCTCCGGGCAAAGGCAGTCGGACTAACGGAAGCTCAAAGAAATCATCGTCCCACGCGACAAAGACTAGCGGTACGTCTCAGAAGAGCAGCGGTTCCCATAAGAAAGCTTCGCACGGGTCCCAGTCTAGTCCTGAATCGCCTAAACCAGCCCACGAACCAGGGTCGTTCGTCTTTCCGCAAGAGCCTTTCAGCCCCAGCCCCCCAGCTGAGCCAAGCGCTGCAGGAAACAACTGAGCCGCTTCACAGCCAACAAGCGCAAGATTCGGCCAACTAGAGGAGAGACCGATCTCCGCTTCACTCGTTTTCAAGCCCCTAAAAATTTCTTTGCATATGGAGTCGTTACGCAGCTACGATTTTGCATAGTTTAAGATGTTCGGAATGCACCTTGTAGGATAGAGTTCGCTCAGGATACTCGTGTTGGGAGTCTTACTGACCCCTATTCTCAAGAGGGAGCAGACATCCTTCAAGGAACTATACGGCAAGTCCTTCGCTGTCGATGCTAGCATCGAGCTCCACCAGTTCCTGGCCTTGATCCGGAGGCCAGATGGGAGTCTGTTTACCGATCCTAAGGGAAGGGTGACTTCCCATCTCATTGGGCTACTGACTCGGACCAGCCGACTGGTTACTGATTACAAGCTCCGTCCTGTGTTTGTCTTCGACGGGCGACCGAATCTGCTAAAGAGAGCCACTATCGAGGCGAGAAGAAAGGTTCAGCAGAAGGCACAGGCCGAATATGTTAAGGCCGTCGAGGCTAAGGACTATTCACGGGCGTGGTCCAAGGTTGTGATGACCGGAAGAGTCACCGGTGAGGTCTTGTCTGACGCGAAGAGGCTGTTGTCGCTAATGGGGATTCCGTGGCTTGAGGCCTTGGAAGATGGCGAAGCACAGGCCAGCTTCATGGCAGCAAAGGGCGATGTCTGGGCAGTTGGTAGCAAAGACTATGACTGTCTCCTGTTTGGAGCACCCATACTCGCAAGGTACCTAACCCTGACAGGAAGAGAATATCTTCCGTCAAAGAAAACATCAAGGCCCCTCATCCCGGAACTTGTAAAGCTTGCGGAAAACCTTCAGATTCTAGGAATTAGTCGAGAGCAACTGGTCGATTTAGCGTTGTTAGTAGGGACAGACTTCAACGAGGGTGTGATGGGCATCGGACCCAAGAAGGGCCTTGCCCTTATCCGGAAGTACGGGGTGGCCGAGAAATTTCCCGAGGAGATCCGGAGTGAGTTGCCCAAGGATCTTGACCTGGTCCGTAACATCTTTCTGCATCCTCGCGTGATGGAGAATTATTCTTTGAAGAGAGGGCGTTCCGATCCCAATGGGATCATAGAGTTTCTCTGCGAAGAGAGAGCCTTCAAGAGAGATCGAGTTCAGAAAGTAGTGGATCGGCTCGCGGAGTCTCAATCTGAATCCGACTCCCAGCTCGGAAAGTGGCTGGCTTGACGAGCACGACGCCGTTTCTCGAGCTGGCCAAGCTCTGTCAGAGGGTCGAAGCTACTACCAAAAGGAACGAAAAGATCGCACTGATCAGCAACTTCCTCAAATCAATCGGCCCTGACGAGGTTCCACTATCTACATTATTTCTCGCGGGAAAAGCGTTTCCGGAATCAGATCCCCGAGTCCTGGAAATCAGCTATGCAACCGTCTCCGACGCCGGCAACAACCTCGGCCAGAGTCGACTCACCGAACATCCTCTGATGATAAGAGACATCTATAACACGCTAGAAAGGATCGCCGAGACTTCCGGTTCTAGGTCGCGAGACCGGAAGCTAAGCCTCCTCCAAACCATTCTCACTCAAACCTCTCAAGTCGAGGCGGAGTATCTGACACGAATGATGCTTGGAGAGATGCGAATCGGCGTCGTCGAAGGCGTCCTTTTGGACGCAATCGCAGAGGCGTCAGGGGTTCCAAGAGACCTAGTGCGGAGAGCACACATGCTGCACGGCGACATCGGCGAGGTCGCTAGCTTGGCTATGTTGCAGGGCGCACCGGCACTCGAGCGCGTCAGTCTCCTTTTGTTCGTCCCAATCAAACCCATGCTGGCAGAGATGGCCGACGACGCTCGGCAAGTTCTGGCGGAACACAAGGGCGGAACTTCATTCGAGTATAAGTTCGATGGGGCGAGAATCCAGATTCACAAGAAAGACGACAAGGTACGAATCTTCAGTAGAAGACTGACGGATGTGACTGATAGCCTTCCCGAGATTGTTGATTTTGCCAAGACGAAGGTGAAAGCGTCCGAGTTTCTGATCGAGGGAGAGGTTGTCGCGACGGGGGCGGCTGGCAAACCTATTCCGTTTCAGGACCTGATAAGGAGGTTTCGACGCATCCACGAGATCGATGATATGGCAGGCAAGATTCCCCTCAAACTATACCTCTTTGACGCACTGCAAGTTGACGGGAAGACCCTGATCGATCAGCCCTACACCGACCGTTGGAAAATACTCTCCCAGATTGCGCCCGAAGAACGCCTTGCTCCAAGGATCATAACCTCGGACGTCGAGAAGGTCGAAGGGTTCATGCAATCCGCGTTGAAAGAGGGACACGAGGGTCTCATGGCAAAGTCCATGACGAGCAACTATTCGATCGGTGCGCGAGGAAAGAAATGGTTCAAGATCAAACCAGCAGACAAGCTCGACGTAGTGATAATTGCGGCCGATTGGGGTAGTGGTCGCAGGGTTGGCTGGCTGAGCAACTACCATCTAGCGGTGAGGGACGGAGAAACCGGTGAGTTCTTGGTAATAGGGAAGACGTTCAAAGGCCTAACAGATGTAGAGTTTGAATCGATCACGAAACGATTACAGGAGATTAAGACGAGAGATGGTCGCTACACGGTCTACGTCAAGCCGGCTATTGTGGCGGAGGTGGCATATAACGAGATTCAGAAGAGTCCTCGCTACAAGTCAGGTTTCGCACTGAGATTTGCTCGAATATCACGATTTCGAGATGATAAGGGTCCCGAAGATGCCGTCACATTGCAACGGCTGCAGCAATTGTACGAGAAACAGTTCGAAAACAAAGCCCGCTTCAACATAGAAGAGTCGAAATGACGCTTCGAGTCGCCGTCTCCTTCAGCGGTGGAAAAGACAGCACGTACGCGACATGGATCTCTATGCATCAAAGTTGGGACGTTAGCCTCGTCACAGTGAAGCCCTGCTCGGCTGACTCCCTCATGTTTCACCACCCAAATGTAGAGTGGACGCATCTTCAAGCCCAGTCTATGGGATTATTTCACGAAAGTGTTGAAATGACAAGCACGGACGAGATGACCGATCTTCAGCAAGCTTTGGCTAAGATGAAATCTACACGCGAGATTTTCGGACTCGTC
>Ga0209266_1003147_pt1 | contig 10164 bp, 7 predicted proteins | sample GraSoiAngelo_132_FD_185889 | JGI IMG/M metagenome (GOLD analysis project Ga0209266, IMG submission 185889) | Grasslands soil microbial communities from the Angelo Coastal Reserve, California, USA - 14_0929_02_40cm (SPAdes) (version 2) | ecosystem: Environmental > Terrestrial > Soil > Grasslands ...
CCGGGGGGGGGGCTCCCCCCGAACTCCCCGACGCAGCTCGCCGGCATGTATACAGTGATGCTTGCGACCGGAACCTATACATATCACTCCACGGTCCAGATGGATGTCGTTGAGCGTATGAGCGGGACGATCGTCGTCTTGCCGCGCGCGCCGTAGGACGCAGGGCGGGGACCCTGCTCGCGGCGCGCGAGCGGGGCTGCACTCCGTTTCGCGTCACTTCACCAGGTCCAAGAGCTTCGAGAGCGAATCCGCGGGCAGGGGCCCTGTGATCTCGACCCGCAGCGATCCCACGTACCGGGCGAGCCGCTCCCCACCGGGCGGCGCCCCCGCCGCGGCGTTGTCGAGGGCGGCGGTGCGGCGTGCGGAGGGTTGTGGCGCGGCCTTCGCAGCTGCCGGCGGCTGGACTGCCAGCGCCTGTCGCTCGTACAGACGAATAATCTCTCCTGACTCGAGCTGCTGCTCGACCACGATCCCGTCCGGGGCCCGAGTGACGCGCCGGACTGGGGCCCCCGGCAGCAGCACGGGAGCCTGAGCGAGGAAGTGTCGGACCGAGTCGAGGTCCACGGCCGGCGCCGGGGGAGGGGGAGGGGGAGGCGCGACCGCCTCCTGCGCCATCACCGCCGTCGGCGTCGCGGCGACCTCACGTTGCGCCGCGGTGCCGCTGCTGGGAATCGAGGCGCGCGGGCCGGGGTGCGGTGCAGCGGGCCGCGTCGCCACCACCGGCGGGGCGACGATCGGCGGCTCGACGCGGTCGCTTTTGACCTCGCGCCCCGGGCGTGCGCTCTCTTCGTATCGCCCGATCGCGAAGGCGAGCGCCACGGTCGCCGCCCAGGCGAGAGGCAGGCGCAACCTGCGCCAGGGATGCGCCCGCTTGCGGGCCCGGGACGACGGGGGCGCGACGAGGGCGAGCAGGTCGCGGGCGCGCTGCACCAACGCCCGCTCCTCCTCGAGGCGGGCGCGGCAGTCGACGCATTCCGCCAGGTGGGCCGTGAAGCGCGACATCTCAGCCCCGGGCAGCTCGCCGTCCAGGTAGGCGTGCAGCGTTCCCTCATCCACGTGCGACATGTGACCTCTCACTTCCCGCTTCGTACGCTTCGACCAACCGGCGACGGGCGCGCGCAAGGGTGGTGCTCACGGCGCCCCGCGCCAAGCCGGTCTGCTCGGCAATCTCGTCATAAGACAGCCCGGAGTCCCAAAGCAGCAGCACCTCGCGATCCCGCGGCGTGAGCTGCTCGAGGGCAGCACGCACGCGCGACCGCTGCAGCTCCGCATGGAGCGTTTCATCGGACGGCGGCGCGGCGGCGGGCTGCTCTCCCGACAGCAGGGTCAGGTGACGTCGCTCGCGAGCAGCGCGCCGGGCTTCATCGCGTGCCATGTTTGCCGCTACCACGAACAGCCATCCCCGCGGGTTCTCCGGTCGACGCTCGAGTGCCCGAGTGAACGCCTCCTGCGCGAGGTCCTCCGCGCGATCGGCGTCCCACACCTTGCGGTACAGGAACCGCACGAGCGCGCGGTAGGTGGTCCGATAAACCTCGGCTAGGTCGTCGGGCATGCGACTTGGTGTCAGCTCCGAAACTCCCTGATTACCGCCTCGAGCTCGCCCTCCCCCCACGCCGACCTCCCGCCCGCCCCAATCTTGATGCTGACGCGCCGTCCCGCCACGAGCACGGCGGGCTGGAGGGCGGCCGGGCGCGCCAGCTCGGGCACGGCGCGCAGCAGCTCGAAGTACGCGTCGCTGAACGGCTCCACCGTCACGACCCGGAGCGAATTGGTGTGCCGCAGATCCGTCCAGGTGCTGTCGCGCCACACGAACAGCCGATCGCCGGCCCGCTCGGTGGGGGCTGCCATGCTCGTGCGCGCGGCGGCGTCGAGGCGCGCCGCATCGGCGGCGACGCTCGCGCTCGCCGACATCGCCTCGCGGCGCGCCCGCGCCACGGATGGCGCGCCGAACTGCTCCTGCGGAGCCGGCGGAAGCGGTGACCGCTCGAACTGCCGCACCACCACCTGATTCGGCTCTTGCACGAGGTAGGCCGTGTAGTCAGTGAGGATCCCGTACCGGAGCGCGAGGTCTTTCAGCGCGGCCATGAGCTCGGGCGTCTGCCCGTGGAGCCGGATGTCTCGCGCCAGCGCGCCTGCTTTGCGCGCCGCCCACAGCTGCCGCACGTAGGCATTGGCGAAGTTGGTCTCGCCCGTCGGCGCGCTCGCCGTAAACCGCTCTTCGTGTCCGTTGCGGCGCCCGGTGAGCGTGATGCTCCACCCCCCGCGCGCGCTGCCCCGATATCTGCCGAACAGCACGATCTCGTCCCCTGAGAACAGGTCCGGGAGGCTCGCGGGCTGGAGATCGTACAGCTCCGCGCCGTCCCCTGACAACGCGAGGTCCGTCATCACGGGGCTCGCGATCTTCGCCGCCAGCGACCCGACCGCGCGCTCGATGTCGGCCCCCGGCTGGATGTACTCGCTCGTGCCCCGCGCACGCTCGGTGAGGCGGTCGAGCAGATACGTATTCACGTCGTACCCGATCCCGAAGGAAAAGACGCGGAACGGCCCGCGCTGCCGCTCGGCCTCATCGGCGATCCGTTCCGGATCGGTGTCGCCGACGGTCGGGAGCCCGTCGGTGAGGAAGACGACCACGCCCAGCGCGCCTTCCGCGGGCCGGGCGGCGAACGCCTCGCTCAGCGCACCGGCGATGTTCGTTCCGCCTTCGGCGCTGAGCGAGCGCACCCAGTCCTCCGCTCGGTGCAGGCTTTCAGGCGTCGCATCGCTCCAGTCCGGCGCCTCGCGGCGCACGGCACTCGAGAACGCGACGAGGCGGAACCGGTCGCCCGCGTGCAGCGTGTGAAGCAGTTGCAGCAGCGCCGCCCTGGCCTGCTCCATCTTCTCGCCGGACATCGAGCCCGAGATGTCGAGCACGGCGACGAGGTCGCGCCGCACGCGTGACGCGTCGGTGGCCTGCCCTGGCGCGAGCAGCGCCATGAAGTACCCGTCCGCCTCACCTGCTGGCTGGTGCGCGAGCAGCGACACCCCCACGAGTCGCCGCGTCAGAGGGAGCAGGAGCTCCAGGTCGCCGCTCCAGCTCGAGTCGGCGAGCGTCACGTCCAGCCGGTCTCCCTGCCGCGACGTGGTGACGTGGTGCGTGGGGGAATAGGGGCTGCTCACGCGGTCCGCGCTGTCCACCGTCATGTGGAAGCTGCGGGGCGCCGCGCCGGGGCCGCTCGCGAACCGGAATCGCCAGGCGTCGCCCACGTGGTCGAGCACCTGGGTGTAGCGCAGCGTGATCTTGCGCGTTTCGCCGGGATTGATGGGAAAGACGCGAGCGCGCAATAGCCCGTGCCCCGCCAGCTCGATCAGCGCCGGATCACGCTTGCGCCGGACGATGGATTCGTACACGGAGCGCGCCTGAGTGGCGTCCATCATCTCGCCCTTCAGCTCGCGGTCCCCCTGCCACAGCGAGAAGTCGCTGAAGACCGCCTCCCCGGGAAGGGGATAGAGGTACGACCCTTCGTCCATGATCGGGCCGCGGTTGCGGAACCATTCCTCCACAGTCACGCGCGCGACGCGCCCCGTGACCGTGACCTGCACGGCGCTCCTGATTTTCTCCACCCGGCCCGTGGGAAGGGGATGGATCGGTTCGATCCAACCCTGGCCTGCGAGCACGCTGGCGCAGGCGACCACGAGGGCGCCGGCGGTTGCGAAGGTCCTGAAACGCGAAACCATGACATCCACCCCTGTGCGAGACGCGAAGAGAGACGACTGAGTCAGGGAAACGCGCACAGGGTTGCGCAAACGCCTTGCGGGGTCTCATCTTGGACGGGCCGGAGCGCCCCGGCACTGCAGGCTTCGCGCCCTCCAGGACGGGGATCGCCCCAACGTGCCGCGCTACACCTACCGTCGTCTCTCTAAGCTCCCCCTGTCCGAGGAAGGGCTGCGGCGCTACGTCGAGCTCACCATGCCCGACGCGCTCCCCGGTGTAAGCGTGCGGCACACGGTCATGCGGCCGGGCGCCGACATTCCCGTCACCACCGAAGACGTCGGCCAGCTGTTCCTCACCGTGTCGGGGCGAGGGGTGATGTTGTTGGACGGTGACCGCATCGAGGTCTCGGCGAACGAAGTGGTGTTCGTGCCGGCGCGGTGTCCCTGCGGGCTGCAAACGCTGGGGGGGACGGACTGGGTCTACCTGCTGGTGCAGTCGGGCGAATGACGGTGCGTCACTCCGCGGCGACCGCGCACTGGTTCGGGCCGACCTCGACGGCTTCCGCGTCGGCTGCGGCCAGCTCGACAAGCCCGAGGTTGGCCAGCTTGATCGTGCGGTAGCTTTCCGGGGGCGCCGTGTCGTGCTGGGCCAGGAAGCGCAGGAAGCTCGCTTCGTCGGCGATGGCTGCTACGGGGTTCGTCGCCGCGATGACGTCCAGCCGCGCGCCGACGCTGCGGTCGGCGCGCCGCTCGAGCTCGCTGGCGTAGTGAGCGGGAAGGATGAGGAGGTCGCCCGGCCAGCGGCGTCGCGTGCGCTCGAGACTGTGCCACAGCAGGCGCCCCCATGCCTCTGCCTGCCCCCCCAGATCCGGCCGGCCGAGCGACTGCACGAATAGGAAGTCCCCGGTGAGGGCGATGGATTCGTCCGCAATGAGCGTCACGCTTCCCAGCGTGTGACCGGGAACGTGCTCCACCCGGAGCGTCGCTCGTCCGAACGCGATCGTGTCGCCGTCGCGGAGCGGTTCGTAAGGGAAGCGACCAGCGGCGCCGTCGTACGGCGAGCTGGTGTCGTCGGGGTGAACGAAGTACGGGACCCGCCAGCGGCGCGCGGCCGTGCGCGCGCCGCTCAAATAGTCGGCGTGCATGTGCGTATCGATCACGGCCGTGGCCGTGGCGTGCAGCTCCTCGAGCACCGCCTCATAGCGCTCGAGATGCCGGCCAGGGTCAACGATCAAGGCATCCCGGTCGCTCGCGAGCACGTAGCTCAGCGCGCCTTTCCCCACGCGGTCGAGCTGCACCACGTGCTCGAGTGCGCGCGTCGGTGCGAGCCGCCGCGGCAGGTAGACCCCTTCCCACGCCGCCATTCCGCCCGCCACCGAGCGGGCGTCGAAGCCCCGCTCCTGCAGAAAGTCGGCCGCCCGCGCGCTGCTGTTGCCGTGCCCGCAGATCACCAGCACCGGCTGCGATCGATCGAGTCCCAGCGAGTCGAGCGACTGCAGGTTGTAGAGCTGCGAGGCGGGGAGGGCGTGAAACTCGAGGGCGGGTCCGAGGGCAGCGCGGCCGAGACGCACGCGCTCGGTCGCGCGGACGTCGAGGAGCTGGACGCGCTCGCCGCGATCGAGTCGCCGGGCGAGCTCGTCGGCCGGTATCGTCGCCGGGTCGGCCATGCCTAGGAGTGTCGTGCGGGCTCCGGGAAAATGCAACCAATCCGGATCGCGTGCGTGGCCGTTTGACAGAGCGGGGCACGCCCCGGATGTTCTGGCGTGAGTCACCTTCCACACATGACCTCCTGGGTGGAGCGCGTGCGGGCCGCCCTCGCGCCGCGGGGCTACGACGTCGAGCGCGAGCTGGCGACCGGCGGCATGGGCACGGTATTCCTCGCCCGGCACCAGGAGCTCGGCCGGCTCGTCGCCATCAAGATCATTCGCCCCGAGCTGCACACCGCGCTGGCGGCGGAACGGTTCCGCCAGGAAGCGAAGGTCCTCGCCTCGTTCAGCCATCCCAACATCGTGCCCATTCATGACGCGTCCGAGGCTGATGGGATGCCCTACTACGAGATGGAGTACCTCTCGGGGGAGACCGTCGCCACGCGGCTGCTGCACGGCCCGCTGCCGCTGGAGGAGGCCCGCAAGCTGGGACGCGACCTGCTGGACGCCCTGGGTGCCGCGCACGAGAAGGGCGTGGTGCATCGCGACGTGAAGCCGAGCAACGTCTTCGTCGTAGGCGGGCGGGCCGTCCTCGTGGACTTCGGGATCGCAAAGTCGGCGACGACAGCGCCGGAAGACCCGGCCCTGACCGCGCCGGGAGCCGTGGTGGGCACGCTCGACTATATGCCGCCCGAACAGGCTGCCGGCGGCGAGGTCACGCCGCGCACTGACCTGTATGCGGCTGGCATGGTGCTGTACGAGGCAGTGACGGGCCGGCATTGGTCCTGGGATCGTCCGGAGCGCGCCGACTGGTCGGGTGTGCCCCGCGGCATCGCGAGCGTGTTGCGCCGCGCGCTCGCGGTGGCGCCCGAACGGCGGTGGCCCGACGCGGCCGCGTTCCGGCGCGCCCTGTGGCGCGACCGCACGCGGCGGTACGTGCGTCGCACCATCGCGTTGAGTCTCCTAGGGCTCGTCGCGGGCTACGTGGTCAAGGGCGCCCTGACGCCCAGCGCACCCGCGGCGCGCGCCAGTGATCTCGCGATCTTGCCCTTCACGGTGCGGGAGGGGGCGGACAGCTTCCTCGGCAAGGACCTTGCACGCCTCGCCGCAGTGCACTTGGAGGGTCTGGAAGAGTTCGGCTTGACGCTCACGCCTCGCGAGCGCGCGTTCGCCTGGTGGGATTCGAGCCGCGGAGACCCTGTGGCCCTCGCGCGCGCCGCCCCCCACCGCCTGCAGACCAGGCACTGGGTGCAGGGCGTGGTCTCGGAGCGCGCCGGCAAGGTCGAAGTGCGCCTCACCGTGTTCGACGCGGGCGGCCGCCCCCAGGAGGGCGCGCCGGTCCACGGCACCACGGCGGACCCCGCGACCCTGGGCTTCGCCGTGGGGGCCGAGATCGTGCGCGCGACGCGCCCCGACTTGCTTCCCAAGCTTCGTCCCGTCGGAGGTCTCTCGAACGCCACCGTCGCGGCATTGCGGGAGTTCCAACGTGGCGAAGACGCCTTTCAGGGCGACGCGTGGCACGTCGCGGAGGACCACTATCGCCGTGCGCTCGCGCTCGACTCGACACTCGGCTATGTGCGTTGGCGGCTCACCCTCGCCCAGTACTGGAGTCGCGTGGGGCCTGGGCAGCCGGCACTCAGACGTCTGTACCACGAGCACGCGCGCGAGCTGAGCGAGCTCGACCGGGAACTGCTTGCGGCGATGATCGCACCGAGCGGGGAGCCGCGGTTCGCGGCCTTCGACGGGGCGGTGCAGCGCTTTCCGTCGAGCGCCACCGCTCCGATGTTGTACGGCTGGGAGCTGCTGCATCGTGGCGCGTTGGTCGGCGTTCCTCTGGACAGCGCTGTGAAGGTGCTCAACCTCGCGGCCACCAGAAATCCGTCGCTCGGCCAGAGCTACAGCGGTCTCGCCTGGGTGTGGATTCGCCTCGGGCAACGCGATTCCGCGGCGCGCGCGCTCCGCGACCTGCGCAACGTCACCGCGGCGCGGCGTGGAGACGTGGACATCGATCAGCCCGCGCTGTGGGAGATCGCCTTCGCCGGGCGCTTCGGCGGGACGGACAGCGCTGCTGGTCCCGCAGCGCCTCCCAAGGGGCTCGTGGAATGGTTCCGGTTTGCGCTCAGCCTGGACATCCCCGCGACACAGATCGCCATCGGCCGGCTGCTGAGCGGAGCCAATGGGCACGAAGCGCAGGGACTCGCTCTGCTCGCGCTCGGTCAGGGGGCGCGGGGGCTTGCCCAGCTCGACTCGGCGGCGGTGTTGTACCGCACGCCGGAAGCGCGTTTCCAGGCGCTCGAGTGGCGGGTGATCCCGAGCGCGCTCGGGCTTCCGCTCGCCCCTGCTGCGGAGATCGCACAGGCGCGCGCCGCGCTGCGGGACTGGACGGGCGATCCGGCGCGCGGCGCGCGGGCCGCGTGGGCGCTAGCGCTCGACGCGTTCGGCCGTCACGATGCGTCCGGCGTAGAGCGATGGGCGGCTGTGGTGCGGCACCGCGCCAGCGCGGACAGCGAAGCTGCCCGGCTTGATCAGCTGCTTCGTGCGCTCCACGCCGCGGCGCTGAGCGACGGGCTCAGGGCGATCGCGATCTCCGATTCGCTGCGCGCCGCGTACGCCGAGAGTCGCGGCGGTGACCCCTTCGCCCGCGCGGTGCTGCACGTCGTACGCGCAACATGGTACGAGACGCTAGGTCGCGCCGCGGAGGCCGACCGGGAGTGGCTCTGGTACGAGAACGCGGACATCCAAGGGTTCCCCACGACCGAGTCTCAGTCGGGTGAAGTCGACTGGGTGTTCGGCGTGTATGCCCGGTGGCGCCGCGGCGCGCTCGCGGTGTCGCGCGGCGACACGCGGCGCGGATGCGCGTACCTCAAGCGGGTGCTGGAGCTGTGGGCGGGCGCGGACGCGGAGCTGGCGGAGCTCGCGGGCCGCGCCCAACGCCTGAGCGCGGCGTGCCCCCGATGATCCATTGCCGGACGCTGGGGCCGGTGGACGTGAGCGTGGACGGCGCAGCCGCGCCCGCGGAGCTGCTGTGGCGCAAGAACCTCGCGCTCCTGGTCTACCTCGCACGGTCTCCCAAGCGCACGCGGACGCGCGAGCACTTGATCGGCCTCCTCTGGGCCGAGAAGCCCGAAGCCGCGGCGCGCCACTCCCTGAACGAGGCGGTCCGGGTGCTGCGTCGTCTCGCCGGCGACGGCGGCGTCGATACCGATGGTGGTCAGGTGCGCCTCTCGCCGGAAGCCGTGGAGCTCGATCTCGATCGCTTCGAGACGCTCGCCGCTGCCCGGGATTTCCGGGGCGCGGCGGCCTTCGTGGCGGGGGAGTTCCTCGAAGGGTTTGGCGTCCGCGGAGCCTCGGAATTCGAGAATTGGCTCACGGCGGAGCGGGCGGCGTGGCGGCAGCGCTCGATCCAGGTCCTCACCGGGCTGACGGAGGAGCTGCTGGGCGCGGGCTACGGCGCGGCGGCGCTGGACGTGGCGCGACGCGCGTTGCTGCTTGATCCGCTCTCCGAGCCGGCGGCGCGAACGGCCATGCGCGCGCGGGCCCTGGCCGGCGACCGGGCCGGCGCGCTCGCATGCTTCGAGGAGCTTGCAGCGCGGCTCGGCGAGATGGGAGCGGCTCCCGACGCCGAGACGTGGGCGCTCGCGGAGCGGGTGCGGCGCGAGCGAACGTGGCGCCTCCCGCGGCCCGAAGGGGCCCCCGAGCGGGGCGAAGTGCCCCGTCGCGCCCCCCTCGTGGGGCGCGCCGCGGAGTTGGAGCGGCTCCTGAACGTCTGGGCCGAGTGCCGGCGCGACCGTCACCCGATCGTGAGCGTCGTCGAGGGAGATGTCGGGACCGGGAAGACTCGCCTTGCGGAGGAGGTCGTCGCGCGGGCGAGGCTGGACGGGGCCGCGACGGCAGCGATCCGCGCGGTCGAGGCGGACCTGGCTGACCAGTGGAGCGGCATCCTCGGTCTGGCGCGAGGCGGCGTCCTCGACGCGCCCGGGGTCGCGGGGGCTGCGCCCGCGGCCCTCGCGGCGCTGCGCGAGGGGACGCCCGCGTCGGGTTTGGGGCGCGCGTTCAGCGACGTGCTCGGGGCAGTGTGCGACGAGCAGCCGATGCTGCTCCTGCTGGACGACGCGCATTGGCTCGATCGCGAATCGCTGCTCGCGGTCGTCGCCGCGATCCGGGACCTCGCACGCGCACCGCTCGCGATCCTCATCACGACCAGCGCGCGCCCCGGCCGCGCGGAGCTGGACGAGATCCGCGCCCGCCTGGGGCGCGACCTGGCGGGCACGACGGTGCATTTGGAGCCGGTGCCGGCGGCGGCACTGCAGGACCTCGCCCGCTGGGCGCTGCCCAGGTATGACGACATCCAGATCGACCGGGTCACGCGCCGCGTCGCCACCGATTCAGCGGGCATTCCCCTGCTCGCGGTCGAGCTGTTCCAGGCGGTCGCCTCAGGGCTCGACCTGCGAGAGTCGGCCGGCGCGTGGCCCGAGCCCTGTAGGACCTTGGACCAGACCCTTCCGGGCGACCTCCCCGACGCCGTCGTCGCCGCGATCCGGATTCAGTTCCGGCGCTTGAGCGCGGAGGCGCAGCGCGTCCTCACCGTGGCCGCGGTGCTCGGTGGGCGCGTCGCGGCGGAGCGGCTGGGCCGCGGGGCGGGGCTCGAGTCCGCGCGGCTGGCGGCTGCCCTCGACGAGCTCGAGTGGCACCGCTGGCTCGGCGCCGAGCCGCGCGGCTACGCCTTCGTCGCCCGCATCGTGCGCGACGTAGTGGAGCGGGACATGGTGACGGCGGGGCAGCGGCAGCGGATACTCTCCGCGACGGAGCCTTGAGGCTGCGTCGCCGT